>WBZN01001683.1_pt1 | contig 13016 bp, 10 predicted proteins | sample 5204281 | NCBI WGS metagenome assembly WBZN01 (sample SAMN12344347, study PRJNA552823) | activated sludge metagenome | biome: Activated sludge suspended growth; feature: Nitrification reactor; material: Wastewater; isolation source: activated sludge from nitrification reactor of wastewater...
TCCCAGACCAGCATGCTCATGCTCGACAACTATGGCGGCGCCTCCGACAACGTCACGATCAGGCGCAACCAGATGGTCGGCGCGAGCAACTGGCCCGGATACACGATCTATTGCGACGGTACGCAGAATTCGAGTGCGATGACCCATCACGTCATCACGGCCAACATGGTGCAACAGTCGGTCGGCTGGCCGGCCGATTGGGACTGGCTCGTCGCAGACGGACAATGCGCTGGCAATGTCATTGTCTCGGCCAACCGTAACCGCGTCGCCGGATCCCTCTACGCTGTGTACTCCGCGGTCTTTGGCGGAGGTGATACAGCGCAAGCCGCACCGAACGCATGCAACGATGGTATCGACAACGACGGCGATGGAAAGATCGACTGGGGGCTCTCTGCCTGGAACGATCCCGATTGCGTCAATGGGGCGGGGACCTCAGAATAGAAACTCGGCAACGCACGCCACGCCTCGATTCTCTTTTGGCATCACCAAAGCGCGTGGCGGCGACGATCCGCGACTCGCGAAGAACGTGCGGCGTCGGGCCACGAAACGTCGTCCGCGATTCGACGGTCTGAGCGACATGATCCACTCGCCGCGGTGGTGTATGGTCATCGAGGGGTCGTGCTCGGTCAAAGCGCGTGCGTGGGGCTGGTCGCGGCCGTGCTCGGATGCGGTCGGGTCGGCTTCGATCCGGATCGTGCGCCCGATGGTGGGCAGAGAGTGAGCGTCGCGCAGCTCGCGCTCGGCCTCCAACACGTGTGTGTGATATCGAGCCGCGGCGAGGTGACCTGCTGGGGCGATAACACGTAGGGCACGCTCGGCATCCCGAGCTCGGACGTGTCTCCCGCGCGGCGACGAGCCAGGCGAGCTCCAGGCGCTCACGATACCAACGGCCCCGGTAGCTCGGAACCGAGACAACACCCGATCACGGCGGTCGCGACCGCGCAGGTCTCCCCTTCGACACGGCGCTGTAGGCGATCGCGGGCGGCATCATCGTGCCGACGTGCAGCTTCGCGCTCGCGAGCACGCCGCCCGAGCCGAACAACGTCACCGTGACGATCAACGGCCAGCCCGTGCCGCGCTCGCCGTCGCACGCGAACGGCCGGGACTACTCGCCGAACTCGATGATCATCACGTTCTTCGGCGCGTACTGCACCGAGATCTAGAACGGTGCGAGCAGGGCGGTCAGCTTCGCGTACGGCTGCCCGGGTCCGTCATCAACTAAGCAGACTCGCGCTGGAAGGTGCGCGTCGCGATCGCGAGGCTCACCACCGCGAGCGCAGCGGCGCTGATGAGTCCGATGGTCAGCGAGTTGTTGCCGAGGTCATCGCGGAACGCCGCGCGCGCGCCGTCGACGATGTGACTGAACGGGTTCGCGCTGGCGATGCGCTGCAGCCAGCGTGGGGCGAGCGTCATCGGCAGCAGGATGCCGGAGAGCAGCAGCACGGGCACCGAGACCATGTTGAGCAGTGGTGCGAGCGCGTCCTCGCTCTTGAGCCACAGGCCCGCGGCGTACGAGAGCGACGACAGTCCGATACCGAGCAGGCCCACGAGCCCGACGGTGATCACCGCACCGGAGAGCGGCACGCGCAGCCCGAACGCCACCGCCACGAGCGTGAGCAGCGCGGCCTGGATGAGCAGCACCACCGTGTCGCGCAGCACGCGCCCGAACAGCAGCCCGAGCCTGCTCGCCGGTGTGACGCGCATGCGCTCCACGGTGCCGAACCGGATCTCCGCGATGATGCCGAAGCCCACGAACATCGAGCCGAAGATGCCGAGCTGGATGAGCAGGCCCGGCACGAACACCTGCCACGCGTCACCGGGCGGAAAGCCGCGCGAGTTCGCGAGGCGATCGAGGAGCGGCGCGAACAGCGCGAGATAGAGCAGGGGCTGGATCATCACCACGACGATCCAGATCGGCTCGCGCAGCAAGAGACGCATCTGATAGCGAAACGTGACGGAGGCGGTGCGAAGCATGGTGGAGCAGTCCGGGGCTGGGGCTTGCGGGTCGTAGGTGAGGAACAGCAGCTGGATGGGATCGGTCAAGCGTCACGCCGCCGGTGCGTCGCGCAGACTGCGACCGGTGAGGGTGAGGAACACGTCGTCGAGCGAAGGGTGCGCGATGCTGAGCGAGCCGACCTTCACGCCGCCCTCCTCGAGCGCGCGCATCAGCGGCAGCGCTTGCGCCTCGCCCTTGTCCACGGTGACGCGCAGGCCGCGCTCGAGCGTGGTGATGTCTCGCGCTTCACTGCGTGCGGCGAGGAGCTCCTTCGCGCGCGCAGCGTCGTCGACCTCGAACGTGACGAGGTCACCGGAGATCTTGCGCTTCAGCTCGTCGGGCGTGCCGCTCGCCACGATCTTGCCGTGATCGATGATCATGATCCGATCGCACAGCGCGTCGGCCTCGTCGAGGTAGTGCGTGGTGAGCAGGATCGTCGTCTTGTGGCGATCGCGCAGGCCGCGGATGTGGGTCCACAGATTGGCGCGGCTCGTGGGATCGAGACCGGTGGACGGCTCGTCGAGAAACACGAGCTTGGGCTCGTGCATGAGGCCGAGCGCGATGTCCAGGCGGCGACGCTGGCCGCCCGAGAGCGTCTTGATCAGGCGATCGCCCATGTCGTGCAGGTCGAGCGTCTCGCACAGCACCTTCGCGCGGGCGAGCGCAACGGACCGGCGCATGCCGTACAGCTCGCCTTGCGTGGCGAGCTCCTCGTCGACCTTGGCCGATGGATTGGTGCCGCCACTCTGCGAGACGTAGCCGAGCTGCCGCCGCACGCCGACCGGATCGCGGCGCAGGTCGCAGCCGGCGACGGTGGCCTCGCCCGCCGTGGGATCGAGCAACGTCGAGAGCATGCGCTGCGTGGTGGTCTTGCCCGCGCCGTTGGGGCCGAGCAGGCCCACGATCTCGCCATCCTCGACGGTGAAATCGATCCCGCGAACCGCCTCGACCGGCGGTTGTCCGCCGCGCGCTTTGAACGTGCGGGTGAGCCCGCGTGCTTCGATCATCATGACCTATCTTGATTAGTCAAGTTTGACTAAAGTTGCAAGCGCCACGATCGACCTCGCGAGAATGGGATGGCTCGCGTGGCAGTTGCGTTACGTGAGGGCAGCGCTAACGGCGCGGTTTGCGCTTGGTCGCTTGCTTGGCGGCGTGGGCTTCGTTCCACGCGGGCTTGCCTGCGCGGTCGTGCTTGCGCGCGGGGCCGGCATGCTTGGAGCTCTTCTTGGGCCCGTGCTCGAGGCCCGGTGGCGCCCAGCCGGGGTCACCCTTCAGGCGGTACATGCCGCTGGCGAGCTCGGCGCGGAACTTCTCGCTCCACGCGAGCTCGGCGCCGACGCGCGCGTCGAGCAATTGCATCATCGCGCGCACGTGGATCGGCGTCTCGATGTCATCGACCGCGGCCGCGATCATGCGGCTGTGCGCGAGGTCGCCCTGGATCTTCAGCGCGCGCGCTTCGAGCGCCTGGATCAGCTCCTTGCGCTCGAGGAACCACATGAGGCTAAGCGCCGCGACGAGCGGATCCACCGGCATCGCCACCTGCCACAGCGTCTCGCGCAGCAGCTCCATCATCTCGGCGACGCCGCGCGGCGTGATGGTGTACGTCGTGCGCTCGGGCCGCGCGCCCACTTGATCCGTGCCGGCGATCTCGAGCGCACCGTCGCGGACGAGCGTCTTCAGCGCGCTGTAGATCGAGCCGGGCGCGACGTTGGCCCACTCGCCGGCGTGCCAGCTGATCAGCTCGCGACGCACGTCATACCCGTGCACCGGCTGAAACAGCCGTACGCAACCGAGGACGAGGAGGCGAGTCGTAGTCGACACGACGCCTACGAGTAGCACATCGGCGCCATCGCTTTTCGTGTGCCTCTAGTTAGTGTGTATCGTACACATAAAGAATGCACGACATCTTGATCCCGGGGAGTGGGCGGCCGTATCTCGACGAGGACGGGCCGGGCTCCCGACGTAGGTCCAGCCAAGACGGCTCGTAGGTTCTAGGCGGATCGTTGCAGAAAGATCACGGCAGCGATCTGAATCCACGGCGCGAGCCGGGCTGACGACTGACGCTGTGGATGGCGTACGCGCGGTCCCGTGAGAGCTCTTCAGGTTCCTGCGCAGGCAACGGGAACCGTGCGCTTCCACGCTCGCGCTCGCTCCGGTGTCGTTTTTCGCGAAGCTCTCACCGCCTCGGGGTACTCATCCGCATGTTGCGCACAGCAGGGATCCTGGTTGCACTCACTGCATCGCTCGTCGCGCTCGCGCCGAGCGCCGACGCGGCACGCTGCGAGCCTGCCGTGCGCGTCGACGGCGACGACGACCTCGTCCGCGAGGTCGCTCGCGATCTCGTCATTCACGGCATCAAGAACCGTGCGGCCCCTGACTGCCCGGTGGTGCTCGTCCACGTCGAGCCCGGACCCCACTCGATCCGAGTGGTCATCACCGACCCGTACGGTACGAGCGAGCGCTCGGTCGGAGCGGCCGGGACCGCGTCCGCGCTGGCGGCGAGCTGGGCCGAGCAGCTTGTCGCGTCTGCTCCACCGAACCTGACTGCATCAACGACGCGCGTTTCCGAGATCGCGCCGGACCATGAGCCGCCCCCGATCTGGGGTGGCATCTCGTTGCTCTACGAGATGGCCGTGGACGCGAACCACGTGAGGTGGATGGGTGGAGCGATCACGGGTTGCGTGGAAGTTGGCCCGGTGTGTCTCGGTGGGCTCGGCCGCGTCGAGACCGGGACCTTCACGGGCCACGAGTCCAGGTTAGTTCCGGTGTTGACCGGCGGGACCGGCTTCGACCTGCTCGCGACCATCGCGATGCCGGTGCGCCTCGGCAAGCTGGTCATCACACCCGAGCTCGACGTGGGGTTCGGAGCTGTCGACCTCGGATGGGTATTCGATACAAGATATCCCCCAAACGACTCGAGCGTTCGCGCGGCTCGTGTCGGCGCGCGGTTGGCGGGCGCTCGCCCGATCGGTGACGGATTCGCGATCGAGGCGGCACTCTCCGTGGAGGCGATGCCCGCCAATTACGTTCGCTACGATGACGATCTCCCGCCGATCCGACGCTTCGAGATCAATCCGTTCGTGCGGCTGGCGCTCGGGATTCGCCACTGATCAGCCCCATGGCGAGCATCATTACACTGCGAACTGGAGAGCGCGTGGCCGCGCCGAAGTCGAGCGAAGAGCTGATTGAAGCGATGGCCAGCGGTGACCCAGAGGCGCTCGGTTTGGTCTTCGATCGCTTCCACCGCGATGTCTACGCGTTCCTGGCGGCGGCGATCGATACCTCGGATCTCGATGATCTGGTGCAGGAGACCTTCCTCGCCGCGTTCAAGTCGGCCGGTCGATTTCGGCGGCTCTCGTCAGCGAAGACCTGGCTGTTCGGCATCGGCCTCAACCTCGCGCGCAATCACGCTCGCGCCCGCCGGACGCGACAGCAGACCGCCGACCGCCTCGAGCTTCGCATCCAGTCGACATCGCTACCGGACACGCGGGTCGAGGCGCGCGAGCAGCTCGCTCGGCTCGCCGACGCGATCGCGAGCCTCCCCGCCGAGCTTCGCGCCGCCTACGTGACCTGCGTGATCGAGGACCTCTCCGGTGACGACGCCGCTCGCGTCCTCGGTGTTCCCAAGGGGACCGTGTGGCGGCGCGTGCACGAGGCGAGGGAGCGACTGCGGCTTCACATCGGGAGGTCAGCGTCATGAATCAGAGCAACCTGGATCCGATCGATGTCCTCGCGCGCCAGCTCGTACGTCGTGCGCCGTCGTTCACTCGTGCCGCGGCGATGAGGTCTGCGCTCGTTCAGGCCGCGGCCGGCCACGGCGCGTCGAGCGCGGGCTCGCAGCGCCGAAGGATCTCCGCCGGTATCGCCGCCCTTGCCGCAGCGGCGGCCCTGGTGCTGATCGTACGCGCCACGATCTGGACGTCCCAGCCGGTCGATCCGTATCGCGGACGGATCATCGCGAGCGACGGCGCGGTGTACCACCGCGAAGGCTCACCTGGCCACGAGGTAGTCCACCTGCAGGACGGAGTCATGCGCTTCGAAGTCACGCCGCTCCGCCCCGGCGAACAGTTCCACGTCGTGGTGGGCGACCACCGAGTCGAGGTTCGAGGGACCGTGTTTCATGTGGTCGCCTGCCATGACCAGCTCGTATCGGTGTCGGTCGCTCGCGGGCGCGTCGACGTGATCGCGCCGCACCAGGACGTCACACACCTCGCGGTGGGCGAGTCATGGCCGGTCACCGCAGTCACCGCCGCGATCGCGCCCGAACCGGTTGTCGCGCCTCGGGAGATCCAGGTCCCGCCTCCAGTCCGCGTCGCGCCCCCCGTGCCGGTTCGGCGTCGGGCAGACATGAAGGCCGACCGCGAGCCACCGCAGCGTACCGTCGATCCCTCGCCGGCGAAGCCTCCGGTCTGGCCCGGCGAATCCGAGTTTCGGGACGGCTGGTCCGCCTATCAGCGCGGCGACTACGGTCAGGCGGCGCAGTGGCTACGGACGAGCTGTCGAGATGCGGAGAACAGCGACCTCGGACCGGATGCCTGCTTCTGGTATGCGGTCTCGCTCGATCGCGGGGGCCAGGTCGCGGACGCGATCTCGGCCTACCGCAGCTTCCGGCAGCACTGGCCAAACGAGCGCCGCAGCGACGAAGCGAGAATCCAGCTCGCGACGCTACTCGTCGCCGATGGCGACCGCGACGCCGCACGCGTTCAGCTTCGCGAGGCGGCTCGCTCGCCGCGATCCTCGATCCGGGACGCTGCACTGCAGGCGCTGCGCGCGCTCGATGGCGCGCGTTGATTTTTCGGCGAAGCCACCCGCAACAGCAAACACTCATGGCCATGCGCATCGCTCTTACCGCTACTGTAATCGTTGCTCTCGTGTCGGGCTGCGGACCGACGTTCTCCGAACAGGCATGCGAGCTGGACGACCTGACCGACGCTACGAAGGTAACGTTGGCCATCAATCTCGATTGCGAGTCTCGATTGTGTATCAGGACTCCGGCTGGAGTGGCTCACGTCACCATGCCGCCGCAAGATCCCCACCAGGGTTTGTGCACGGAGACCTGCCTTGCCGATGACGACTGCGCGGCCGACTCCACCGACACCTGCGCGAGTGGATTTGCCTGCGCGGTGCCGGAGGTGGACGGAGCGTTCTGTTGCATGCGAATGTGCGTGTGTCGCGATGACCTCGCTTCGCTGCCAGCACCGGACCAGGTCGCGGACGCGTGCAGGGTGAGCGGGCCGAGCACGTGTCAGAACCTGCTGGGTCGAGCACCCTGACGCTTGGTGATGCGCAGGCACGCTACTTCGTCGTGCGAGGCCGGTAGGGCGAAACCCAAGAGAGTCGTCTACCCGACGGCCAGTGCCGGCAGCGACTATGCTGCCGCTCTGCACCGTGCGTTGCAGACTACGGCTTGTAGACGCGCCGCGGTCAGCGGGGGGATGGCCCTGCCACCGGCTCGCGAGGGAGGCTCGATGGCGGCGCGACGTTGAGCCAGCCGGCGAGCACGGTCGCGATCCGCACCATCTGCACCGTCGTTCCGTCGGCCTTCGCGAGCGGCGCGTGGGGGGTGCGGCCCGGCGGCAACATGATCACGGGGACGAGGCGATCGTAGGGCTCGAGCGAGCCGTGCGCGGTCGCGAGCCGCTCGTCCGCCTCTTCCATGATCCAGCCGTGGCGGGGGAAGAACATCACCTCGCCCGAGCGCTCGGGATCGATCGACACGCACAGCAGGAACGCGACGCCGGTGCGGGTCTCGCAGTGCCCCGCGAAGTCCGCGGTTTTCTCCACGGTTCCTAGCCCGGGAAACGAGCGCAGCGCGTACACGATCTTCTTGATCGCGGTCGCCAGCTCCTTCGGCGGCTTGGCCCGCGCGGCGGCGGTGAGATAGATCGTCGGTGCTTTGACCAGTGGCACCCAGGCGCCCGGGCCGAGCTCCACGCTCGCGGCCTTGTTCGCGGCGTCCTGCACCTGCTCGTAGGCGATCCGGCCGCCGCCGACCCGCTCGGGCAGCGGGCTCGCGCCGTGATCGCTGGTCAGGAGCATCGCCCACTTGCCCGCGCCGACCTTGGCATCGAGCCCGGCGAGGAAGTCACCGAGCTGCTGATCGAGGCGCATCACCATGTCCCAGGACTCCCACGACTCGTGACCCCAGCCGTGACCGACGTAGTCGTGCGCGGACAGGCTGAGCACGAGGAGATCTGGAACGGCATCAGCGCCGAGGTGCTCGCCGTCGATCGCGGCGAGCGCGGTCTCGAGCACGATCTGGTTACCGACGGGCGCCGCGAAGATCGCGTCGGCGGGATCCTTGGTCTGCGCCAGCGCGTGCGGGAACGTCGGGCCGAAGCCTTTCTCGCCGACCTCTCCGGGTTGCGCGTCGATCGTGCCCGAGAGCGTCGCGAGCCGCGCGGGATCGAGCGGTGTCCACACGTCGTTCAGGTGCGCGGTGATCGGGTGGGCGCGGTTGTGCTCGGCGAGCCACGCGGGCGGCGCGAGGCTGGTCCACGCCACGGCCTTGTGGTCGTACCAGATCGGCGTGCCGGCGTGGCCGAGCGTCAGGATCGCGGCACGGTCCTTCAGGCTGACGCTGACGGCCTTCGCGCCGGTGTTCGCGGCCGCCATCGCGTCGCCGAGCCCGGGGACGCGGAGCCAGGCGGCCGAGGTGGTGCTGTCGGCTGCTTGCACGCTCTTGACGAGGGTCTCCGAGCCGCGGTCCCACCACTCGTTCGCGACGATGCCGCTGTGGTACGTGGGCTCGCCGGTGCCGAGCAGCGCGTGGCCGGGTGCCGTCAGCGTAGCGCCGCCGGGATGCTGGCCGGTGTGCCACTCGCCCTCGCGCAGCAACCGATCGAACCCGCCGGTCAGCGTTCCGCGCTTTTGCTCGAACGCCCACTCGGGGAGTTGATCGATCACGAACAGCACGACCAGACGCGGCGCCGGGCCGTGGGCTTGCCCCGGATCAGGCACGACCGGCGTTGGCGCGGGCGTGCTCGGGGCGGCAGGACAGCCAGCGAGGAGGACGGCGAGGAGGAGGGGGCGGGGGCGGATCACGAGGGGAGGGGACGATAGCGCGGTGACGTGACAGTCACGTTACCGCCACAAGGCGAACAGCAGATCGACCAGCGCCCCGGCTCCGGAACTCTCGGATCGGTGTTCGCGCGTCGAGGATCGCGACGCCATCAGCTGGGCGAAGTGCGCATTCGACTGCTCGCGCTTGACGTCCTCCAGCATCCGCTCGATCTTCCGCTTTTCGGCCTTCTCGAGCCCGCCGTTCATCACGAACGTGATCACCCTGGGCAGCTCGCCGACATCGAAGAACGCCCCATGCGTGCGACACACGTCGATGATCACCCCGGCCCCCGCAGCGAACAGCTTGCGGTTCATGATCGTCGCGCACACCGGGCACCGCACGTACATCCGGCCGCTTGGCGGAGCGCTCGAGACCTCGCCGCCCGGTAGCTCGCCGATCAGCGCCTCGGCGCGCGCTTGTTGACGGTCGGTGACCACGCGCTGGATCGCGACGTGATCGAGGAACAGTCCCTGGCAACCTTTGCACTCGTCGATCACGACCTCACCGACGAAGCGCGGGCGCAGCGGGATCTCGCAGCGGGGGCATGGCCGCTCGGGGTTCGCCGCGCCGCTCGCCGGGAGGTCGAGGCCGGTCCCGCACTCGGGACAGTGCTTGTGGCCATGGAACACGCGCGCCACGCACCGCGGACAGGCCTTGAGCAGCAGCTCGGCCGCGCAGTACGCGCACGTCGTGGCCGTGGGCGTGACTCCGGCGCCGCACTGCGGGCACGCGAGCAGCCCGGCCTGCGGCGAGGGGGCGGCGAGCGTGATCACCGTGCCGCAGCGGCAACGAAACTGCTGGCCGATCGCGTGCCCGGTGACGTCGTAGCGGCTATCGCACGAGGGGCACGCGAGGAGCATCGCTCGATGATGCTGCGGCGCCGGCCGTCGCGCAATCACGGAGCGATCGGGACGTCGCGGGTCTCGGCGACATAGTGCGAGTCGCGCGCGCCAGTGACTACTTTGGAGCCAGTCGGCGCGGCGTTCTCGGCGGATGCGGTGTCGAGAACTGCCTGCGCCGCCGCCAGTGCTTCCGGTGGTGACTCAGTGCACGGTGAGCGTGAACGTTCCGACCGTGTCGCAGATGCTGTTAGGCATGTTGGTGACGACCGGCCCCGTGTTGTCGGCGCCGACCTTGTCGACGCAGGAACCGGAGGCGGGTCCGCCGCCGACACCGGTGATCGAGAAAGCCGTCAAGGTCACGGTGCGCCCCGCTTGAGCCGTCAGCGTATTCGACGGTGGTGCGCAGAGTGCATCGAACCCCGGCGTGCAGCCGGTCGTCGAGTTGGCGGTGAAGGCGCTGCTGGTGGTCGTGCTCACGAATGCGGAGATGCTCGGCGTGGCGGCGGTCGCGTCGTCGAGCCACAGGTTGAGGCCAAAGCCAAAGTTGCCTCCTGCGACGTCGTCACGGTCCGCGAACAGGTAGAACACGTTGTCGCCGGGCACCAGGGCGGTCGCCAGCGGCTCGGCGAGCGGCAACAAGGTCGTCGGGTCCGGATCGGGCGTCGTCGCCAGGAACAACCGAACGACGTAGTTGCCGGGGACGTTTTGCACTCCCGTCTTCGTGTTCCACACCCCACGCGTGATGTGACCGCCGCTGGATTGCAGATTGGTTCCCTCACTGTCGACCCGGAACATGGTCGCATTGGTGAATGGAACGCTGCCGCCCGGAGCATCGGGCGGATGATGCACACCGTCATCGCCCCCACACCCGACGGCGACGATCAGGACAATCAGAACTAGACGCATGGTCGCCAGCGTACCCGAGATTCAGGGCCGCCGCGCGACTGCGCCGAGTCACTGGATCGGGACGTTGCAGACTTTGGGATACCGTCGGTTGCTCGACTGCGGCATCGTGGAGCGGGCGCGCGCGTGTCGTGTGCCCGTCGTGCCAGTACGAGATCTACTCGTGCTTAGCTTGCGATGGCAAAGGCACGCGATGCGGCACGAGCATCTGCGCGAGGCTACGCGCAAGGCGGCGGCAGCCGAGCCGAGGCTGCGCACGCGTCTCGCGAAGGGCGAGAAGCCCAACCGCAAGCGGGACGTTCGGCGCGATCGAATAGACCACCGCGACCTGCGCCATCATCGTCGAGAGAGCGCGTTGGTTCGAAGGACGACGCCCGTCGTTGTCGATCGCTGAGCGGACGTCATGCGGGCGGGAGCCGCCGGTTCTGCTTGACTAGAGAGTGGAACTCTCTACTGTCCAGTCGCTGCGCGCGATCGACCGTCGCGGACGTCACGGTTCGAAAGAAAGGAAGGCCGGCATGTTTGTTCGACACACACCATTTCTCGCAGCATTCGCCATGCTCGTCGCAGCAGCGGCCGGTTGCCACACGAGCTCGCACGGAGCTTCATCCGCGGATGCGCGCTCGATGACCGATGCCTCCGCGATGACCGATGTGTCCGCGACCCGAGATCCGTTCGCGCCTCAGCCCGATGAGAGCGGCGGGCTCACGAACGTCTCAGCTGACCTCGACGCGATTCTCGAGAACGGCTCGCTTGCGGGTGCTTGCGATCGGTACCGGTCGGGACAGGTCGATCGCCAGACGTTGCTGCTGTGTGGCAAGTGGATGTACTTCTACGAAACGTTCGGCACGTTCGGTGTGCCATCGGTGCTGGTGAAGTTCCTCGCTACGAACTTCGAGGCCGAGCTCGGGCTCGGGTTCTCGAAGCTGGGCATGATCCCCGATCCCACCTCCTCCGATCACTTGCCGCTCGGACTCGCGGCAACCACGCCGATCAACGGCAACGTCCCCGCGGTCGCGTTCACGTGTGCAAGCTGCCACTTTGGAAAGCTTCCCGATGGCCGCTTCGCCGTCGGGGCCCCCAACCATTCCTACGACTACGGGCGGCACATCTTGCTGCTGACCATCGCGCCGATGGTCGGCACCGGCCTGAGCCAGGCATCCGCGCACGATCCGGATGCGATCGCCAAGGTGCAGCCGGTGCTCGACCACCTCGCGGCGGACAGCGGGCTCAAGACCCAGTTCTTGTTCAGCCTGATCCCGCTCGCCTCGATCAGCATGCCGACGATGACCACCGCGACCGAGCACGCCTACAGCACGTGGCAGCACGGGACGCTCGACTTCATGATCGCGCCGCTGCCGCTCGACGATCACGCAGAGACCGTGTCGAAGATGATCGGCCTGTGGGGCATTCCACGTCCATCGGAGGCCGCCGGCGCCGGGATGACCTCGGCGCTCCTGGCGTGGACCGGTGATGCCCTCTCGCTCGACGAGTTCGTGCAAGGATTCGCCACGCTCGGAGGAACCGCGTCTCCGACCGCGGCGCAGATGCTGCCGCTGCTCGAGTATGTGTACTCCCTCCGCGCGCCCTCCAACCCCCATCCACCGGAGCCGACCCTGGTCGCCACGGGTGCCACGCTATTCCAGAGCAAGGGTTGTTCGACGTGCCATGGTGGCCCGCGCGGCAGTGGAACCCGGGTCTACAGCTTCGACGAGATCGGCACCGATCCCGCGCTCGCGCATTGGGCAGATCCGGAGCTCTCGGGCACCGCGTGTTGTGGACTGTCGATCGCTCCGGGGCAGCTCACGCACGGCATCAAGTCGCCGCGAATAGTCGGGATGTGGGCGCTCGGCCGGTTCTTGCATAACGGATCGTTGTCGAGCCTGGACCAGCTATTCTGCCTAGGGGGTCGTCCTGCGGTCGGCGTCGAGCCGCTGCGGAGCGACGGTCATGACTTCACCTGCAACGGCCTCGACGATGCGGAAAAGCACGCGCTGATCGCATACCTGCTCGCGCATTGACGGTGACGGAACCACCTGGTGCGGTCGGCTCGCGACCCTGAAGTGGGTCGTCGCGGCCACGCTCGCCGGATCAATGCCTGGCCGATCGCATGCCCGGTGACGTCGTAGCGGCTGTCGCACGAGGGGCACGCGAGGAGCATCGCTCGATGATGCTGCGGCCGGCCGTCGCGCAATCACGGGGCGATCGGGAC
>WBZN01001687.1_pt1 | contig 12996 bp, 18 predicted proteins | sample 5204281 | NCBI WGS metagenome assembly WBZN01 (sample SAMN12344347, study PRJNA552823) | activated sludge metagenome | biome: Activated sludge suspended growth; feature: Nitrification reactor; material: Wastewater; isolation source: activated sludge from nitrification reactor of wastewater...
AGCTTCGGCGGCGACCATTTCGTCACCTATCCGCTGCTGAAGGCCCATGCGGCGAAATATGGGCCGCTGGCGCTGATCCATTTCGACGCGCATCCCGACACCTGGCCGGAGAGCGAGGGCAAGCAAATCGAGCTCAACCACGGCACCATGTTCTATCGCGCGGTGAAGGAAGGGCTGATCGTGCCGGCCAAATCGGTGCAGACCGGCATCCGCACCTGGGTCGACGACAAGATGGGCCTGACCATCCTCGACGCCCCCTTCGTGCACGAGAACGGGCCGAAGGCGGCGCTGGAGCGGATCAAGAAGATCGTCGGCCGGCAGCCGGCCTATCTCACCATCGACATCGACTGCCTCGACCCCTCGGCGGCGCCGGGAACCGGCACGCCGGTGGCCGGCGGGCTCTCCACCGCGCAGCTTTTCACCATCCTGCGCGGGCTGGGGTCGCTCAACATCGTTGGGATGGACGTCGTCGAGGTGGCGCCGGCCTATGACCAGGCGGAGATCACCGCCATCGCCGCCGCCACGGTGGCCTATGACCAGCTTTGCCTGCGGGCGATCAAGAAGGGCGCCAAGAGCCTGGCCTGAGCGCCATCCGGGGCCGCTGCGACGGCTTGTTGCGGCGCCAAAAAATCGCGGGAATCGCCTGCGATTTCAATCGCTTGACCCGCCCCGAATCGCCTTGACAGGCCTGGGGTGCGACCGTATGTTGCGCGCGCTCGCGGCAGCCCACAAGGTTGCCGCGGCGGTGTCTGCTGCTTCGGGGTGTGAATCGGACGGGATGGATGGCCGACCAGGACCCGGATGAGCCAACGGATTTCGAAGCGCGGCTGAAGGCGGCGCGGGAGAAATCCGAGGAGAATTCGGGGCCGGTGCCAAGTCGACTGCAGTACGAGAGCTCGGCGATCGGACAGGGTTTTCGTCTGAGCATCGAGTTGCTGGTCGGCTTGGTGGTCGGATTCGGGATCGGCTGGGGATTGGACGGCTGGCTCGGGACCAAACCCCTGTTCATGATCGTGTTCATGTTCGTCGGCCTGGGCGCAGGCATCATGAATGTCATCAGAGCATCGAAGCAGCCGGGTAAGACGGATACCGACAAGAAATGAGCTGGCCATCAGGCCGGTGAAGGGAACAAAAGCCGGCCCAAGGCCGGCAGGGGATGCAGGGAAGATATCGTGGCAGAAGGTCACTCTCCGCTCGCGCAATTCGAGATCCAGCGTCTGGTCCCGATCCATATCGGCGGCCTCGACATTTCCTTCACCAATTCCGCCCTCTGGATGGTGGCCGTGGTCGCCGCCATCACCCTGTTCATGATGCTCGGTCTGCGCCAGCGCGCGATCGTGCCGGGTCGCTGGCAGAGCGCCGTGGAAATGAGTTACGACTTCATCGCGAACATGCTGAGGGACAATGTCGGCAGCGAAGGCCGCCGCTACTTTCCCTTCATCTTCTCGTTGTTCATGTTCATCCTGTTCGCGAACGTCATGGGTTTGCTGCCCGGCGCGTTCACCGTCACCAGCCACATCGTCGTCACCTTCGCGATGGCCGCCATCGTGTTCGTGGGCGTGACGATCATTGGTTTCGTCCGGCACGGTGCACACTTCCTGAGCTTCTTTGTGCCGAAGGGCGTGCCGTTCTGGCTGCTGCCGCTGATGATCGTCATTGAGGTGGTTTCCTACTTCATCCGCCCACTCAGTCTGTCGGTTCGACTGTTCGCAAATATGGTCGCCGGCCACGTCATGCTGGCGGTGATCGGCACATTCGTGGTGGGCCTGGGCATCTGGATGGGCTGGGTGCCACTCGCCCTCATCGTGGCCATCTTCGCGCTGGAGCTGCTGATCGCGGCATTGCAAGCCTATGTGTTTGCGATCCTGAGCTGCATCTATCTCAACGACGCAGTGCATCTCCCGCACTGAATTTCCGCATCTCAAAACAACTCTCTAAGGACCGAAAGGAAAGAAAAATGGAACTCGAAGCAGCAAAGATGATCGGCGCCGGAATCGCGGCACTGGCCCTGGGCGGCGCCGGTATCGGCCTCGGCATGCTGTTCGGCAGCTACATGGAAGGTGCCTTCCGCAATCCCGAAGCCCAATCCAAGCTGGAAGTGAAGCCGCTGGTCGCCTTTGCGCTGATCGAGGCCACCGGCCTGATCGCCTTCGTCATCGCGATGATCATCCTGTTCGTCTTCTAAGTTGCCGCACGAGGCCGTGATGTCGCCGCGATCCGTGGCGACATCAATTGCTCCTTGGAGGATCAATGCCACAGTTTGACGCGACCACATTTGCCTCGCAGATTTTCTGGCTGGTGGTCACCTTCGTCACGCTCTATCTGTTGATGTCCCGCCTGGTGCTGCCGCGGATCACCGACGTGCTGGGCCAGCGCGAGGATCGCATCGACGGCAATTTGCGGCGGGCGGAAAGCCTCAAGGAAGAAGCCGACCAGGTGCTGGGCGCCTACCAGAAGGCGATCGCCGATGCCCGCCACCAGGCCCAGGCGGCCCTGGCCCAGGCGGCGGCGGAGATGACCGCCAGCGCCTCAAGGCGCGAGGCGGAGTTCGCCAGGAAGATGGCATCCGAGACCGCGGCGGCCGAGACGCGCATCGGCGCCGCCAAGACCCAGGCCCTGGCCGAGGTGCGCGGCATCGCGGCGGAAGTGGCGGCGCTGATGGCCGGCAAGCTGACCGGCGGGTCGGTCGATACCGGTGCCGCCGGCCAGGCGGTGGACGGCGTGATGAAGGAGCGCGCGCGATGAACGAGGAGAGCTCGGGTTTCGCCGCGATCCTGCACAACCCGCATACCTGGGTCTATGTCGGCCTGGCGATCTTCGTCGTGCTGGTCGGCCCGAAGATCTGGAAGGCGCTGGCGACCATGCTCGACCAGCGCTCGCTGAAGATCAAAGCCGACCTCGACGAGGCGCAGAAGCTGAAGGACGAGGCGCAGGCCTTGCTGGCCGAATACCAGCGCAAGCAGCGCGACGCGATGCGCGAGGCCGAGGACATCATCGCCAACGCCAAGTCGCTGGCCGGCCGCCAGATCAAGGAAGCGGCCGAGAAGCTGGAGCAGAACCTGGCCCGGCGCGAGAAGGCCTCGCTCGACAAGATCGCCCAGGCCGAGGCCCAGGCGCTGGCCGAAGTGCGCCGCGAGGCGGTCGACGTGGCGACGGCGGCGGCGGCCAAGCTGATCCAGAGCCAGCTCGACGGCGCCAAGGGCGGCGCCCTCATCGACCAGGCGATCGCGGAAGTGGGCAAGAAGCTGCACTGAGCGGCGCGCTTAGGCGGAGACGAAAAGCCCGGCTTTGCCGGGCTTTTTTGTTGGCTGTGGACAATTCGAAAGAACGGACATATGTTATAACAATTGTTATAACGCGGAGGCTGCCGTGGTGAAGTTCAAGGTCGCCCAGGTGGGCAATTCTTTGAGCCTGATGTTACCCAAAGAAGCTGTGCACAAGCTGAAAGTGGCCAAGGGCGATGAGGTTTTCGCCATCGAAACCGAAGATGGCTATCGGATCGCGCCATACGATCCCGAGTTCGAGCGGCAGATGGAAGCTGCGCGCAAGATCATGAAGAAGCGCCGCAATGTTCTGCGCGAACTGGCGAAATGAAAGACCCTGTCTGGATCACCAGGGCCGTGATCCTGGCTGTGCACGACGAACAGCTTGCCGAGCATGGCGGCGGCACGGGGCTGCGGGACGAGGGCCTGCTCGATTCCGCCTTGGCCCGACCTCAGAACCGCCGTGGCTACGATCCAAACGCCGACGCTTGTGCCCTAGCGGCATCATATGCGTTCGGGATCGCACGAAATCATCCATTCGTCGACGGGAACAAGCGCACCGCCTTTGTTGCGGCAGAACTGTTCCTAGAACTGAATGGTGTGACGCTGAAGGCTGAAGACGGAGATTGCGTCATCGTCATGCTTCGATTGGCCGCCGGCGAGATCGGCGAAGATGAATTCGCCGACTGGCTTCGCGCCAACAGCCGCTAAAGCGCAATCTCCGTGGTCGGCTTCACCGCCGCGACAATTCCCGACAGCAGGCGGTTGTGGTGGGCGATGATCTTGTCGGCCGGCAGCACCGCATTGTCGAAGGTCGAATGCGCGTCGGCGGCCAGGGTCACGTGGTAGCCCAGCGTCTGCGCCACGCGGCAGGCGGTGTCGATGCAGAACTCGGTCTGCAGGCCGGCGATCACCAGGTTCTCGATGCCGGCGGCGCGCAGGCGCTGGTCGAGGTCGGTCTTGTAGAACGAGCTGCAGGCCCATTTCTCGATGACCGGCTCGCCGGCCTTCGGGGCGATGGCCGGATGGATCTGCCAGCCGGTGCTGCCTGGCTTGAACCCGCCTTCGCCCTCGCAATGCTGCACGAAAGTGACCGGCGTGCCCGCCGCCCGCGCGCGGGTGAGCAGGTCGGCGACACGCGCCAGCACGCGCTCCGGCTGATGGCAGATCTCGTCCGGCCCGAACATCGCATTCTGGATGTCGATCATGAGGAGGGCAGATTTCGGCATCGCGACCCCGTTTCAGTGTCTGCCAACTTGGAAGACCTTGGCTCTTGAAGCAAGCGCAGCGCAGACGCCCTCCCCCGAAACGGGGGAGGGATGGGGTGGGGGCAGCGAGCGAAAATTCGTTCCGCCGGAGGCACGGCTGCCCCCTCCCTGACCTTCCCCGCCGACGCATGTCGGCATTCGCCGACGGGCCGGGGGGAGGAGGTCCTGAGCCTTGGCTACTCCGCCGCCTTCTTCGGCGCTTCCGGCTTCCAGCGCAGGATCGGCTGGCGGGCGGCCAGCGTCTCGTCCAGGCGGCGGCGCGGCGTGTGGTAGGGGGCGCCGTGGAAATAGGCGGCATCGCCGGCCTTAGCCCGCTGGGCGAGGCCCTTGATCACGTCGATATAGCGGTCGAGGCCGTCCTTGCTCTCGGTCTCGGTCGGCTCCATCAGCAGGGCGCCGTGGACGACCAGCGGGAAATACATGGTCATCGGATGGTAGCCCTCGTCGATCATCGCCTTGGCGAAGTCGAGGGTGGAGACGCCGGTCTCGTCCAGGAACCCGTCGTTGAACAGCGCCTCGTGCATGCAGGTGCCGGGGAAGGCCGGGGTCAAATCGTCCTTCAGGCCGGCCAGGATGTAGTTGGCGTTCAGCACCGCGTCGCCGGAGGCCTGGCGCAGGCCGTCGGAGCCGTGGCTCATCATGTAGGCCAGCGCGCGGACGAACATGCCCATCTGGCCGTGGAAGCCCTTCAGCCGCCCGAAGGCCTTGCCGTCCTTTTCCACCAGGTCGAAGCCGTTGGCGCCATGCACCACGTAGGGCACCGGCGCGTAGGGTGCGAGCGCCGCCGACAGCACCACCGGGCCGGAGCCGGGGCCGCCGCCGCCATGCGGGGTGGAGAAGGTCTTGTGCAGGTTGATGTGCATGGCGTCGACGCCGAGATCGCCCGGCCGCACCCGGCCGACGATGGCGTTGAAATTGGCCCCGTCGCAGTAGAAATAGCCGCCCGCGCCGTGGATCGCGTCGGCGATGTCGATGATGTCGTTCTCGAACAGGCCGCAGGTGTTGGGGTTGGTGATCATGGTGCCGGCCACGTCGGGGCCGAGCTTGGCCTTGAAGGCGGCGAGGTCGACGCGGCCGCGCTCATCGGCCGGCACCGGGTCGACGACGTAGCCGCAGGCGGCAGCCGTCGCCGGGTTGGTGCCATGCGCGGATTCCGGCACCAGGATGCGTTTGCGCGCATCGCCCTTGGCCAGCAGAGCCGCGCGGATGGTCATGATGCCGCAGAGTTCGCCATGGGCGCCGGCGGCCGGCGACATCGCCACCGCCGGCATGTTGGTCAGGACTTTGAGCCAATGCGCCAGCCGGTCGATCAGCTCGAGCGCGCCCTGCACGGTGGAAACCGGCTGCATCGGGTGCAGATCGCCGATGCCCGGCAGCCGCGCCATCTTCTCGTTGAGGCGCGGGTTGTGCTTCATGGTGCAGGAGCCCAGCGGATACACGCCCATGTCGATGGCGAAGTTCTTCTGGCTGAGCTTGGTGTAATGGCGCACCACCTGCGGCTCCGACAAGCCCGGCAGGCCGATCTCGCCCTTGCGCTTCAGGCCGCCGAGGCGGTCCTTGTGCTGCGGCACCGCGGGCAGATCGACGCCGCTGCGGCCCTGCATGCCCTGCTCGAAAATGAGCGGCTCCTCGATCTGCAGGCCCTTGTTGCCGGATATGGTGCGCGGTTGGGGCGCGCCCTGCCCGTTCGCCGGGGCGGTCATTTCAGCACCTCTTTGAGCGCCGCCTCATAGGCGGCAATGTCCTCGTCGCTCACCGTCTCGGTCGCCGCCACCAGCAGCAAATCAGCCATCGCCGGATCGTCGGGATAGAGCCGCGACACCGGCACGCCGCCGAGGATGCGCTTCCTGGCCAGCGCCTCGACGACGGGCGCCGCCGGCTTCGGCAGCTTCAGGGTGAATTCGTTGAAGAAGGTCTCGTTGACCAGCTTCACGCCGGGGATCGTGCCCAGGCGATCGGCGAGGCGCGAGGCGGTGGCGTGGTTGAGCGCGGCCAGCCCGGTCAGCCCAGCCTCGCCCAGCAGCGTCAGGTGGATGTTGAAGGCCAGCGCGCAGAGGCCGGAATTGGTGCAGATGTTGCTGGTCGCCTTCTCGCGGCGGATATGCTGTTCGCGGGTGGAGAGGGTCAGCACCCAGCCGCGCTTGCCGTCGACATCGACGGTCTGGCCGGTGAGGCGGCCCGGCATCTGGCGGATGTACTTGTCGCGCGTGGCGAACAGGCCGACATAGGGGCCGCCATAGCTGAGCGGCACGCCGAGCGACTGGCCCTCGGCGGTGACGATGTCGGCGCCCATCTCGCCCGGGGGCGTGACGGCGCCCAGCGAGACGATCTCGGTGATGGCCACCACCAGCAGCGCGCCCGCCGCCTGGCAGGCCTTGGCGAGGGCGGAGAGATCCTTCACATGGCCGAAGAAGCTCGGATTCTGCACCACCACGCAGGAGGTGCTGGCGTCGATCATCCTGGCGAGGTCCTCGGTGCCGGCGGCATCGGCGGGCGCCAGCGTCGCCTCGAAGCCGGTGAAATGCGCATGGGTCGCGATCACCTCGCGGTAATGCGGATGCAAGCCGCCGGAAATCACCGCGCGGCCGCGGCGGGTCACGCGGTTCGCCATCATCACCGCCTCGACCGTCGCCGTGGCGCCGTCATACATCGAGGCGTTGGCGACCTCCATGCCGGTCAGCAGCGCCACCTGGGTCTGGAACTCGAACAGGTATTGCAGCGTGCCCTGCGTCACTTCCGGCTGGTACGGCGTGTAGGAGGTGAGGAACTCGCCGCGCTGGATCAGGTGGTCGACGGTCGCCGGAATGTGGTGGCGATAGGCGCCGGCGCCAAGGAAGCTGGGGCAGGATGCGGCGCCCAGGTTCTTGGCGGCGAAGCCGGTCATCGCGCGCTCGACTTGCAGCTCGCCCATCACCGGCGGCAGATCGACCGCGCCTTTCAGCCGCGCCTTTTCCGGCACGTCGAAATAGAGCGCGTCGACCGATGGCGCGCCGATCCTGGCGAGCATGGCCCGCCGGTCATCATCCGTCAGCGGCAGATAGCGCATCAGTGCAGCCCCTCGACATATTTCTTGTAGGCGCCCTCATCCATCAGCCCGCCGAGCTCGCCCTTGTCGGCGATCTTCAGCTTGGCGAACCAGCCCTTGCCCATGGCGTCCTCGTTGACCGTGGCGGGCGCGTCGGACAGCGCGGCGTTCACTTCGACCACTTCGCCGGTCAAGGGCGCGTAGACCTCGCTCGCCGCCTTCACCGATTCGACGACCGCCATCTCCTTGCCCTTCTCGACCTTCTTGCCCACGGCCGGCAGGTCGACAAAGACCACGTCGCCCAGCTGTTCCTGGGCGTAGGCGGTGATGCCCACGGTGGCGGTGTCGCCCTCGACCTTCACCCACTCGTGGTCCTTGCTGAAACGGATCTCGCTCATCTGGTTTGGCTCCCCTCGATTGAACTAGCGGTGATAGCGATTCGGCACGAAAGGCATGGCGGCGACCTTCGCCGGCAGCGCCTTGCCCCGCACCATGAGTTGCAGCTTCGTGCCGACCTGGGCGAGGTCGGCGCGGACATAGCCCATGGCGACCGGCCCGTTGACGCTGGGGCCGAAGCCGCCAGAGGTAATTTCGCCGACAACGGCGCCGGACGCATCGGCGATCTCGGTATGGGCACGCGCCGGGGCCTTGCCTTCCGGCAGGATGCCGACCCGCTTGCGCGCCGGGCCCTGGGCCAGCGCGCGCTGGACCACATCGGCGCCGGGAAAGCCGCCCTGCTCGCGCCGGCGCTTCTGCATGGCCCAGACCAGGCTCGCCTCGACCGGATTGGTCGCTTCGGTGATGTCGTTGCCGTAGAGGCAGAGGCCGGCCTCCAGGCGCAGCGAGTCGCGGGCGCCCAGCCCCACCGGCTTCACCGCGGGATCGCCCAGCAGCTTGCGCGCCAGGTTGTCCGCCTCGCCCGCCGGCACGGAAATCTCGAAGCCGTCCTCGCCGGTATAGCCCGAGCGGGTGGCGAAGCACTGCATGCCGCCGATGACCAGCGGCCTTCCGGTCATGAATTTCATCGCCGCGCTGTCGGGCGCCAGGCGCGCCATCACCTCGCCCGCCTTCGGCCCCTGCAGCGCCAGCAGTGCGCGGTCTTCCAGCGGCTCGATCTCGCAATCGTCGACATTGGCCAGCAGATGCGCGAGGTCCTGCGTTTTGCAGGAGGCATTGACCACCATGAGGATATGGTCGCGGTCGTCGCCCTTGCCCGCGCGCGTCACCATCAAATCGTCGAGGATGCCGCCGGCATTGTTGGTGAAGAAGGAATAGCGCTGCTGGCCCGGCACCAGGGCCTGGAAATCGGCCGGGCACAGGCGCTCCAGGGCCTTCGCGACGGCGGCGAAGCCGGCGCCGCCGATGCGGATCTGGCCCATATGGGAGACGTCGAACAGCCCCGCGCCGCTGCGCGTGTGCAGATGCTCGGTCAGGATGCCGGCGGGATATTGCACCGGCATGTCATAGCCGGCGAAGGGCACCATCTTGGCGCCGAGTTCGACATGCAGGTCGTAAAGTGGGGTTCGCAGCAGCTCTTGGTCGCTGGCACTGGCACTCAAGACAGCCTCCGGGTCGGGATCACGGATGATTCCGCGATCACGCAACCCCCCTCTGTCTGAGGACCTGAGAGATTTGCCGTTCTCCGCCAGGCGCATCCCAGCGGGAATGGTCTACTCCTTCGGTGGAGCCTGCCCGCAGATGGGGCGGCCCGCTTTCCAGAGTTTTCGAAACCGAGCGGTCCTTTTGCCTGAGAGTTTCCGGGGGCGGTTGCTCCTTCGGCGCCGGCCGACGGTCACTCTGGCCGCCGGACGATCTCTCCCGCAATCGGTCGAAACCGCGCGGAGCATCGCTCCGCAAGCGCTTGCCGTCAAGCGGCCAATTTTTCCCGAAATGCGACGCAGATGCGCGCCCGGCGCATCGCAGAACCAGGCCGGATCCGATACGGCCGCGCGCGACATCGGCGGCATCCTGTCGAATTTCGGCAGGGCCGGATCGAGACGGTCCCAGGCATGGCCGCGCCCGGCATAGGTGACGGCTTGCGGCTTGTACCGTGCCGGATCGTCGAGGCTCGCGGCATGGACGGTGAACAGCTCCGGCATCGCGGCAAAGGTCAGATAGACCGGCGATCCGCAATCAGGGCAGAAGGCGTACGACTTCACGTTGCCGCTGTCGGCAACAATGTCCCTGTGCTTCGCCTCGCCCGCGAGTTTCACATGCGCGCGCGACGCGAAGGTCAGGTAGGAGCCATGCCCAGCTCCACTCGTCCGCTGGCAGTCGCGGCACTGGCAGTCGTTCATGAAGACCGGCTCGCCGGCGATCTCGTAGCGGATCGCGCCGCAGGCGCAGCCGCCGGTATAGGCCTCGCTCATGGCTTCCCGCTACTCCCGTCAGTATTGGAATTTCGGCGTCCAGTCGCCAACGCCGCCGGGCAGCATGTCGAACATGTGCCAGATGCCGGCGAAGTCATCGAGCGGGTTGAACCGGGTATCGCCGACGCGCAGGATCCTGCCGCCTTCCTTGCGGAACACGGAGACGCCGGGCTTGTAGCCGCGCTCGCTGTGATAGCCGAGATCGGCGGCAAAGCTGGTGCCTTCATGGCTGACCATGGGGAAGCGCCAGCCGCGCGATCTGGCGAAGTCCTGCTGCACCGAAGGCGAGTCGGGACTCGTGACCACGAAGGCGGCGCGGTCGACCAGGTGCTGGTAGACGCCGTTGAAGCCGTCCGCCCACAAGGTGCAGGCAGGGCACTTCCTGCCCATGTTGTGGATCAGGATCAGGTCGGGTTTGGCGCCGAACAGCTCCGACAGCTTGCGCGAGCCGTCGGCTGAGGAGAAGACGTAGTCCTGCACCTCCTGGGGTTCGGTCTCGGCTTGCGCCGCGCGCATCTTCTTGCGCAGTTCCGCGATCTCCTGCCTGTACCCGGCGATCTTGCCCATGCCTGCGCTGTAGTTCATGCGAACCTCCCGCTCCAGTGCCTGTAGTCGCTAGTCCTTGTACTCATCCGCGCGCCGCAGCCAGGCCATGATGCCGTCGCCCTCGTCACGGCCCTTCGGCGTCAGGTCGAGATAGTGATAGGCGTTGTTCATCATGTCGATGCCGCGGGAATAGGACGAATAGGTGTGGAAGATGTCGCCCTTGGCATCCTTGTAGAACACGCTGATCCCGGGCAGCTCGGGCGCCTTCATCCGGAACTTGCCGTAATTGTAGTCGAGCTCGCCGGCGGCGACGTCCTCGGGCGCGAACGAGACCCGGTAGTCGTAATTGAAGTCGTTGCCGCCCGACGACACCCATTTGAAGGTCCAGCCCAGGCGCCTGGCATAGGCCTGGAGCTTTGCCAGCGGCGCGCGCGAGACGGCGATCATGGTCGTGTCGCGATGCTTCAGATGCACCGGCAGGCGCTCGAAATTGTCGGCCCAGAAGGAGCAGCTCTTGCAGCCCTCCTCCCATTCGGGTGCGAACATGAAATGGTAGACGATCAGCTGCGACTTGCCGGCGAAGAGATCGGCCAGAGTCTCGCGGCCCTGCGGGCCATCGAAGACGTAAGCCTTCTCCACCTTTTCCCACGGCAATTCGCGGCGCTGGCGGCTGAGCTCGTCGCGCAGCCGGGTGAATTCCTTCTCCTTGGCGAGGAAGGCGCGGCGGGCTTCGATCCATTGGTCTCTTGCGACAATTCGATGGTCCATAGCAATGCTCCCATGCAACAGCACATGATGGTTTCCAGTAATTCCTGGGTTGGTCCCTAGCGCTTCTTGGGCTTCGATCCCGGGCGCGGTTTCGCCGCATTGCGCTCGTCAATATCCTGCAAGGCGACGGCGAGGACGTTGAACTGGTCCTGCCAGTATTTGCTGTAGCGGTTGATCCACAAAGCCGCGTCATAGACCGGCCCCGCCTCCAGGGAACAGCGGCTGATGCGCCCCGTGCGCTCCTGGCTGATCAGCCCGGCGCGCACCAGCACCTGGATGTGGCGCGACACCGCCTGCAGCGAGATGTCGAACGGCGCGGCGATCTCCGACACCAGCAGCGGCCCGTCATCCAGCCGCTCCAGGATGGCGCGGCGGATTGGATCGGAGAGGGCGAAGAAGACGCGGTCGAGGATATCCGCTTCGGACGGCGCCTCTTCGCCAACTACATGCAGGGTCGCGGCCGGGTTCATGCAGCCTAATTATCAACCTATGGGTTGACTGTCAACATATTTGTTGATTATTCGACCATGCCCATTCATCGGGAGGGACCCGTGATCTCGAAATCTGGTGCGGCTTCGGGGAGTCCCTACCGCGGATTCTTGCGGTTGTAGGCCAGTTCCTGCTCGGTCAGCATGAAGCCGACATAGATGCGGTAATAGTCGCCGTTCTCGCCCGCCTTGAGCGGGATGGTCGGCTGCAGCTCTTCGACCACGATGCCCTGGGTGGCGCCGTTCTCGAAGGGAATCTCGGTCGGGAACACCTCGCGCGCCAGGCGCTTGCCGCCCGGGCCGGTGACCGCCATGAAATAGTCGAACTTGGCCGCACCTTCGTGCTCCTTCGGCCCGCGCTGGGCGAGGAACTGGACGCGGATGTCATAGACGATGGAATTGCCGCCATCGGTCAGCTGATAGACGCAATTGGCGGCCGGCAGCACGGCGTCGATCTTTGCCTCGAACTGGGTGTCGGAGAGATCCTGGCTGGCCCCTTCGAACTTGGTCATGTAGGCGGCATCACGCACGGGCAGCACCGCCGGGCAGGGATAGGAGGCGAGATCCTCGGTCGAGGAGCAGCTCGCCGTCGCCAGCAGGGTCAGTCCGAAGCAGAGCGCGGAGAGCGCCGCGCGGCGGGTGCCGCGTGTGCCGAGGGTCGGTCCGGGAAAGGGCATCTTGCGTTCCATCTCTTGGCCGCTCCGCTGACGGGCGGCGGGGTCTGGGCCGGCCGCACCTTCTATCGGCGCGCGAACAGCGGCAATTCAAAGGCGGCTGTGGGTTCCGTCGCAGAAGGGCTTCTTGGCGGAGTGCTTGCAGCCGCAGAAGAACACCGTCTTGTCTTCCGTGGCGTCGTGCTTGACGGGAGAGAACTCGGACCCCTTGTGCGACCCGTCGCAGAAAGGCTGGTTCTTGCTCATCCCGCAGGCGCACCAGAAATAGCTCTTGCCCTGCTCGACGTCGCACTTGAAGGGCGATTTCTGGGCAACCACCGGCTCGGCCATCACGCGTCCCCAATCCTGGCTCAGATCCCCGGCCGTGGAGGCGACCAGGCCGCCAAAGCCGTGGCCGGAGAGTAGCGGAAGCGCCCCCCGCTCCACAAGGCGGATAGCATCACGACAACGTCTTGGAAATGCCATAACTGGCGACAATATATGCGGAAATCGCCGGTTGCCCGGCCCCGGCAAAAGGGCTAAGGGAGGGGTCGGACCGGAGACCATTGGAACCCATGGCCAAGGACGCGCTCACCCTGCTGCTGGCGGCTCCGCG
>WBZN01000851.1_pt3 | contig 12991 bp, 10 predicted proteins | sample 5204281 | NCBI WGS metagenome assembly WBZN01 (sample SAMN12344347, study PRJNA552823) | activated sludge metagenome | biome: Activated sludge suspended growth; feature: Nitrification reactor; material: Wastewater; isolation source: activated sludge from nitrification reactor of wastewater...
AGCCTTGCGATTCTTCGCGTTCGCGAAGTTGCCGAACATGGATCCACCCGCGTGCTTCGCGGGCACGCTGCCCGGTGAGCGATACGGATCACTCGCCGCCGAGGGCTGGGCGGGAAGCTCGCCCCGAACAAACGGGGTCGTCTTCTCGTCCTTGTCGTCGTCGTTCTTCATCGCCATCGGCTGTGCTCCTTCATGGGCGATTCAGCCGCCGGACTTTTCGGCCGGGCTCCCGGTGATCGGGGGGGAAGGGGATGCGGGGGGGACCGCCGCGCCCTGCGCCTTCTTCGCCTCTTCGGCAAGAACGCGCGAAACGCGCTGTAGATCTTGAGCACTTGCGCGATCGATCGCCGCCGCCCACGAAGCGCCGTGAACGAGCGCCCGGAAGTTGAAGATCGAGGCCTGGAGTCCGAACGGTTTCGGGTTCTTGGGTGACAGCGCGGCCGCTCGCTGCAGGGCCGCGATGCCCCGGTCCGCGAGCTCGAGGCTCTCGGCGGCGGTCAGGGACTTGGAGTTGAGCTTGGACCACGCCACGTTCCCGATGAACTGGTAGGCGGCGAGCTTGTTGGCCGTGTCGGGAGCCGCGTCGGCGACCTGGAGGTACCACTCGATCGACTTGCGCCAGTTTCCGGCCTTGAGGTTGATCCCGGCGAGATTGCCCATGATCTCCGGGCTCTTGGGGTGCACCTTGAGCCGCGCCTCCCAGTAATCGAGCGCCTTTTGGAACTGGTCCGAGTCGATCCAGACCTGGGTCATCAGCTTGCGCGTCTCGTCGTCCTTGTCGTTGGCGGTGAGCCACTTCTGAAAATGCTCGGCGGCCAGCTCGGCGATCACCGGCGAGTCGAGGGTGCACAGATTGATCTGCTCGCACTTGAAGCTCGACGCGCAGACGTTCTTGTCGTCGCAATCCTCGAACCGGCGATCGCCTTCCTTCACGCACACCCGCGCGGCGAGGGTCTTGGTGTTCGGGATGACGTTGCATGCGAACGTACCCTGGACCCCGACCCGCACCGGCTTGTCGAGCCCGGGCTTGAAGATCTTCGAGTACGCGAGTCCGAGGTTGTAGTGAATGACCGGATCATCCACCTCGGTCAGCGCCTTCTGGTACTCGGCAGCTGAATCGATGAACGCGGTGTCACGGAACAGCCGGTTCCCCTTACGGGTCCGGTTGCGGCCGTCGAGCTGTTCACATCCGAGCGACGCGAAGACCGCCATCATCGCGAGCACTGCGATGGCGATGCTCGCGACACGCGAAGGGCCGGTTCTCCGACTCATAGGGCGCGCGACTATACATATCCGGGTGGGGGGCATCAACCGCCTTGAGTCCGCCTGAGGTCATCGGATCTACTACGCCCGCTCCCGTTCACGCAGGACTTCCGGTGACACGTGCTTGCACGGTGAGCACGCGGCAAGCCGGTGCGACGATCTCCTCCCCCGCCTCGGAGCCTGCGAACGCGCCGCCTCAGAGCACCGCGAACGAGACGTTGATCGTGTAGTCGGTGAGATCGGGCTCGTCCGTGGCCGTCGTGATCCCGACGGACCTCCGCTCGATGCACGCCTTGGTCTCCTCCACGGACGCTCCCACGACATCACGGAGCTGCATCGTCGCGGCCGTCACCCTCACCTGCTTGTCCCGGATCGCGATCGTGACCTGCCCCTCGAGCCGAGGCTTGTCGCCCCGCGCTTCCTTCGGCAGCGACGCGACGCAGTCGCTCATCACGGCGCGCACCTTCTGCGCGAGATCGGCGGTCAGCGTCGAGGAGACCTTCCGTTCATCCGGCGGATGGATATTGGGCGGGATGTCGATCGGCAGGTGATCGCCTTTGCGGTGATCGCGCACGACCACGTCGCCGACCTTGTACTCTCGCACGCCGTCGCTACCGGCGGGCACATGCGCCGGGTCGGATAGGCTCGGCGTGACCGTCGTCGACGGCACCTCGCGGGCCGCCGGCGTCGCGATCTCGGAGCTCGTGCCCTCGCCGTGCGTCCGTTCCGAGCCTGCCGGCGCGCCGTCTCCATCGCGCAGCCACAGCCACAGCCCGCTCGCCGCACCGAGGACGACGACCGCGCCGAGCGCGAGAACCGAGCGATTCATGGCGCCGGTGATAACACGTCGCCTACGGCGAGACCGCGGACTCGCTCGATCGGGTGGGCCGGATCACTTCCACATCGCCCGAGCGAACCCGGTGCACGGTGCCGGTGACATCGCGCAGGAGCAGCGCGCCGTCGTCGTCGAGACCCGTGACCTCGCCGGTCAGCGCGTTGCCATCGATCGTCGCGCGCGCGCGGACCCCGGTGGCCATCCGCGCCCGCCACGCCGGGATGACCTCCTCGAGCCCCATCGCCACGTAGCGATTCACCCAGTGCTCGACGTGGGCCAGCAACGCGGCGATGAAGGCTTCCCGGTCGATCGGAGCCGCGCTCGCCGCTTCGAGCGTGATCGCCCGATCGCCGACCTCGGCCGGAAGCTCGCCCGAGATGTTGACGCCGATGCCGATGATCACCGCATCGAGCCGCGGGCCCTGGCTCTGAGCCTCGACGAGGACCCCCGCGAGCTTCTTGCCGTCGATCAGGACGTCGTTGGGCCACTTGAGCACCGCCGCCGCGCCCGCCGCGCGCACCGCGTCGCACAGCCCGACGCCGATCGCGAGCGTGATCGGCGGCACGCCGACCAGCGGCAACGGTGGCCGCAGCACGGCGGACAGATAGAGCCCCATGCCCGACGGCGAGGCCCACACGCGTCCGTTGCGCCCGCGTCCCGAGCGCTGCGCGTGTGCGATCACCACCGTGCCGTGCCGGGCGCCCGCGCGCGCGAGCCGGGCGGCCTCGTCGTTGGTCGAGCCACACTCGGGGAGGTCGATCCGGTGGCCGCCGAGCCAGCGCGCGATCGGTGGGATCAAGTAGGAAGGGCGTTGGGTCACGTGCGCACGTCGAGTCCGATGTCGACCGCGGGGGCCGAATGAGTGAGCGCGCCGACGGAGATCAAGTCCGCTCCCGCGCGCGCGTACTCGCCGATCGTGGCGAGCGTGATGCCACCCGAGACTTCCACCAAGATGCCGCGCCCATGTGCGCGCGCTGCTGCAACTTCGACCTGCGCGGGAGACATGTTGTCGAGGAGCACGATCTCGGCGCCGGCCGCGAGCGCCTCATCGAGCTCGCCGAGGTTGGTGACCTCGACCTCGATGCGCAGCGGATGCGGCGCACGTGCCCTGGCGGACTCGACCGCGGCGCGGACCGATCCGCACGCGGCGATGTGGTTGTCCTTGATCAGGATCCCGGAGCCGAGGTCGAAGCGATGCTTCGAGCAGCCGCCGGCGAGCACCGCGGCCTTCTCGAGGACCCGGAACCCGGGCGTCGTCTTGCGAGTATCCACGACCCGCGCCTTCGCCCCCGAGGCAGAGGCTGCGTCCGCGTAGCGCTTCGCGAGCGTGGCGACGCCGGACAGCCGCTGCGCGAAGTTGAGGGCCGTGCGCTCCGCCGCGAGCACGCCGTGGGCAGGCCCGCGCGCCGTGAGCAGCAGTCCACCGCGAACGATGCGCGCGCCGTCCGCCGCGTGGAGCTCGATCTCGATCGTCGGGTCCACCATGCTGAACACCGCGACCGCGACATCGATGCCGAACGCGACGATCGGCTCGCGGGCGTTCATCTCGGCGCTGATCCGCGGCCCCTCGGGGCCGAGCGTGGCCTGGGAGGTCACGTCGCCGCGACCGAGATCTTCGTCGAGGGCAAGCTCGATCAGTCGCCGCACGGCCGGGATGGCCGCGAGACCACGCAAGGGAGACGCAACACCCATCTCACGCGCCAGCATACACAACCGGAGCGGCGGTCGATCAGAGTTTCGGGCACGATCCCGATCGAATCGACGTCGGGTACGCTTCCAGTGTCATGTCCTTCCCAGATCAAACCACCTCGTCCGATCCGATCGTCACCCGCACGGCCGTCGTGGTCCGCGGCGCAACCCCCGAGGAGGTACGAGCCGTCGGGACGAATGAACGGAGCGCGGTTCGCCCGAACGCCCTCGGGACGCTCGTCACCGGCCGGCCCGGTGATCTCGTGATCGACTACGCCGCCGAGCTCCCCGGGCCGGTCTACGACGTCATGTACAACCCGCAGACCGGCTGGTTCTCGGTCACGATCTTCTACCCGGGCCTGACGCAACCCCAGCGCTGGGACAATCGCCCTGGCACCCACCCCGGCTACCCGCGCGTCGACGACATCCTCGGTGCGACGACACCGCTGACGATCCTCGAGGCGCTCGACGTCCCGCCGTCGGTCCTCGGCTACGCCGAGGCCTGAGCCGAGCGGCGCCGTTCTCCCGGAGATCGCACGGCGACGCTATGCCCAGCTCGCCGTCGCCCAGCCGTTGCGGCGCGCGTGCCGGCGCAGGCGCGCGTCGGGGTTGACCGCGATCGCGGTGCCGACCCGCTGGAGCATCGGTAGATCGTTGTAGCTGTCCGAGTAGAAGTAGCTCGCGCGCAGATCGACCCCGTGCTCGGCCGCCCATTGCTCGGCGAGCGTGACCTTGTGCTTGCCGAAGCACAGCGCCGCAGGTCGCCCGGTGAACGCGCCGGCCGAGACCTCGAGCTGCGAGGACAGCACGTGGTCGATGCCGACGCCGCGTGCCACCGGGCGTGCCGCGTACTGCGTCGAACCGGTCGCCAGTACGATCAGGTGGCCGGCCTGGCGATGGTGCGCGATCGCGACCCGCGCCGCCGGCGCGACCTCCGGCGCCACGTGGTCGCGATACCAGATCTCGCACTTCGCGATCATCTCGGCCTCGGAGTCGCCGCGCAGATCCGCGGTGAGCCGGGTGAACACCGCGTCCATGTCGAGAATGGCGAGCTTGTACAGCGTGCTCCAGTAGATCGCCTTCGCGACCATCCGGGGCGGCAGCTCGCCTCGCTTGTAGAGAAACCGCACCCAGCTCATCCCGGTCTCGACCCGGAGGAGCGTGTTGTCCATGTCGAAGAACGCGGCCTGCATCAGCGCAGCACCATGAGATCGAGGAACCGGATCAAGATGTTCGATCCGGCGTGGGTGACCGTCGAGGCGAGGATCGAGCCGGTCGCCGACCTCATCCAGCCGAACAGCAGCGCCGGGAAGAACGTGGCGAGCGCACGCGGGTCACCGTCCTTGGGCAGGTGGATCACCGCGAACGCGATCGAGGACAGCACGAGCGCGAGCCCCACCCCACCGCCGAGGATCCGCCGCCTCGGCGGGAACCGGTTCTCGAGCAGCGTGAGCAGGAAGCCCCGGAAGAACAGCTCCTCGGGGAGCGCGACCACGATCAGCTGTACCGCGCAGAACTCGGCGAGCTTCCCGGTCAGCGCTGGCGCGTGGAGACCCGCGAGCCCGCCGTAGTGGCTGCACATGTTGCGGGGCACGAGGTGCGCGAGCAGCTCGGAGTTGCACGAGATCTCGTAGAACGCGAAGTAACCGAGCGCGAACACCGGGAAGATCACCGCGATCGCGACCCCGGCCGTCGCGAGGCCCTTGGCGACGGGCTCGGCGTGAAAGCCGTAGTCGTCGAGGTCCTCCTTGCGACGCCAGGCGACGAGCACGGGCACGTAGAGGAACAGCACCGCGACCAGCGCCGAGCCGAGGTGGCCGATCGCCGGGAGCGTGATGTTGATCTGCACCAACACCGCGACGAGCGCGGCGACGAGCGCCCAGCTGATCAGCGCGTCTCGCAACGCGCGGCGTTGATCGGGCGTTGGCACTCGAAACCAACGGTACCCGATCGTCGGACGATCGGGAGCCTGCGCGGTCGCCGGTGCGAAGCTCGTAGGCGCCCGTGATCGTGGTGGTCGGTGGTCGCCGCGGTCCGATCGCTTCGGACGGCGCCGAGCGCGAGTGAGGGCAACGTGAAACAAGGGTCAAAGACTCGTGGACGTCTCCCCTGCGAAAACCGGTGTGGTTTAGCAGCCCTCCGCAGGGGGATCCGCACTTCCGCGATCTCGGGCGTCGCGATGTGACCGCTTGCGCGTGCGAGGGAGAGGCCGGTAGAACGTGCGCATGGACCTCCGCAAGATTCGCGACATCCTCGGCGAGCACGCGTCGCTGCTCGATCACCAGTGCAAGACCATCCCCGCCGCTTCGCTGACCTTGCCCTCGCCGAGCTACATCGACGACATCTTCGGGCGCTGCTCGGACCGGTCACCTCGCGTGCTCGGCGCGCTGAGCGCGTTGGCGTCGCACGGGCGGCTCGCCAACACCGGCTACATCTCGATCCTGCCCATCGATCAGGGCATCGAGCACTCGGCCGGAGCATCGTTCGCGCCCAACCCGATGATGTTCGACCCGGAGAACCTCGTCAAGCTCGCGATCGAGGGCGGATGCAACGCGATCGCGTCGACGTTTGGCGTCCTCGGGATCACGGCGCGGAAGTACGCGCACAAGATCCCGTACATCGTGAAGATCAACCACAACGAGCTGCTGTCGTACCCGAACACGTACGACCAGACGCTGTTCGGCACCGTCCGCACCAGCTGGAACATGGGGGCGCAGGGCGTCGGCGCCACCGTCTACTGGGGCGCTCCTGAGTCGCGCCGCCAGCTGCACGAGATCGCCGAGGCGTTCGCGCAGGCGCACGAGCTCGGGATGTTCACGGTGCTGTGGTGCTACGTGCGCAACAATGCGTTCAAGACCGCGGCCGGCGACATGAGCCTCTCGGCGGATCTCACGGGCCAGGCCAACCACCTCGGCGTGACGATCCAGGCCGACATCATCAAGCAGAAGCTCCCGGAGCTGAACGGTGGTTACAACGACCCCGCGCTCAAAGGCCTCGGCAAGACCCACAAGAAGGTCTACACGGATCTCACCACGGATCACCCGATCGATCTGACCCGGTACCAGGTCGCGAATTGCTACATGGGGCGAGTCGGCCTCATCAACAGCGGCGGCGCCTCGGGCGCGAATGATCTCCGCGACTCCGTGATGACCGCGGTGATCAACAAGCGCGCCGGCGGGATGGGCCTGATCCTCGGACGCAAGGCGTTCCAGCGGCCATTCAAGGAGGGCGTCGAGCTGTTGAACGCGATCCAGGACGTCTACATGGCCAAGGACGTAACGATCGCGTGATCGAAACTCCCGGGCGCGACCGCGGCGCGCTTAATTGATAGAGTGGACCGGTCATGGCACGGCTCGGGGAGTTGCTCGTCGCCGCCGGTCTACTCACCGTCGAGCAGGTCGAGCAGGCGCTACGCGCTCAGATCATGTGGGGCGGCCGCCTCGGCACCAACCTGATCGAGCTCGGCTACCTCGATCTCGATGCGTTGTCGCTCGCGCTGGGTCGTCAGCATCGGCTGCCCGCCGCCCTCGCCCGCCACTTCGACAAGGTCGACCGCGAGCTGCAGCAGCAGCTCTCCATCGACATCGCCGAGCGCTTCTTGGTGGTGCCGCTGGTCCGCGTGGGCCCCGAGGCCAAGGTCGTGATCGCGTCGGTCCTGCCGCTCGATCGGAAGCCGCTCGCGATCATCGCGGACGAGCTCGCGATCGAGCCCACCCAGCTCGTGCCGTCGATCGCCGCCGAGCTGCGCATCCGCTATCAGCTGGAGCGAATCTACAAGATCCCGCGCAGCTCGCGGTTCATGCGCTCGCCCGGCAAGAGCATCACGCCGTTCCCGCACTTCGAGATCCTGATCGGACCTGATTCTGATCCGGAGAGCCAGCCGCACGATATCCAGCTGCCCACCGACACCGCGGAGCTCGTCGCGTTCGAAGCGCCCGCGGCAGAGACGCCTGCCCCGATCCTCGACACCGACCTGACGATCCCGGTCGTGGCGAAGCGGCCGCCCGAGGACGGCGCGCCGGAGCAGCTGCCCACCGAAGCGGAGCCCGAGATCGCGTCACCGGGGTTCTCGCTCGAGCTCGATGAAGAGCTCGCCCTCGAGCTCGAAGACGAGACCCTGCCGGTCCGAGCCGAGCGCGCCGAGACCGAGGCATCTGAGCCGCCTGCGGGCATGGTGGTCCAAGATCTCGATGACTTGTCGGCGCTCGCCACCATCGAAGAGGACGAGCCCGAGGTGCCCGCCGTGGTCGCGAACGACCCGCCGAGCGAACGCCGCAAGTACATCCGCACGATCGCCGATGCGCCGTCGTCGGATTCGGAGCACCGCACGGTCGGCCGGATCTCGATCCGCAAGGTCGCGATCACCATCGGACACGGCGCCGGCAAGACCCTCGGCGAGGCGACGCGCGCGATCCGCCGCGGCACCGATCGAGATCGCGTCGCGCAGCTCGTGATGGACACGATCTTCCGATTCGCGCCCTCGTGCGAGGCCGCGCTGATGCTCGTGGTGCGCGGCGAGGTCGCGATCAGCTGGAAGGGGTTCGTGCGCTCCGGCGCGACGCCGCCGGAGATCGCGGTCCCGATGGATCAGGGCGGCCTGGTCCCCCGGGTGGTCGAGAACAACTGCGTGGCCCGGCAGACCGCGACCGATCTCACATCGATCGACCAGCTTCTCCTGGTTTCTCTGGGTCAAAAGACCGGCGACCTCGTGGTCGTACCGGTCTCGATCGCGAGCCAGGTGATGTGCGTCATCGTGATGGTGACCGTGCACGGCGCGCCCACCGCGAGCGCCGAGTCGATCGCCGTGGCCGCCGGGGCGGCGTTCGCTCGGCTGATGCGCAACGCCGGCCGATAGCTCCTCGATCCCGGCTTGACGCGGCAGGGTGCGTACGGCAACGTCCGCGCCATGAGCGCGAGCGACGTTCCGTCGAGCGAGGTTGCGGGTACCCCGTTGCGCAAGCACCGGCACGATCTCGGTCACGAAGACCATGGTCCGAAGGTCGCAGCCGGAACCACACGCGCGATCCAGACCATCCTCGGCCTGTGGATCGCGCTGACGCTCGCGCTCGTCGTGTATGCCCTCGTGGATGGGTCACGACCGCGGCAGCTGCCGATACCTACATCGACGACGTCACCGTCGCTGTGATCTGGCGTTTGCGAGCAGGTTCGGTCATGGTTTCCGGCTCGGGGTGCTCGGTGGGGCCGCGGCGCTCGAACCACGTGTCGCGTCACGGAGGAGGTCAACGGTGGAGTTCAACCAAGGCGGCGCTTCGCAGGCATGATTCCCGACGACGTCATCACGCAGATCCGAGACGCGGCGAACATCGTCGCCGTGATCGGCGAGCACGTGCAGCTGCGCAAGGCGGGGCGCAACTGGAAGGGCTTGTGCCCGTTCCACGGCGAGAAGACCCCGTCGTTCAACGTGTCCGCGGACAAGGCGTTCTTCCACTGCTTCGGCTGCCAGAAGCACGGTGACGTGTTCACGTTCGTGATGGAGCTCGAGGGCAAGAGCTTCGTCGAGGTCGCGGAGCAGCTCGCGAATCGGTTCGGCATCGTGGTGCCCCGGATCGAGGAGTCGCCCGAGCTGCGGCGCGCACGCGGCGAGCGGGTCGCGATGCTCGACATCAACAAGCTCGCGACCGGGTTCTATCGCGAGATGCTCGCCGACAGGCGCGGAGAGGCCGGGCGTGCGTACCTGGCCAAGCGCGGCGTGACGGCCGAGACCGCCGACAAGTTCCAGCTCGGCTATGCGCCCGCGGACTGGTCGACCCTGTCGGATCACCTCAAGTCCAAGCACGTCGACATGGAGCTCGCGGTGCGGCTCGGGCTGGTCGCGCATCGCCCGAAGTCCGGAGGCTACTACGATCGCAATCGCGACCGGCTCGTCTGCCCGGTGATCGTGCCCGGCGGCGAGATCGTCGGGTTCTCGTCGCGGCTCGTCGGCACGCCGCAGAAGGCGGAGGACGGGAGCGAGCCCCCGAAGTACATCAACAGCCCCGAGAGCCCGGTCTACAAGAAGAGCAAGCTGCTGTTCGGGCTCGCCCAGGCGCGCGAGGGGATGCAGGCCAAGAAGCGCGCGGTCCTCGTCGAGGGCAACTTCGACGTGATCACGCTGTACCAGGCCGGGTTCACCGAGGTCGTCGCGCCGCTCGGGACCGCGCTCACGATCGAGCAGGTCAACGTGCTCAAGCGGCTCGCGGAGCGGGTGGTGCTGCTCTACGACGGCGATCGCGCCGGCTACAAGGCGACGATGCACGCGCTGCAGATGTGCGTCGAGGCCGATGTCGAGGTCCAGGTCGCGTCGCGACCGGGCCATGGCAAGTCCGGTGGCGCAGGACCGCTCCAAGATGGCGTCGATCCGGACAGCCTGGTCGCCGGCGGCGGCGCGGTCCAGCTGCTCGAGGCGGTCGAGCGCGCCAAGGGCGGCATCGAGTTCTTCGCGTTCGAGGTCTGGAGCAAGGCCCGCGGCAACTCCGACGCCCGCGCCCGGGCCCTCGAGGACGCCTCGCGCTTGATCGCGAAAGTTGCGAGCCCGATCAAACGTGATCTAATCGTCTCCACCTTGGCGACCGCGATGGAAGTGGACGCCTCGGTGGTCCGGAACGCGGTCGCCCGCGCCGCCGGACAGGGCTCGTTCCCAAGCGGGCAGCGGGGGGGCCCAAGTCACCCGAACGCTCCGGGGCCGGAGGGGGGGATCGACAGCGCAAAGCCTGCGCCGGGAGTGGAGAAGTCGGTCACGCCGCCGCCCGTCGACGAGGTCGAGGTGATCACCCTGCTCACCGACCACCCTTCCCTGATCGCAACCGCCGAAGCAGACAAGGCTTTTTGGCTCTTGACGGACGCTCGCCTTCGAGACATGTATTCCGCGGCTCGGGCGGGACAAACCTTCCATGAGCTTGCCCCCGTGCTGTTGCCAACGACCACCGCCGAACAAGTGCTGTCCGGAAAATATGCCGAGTCCAAGGACCCTCGCGCCGCGCTCGTCGCGATGACGCGAAATCTCGAGGTCCGCAAGGCAGATGTCGGTCTCGTCGAGCTCAAGAAGAGCCTCGTCGATGCCGGCCGCAAAGGTGATCGCGAGCTGGCGCGCCGATTGGCGCAGCTGGCCGAGGCCGAGCGCAAAGGCGATCGCGAGCTCGCTGCTCGCATTCGAGACTCACTCCAGACACTCGCAGCGGCACCATCGACCGAGGTCGTCACGGATCTCGCGGTGTTGGACTCGTCTACACGAAAGCAGGTCGATTAACTATGGCGCGTAACCAGACCCAGGCGAAGACGACGAAGCCCCCCGCGAAGGACGCCAAGCCGGTGAAGAAGCCGGACGGTAAGCCCGAGACGAAGGAGGCCAAAGCCGCGCCCGCAAAGAAGGTCGAGGGGACGCCCGGCAAGCCCGGCAAACCCGGCAAGCCGCCGGCCGACGCGGCCGCGACCAACGGCGCCGGCAAGCTCCTCAAGCAGGCCGCCAAGGGTACCGTCAAGCCGCCGCGCTCGCGGGGCGAGGACGACGAAGACTTCGACGACGGTGACGATGACGACGACTTCGTCCCGATCCCGAAGGCGAACAAGGCTGGCAAGCCCGGCGCGCCCGGAAAGGGGCCCGGTGGCAAGGGCGCGCTGCCCGCCGCGATCGACCTCGTCGATGATGATGATGCGGTGCCGATGGCGTCGTTCGCCGAGGGTGACGACGAAGACGACCTCGCCCTCCCGCCGGTCAAGCGGCCGAGCGCGAGCAGCGAAGCAGACGCCGCGGCGCTCGAGGCCGAGACCCGCAAGGGCAAGGGCGGCCGTGGCGGTGGTGCCCGCGATGGCAACACGATGCGCGACAAGCTGATCGAGCTCGGCAAGACCAAGGGCTTTGTCACGTACGACGAAGTCAACGATCACATGCCAGAGGATGTGGTCTCGACCGATCAGATCGACGGATGGTTGTCCGCGCTCGGCGAGCACGGCATCGAGATCGTCGATGGCACCGGCAACCGCCGCCCCGATCTCGTCGACGCGCCTCCGACCGGCATCGCGATCGAGAAGGAAGACGGCGAGAAGGAAGTCGACGAGGACGAGGAGTACGCGTACTCGCGGACCTCGGACCCCGTCCGCATGTACCTGCGCAAGATGGGCTCGGTCTCGTTGCTCACCCGCGAGGGCGAGGTCGAGATCGCCAAGCGGATCGAGGACGGCGAGCGCAAGATGCTCCAGGCCGTGCTCAACAGCTCGGTCGCCGTCGAGGAGCTGCTCGAGATCGGCGAGCGCCTCCGCAAGGGCAAGGTCCGCGTCAAGGACGTCGTCAAGGACATCGACGAGGACGAGGCCGAGTTCAACGAGCAGTTCTACGTCGATCGGGTCTGCAAGATCATCGACAAGGTCCGCAAGCTCCAGCGCGACACCGAGAAGCTCGAGGAGAAGCTGGTCGAGACCGGGGTGTCCGACGGCAAGAAGAAGAAGGTCAAGGACGCGACGCGCGCCAACCGCGCGCAGATGTTCGAGGAGCTCTCGGACCTGCGCCTGAACAAGCCGACGGTCGACCGGATCGTCATGCAGCTCAAGAACATCATCGTCAAGCTCGACAAGGCCGAGCTCGAGGTGCGCGAGTGCGAGCGCAAGGCGGGGACGCCCGCGAACGAGATCCGCAAGACGCTGCGCGAGATGCGCGCGAACCCGGCGCGGGCGCGGGCGGTCGGCAAGAAGACCATGATGACGGTCGCCGACTACGAGGAGATGGAGGAGCAGATCAAGCAGGCGATGCGCAAGGTCGCCATCATCGAGGAGGAGGCTCGTGGCACCGCGCCCGAGCTGCGCTCGACGTTCCGCGATCTCCATGAAGGCGAGCGGATGGCCGATCGCGCCAAGAGCGAGCTGGTCGAGGCCAACCTGCGCCTCGTGGTCTCGATCGCGAAGAAGTACACGAACCGCGGCCTGCAGTTCCTGGATCTGATCCAGGAAGGCAACATCGGCCTGATGAAGGCGGTCGACAAGTTCGAGTACAAGCGCGGCTACAAGTTCTCGACCTACGCGACGTGGTGGATCCGCCAGGCGATCACGCGTGCGATCGCCGATCAGGCGCGCACGATCCGCATCCCGGTCCACATGATCGAGACGATCAACAAGCTCGTCCGCACGACCCGCTACCTCGTCCAGGAGCTCGGCCGCGAGCCGACCCCGGAGGAGATCGCCGAGCGCATGGAGCTGCCGCTCGACAAGGTCCGC
>WBZN01000667.1_pt3 | contig 12987 bp, 15 predicted proteins | sample 5204281 | NCBI WGS metagenome assembly WBZN01 (sample SAMN12344347, study PRJNA552823) | activated sludge metagenome | biome: Activated sludge suspended growth; feature: Nitrification reactor; material: Wastewater; isolation source: activated sludge from nitrification reactor of wastewater...
AGCGCGCGTTCTCGTGGACGATCCGCAACTACTTCCACAAGGGCAAGGAGGTCATGGCCGAGCCCCATGACGTCATGCTCGAGGCGACGCTGCCCCACTGGGACACCTCGCGCGAGGAGCTGCTCGGGACGTGGCAGCAGCTGGTCGACCAGTACCAGGTCGACATCCGCTACCAGCACAACGTGATCGACGTGAAGAAGGACGGCGAGCGGTTCACGGTCCACCTCGGCGATCCGAAGGGCCAACCAATGGGCCAGCTCACCGCGCCTCGGGTGGTGATCGCGATCGGGACGCTCGGCAATCCGCGCAAGCTCGGCTGCCCCGGCGACGAGCTCGAGAAGGTCAAGAACTCGCTGGTCGATCCTGACGAGTGGACGGGCAAGAACCTGCTCGTCGTGGGCGGCTCGGACTCGGCCGTCGAGGTCGTGCTCGCGCTGTGCGCGCCGGATCGCAACAACCAGGTCTGGTTCTCCACGCGCGGCGCCAAGCTCGAGGGCATCAAGCCGAAGAACCGCAAGGCGATCGAGGATGCGCTCGCGGCGAACCGGTTCAAGATCTGTTACGCGACCGCGGTCGCCGAGGTCACCGCGAGCGGCGTCGCCCTGACCTACAAGGAAGACGGCCGGCGCGAAGACCTCCCGAACGACGCCGTGTTCGCGATGATCGGCGGCAACTCGCCGCAGAAGTGGCTGCAGCAGATCGGCATCCCGTACGTCGACAAGCCCCACAGCTGGTCCCCGCCGCGCACCGACGTGCTCTCGCAGAAGACGTCGGAGGGCCTGATCTCGGTCCAGCGCCTGCTGCCCCGCCGCTGACCGGCACCTCGATGCCGTCCGGGCCCTGACGATCCCGACGGCCGCGCGCGACGCTGACGCCACCGCTGCGCCCGCGCCTCGGCCATGAAGGGAGCTTGCAGCGTCATCCGTGCTGCGCGAATACCGCTCCCCTTGCCACGGGTGCTACGGTCCCCCCGCGATGTTCAAGGCCACCTACGATCTCGTGCTGTTGCCCGGGGACGGTATCGGCGCCGAGGTGATGGCAGAGGCGCGCGCGCTGATCGACGTCGTCGCGACGGGCACCGGGGTCGGGTTTCATCTCGAAGAGATCCCGTGCGGCGGTAAGTTCTACCTCGAGCACGGTACCCGCGACTGGCCCGAAGGCTCCGAGGACAAGTGCCGCGCCGCGGATGCGATCCTCCTCGGCGCGGTGGGCTGGAACGGCCCCGATGGCTCTCCCGTGACGATGCCCGATGGTCAGGGCGGCTGGAAGATGGCCGGGTGGTCGCCGGTGATCGGCAACCGGATGAAGCTCGACCTCTACGCGAACATCCGGCCCGTGCGCTGCCTGGCCGGTACCAAGCACGGGCTATCGGGGAAGTTCCGCGAGGTGTGGTCGCCCGAGACCGTCGACATGGTGATCATCCGCGAGAACACCGAGGGCCTGTACTCCGGCATCTCCGAGCGTACGGCCGACCGCGCCACCGACCTGCGCGTGATCACCCGCCACGCCTCCGCGCGCGTGATCCGCGCCGCGTTCGAGCTGTCGCGCCAGCGCGCGAAGGGCGCTCCGAGCGACGGCAAGCGGCGGGTGACCTGCATCGTCAAGCACAACGTGCTCACCGGGTGCCGGCTGTTCCTCGAGGTGTTCCGCGAGATCGCGAAGAGCTATCCCGACATCGAGCCCGACGTCGCGATCGTCGATTCGTTCGCGATGTTCGTGCTGACCCAGCCCGAGCGCTACGACGTGTGCGTCACCACCAACATGTTCGGCGACATCCTCACGGATCTCGCGTCCGTGCTCCAGGGCGGCATGGGCATGGCGGTCGGCTGTAACGTCGGCGATCAACACGCGATGTTCGAGCCGATCCATGGCTCCGCGCCGCCCCTCGTCGGCAAGGATCGCGCGAATCCGATGGCGATGCTGCTCGCCACCGGCGAGGCGATGGCCTGGCTCGGCCGCCGGTTCGGCGACGATCGGCTGCTCCGCGCCGCCACCGCGATCGAGACCGCCGTCGCGACCATCATCGAGCGCGGCGAGCCGCTGACCACCGATCTCGGCGGCAACGCCGGTCGCAGCGCGGTGGCGCAGGCCGTGCGCGACGAAGTGCGCCGGCGCCTCGCCTGTTAGTTCGCCGCAACGCCGCTGAGAGCACGTTCACCTCGACGGCGGGTGTTGTGCCCCACGGCGCAAGACGACGAGCGCGAGGCTCGCGGCTGGCGTGGGTCGCAACGGCGCGCGGTAAGAACGGCGCTTCAGCGGGGTGGTGCCGGGAGTCGGACTCGAACCGACACTCCTGTTACGGAAGGGGCTTTTGAGACCCCCGAGTCTACCATTTCTCCATCCCGGCACTCGCCGCGGCACAGGCCCGCAGCAGAGACGCAAAACGCGCCGGATCACAGACGACCGGCGCGCTTCGCTGTCGAACGCTCGCAGCGAGCAACTTACATCGCTGCGGAGCCAGCCTCAGCCGAACCCGAGCCCGTGTCCGAGCCAGCGGCCGAGCCCGTGTCCGAGCCAGCAGCGGGCGGAGGCGTGGTCGCCGCGTCCTTCTTCTTGCCGCACGCCGTGATTGCGAGCGCCGCCGAAACAACGATTGCCACAACAAAAGACATCTTCTTCATTTGACTAGGTCCTCTCTCTATCGCGTGTTGGTTTGCTTACAGAAAACGAAAACGTTCGAAGCCGAAAATGGTTGCTACTGGCCGCCCGCGCAGGGATCGGCGCTGGCACCAGAGGCCGGCGTTCCGGCTGGGGTCTTGTTGGCGTCGCCGTAGGCCGCGCCACCGGTCGCACCGCTCTTCATCTCGGCCGAGCCGCCCTTGTTGTCCGGCGTCGTCGTCGAGCTCTTGTTCTTGCTGCCGCAGGCGCCGAGCGCGGCGGTCATCAGGAACCCAACTACAAATAGCTTCTTCATCATGCTTCCTTTGTTCAGACTGAGTTCGCCGGATCATCAATCAGATCAAGACGGAGCTAGCTCGGCGAGGGCCGATTCCAGCTCCTTGCGAGCATGGAGATCACCGCGCCGCGAAGAGATCTCGACCCCGGTGCGATAGACATCTGCCGCCTCGGCTGGACGCCCCATGGCGGCGAGCAATCCCCCCGCCATCAGATAGGTCGGAACGTAGTCGGGGAACTTCTCGAGGAGCTCACTGAACGCGGCCCAGGCCTCGGGCAGAGCCCCCTTCGCCTTGTACTCCATCGCCAGCCCATATCGGGGGAACGGATCCTCCGGGGTGCGCGCGATGAACGTTTTGAAGGTCTCGATGCGGTTCATAGCCAACTGTGCGTAAAGGCCCGGCCGATTAACGCGGTACGTCGCCGGGGCTTACAGGGGGCGGAAGATACGCAGCACTTTGGCCCAAATGCCAGTGGGATAAGACGATTTCCGCCCCAAGAAGCGTGCTAGAGTCAATCAAAGCTCGGGTGCAGCGCTCATTTGGCAGGTTCATCGGGATCGATCTGGGAGGTGGTCGGGGGAAGACCACCGCCGTGGCGGAGATCCGGAGTGCGGCCGGCGGTGGCGCCGAGGTCCTCGAGGTCTCGACGCGATCGAGCCGCCAGCTGTGGACCGATGAGACGCTGATCGAACGGCTGGCTGCGTCCCCGGACCTCGCGATCGCGATCGATGCGCCGCTGACCCAGCCGGCGTGCGGCCGTTGCGAGCGCCCCGTCTGCCCCGGCATGGAAGCGTGCGCCGAGCCCGCCGTGGTGTGGCTCCGCACGACCGGCCGGGCGCTCGTCCGCAACGTCGCGGCTCAGACGGTGGGCGGGACCGGACCTCGCCCGCACCTCACCGCGCAGGCCCGCATCGCCCCCTACTCGCATCGCGCGGCGGATGTCGTGATGACCTACGAGCGCGGCCTCCTGCCGCTGTCTTCCCTGGGCGCCACCAACGGCGCGATCGCCGCGCGCGCGAGTCAGCTCCGCCGTCGGCTCCGTGGCGTCGGCTTCCAGCTCCACGAGAACCTGGTCGAGGTGTCGCCGGCCGCCACCGTCGCCGCGTTGTGCGGCGGCCGTGCGGCGCGCGGGTACAAGCGAGACGCGGATCCCTGGCGCACGCGTGCGTTGATCCTCGAGAAGCTCGGAGACCTGTCGTTCGCACCGCAGAGCCGGATGGCGCGCGAGGACGTGCTGCAGAACGACCATTGCTTCGATGCGGTGATCAGCGCGTACACGGCGTATCTGTGGGCGCGCGATGGCTGGGCCGCCCCGGAGGGTTGCTTCCGAGAAGACGGCTGGATCTACGCGCCCCCGAGCGCCCGCTAGCTTGAAGCCCGCACGCCTTGGTCGGCGGGCGTGAAAGCAACAACGCAACTGCGGCGTCCGGTCAGCGCAGCGTCTCGTACGCGGCGGTAACCTCGGCGAACCGCCGCTCGAGGGTGCGGCGCCGGAGCGCGTCGGCGTCGGGTTGCAGATCGGGATGTAGCGCGCGGGCGAGCCGGCGATAGGCGCGCTTCACCGCATCCGCGTCGGCATCGTCGTCGACCCCGAGCATCCGCATCGCGGCCTGACGGCGCGGCTCGACCATCCGATACGGCGCGCTGCGTTCGGCCACCACGCCGACCGCTTCGAGCGCGCCCACGCTGCGCAGAAAGTGGAGGAACGCGAGCAGGCGGAACCGCGGCGTGCGCGCGAGCGGCCAGATCTGATCAAGCCGGCGAGGCAAGGCCATCGCGGCGAGCATCCGGCGATCCGCTTCGTCTGCCGGCTCGGGAGCGAGCTCGGGGCGCAGCGACAGCCGGACCCCCGCGAGCTCGTGGACGATCGCCTCGGCGAGCGAGCCGTCGAGCTGCTGCTCCAGGTGGTGGCGCGCCCAGCCGGTCAACGCGACCTGGTTCGACGCCCCCGGCGGGTACGCCGTCACGCCGCCCTCGAACGCGACGTCCATCGCGTCGACGCTGCACAACCGCGCGAGCCGCGCGATCGCGGTCTTGCGCGCGAGCTCGCCGTCGCCGACCATCACCGCGCCCCGCCGGAGCACGAACACCTCGCCACGCTCTGCGCGCGGCGTCACCGTGAGGACGCCGCTCGCGCCCTGTCGGCCGAGACGATAGAGCAACCGCACCAGCTCGCCGCGGGCGAGGGTACGTCGCACGTTCGCGTCCTCCTTCACCAAGCCATCTTTGGCTTCGTGGTCGAAAGAGCGCAATTTTTCAGCCCGATCGGCGGCCGATCGAGCCCCGGATCACATGAATCCGGCCTTGCGACGCTCGACGATGAACTCGATCACCGTGTTACGGACATCTTCGCGGAACGTCACGAGGCCCGCGGCGATCTCGCGGAGCGCGGTGACGGCGGGCTTGTTGTCGCAGTCGACTCCCGCCGTTGCGCCGCGGGACAGCTGGCGCGCCCGCTCGGCCGCGAGCACGACCAACGCGAACCGATTGGGGACCTTGTCAAGACAGTCTTCGACGGTAACGCGAGCCATGGACCGCGGAACTTACTCGGTTACCGTCGCGTGTCAAGGGACTCGCTTGCCAGAGCAAGGCCAACCCACTACCCTACGGACTGCGGACGACCTACCGGCAAGTAGGCGAATCCGCACTTAACTTATGCCTGTCCGACCCACGGTATCTACATCATTGGCCGTCCCCCGGGGCGTGGCACGAATCGATCTCGACTGGGACGCCCTCGAGATCGCTGTCGAACGTAACTCCCCGGATACAGACAGCTATCTCGACCTGACCACCGGCCGCGTGCTCACGATCACCGCGGGGGATCCCGAGGCGACGCTCAACCGGCAGCAGGTCTCCGAAAATATCCGAAACTTCCTGCGCGTCGAGCCCGCGTCGTCGCGCGAGCAGTACCGATGGATGGAGCGGTTCGTCGGCTCCGTCGTCGACGAGCCGCTCCGCGAGCGGTTGATCATCTCGATCGACGGTAAGGGCGCGTTCCGCCGGTTCAAGGATGTCCTGCTCGCGTACCCCGCGGAGCGCGAGCGTTGGTTCTCCTACCGCGCCGACCTCCTCCACTGGCACATCCAGAACTGGCTCGAGACCCACGAGATCGCGCCGACGAATGAACCGCCGTGGGGTCAGGTCCAGGCGCCGGCCGAGCTGCAGCCTGTCGGCCGCCCGCTCGTCCACGGGACCGAGGCACCCGGCGAGGCGCTGCGCCGGCAGGCGCGCGAGCTGATCGAGACGATCGCCGCGATCGAGTTGCCGACGGCGATCGCGTTCCTCGAGTTCCTCAAGCAGCGCTCGAGCGAGGCCCTCCGCGCGGAAGCCCACGACGACGCGCACGACGACGCCCACGACGACGCGCTCGACGACGCCGCCGCGCCGTGATCGAGGCGTTGATCACCCGCTTGGTGCAGCAAGCACCGACCCTCGACGAGGCGGTGATCGCCGAGCTGGTGGGCGAGCTCCGTGCGCTCGGATCGCCGCTCGCGCTCGCGATCGCCCGTGTCGTCGAGCTGGTCGGGGCGGGGCGCGTCGATCCAGGGATCGCCCTGCCCGCGCTCGCGATGGCGTCGACGACGCTCGCCGACGCGCGGCTCACCGACCGCGAACGTGACGCGGCGCGGTTCGAGATCGAGACCCTGCTGCCGCTGCCGGTCGAGCCCGACGTGCCGGTGTCTCAGCTCACCCGCGGACGGCGACCGCGAACTTGAGATAGCTCGCCTCGGGGAAGCCCGGCAGCGTCGGAAAGTCGGGCGGTAGCGGGCGGCGATCGATGATCTGCAGGTGCGTGCGCGCCAGCTGCGCGACGTCGGCGAGCGCGAGCTCGAAGTCGAGCGGGTTCATCTTGTGCGTCGATGACGCCGCGACGAGCAGGCCGCCCGGCACGAGGACGTCGAGGCTGGCCGCGATCAGCTCGGCATAATCGCGCACCGCGCTCCACGGCTTGCCCCCCCGCGCCGCGGCGCTCGCGAACGCCGGTGGATCGAGCACGACCATGTCGAAGGTCCGCTTGCGCTCCACGAACCGCGCGAGCACCTTGAACACATCGCCGACGATGTGCTCCGGCGTTTCGGGATCGATCCCCGAAGCCGCGAAGTTGCGGCGGGCGCGCGCGTGCGCCTTCGCGGCGACGTCGACCGCGCAGACCTCGGTGGCATCGCCCGCGTGGGCATAGAGCGAGATCGCCCCGGTGTAAGAGAACAGATTCAGCACGCGGCGCCCCCGCGCCCACTGCCGGACGGCGCGCCGGCCCTCGCGCAGATCCGCGAACAGTCCCGTCGACAGGGGCGCGGTGACGTCGACGACGAACGTCAGATCATCTTCCTTGATCTCGAGCTCGACCGGCGCGGGATTGCCACGCACGAGCTCCGCCGCGGCCTGGCGTGGCGCCTCGCCACCGAGCGAGCGATAGCGGCGCTGCTCGTAGATCGCCTTGGGATGCAGCTCGGCCTCGAGCGCGGAGAACAGATCGTCGCGCAGGCTCGCGACCGCCGCGGTGTAGAGCTGGACCACGTGATAGTCGCCGTAGCGCTCGACGACGATCCCCGGCAAGCCATCGGACTCGGCGTTGATGAGGCGCGTGCAGCCGAGCTTGTCGAGATCGAGGAACCGCTTGCGCAGGGCGATCGCGGCCTTCACGCGATCGCGCACGAGCTTGCCGTCGATCAAGGTCTCGGACGACCGGGTGAACACGCGCAGCGCGATCACGCTGTCGGAGTCGTAGAGCCCGCGTCCGACGAACTCGCCTTCCTCGTCGACCAGATCGATCGGCGTGCCCGGCTCCGGCGTCAGCGGACGCGGCCCGAACGCCTCGCGATAGACCCACGGATGTCCCGCGCGGATCCGATGCGCGACATCACCGGGGAGACGGACCGTGTTCTTTCGAACGATCGGGGCCGCGCGTCCCCGCGTCGAACGACCACCGGAGCGACGCATCTCGGCCATGGCCGCGGTTTATGGCCTAAGTACGGAAGATCTCCAAGTAGCTGCTTCGAAAGTTTCGGGTGGACAGGTAGGGGGGCGATCAGTAATGTCCGCCGCGACTGGCCGTCATGAATACGCCTCCACTCCCAGCGACGCTCGAGCCGGTGCGGTTTGGCGAATTCCTTCGCGATCGCAAACTGATCACGGACGAGCAATGGCTCGCGGCCCTGGCCGAGCACTGGAGCGCCGGGTCCCGCCGCCGGATCGGGACGACGATCATCGAGAGCGGGTACCTGGCGGCAGAGACGGTCGAAGCGGAGGCCCGCGTGTTCCACGAGGACCTCGATGTCATCGAGATCACCGACGGTCCCGCTCGCTCCGAGAAGCCGACGGTCCCTGTCAGTCTTGTCCAGATGACGCTTCGCGCGTGAGCGCCGCTTGTTTATTATCCAAGTTAAGTCTCGCGGTTACCGATGATTTCGCGGGCATGCCCCCCGTGATCGCTGCTAGAGTTCCTTTCGCCTCGAAGTCTTCACTTCCGAGGGCCCAGCGGGAGATACATGATGGCTGTTGATTCGAAACCAGGATCCAACAACGGTACGAACGGCGCGGCCACGAATGGGGCTTCGCAGAAGAACCGTCGCAAGCGCCCCTCCTCGCTCCAGGCGTCGGCGTCGTCGCTACCAACGGTCGAGCACTCCCTCGAGGAGTTCATCGCGAAGGCGAACCAGACACTCGTCGACGTCAGCACCTGGGGCAACGCCGAGAACGAGGCGAAGGAACAAGATGCGCAGCGCCGCGAGGTCGATGCGCTCCGCTGGAAGGCCGCCGAAGGCCAGCTTCGCGAAGGTGAAGCGCGCGAGAGCTCGCTGCGGCGTCAGCTCGATGGTCTGCAGGGCAAGCTCGCCGAGGCCGAGGCGCGCGCCGCCGTCGCGTCTTCACAACAGGCGACCGATGGCGCAGGCAGCGCCGCGCACGACGCGACCATCAGCGAGCTGAAGGCCAAGATCGAGCAGGCCGAGCGTGATCGACGGCTGTTCGAGGAGCAGAAGCAGGCTCTCTCCCAGCAGCTGGTGGCGGCCAAGCAGGACGCCGACCTCGCGCGAACCTCCGCAGCGGCGATCACGCGAACCTCGGCGCCCGCCCTCTCCGTGGATGATGGCGAGGCCGAGGAACGGGTGCGGCTCGCCGAGGCCAAGGCGGCCAAGGCGATCGCCGCCGCACGCGCCGCGCAAGCGGGCCTCACCGTGTCATCGGCAGATCTCGCCGCGATCGAGAGCGGGCTGGTCGTCGCCGAGCCTGCCGCGAAGTCGACCCCGTGGTTCGCGATCGTCGGCGCGTTCCTCGGTGGCCTCGTGATCATGTTCGTGGTCTGGAAGTTTGCCCTCAGCAAGACCGAGACCGCGCCGGCTCCGCAACCCGCGGCGGTGACGCAGCCGACCGTGACCTCGACGCCGACGCCCGCGGCTGCGCCCGCACCGGCAAAGCCGATCGTGACGCCGATCGAGGAGACGCCGACGGCGGTCGAGACCAAGCCCGGCGCCGCCGAGCCCGCCCCCGCGGCGGTCGAGACCAAGCCCGCCCCCGCGGCGGTCGAGACCAAGCCCGCCCCCGCGGCGGTCGAGGCCAAGCCCGAGACCGTCGACACCAAGCCGGCGGCGACGATCGAGACCAAGCCCGAACCGTCCAGGCCGGCGAAGGCGACCAAGCCGGCCCCGGCCAAGGCGGCCCCGGCCAAGGCCACCAAGGCGGCCCCGGCCAAGGCTGGCATCTCGGATCCGTTCGGCGAGACCGCCCCGGCCAAGGCTCCCGCGAAGAAGCCCAAGTCCGCCGACAAGAAGCCGACCGGCGGCATCGTCGACCCGTTCTGAGCGCTCGGTGACGGGGCGAGCGCCGGCCGACGTTGGCCGGCGTTTTGCGTTTTCGGCCGGTCGTGACATCCCGGTTCCGGAGCCATCGCTGCGTCGGCGCGGATGGATCACAGCAGCGGTAATCAATGATTGCATCGCTGTCACGCCCGCGATACGTACGCGCTGCTGCGGTTGGATTCCGCGCGCACGGAGGTCTTCGTGAGTCGTTCGATTTTTCTCATCGCGATCGCAGTCGCAGTCGTCGCGCCGGCACCGATGGCGTTTGCCCAACCGACGCCGTCGGCAGCGGATCTCGAGAAGGCCAAGAAGGCGTTCGGAGAAGGAAAGGCGCTGTTCGACAAGGGCGACTTTCCGGAGGCCATCGCGAAGTTCAAGGAGTCTTACGCGCTCTCGAAGAACCCGGTGCTGCTCTACAACATCGGGTTCGCGAACGAGTCGGCCGCGCAGGACGACATCGCGCTGTTCTATTACCGCAAGTTCCTCGCCGACGCGCCACCGGCCGCGACCCAGCGCGCCGAGGTGACCGAACGCGTGAAGGCGCTCGAGAAGAAGTTCCAGTCACCCACCGCGGCGGAACCGACGAAGGCGGAACCGACGAAGGCCGAGCCCGTGGCGCACGAACCGGCCAAGCCGATCGTGATCAAGCCGGCGGGCACCTACGCCGCGACCGACTTCCAGCACCAGACCATCGAGGTCGCGCCCCCGGCCAAGCCTCTCGATGTCACCGCGTTCGTTCCCGAGGACTCGGGGTGGAACGTGACCCTGTACTTCCGCACCGCCGGCGAGGGCAAGTTCACCTCGAAGCCGATGAAGTGGCGTTACAAGGAGCTCGTCGCCCGGATCCCGCCCAACAAGATGATCGGCACCTCGGTGCAGTACTACATCGAGGCCAAGGATCAGGCCGGCGCCGTCGTGACCCGCGCCGGTAAGTCGACGAGCCCGAACCTCGTCAACCTCGAAGCCGGCGCGACGCCGAAGTTCTACCCGGACTTCACTGAGGAGGGCACCGTCCAGAGCGCGGCCGAGACCAAGGCGCAGGACGAGGAAGATGATCCGCTCAACGCGGGCAAGAAGCACAGCCCGAAGGTCAAGGAGGTCGATCCAGATCAGGTCGTGATCCAGCCGGCCCCGGGGGGTACGGCTGGCTTCAACGACGTCGGGTCGTCGAAGTTCAAGTACACGAAGTGGGCAGCGACCGGCGTCGCCGCGGTCGGCGTTGGCCTCGGGGTCGTGTTCTACATCCAGGCCAGCAAGCAGGCCACGGCGTTGGCAGACGACTCGAAGATGAGCATGCACGTGTTCGATCAGTACGACAAAGACCTCGAGTCAGCGGGCAAGCGCGACCAGTCGCTGTCGACGGTCGGCTTCGTCATCGGCGGTGCCGCCGTCGTGGTCGCCGGCTACTTCTGGTACAAGGAGCTCACCGCGAAGAAGCGCGGCGAGCTGAAGATCTCGGGCAAGAAGAGCCCGTCCCCAGAAACCTCCTCTTCCTGGGTCGTCGCTCCTTCGTTGGGTGATGGCTTCGCTGGCGCCGCCGCTGCGGCGCGGTTCTAGGTCATCCCATGCGCACGTCTATCCTCGTCAGCTTCGCCGTCCCCGCGTTCGCGACCTTGCTCGGCCTCGGCGCGTGCTCGCCGTACAGCCCGGACCTCGGGGTGCAACCGTTCCTGTGCGACTCCGTCGAGCCGCTGTGCCCCGAGGGGTATGGCTGCCAGCTCGACATGGGCAGTCAAATGATGGTCTGCGTTGCCACGGGCGCAATGCCCATCGATGCTGGCCCGGTTGGCTTCCAGTGTAGAGACGACGTTGGGCTTGAGGGGCCCAACAAGAATGACACGATCGAACATGCGTTCGTGACGAGTGTAGCCACATCGCGTTCTTCAATCGTGTTCGCGAGTGCACTGTGCCCCGAGGGCGATAAAGACGTCTATCAAGTCATGACGACGGCGGCGATGCAGAACGTCCAAGTCGTAGTGTCTTGGGACAGCGGCTTGCCGCTATCAGCAGCGATCCTCAATAACGGAGGCACCGCGATTGCGAACGCGACCTCGAATGGAGCAAACTCGGTCAAAGCGTTCGCGGCAAACTTGCCACTCGGAATCTACTACGGACAAGTGTTTGCTGGCGCAACTACAAAGAATAACTATCGAGTGGAGATCTCGGTAACCGGTCCCTGAACAAGTCTTCGAGAACGTTCTGCCCGATACCGCGACGCTCTATCGGTGAGTGTCAAGATAGATGCCGCATGAGTGTTAGTCGCTGATGCCGTGCTCCGGGTTGAGTCGCACGGCTGCGACGGCTCCCAGTTTCGACTGCCGCGGCTCCAGCAGCTGGGATTCCGGCGCTGGGCCTCGCGTTAGACCTCGGTTCGGCGGGCGAGGATCGTCGCGTCGTGACCCGCGTGGCGTTGGCTCAGCGTGACGAAGCGGATGCCGCTGTGCTGGTGATTGTCGTTGTACCAGCCGACAAACGCAGCGACCCAGCGGCGGAGCATCCTCGATGAGGACGACTGGCTCGTCGGGATAGCCCGGCCGATACTTCAGCGTGCGAAACAGTGCCTCGGGAAACGGGTTGTCGTCGCTGACCCGCGGCCGAGCGGTCTCGGGGGCGCAACAGCCGCCGGTGCAGCAGCACGCGGTAGACCGAGGATTCCGATGCCACAAACATCGACATGTCGGCGAACTTGGGCACGAGCTGATGCGGCGAGAGCCCGACGAACTCGGGCGCCGTCGCCAGCTCCATGATCTTCGCCTCCTCGTCGGCCGTTAGCGCATTCGTGGGCCGCGTCCCGACAATCAAAGCGTCGTCGGTGGCAACCGGCGCTTGCCTGGAGTCACATATTCGACGATTCCATCGTTGTTGGTGTCGCAGCTGTCCGCCTGATCACAGTCCTGATCGATGCCGTCGCACAGAACCTCAGGGGTCTTCTGACACTCGGGGCTCGGTACTCGAATCGTCGAAATGGCTGTCGGCAGCAGCACACTAGGCCGATGTGAATCAACGGCTGACGTCATATTCAATTCATCCAGGAGCATCATGCCATGAGCAGCTTGAGGCTTCACCGCGATCTCAACTGCGACAGATGAATGTTCACTCCATAGAGGATCTGGAGTCTGCTCATCACCGTCTGCCGATGAACAAGCCGTCAAAATGAAAAACAGTTGCAAGATCCTCATGTCTAATTTCCCCAGGCTCCAAGTCCCACTGCGAATGAGAAGATCCAGGTTCCGATTCCGGTTCCAGGCGGTACGACGACAACTGGCATGTCTTTGTGCAGGCACAAAGACATG
>WBZN01001689.1_pt1 | contig 12986 bp, 13 predicted proteins | sample 5204281 | NCBI WGS metagenome assembly WBZN01 (sample SAMN12344347, study PRJNA552823) | activated sludge metagenome | biome: Activated sludge suspended growth; feature: Nitrification reactor; material: Wastewater; isolation source: activated sludge from nitrification reactor of wastewater...
CGGCAACCCTGCTGCGTCAGGCATTCGAGAAGCCATCCTGGCAGGGTGAGTTAGTCGTGTTTTCGGGCAATACCGACTGTTATCAACCCATCGAGGCCACGCTCGGATTGACCCGGGCCTGTCTTGACGTCTGCGCGGAATACCGGAATCCGGTTGGCATCATTACAAAAGGCGTTATTTTGACGCATGATCTGGATGTGTTCACACAATTGCACGAGCAGGCGTGGATTCGTGTCTACTTCAGTATCGCCTTTGCCGATGATGAGACCGCGCGTTTGGCGGAGCCGCAGGCTCCCGGCATCAGTGCACGCTTTGAGGCGATGCGTGTTCTCTCCGAGGCTGGCATTCCTACCGGAATTTCCGTGGCGCCGATTATCCCCGGCTTGAATGAACAGGCCATTCCTGAAATATTGTCCCGAGCCAAGGAGGCGGGAGCGGCCTCGGCAACCTGGAGTCTGCTTCGGTTGCCGGGAAACGTCGAACAGGTGTTTTTTGAGCGTCTGCGCGAGGCCTTTCCCGATCGGGTCTCGAAAATCGTGCATCGCATACGGGAGGTCCGTGGAGGACCCTTGAGCGAGGCGGAATTTTTCAGCCGGCATCATGGCACGGGGACCTATTGGCGCTGTGTAGAGCAGTTGTTCGAGTTGGGACGCAGGCGCGCCGGCTTCATGGCGGATGAGATGCCCGTTCCGCAGACGTTTCGTCGCCCGACGGGGCAGCAATCGCTGTTTTGCGAGGAGGAGTTGCTGTGAAGCATAACCCGGGATTCTTAAAGGTCGTGGATGAAGCGCGGGCCCGCGTGCGCGAATGTACCGTATCTGAGGTGAAACTCCGGCTGGATCGCGGCGAACGGTTCCATTTTGTTGACGTGCGGGAAGATGACGAATTCTGTCAGGATCATGCGGCAGGGGCCATCCATATCGGCAAAGGCGTGATCGAGCGGGATATTGAAACGGCGATTCCAAACACGCAGGAGCCGATCGTGCTGTATTGCGGGGGCGGTTATCGGTCGGTGTTGGCCGCAGACAGCCTTCGGCAGATGGGGTATACCGATGTGATCTCGATGGACGGGGGCATCAAGGCATGGCGCGCCGCCGGATACCCGATTGAGAAAGGCCGGCGTCCCTAACGCATGCCGTTTTCAAGGCGCGAATTCTTCAACAATGCCGGATTTGGTATGCTCCTACTGCCGGCACTGCTGCGCTCACCACAGACCATTTTTCGTCATCTTCTGTTCGATCCCGAGGGACCGCTGGTTTCGCCCAAGTCCATTCCGATCAATCCATTTATGCGGGAGGGCCGCTCCCTCGTGGCCATTGTCTACGGCACAGATCCTGGCCGTATGCTCGCGCGTGCCCTTGAGCTGCTCGGCGGGATCGACCGGCTGGGCCTCCGCGGGACCCGTGTCCTGCTGAAACCTAATGTGTTGAACGATCAACCGCCGCCTTCGACGACCAATCCTCTCGTGGTGAAGGCCATGGCCGGCATGGTGAAGGCCACGGGAGCGGCAGAGGTGATCGTCGCCGATGGGTCGGGGATCATCCGCCTTCCCACATCCGCTAACCTGACACGCACAGGGATGCGAGCGGCAGCGGAATCAGCCGGGGCCAGGGTACTGGCACTTGAAGATGAGCCCTGGGTGCGGCTTGAACCGCCTGAAGCCAAGGCCATCGGCCATTTCTATTTCTCGAGGCCGGTGTATGAAGCTGATGTGGTGATTAACATGCCGGTCATCAAGACCCATCGGTTTGCAGAGTTTTCCTGTAGCCTAAAAAATTTCGTGGGGGCGGTCCACCCGCGCTATCGTCCGTCTGTCACATTCTGGAGCGGGGATTGGCATGAGCGTATTGCTGAAATCAATCTCGCGGTTCATCCCGCGCTGACCGTGGCCGACGGCACCACGACGATGATCGAAGGCGGTCCCACATCAGGCACTCCGTCGAAAACGGACCTGATCATCTGCAGCGGTGACCGCGTCGCGGTAGACCTGACGGCCATCGCGCTGCTGCGATCGTTCGGCACCTGGCCGAAGCTGCAGGGCAAACGTCTCGGAGAGCAGCGGCAGGTCAAACGAGCGGCGGCACTCGGATTGGGCATCGGATCGGGGCGTGGAATTGAACTCGTGACGGAGGCGGTGGACCCGGCTCCACCAGCCTTTACTCAGCTGGTGGAGCACATTCGGCGGGAGCTGTTCGACCTGTGACCGTTACTTGTTCGTACGGTCGAATTCCTTGATGACCTGTTCGGTCAAATCGATCGTGTCTTTATTAAAGATCACGATCTTCACGGTCTGTTCGCTGCCCTTGTCCAATACCAGCTGATACCCGCCCTTGTCGGCGACAGCCTGTGTGGCCACGGCAATCTTCTTCATATACTCGTCGACCAGTTCCTTCTGCTTGCTCTGCAGCTCCTGATTAAATTCCTGGGCGCGTTTCTGGTAATCCTGAATTTTGCTGCGGAAGGAGGTTTCCTTCTCCTTCTTTTCGGCCTCGGTCAACTTGGAGGTCTGCTCTTTGAGCTGTTTCTCGGTGTTGCGCAACTCTTCTTCGTCCCGGGACAACAACTTCTGGCGTGTCGCCACATATTCCCGCAGCCCGTCCAGTGCTCGCTTGCCGGCTTTGCTCTTCTCCAGGACCACTTGGGGGTCGATCACCCCCATCTTGAACTCCGCCGCCGGACTCGTTGAGAACAAGCCAAGGGTCGCTGCGACGAGCGCCCCGACCAGAACCGTGCGCCGGCCTGTTCCTTGCCACTTCACACCCATCTCGGGACTCCTTTCGCCGAAAAAATGTCTTGGTACAAACCTCGGGAGAATAGCCGCCCGTTGTTATCGTGTCAAGAAGGCTGAGATGGAGCGGCGGGGGAGTGATTTGACAGGCCGCAGCGCGGTGGTTATAAGCCAGACCGGAGCGTTCATTGTCTCAACGTCCGGCTGTGATCTATCGTCGGATGAGAAAGGATCATATGATGTCCTCGGATCAACAGCAGGCCCATCGCCTGTTTATAAGTGCGCTTCAACATGAAGCCGTCAGCTGCGGGACCGCCGGTTGTCCGGGGCCGGTTGAGACGGTCGATCAGTCGCAGACGCGGGATCGGGTCAAGACCTTTGATCTGCACTGTGAGCGCTGCGGGTGGCACTCTAGCGTCACAGGGCGCGAACAGCTCACTCCCCCATGGGACAATGCTGCCTTGGAGTTGATGGCAGACGAACATTTGATGCATCAACAGCCGGTGTGTTCCTTCGACGACACGCCGGTGGTATTTATTTCAATGCCGAATCCGCGCCGCAAGGCCAAGTATCGAGTCGCCTGTTTCTACTGCGGCAGACACACAGAAATGGATTGGCCCCCGCCGGAGAGCAAGCGGTAATGAAGGAGGGGAGACGAAGAGCGCCTGTCGGCTAGACGAAGTAGCGGCCGGTGTCGAAGTGATACTGGGCGTTGTCGAGGAGTTGCACAATGCTGTGTGTGTAGTTGCCCGTGTCATCCTGCGCGGTCAGGTCAAACTCGGGGCCATTCTCGATGGGCGTTCCCTCGCTGTCCGTAATGACTCTCACCAGCGGGCGTTCACCGTTGGTTCTGTCCTGAGCCGGCTTAATGACCACCGCCAGGGGGCCGGAGTCGAGTTGCACGAGACTGCCGATGGGAATGATGCCGACACAGTTGACGAACAGCTTCAGCAGCACCGGATCGAAGGACTGCCCGCTTTTTCCAAACATGAATTTGAGCACATTGGCCGGCGACATGGGCTCCCGGCGATAGACCCGTGAAGAGGTCATCGCGTCGTAACAATCGGCGATCGTGATGATGCGACTGGCAACCGTTTGACTCCAGGGCACGCGGAGTTTGGGATACCCGGAAAAGTCATAGTTCATGTGATGTTCGAATGAGGCTGCCGCCATACGCGCCGGGATATTGTTGATGCCGCGTGCCTTGACAAGCGTGAAGACACCTTCAATCGGGTGTGACCGCATGATGGCCCATTCGTCTTGCGAAAATTCGCCGGGCTTGTTCAGCACGTCCAGGGAAATCGCGCACTTTCCTACGTCGTGAAACAGCGCCGACAAACCGAGGTCGGCCAAGTCGACTTTCGGGTATCCGGCTCGATTGCCCAAGGCCATGGCCAGCAGCGAGACGTTCACCGAGTGGTTGTGCGTGTATTGGTCATGGCAACGGAGATTGGTCAGGCCCAGTAGCGTAGACTCATCCTGCATCATGAGTTCGACGATGTTTTGAATCGCCCGTTTGGCCTGCTTAAAACTGACGGTTCCGCCGGCGCGCGTATTCTTGGTGAGATCGCCGAGTGCCGAGGCCGCTTTCGCATAGCGACCTTTGGCGATCGCCTTCCGCTTGTCTTTCACGTCTTCCGGGCCGGCCGTTGATGCTCCCGGGCTGGTTCCCAGGGCGCCTCCCGCCTCGCCTTCGTTTGCCTGTTGAAGCTGGAGGGTCCGGGGTTCTTCCAGTTCGATACCCTTGACGCCTGCAGTCTGCAGCGTTTCTTGTAGATCGGCGAGGGTATGTTTGTCCGGATCGAGGCTGACAAACAGATAGGCGAACTCACGAAAGTCTTTGGATTCAGCCGTCGAGGCGAAGGACACTCCGCCGATATGCCATTTGTTCAGCGCTTCAATGATGCTCGAAAAGACCGCCATCTGCTGCGAACTCATCTTTAAATGACTGTCCCCGAGAAATAGAAAATCGTTCTGGAGTCGGAGCACCACGGGGTGATCCGCGGCCAAGGTCTTCACCAGCGTCAACATGGAATCCACCGGCTTGTCGAGTGCCGCATTCGTACGGCCATGGATTCGTGACGTTTTGATGAGCACGTTCAGCTGGGTCACCAACTGAATCCCCAGCATGGCGAGTTGCTGGTCGAGTATGTCGCCGGCCTCGGAACCTTTGGCGATTTTGTTGGCGAGTGACCGTTCATGGGTAAGAATCGGATGCGCGTTGTCGGTGGTCGGAGTCGGGTGGTTGGCAGGAGAAGGGGAGTCGGTCACGGGTGGTCTCCTCGCAATCAGGAATTGGCTGCGGATGGAAGGGCTTGCCGGTGTTGCCGGTTCGCGACAGAGAGCGCGGCGCTGCAAGCTTGCCGGACGGCGGCGCCGCCTTTTTTCTGTCCGAGCTCGAGGGCCGCCACTGCCGCAGGGGTCGCCAGTTTCCCAAGAATCTCCGCCGCCAGTAGCGCCAGTTCTTCTTTCTTTTTCCGATTGGTCCAAGACCATTCCGTCAACAACCCTTGCCAATAGGGAACGGCTTCATCGGCCGCGGTTTGTTTGAGGGCTTGATAAATTGCCCGTTTCTCGGCTGGTGACCGGTCGTAAAAGTCATCGGCTGTCACAAACGACGCCCAGGCGGAAAAGGCGGCGTGGTACTGACCGCTGGCAAGTACCTTCATCGCTGTGAGGCGAACGGTTTCATCACTGTCACTCAACAGGCCGACTAGCTTCGTCCCGCTGCCGGAGGGCCGAAGCGTGGCCAGGATTCGCAGGGCCTCGCGGCGCACGGTGGCCTCGGGATGACGAAGCGTTTTTTCCACACTGTCGCCGAAGCGGGGATCATTCCAGCGGGAGATGATGGTCAGCAGGTTGCGTACGTAGGTCGGTCGTTTGTCGGTCAGGCCGCGTATGATCGGTTCGGCATGCTCCTGCGCGATCGTTTGCAGGGCCTCCATGACCACCGCCTGGTGCGTCGGCACATCCAAGCTGGCCAATACCGAGCAGAGACTCGGGATCGCATCCTGTTTCATCATGAGCAGCAGCGTGAGCAACCCTTCCGTCTTGGCCTGCGGCGTGCGGTTCAGGTGCACTCCGATCGATTTCAGTCGCTCCGGGCGGGCCAATCCATCGAACAATCCGGCGACCTGTTGCTTGTGGCTATCCGAAAGATCGGGGCGAACGGTTTCCGCCTCCTGCAACAGGGTCAGTACCGTTTCGAGCAGCGTCCATTGTCCGGCGCGAATCAGCACATCCAGCACATTGTCCCAAACGTCGAAGAGTTTCGTCAGCAGGGTCGGCGAGGGCTCTGAGGCCAGCACGGCCGTCAGGATGTCGAGGATGTAGGTGGTGGCATCACGTGCGGTTTCACGCTGGATTTCTTGGGTCAGTGTCTCATGTTCCTGTTCGGATACATCATACCCGACGACATTCGCTTGGAAGCGACGGTTCCGGCCGCCGCCGCTTCCGGTTGTGCCTCCGCCCTCCTGCTCGCCGATGCCGCTCTTGCTTTCTTTCTCGCCGGCTTGTGTCGGCCGTTCGCGGTCGAGGAGTTCGCGTAAGGAGTCGACCGGCAGGCTCATATATCCCTGGATCTGGAGTTCGAGCTCATCGAGTCCGAATCCGGAGGACCGGACGAGTTCTTCAGCGGTCACCAGGGTAATGGTTTCGAGATTCCTGGCCCACAAACGCGTCACGATGTCGTCATCTTCTTCATGGTCGGCGGGGGCGTCTGTCGGGGTCGTCTCGCCGGACGGCATGCCCCACAGCGCGTCGAGAAAGAAGGCCAGGTCTTCGTGGGTCAGCCCCTGATGAAAGGCCAGCTCGCGGATTCCGTCCGAGTACATCTTGAATGCGAAGCTGTCTCCCGTCGCGTCGCGCTCCGGTTCGTAGACGACGTCGTTCTTAAAGAACAGTTGGTTTCGCTGTACCAGGAGGGCGAGGCGGCTGTGCTGCGCGAGATGCGTGGTGAGATCGTCGTAAAACTGTTGGAAGAATCGTTGCGCGACCGGGTTCTTGGTGCCGTACGTACGAGCCGATTTGGCCGCCTTGTCGAGCAGCTTCAACAACTGCTTGATCGCAGCGACTTCCGGGTCGGTGCCGGCTTTCACGAGGGGGACGAGCGGAATGCCTTCTTCGTGCGGTGCCGTAGGTTCCATATGTGTCAGTCGTATCGTGAGCCGCTTGTTTCGTCAAGAAAATAGCCGCTCTCCGCAGGTCTCTCCTGCGCATGCGTGCCTCGAAAACATTAGGTGCTGGACCAATTCCCGGGATTGCGCCGTGGCGTTGTGGACAGTAGAATCCCTTCGTGATCACTTCGACTCCATCCCCGCTCATTCTCTGCTTCGGCGATAGCCTCACGGCTGGTTATCAGACCCCCAGTCCGGGGCATCCGTATGCGGAGGAGACACCCTATGGCCATGTATTACAGGAATGCCTCGGCGAGCGAGGGCGCGTCGAGGTCAGCGGAATTTGCGGAGAAGTGACCGGTGAAATGGTCTTACGGTTTCGCGCCGCAGTCCTTGAACGTCGCCCTCAGATGGTGATTATTCTCGGTGGCACGAATGATTTGGGGTGGAATGCAGGTCCCGCAGAGATCCTGCGGAATCTGACCAAAATGTATGAATTGGCGAGAGCCTCCTCGATCGTCCCTGTTCCCGTCACTGTGCCCTCCATTCGGGTCGATATGGGCACGGACAACCCGGATGCCGCTGCGTGGCTTGCCCAACACATTCAACGGCGGCAGCAATTGAATGCCTTGATTGCAGACTATGCGGAGCGAAAAGGCCTGCGCTGGGTTGATTTGTTCACCGCGACGGCCGAACCGGAGTCGCTCATGCTGGCGCAACCGTACTCAAATGACGGACTGCATCTCACGACCGGCGGGTATCGTCTATTCGGCCGATTGGTGTATGAGCAGTTGTTTGCCGGAGACCCATGCGCTCCACATGTGCTGCCCACAGATGCGGCGCGGCCATGATCGGCGAGGTGACGGATCGCAACTTCGCGCGCGAGGTAGAGCAGGCCTCCATGCCGGTGCTCGTCGAATTCTGGCAACCAGGCTGCGGCCATTGTGTCGCGCTTCTTACCCAGTTGGAGCAGTTGCAACAGGAAGTCGGAGCGGCGGTGAAGATCGTGAAGATGAATGTGCAGGAGAATTTTCAGATTCCGGCCGAATTGGAGATCAGTTCCTTACCGGCGTTGGCATTATTCGACCGGGGAGCATTCGTCCGGTTTATCGGAGGGATCGGAAAGAAGGACGAGATTCGAAAACAGCTGCAACGTCATTGATCATTCAGCATTGGACATGGAACCTTGTTGCCGGGACGAACGTCGCCGGCGGCCATGAATCATGTCCGGCTAGAGTAGCCGCCAGGCCCGCCCATCGTTTTGAATCATCCGTTCGGCTTCCACCGGGCCCCAGGTCCCGGCTTGGTACTCGGGTAACCAGCGCAATTTTTGTTGGGCCCAGCCATCCAGGATCTTCGTGACCCAATCCCATGATGCCTCGACCGCGTCCCGCCGCATAAAGCGTGAAGCGTCGCCCGCCATGACATCCAAGAGCAACCGTTCGTAGGCTTCCGGAGAGGGGCACCCGAAGACGTCGCTGTACTGAAAGTCCATCTCCACAGGATGTGTCTGCGCTCGCGTCCCGGGGACACGCGAGATGATGCGGAGAGAGAGGCCTTCGTCCGGCTGAATGCGCAAGGTCAATACATTGGCCGGTTGAGGATTGGCGGGGTTGGCGTTGAAGAGAATCTGCGGAATGTCTTTAAATTGCACGGCTACTTCGCTCGCGCGTTTCGGAAGGGCTTTTCCGGTTCGAAGGTAAAAGGGGACGCCTGCCCAGCGCCAATTCTCCACGAACGCTTTGACGGCCACGTAGGTTTCCGTGGTGGAGTTGGGATTGACGCCTTTTTCCCGGCGATACCCCGGCACGGGTTGCTCATGCGCGGTACCCTCCGCGTATTGGCCTCTCACGGTATACCGCTCGACGTCCTTGCCGACGATGGGCCGAAGGCAGCGCAGGACTTCCATTTTGGCGTCTCGTACCACATTGGGGTCCAGCGAGTAGGGGGGCTCCATCGCGACGAGACAGAGGAGTTGCAGCAAGTGATTCTGAATCATGTCCCGCAGCGCACCGGCCTCTTCGTAGTAACTGGCTCTGGTCCCCACACCCTCGGACTCGCTGACTGTAATTTGGACGTGATCGATATATTTGTGGTTCCAGATCGGTTCAAAAATGCTGTTGGCGAAACGGACCACCATCAGGTTCTGGACCGTCTCCTTCCCCAGATAATGATCGATCCTGAAAATCTGGGACTCGTCGAAGACTTTGCCCGTCACCGCATTGATCTGCCGCGCGGAGGCCAGATCACGTCCCACCGGTTTTTCGACGATGATGCGTGAATAGGATGACGCGGCGGCGGAGGGAGTGGCCAGACCCGCCGTGGCCAGTCCTTCACAGACTGCGGCAAAGGAGCTGGGAGGAATACTCAGATAAAAAATGCGGTTGCCGGGCAACTGCATTGCCTGCTCCACCTCCTCCGCTTTGGCACGGAGTGCGGTATAGGTCTGCGCATCTTCATTTTCCCCTTGGATATAAAACAGGTGGGATTGGAATGCGGCCCATGTGTTTTCCACCAGGGCTTGTCGCGAATGTGTGATGACCCCTTCCCGCACCAGATTGCGGAATTCCTCATCGGTCATCGGTTTGCGGCCCAGGCCGATCACCGCATACTTGGCCGGCAACAGCCCATCGAGCAATAAGTTATAGACTGCGGGGATGAGGCGGCGGCGGGCGAGGTCTCCGGAGCCGCCGAAGATGACGAGGGTACAGGCCTCGACGGGAGTCACGGCTTCAGGAAGCGGTTTGATATCGACAGGGGTTGTTGGGGACGACATAGTATCGGTGTCCGTTGGGTTGATAGATCAGCGCCGGACGCTATGCCCGCCGAAGGCGTTGCGCAAGGCGGCCAGCATTTTTTCGGCGAACGATTCTTCCTGGCGCGACCGGAAGCGGGTGAACAGCGCCGCAGTTAAGGTCGGCACCGGTACATCCTTATCGATCGCGTCTTGAATCATCCAGCGGCCCTCGCCGGAATCCTGCACATACCCTTTCAGCTTTTCGAGCTTGGGGTCCTGCTTCAATGCGCCGACGGCCAATTCCAGGAGCCAGGAGCGCACCACGCTGCCATGCATCCACACATCGGCAATTTGCCCCAAGTCGAGGCGATAGTCGCTTTTCGCCATGAGTTCGAAACCTTCAGCATATCCTTGCATCATGCTGTACTCAATGCCGTTGTGAACCATCTTCACATAGTGGCCCGCTCCATGGGTCCCCATGTGGGCCCACCCTTGTTCGGGTGCCAGCGTCTGGAAGATGGGATTCAGGCGCTGAACCGGTTCGTGCTCGCCGCCGATCATGAGGCAATACCCGACCGTCAGCCCCCAGATGCCGCCGCTGGTGCCGACATCGACATAATGAATGCCTTTCTTCTTCAGTTCGGCGGCGCGTCGGGTGTCGTCGTGGAACCGGGTGTTGCCGCCGTCGATAATCGTATCGCCCGGTTGCAGCAATGTGCTGATGGTCTGTATCGTTTCTTCTGTCGGAGCTCCCGACGGCACCATGATCCAGACCGCGCGAGGGGCCGCCAGTTTGGAGACGAGGTCGCTGAGGGAAGCAGCACCGACACAGCCCTTGCTCTCAGCCTGCTTCACGACATCGGGCGCACGATCATAGGCCACAACGCGGTGCCGGCCTTGCTGTAGGCGCGTGACCATGTTCATTCCCATTTTGCCGAGTCCGACAAATCCAAGTTCCATAGTCATCCTCTCTCATGATCACGTTGTGCGATGCCTGGCGTCGACGGCGACGTAGGCGAAGTGCTGCGGCACTCGATAAGGGTCGTGTGCCGATGGTATCACGCTCAGACACGAACACAAACGGATGAGCGTTTGCCGACGCAGCCTCGTTAGTCCACGCGAGGGGGAAGGGGAATATCGCGAAACATCGTTTCGGCAAACCGTCGGCCGGCCATCAGTCGATCGTGAAGTGTGGCTGCGCTCAGGAATTGGCCGGCCAACTCACCGAGGGCCGGATCACGCGAGGCCAGGAACCGCAGGGTATCTACCGGTGCCGTAAACCAGAGTCCTCGGGTTCGAAAGAAGGCTGACACGCAGTCTTCAAAAAAGAGTTGCAGGAGGTATTGTGCGGTGTTGGGTTTGTCGCGCAGGTCCTCGACCTTGCCGAGCCAATGGAGGCATTCGGCCTTGAGGCGGATTCGTTCGTGGATGCTGGCCGCCGGCGGACCCTGGCGGAAACGCTGTGCGGCCTTCGCGATCAATTGTGCCGCAATGTCCTCGTGATCGTAGAGCACCCGCCCCTTGCGGAGCAAAGGGGCCAGACGAGGGGAATAGGCCAGATCTTCAGCAACGGTCTTATGTTCCCCGTAGCGGATGTCCACGAGCCGGTCTCCCACGCGAATCATTTCCTGTCCATCGGCCGGTCCTTTGACCAGGACGATGAGATCGATATCGCTGTGCGCCGTCACGGCTCGACGGGCGCCCGATCCGACCAGAATGATTCCGACCAGATCGCCGCCGCGTTTGGCACGGACGAACTTGACCGCGCCGGCGAGGGCATCGTCGTACCCGGGCGGGGTCACCGCCGGAGGCATCTCTGGAGGTTCGGGAATGTCGAGCAATTCAGCTTTCAACTCTTCCGATGAGGGAAGCGCCGGGGAGGTCTGAGGGGAGGAGGCTGTCAGTTGTGATTCCATGTCTATCCTTGAACGTGGTCAGGTGGCCTGCACACGACGTATTTGTTGCTCAAGTGTACCGAGCCATTGGTCGAACGGCTGGTCCGCGTCGACAATGATCTCAAGTTTTCCATTAGGAAGTTTTCGGACCAGACCAGGGCTTTCCGGCGAGAGGGGGATTTCCACCCACTCGCGATTGAGCCCGAGGGCATCCGTCGCTTCGAGAATGCGGCTGATGTGTTGAAACGAGACTGCGTGGAGCGACACGTATTCCTCTCTACCCGATGCGCGTGATGGCATTTTAGGCGGGGGGACGCAGCCTGTCAATGTAACTGGCCGGCTATCCTTCGAGCACCTGTGCGATTCGATCGGCTGCCTGTTCGATCGCCTCGGCCGAGACGTCGAGATGGGTCACGGCGCGACAGGTCTGCGGCCCGACGGCGTTGATCAACACACCCTGCTGCCTCATGGCGGCGACAAAGGCCGGCAGGGAGAGCTGCTTGCTGTGCACGTCGAAGAAGAGCATGTTCGTGGCAACCCCGGCCGGATCGATCACCACATCCGGAATTTCGCGCAGCCTCGCCGCCAACCGCCTGGCGTTTGCATGGTCCTCCGTCAGCCGCTGAACGTTATGTTCCAATGCGTAGAGGCCTGCCGCCGCCAGAATCCCGGACTGGCGCATGGCGCCTCCGTACATGCGGCGGAACCGCCGAAGGCGCTCCAACAGACCGGTATCATCGGTGCAAATCAGTGAACCGGCCGGCGCTCCCAGCCCCTTCGACAGGCAGAACGTGACCGTCTCAAAATGCTGCGCGTATTCCGCGGCTGAGACGCCGGATGCCACGACTGCGTTGAACAGACGGGCCCCGTCGAGATGCATCGGCACTCCATGGGCGGTGGCTACCGCGCGAATGGCTTGAATGGTTGAAAGCGGGTAGACCGCGCCGCCTCCGGCGTTGTGCGTATTCTCAATGCAGATCAGCGCGCTCTGAATACTGTAGGCATCCTTCGGCCGGATCGCGGCCTCAACCTGCTCCGCCGTCATGAGCCCCTGTGTGCCGCGCACCCAATGGAGCTGCACTCCCGCCAGTGCCGCCGCCGCGCCCTGCTCATAGCGGATGATATGGCACTGACCCTCAACAATCACTTCACGTCCTGGTTCGGCCTGTGCCCGCAGGGACAGTTGATTGCCCAGAGTGCCGGATGGGACGAACAGCGCGGCACGTTTACCGACGAGCGCGGCGCCGACTTCCTGGAGACGATTCACGGTGGGATCTTCGCCGTAGATGTCATCACCGACGTCGGCGCGGGCCATGGCCTCACGCATGGCAGGAGAAGGTTTCGTGACGGTATCGCTCCGGAGATCAATCATGGATGGAATAAGCTCTTGTTTTAGGGTCGTGGCGGCTGCTTCCCGAAGAGGCGCGGACGGCATTGTAGCAAATTTTCTTCGTGCCGGGGCGCACAGGCCTGCTACACTGCCTCCCATTCGAGGTCCCATGGAGCGATGG
>WBZN01001690.1_pt1 | contig 12983 bp, 12 predicted proteins | sample 5204281 | NCBI WGS metagenome assembly WBZN01 (sample SAMN12344347, study PRJNA552823) | activated sludge metagenome | biome: Activated sludge suspended growth; feature: Nitrification reactor; material: Wastewater; isolation source: activated sludge from nitrification reactor of wastewater...
ATCTGTTCGATCATGCCTTTCGAGAAAATGCCCGTCCAGCAAGCCTTCCAGAAGGAACCAGCCTCCACGAAATCAACCGACTCGCTGAACCAGTTGATTTTGTTCGACTTTTAACCGGACAGCAGTGGGCATCGAACAATTTTTGGCCACACCCGGCGGTACGCGATTTCTGGAGTTCATTGCCGTTCGCCAATATGAATTGAACGGATTGGCCGCCCTATACAAGCAGGCAATCATACCGGCGATCAACAAGAACAGCGTAACACAACGTAAGCTTTGGAAACAATCACGTGCGAGCAAAGCAGTACAGTTGGATGAAGGGCATTTTCGGGAAGACAAGTACGTTGTGATCCGATTGGCATATGTACAGCTCTTCCATCTGTATGAATCCTTCATCAACGATCTTTTTCCGCACTGCGAACAGATTGTCGATGAACCAAACTATCAGGCGGGCTCATTGTACTCGTACATAAAATCTGTTCTTGGAGTGGACTTCAAGCGACCGAGCTATCACCCTACCCTTAAAGAGGTCAATTATGTTGCCAACTGCGTAAAGCATACCAATGGCCTTCCAAAGCGCACACCTGTCCCTGAACGGTTCAAGTCCCTGGACCGTTCCTTGCCTATCCGCATCCACGAGGCTGAACTATACCGGGACTTCATTTCCATCCGTGAGCTGATGGGGAAAGTGGTAATTGATGTGGCTTGGGCAAACCAATTACTGCTGAGCCGGAGCCTCATATCCTCCATGGAAGGCGATACGCTCCAGCGAATCCAAGCATCCGCCATCAACGTGGCGGAGAGCTTTCTTAAGCAAGCGTTTGGAAAATACACTGCCAATCTCGCACCGCAACTGGAAGACGGACCGCATGGTCAATAGTGTCATGAAGGCTTTGGCAGGCCTCAACTCACTCGAGCGTCGACGCTCGACATCCGACTCTTACAGGCGGGCCGTTTGCGGCAGGCGGTATTGAAGCGGGCGTTTGAGGGGAGGTTGAACTGAAGGATCAGACTATGGCCGACCTTAGTAGCGAGACATGACATACTATGCCACCAACGAACATGGTGATCTGACATTGATGAAGGTCCACCTCACACCGTGACGCCAATGCACCACGATACATCGAAAGCCACTCAACCATGAACCTGTGAACATGAAAAAAGGAGTTCCCACCCAAAGCGCCGTGATCGACCACCAGAACGGCAGCCAGATGAGCTACAAAAACAAATGCGAGAAATGTGGCACCATGAGCAGCAGCATTAACACATTGAGCGTACCCGGTCCACGGCAGATGTACACGAATAACTTCCCTTGCATGAAGTGCGGGAACCAGCAGCGGGTGGAAATCATCGGGGAATAAGGCGATGGGGCTTAACTACTTCCTGCCATCGCTAAGCGCCAAGGGGCATCACGAGAACCCGCTGACCAGAGCATTCCTTTCCACGTTGAGGTTCTCGCCGAACCTGCTCAAATCGTTCTATCAGCTGGTTCTTGAAGGCTTGCCAGACGAAAATTCCAGAGGCCACTTGCCAAGGGCACATGTGCTCGACCTGTCGGAACTCCAGATCGAGACCCAACGGGGTTCTTTAGGTACGGAGGCGGATGTCTACGTTTCGGTCCTCATTACCAATGATCCGCCGGTCATGCCGGAGCTGATCTCCAGGTCGGATCGGAAGGCTGTATATGACGGGGTCATCACATTCGGCCAGCGCATCAAGCTCTTCGTGGAGAACAAGCCTCGGAAGGACCACGTTTGGCATGGGCAGCTCAATCCAAGGGTAGCTGATGTGCCCGAAGAGGCGTTGCTGCTCGACAAGGCAAGCGTGGTGAGCTGGCGGGACCTCGTAGAAGCGATCAATCAACTGGTCAGCTTCCGCACTGTAGGTGGAGGGGAGCGCCAAGCTCTCGTTGACCTGAGGGAGTTCATGCACTTGCATCACCCCCACCTGAATCCATACAGGAGCCTGGATCAGTGCGGTGACAGCCACGAACTCATCGAGCTTCGGATCGAGTCACTACTCAAGCAGATCGCGGCGAACGATGCGTTGGTCAAGTATCATCAAGGCTGGGCCTATTACATCGAGGCTGACGGACATGCGGGAATAGAACGCATCGGGCTGATACTGGAAAACCCGGGTAAGCCGGAGTGGTATCTGAAGCTCTTCATCGGGTATGCCGATACTGTTCAACAATCGCGCGCCTTCTACAATCGCAACCTTGACCTGTCTGCCTTCGAACGATTCGAGGAACAGGGCTTGATGCCCCACGGCAACTTCCACTTCAGCTTTATGCAACGCCATTTGGTTTGGTACCGGACCACTCAGGAACAAGTGCGTTCCTATGTCAAGTATTGGCACGACCAAACCGATGAGATCGGCCAATACAAGGTTGGCGAGATCAAGGTGGCTCTTCAACGGTGGTTCAATGCCAGGTTGCTGAACGATGACGCTGATAAGGCCGCCGAACTCGACAAGTCGTTCTTTCAAACGGGGAGACCTACTGTGAACGTCGCCCCTGGCTTTGTCCTCACGCGCACATGGAATAAGGAAACAGCTTTGCGCTTGGACAAGACCGACGCCTTGGCCAAGGAGATCCGAAAGGCCATCGTTGACGGATTAGGGATCATGCGAGAGGATCCAAAATTCTTGAAGTGATCATGCCCCGACAATACGCTGTGTATCCTCCCGCAGGGTCTTCCGAGGAACGAGGAGACCCTGCGATCCGGGTCTTCACCCAACTGATCCGCGAGCGTCCACGCTCGTGCGCTGTGTACCAACGCTGCGAACTCCGGGACACGAGCGTGGACGCTCGCGACAGAATGGGAGCACACGGACCAAAGCCCGATGCAGTTCCGGGCTGTTTGATAGGTGCAAGGGCGGACCGGCCACGCAGGCGACACGCGTTACGGACCGACGGTATGATCCGGTCGGCCCGGAAGGACCGACGGCCATTCTATCCGCTTGCGGTGAGGTCCTTGAACATGATGTACGTGTCCACAAGTCCCAGGTCCTTGTGCCGAAAGCCCTTGGGTGTGGTCCCGATGATGGTGAACCCGAACTTCTGCCACAACCTCACGGCGGCTTCGTTCGTGCTGACCACGATGTTGAATTGAATGCCGATGTATCCCTTCTCCTTGGCGAATTGGATCGAATGTTCGCAAAGCTGTTTACCGATCCCCCGGCCATGGCAGTTGGGATCGACCATGTAGCTGCAATTCGCGATATGGCTGCCCAGGTCGATCTGGTTGGGCTTGATGATGTAGGTGCCAACGATCGCGCCATGGTCCTCCGCAACGAAGGTGTCCATGTAGCTGGCGAACCAGTGTTTCGGTAGATCATCCCGCGAGGTGTTCGGATCGAACACGTAGGTGTCCCCCGTTGCGATCACCTTCCTGAAGATCTCCCAGACCGGCTCAAGGTCTGTTTGGATGTTGGCACGTCTTATTTCCATGGACAACCCCAAAGATGCGGTTTGCTGCACACAGCCCAAGCGGAAGTGAGCAACCCAGTTCTTCGTGCTCTTGGATAGGGCCGTGGCTCTTGCGATGGTTGTTCCATTTTACGGTGATCGATCACCTCACCTGGTAGGTGCAAAGGGACGGTAGAAGGTGCGCCCCGCGTCCGTTTCGTGGAGGGTCGCTTTCCGCTGTTTGATTTTCGCAAGTATCGGTTTGTGCGGCGATAGCAGCCGCCCGTCGTTCGCGGGGACCTTTGTGCCATCAACGTACACGATCATGCAGACCCCGGAAGCAACATCGGAGAACACCGCAGGGCTGAGCCGGCGCGGATTCGTGGGCATGGGCATGGGCCTGGCGGCGATGGCCCTGATGCCCGGCGCGCTGGCCTCCAACCCGGGCGCCGCGCCGGTGCCACAAGCGGGTCCTGCCGCACCCGGCCGCAGGCGACTGGGCAGCCTCGACGTATCGGCGATCGGCCTTGGCGCCATGGGCATGAAGAACGGTGCCTACCATCCGCCCCGGCGCACCGAGGACATGGTCCCGGTGATCCGTGGCGCGGTGGAACGCGGGGTGAACTTCATCGATACCGCCGAGGTGTACGGCTCCCACACCGATGAGGAACTGGTGGGCGAGGCGCTGCGCCCGGTGCGCGATCAGGTGGTGATCGCCACCAAGGTGGGGTTTGCGGTGGAAGGCAACAGTTGGGCCTACAATAAGCGCAACGGCCGCCCCGAAGGCATCCGCCGGGCGCTCGAAGGTTCGTTGCGGCGGCTGGGCATGGACCATGTGGACCTGCTCTACCTGCACCGCGCCGATCCCGCCGTGCCCATCGAGGATAGCGTGGGCGCGTTCAAGGACCTGATCGCCGAAGGGAAGATCCGCGAGTACGGCCTCTCGGAAGTGGCGCCCGCCACCGTGCGCCGCGCCCACGCCGTACACCCCATGGCGGCGTTGCAATCGGAATACTCCCTGCTGGAGCGGGTGCCGGAGGCCGGCACCTTGCAGGTGTGCCAGCAACTGGGCATCGGCTTCGTGCCCTATGGCCCCACCGCCCGGGCCTATCTGGCGGACATCTTCAATGAGTACAGCCGCTTCGCCGCTTCGGACAGGCGCTCCTCCGTGGGCTTCTGTTCGCCCGAAGGGCTCGCCGCGAACAAGCCCATCCTCGATCTGGTGCGTGCATGGGGCGTGCGCAAACAGGCCACGCCGGTGCAGATCGCGCTGGCGTGGCTGCTCACCCAGGATCCGCGCATCGTGCCCATCCCCGGAACCACGAAACTGCATCACCTGGAAGAGAACCTCGGTGCCGCCGCGATTACCTTCACCACCGAAGAACTCGCCGAATTCCGAAAAGCACTGGAAGCGATCCCCGTGCATGGCGTACGTGCGCCGGGCAGCGTGGAGGTGGACCAATGAACGGATCACTGAACCAAAAGCCGACCATGAACAGCATCAGCCGGATCCTTGTTCTTCTACTGTTGAGCGGAACAGGCTTGACCCAACCCCAAACGATGGCACAGATCCACACCACTTCAACCGCCGCATTGGACCAGCGCGAGCAGCGCATCGTCACCATTTCCGCCGCCACCGCGCGGGGCGATATGCCCGGGCTGAAGAGCGCGCTCACAGCCGGACTGGACGCGGGCCTCACCGTGAACGAGATCAAGGAGATGCTTGTCCAGCTCTATGCCTACTGCGGATTCCCGCGCAGCCTGAACGCGCTCGGCACCTTCATGGAACTGGTGGATGAACGCGGCGGCAAGGATGCCGTGGGCCCGCTGCCCGGTCCGCTGCCCGCCGGCAAGAGCGTGGACTTCGGCACGGCCAACCAGACCCGGCTCGTGGGCGCACCGGTCAAGGGTGCGGTGCTGGACTTCGCGCCCGCGATCGACGAGTACCTCAAGGCCCATTTGTTCGGCGACATTTTCGCCCGCGACATCCTCGACTGGCGGACGCGCGAGATCGTCACCATCGCCGCGCTCTCCGCGATGGACGGCGTGGAGTCCCAGTTGAAGTCGCACGTCGCCATCGGCAAGCACAACGGGCTCAGCGATGCTCAGATCGAGGCGATCATCGCGCTGGTCCGGCCGGTGCCGGTGCAAACGAGCGCCTTCCCGGTGGGCGCGGAGAATTCGGGATACGCCCAGTACTTCAGCGGGCGGTCCTACCTGGCCCCGTTGACCACCGACGAACGGCTCAAGGTCCCGCTCTCCAACGTGACCTTCGAGCCCGGCTGCCGCAACAACTGGCACAAGCACACCGGCGGGCAGTTGCTGATCGTGGTGGGCGGCGTGGGCTACTACCAGGAACGCGGTAAGCCCGCACGGCGGCTGGTGCCCGGCGATGTGGTGGAAATTCCGCCCGACACGGACCACTGGCATGGCGCGGCCCCCGACAGTTGGTTCTCCCATCTCGCCACGGTGGGCAGCCCGGACACGAACAAGAACACCTGGCTCGAACCGGTCAGCGACGCTGATTACCGGGCGGCCACCGGAGGGAAATAAAGCACCATGAAAAAGCGTGAACCAGGAAACAGCGGTCTTGAAGTCTCGGCGCTCGGCCTTGGCTGCATGGGCATCAGCCAGAGCTATGGCAAGCCCTTGCCAAAGGCAGACGGCATCAAGCTGATCCGCGCGGCGGTGGATCGCGGCGTCACTTTCTTCGACACTGCCGAGGTCTATGGGCCGTTTACGAATGAAGAACTCGTCGGCGAAGCGCTGGCGCCGGTGCGCGACCGGGTAGTGATCGCCACCAAGTTCGGCTTCGATGTCGACTTCGCCACGCGCGAGAACCACGGCGTATGCAGCCGACCGGCGCGCATCCGCCAGGCCGTCGAGGGTTCGCTCAAGCGCCTTCGCACCGGCACGATCGACTTGCTGTACCAGCATCGCGTGGACCCGGACGTGCCGATCGAGGATGTCGCCGGCACGGTCAAGGACCTGATCGCCGAGGGCAAGGTGAAGCACTTCGGCATGTCCGAGCCCAGTGTGGCCACGCTGCGCCGCGCCCATGCGGTGCAGCCGGTCACCACGTTGCAGAACGAATACAGCCTGTGGACGCGCGGACCGGAAAGCAACGGCATCCTTGCCGCCTGCGACGAACTTGGCGTTGGCCTGGTGCCCTACAGCCCGCTCGGCAAGGGCTTCCTCACCGGGGCGATGAACAAGGACACCAAATTGGTCGAGGGCGATTTCCGCAATTCGGTGCCGCGGTTCGCCCCTGAGGCGATGGAGAAGAACCAGGCGCTGGTGGACCTGTTGCGCCGCGTTGGCGAAGCCAAGGGCGCCACGCCCGCGCAGATCGCGCTGGCCTGGTTGCTGGCGCAGCGGCCTTACATCGTGCCGATCCCGGGCACCACCAAGCTGCACCGGTTGGAAGAGAACATCGTTGCTGCCGACGTCGAACTGACCGCCGCCGACCTGCACGAGATCGGATCCGCGGCGGCGCAGATCCACATTGAGGGCGAACGCTATGCACCTGGTCAACTGGCCATGGTCGGACGCGATTCAGCACCGGCCGGCCACGCGGTCCGCAACCGGGAAACACCATGAACAAGACGAACGTCCCGCATTTCACCCTCAACAACGGCGTGGAGATACCGGCCATCGGGTTCGGCGTGTTCCAGACGCCGCCGGCCGAAACCACCCGCGCCGTGGAGACGGCGCTGCAAGTCGGCTACCGCCACGTGGACACTGCTGCGGCCTACGGCAACGAGCGCGAGGTCGGCGAAGGCATACGCCGCTCCGGCATCGCGCGCGAAGACATCTTCATCGAGACCAAGGTGTGGGTTACCGACTACGGTCATGACGAAACCCTGCGCGCCTTCGATAAGTCAGCTGCCAAGCTGGGCGTGGACACCATCGATCTGCTGCTTTTGCACCAGCCCATGGTCGGGGCGTTCGATGCCACCATCGCGGCCTACCACGCATTGGAAAAACTGCTCGCTGACGGGCGCGTGCCTGCGATCGGCATCAGCAACTTCACGCCTGCGGTCCTCACGCGCTTTCTGCCGCAGGTCACGATCACACCGGCCGTGAACCAGATCGAGCTGCATCCCTACTTCACCCAAACCGCCAACGTGGCGGCCAACACCGGCGCCGGCATCCTCACCCAAGCGTGGTCGCCGATCGGCGGGATCACCCACTACCAAGGCTCGCAGGCGACCAGCACCTTCACCGATGCGACCCTCGTGGAGATCGGGCGGCGGCATGGCAGGACGGCGGCCCAGGTGATGCTGCGCTGGCACGTCCAGCAGGGCCGCCAGGTCATTCCCAAGTCCACGCATGCCCCGCGGATCGCCGAGAACTTCGACATCTTCGACTTCGTGCTCAGCGACGCCGAACTTGCCGCCATCGATGCGCTCGACAAGGGTGTGCGCGGTGGCCCCGATCCGGACCAGCCACAACCGCAGTTCCTTGGTTACCGGATCCCCGAGGCATGAGATCACGATCATTCACAACAAGAGAGAACACATGAAAGCAACCATCATGCACGGCCCCGGCGACGTGCGATATGAAACGGTCCCCGATCCGCGGATCGAGAAGCCCACCGATGCCCTCATCAAACTGTCCGCCACCTGCATCTGCGGCTCGGACCTGTGGCCCTACCGCGGCCTCAACGACAGCAAAGGCCCGCAGCACATGGGCCATGAGTATTGCGGCGTGGTGGTGGAGGTGGGTTCCGCCGTGCGCACCGTGAAGCCCGGCCAGTTCGTGGTGGGCTCGTTCTGCATCTCGGACAACACCTGCCCGCACTGTGCGTACGGCTTCCATTCCTCCTGCGAGCAGATCGAATACATGACCGGTGCGCAAGCGCCTTACGCCCGCGTGCCGCTGGCCGATGGCACCCTGGTGGCCACGGCGGAAATGCCCGATGCGGACATGATCCCGCACATGCTGGCGGCATCGGACGTGCTGGGCACGGGCTGGTACGCGGCCGTTGCCGCGCAGGTGCGCAAGGGCGGCACCGCCGTGGTGGTGGGCGATGGCGCGGTGGGGCTCATGGGTGTGCTGGCCGCGAAGGAGCTGGGCGCCGAACGCATCATCGCCATGAGCCGCCATGCCACACGCCAGTCGTTGGCGCGCGCGTTCGGTGCCACGGACATCGTGGCCGAGCGCGGTGCGGAAGGCATCGCCCGGGTGAAGGAGCTCACCGGCGGCGTTGGCGCGGAGAGCGTGCTGGAGTGCGTGGGCATGGCCGCCTCCATGGAACAGGCCATGGGCGTTTGCCGCCCCGGTGGCACCATCGGCTACGTGGGCGTGCCGCACGGCGTAACGCTCGACGGGCAGAAGCTGTTCTTCGCGCAGCACCGCATGCTGGGCGGCCCCGCGCCCGTGCGCCGCTTCCTGCCGGACCTGATGGACCGCGTGCTCAAGGGCACCATCCAACCCGGCAAGGTGTTCGACCTCACGCTGCCCCTGGATCAAGTGGCCGAAGGCTACAAGGCCATGGACGAACGCAGGGCGATCAAGACGCTGTTGAAGGTGGATTGAACAAAACGTACCTTCCAAAGCGTTGAGGACTAGAACAACTTGACCGTAGTGATCGGCGCGGGCGGCATCGGCCTGGCCATCGCGCGGCGCATCAGCCACGGCCAACACAAGTGCTTGGAAAGCCGGTGGGCCGGGCGCTCGCGCACTTCCGAGTACCAAGCGCACGGATCTCCGGGGGCGAGCAGGGGTTGATCGATAGGTGGATGGATCTCTTCAACCCCGACGCACACATCACGGCATGCTCCCTTCTACCTTCGGAATGCTGCCGAGGTCGTAGGCGGAAGGCCCTCCCGAACGCTGGCACGACATACAACCAACTTCAACATCCACACCCATGAGCACCGACCTATCCTACCACTTCAACGGCAAGGTGGCCTTGATCACCGGCGCGGCATCCGGCATCGGGCTGCCGCTGCTGTCCCTTACGCAACGGGCGCACTGGCATCCACGGACCATCATGCCGTACCGGTCCGATCCACGGCCACGCGGTATTTTGCGGGGCTGATGGCCTCCCTCACCCCCGAACAACAAGCCCGCGAGCGCATCGATACCATGCTGGGGCAGGCCATGTGGTTGCGGCAGGCGGTGTTGAAACGGGCGTTTGAGGGAGGTTGGGGTAGATGATCAGCACCACTGTATGTACAATGACCAATCGAACCAGCGGACCCTCCGATTTCCAAAAGAGCATTGAGAAGAATAATCTCAAACTCAGTGCCGACAAGATCCTACAGGGCCTCAAAAAGGTCCGAAACGAGCCGAGCAAATCACGCAAGCGCTGGATCTGGGAGTTACTCCAGAATGCCAAAGATGTACCCAACAAATTTGAGAGAGTCAAAGTGCGGGTGTCGCTTGGCCCGGGAGGCTTGTCCTTTGCTCACAATGGCGACCCCTTCACACCTGAGAACATCACCGGACTTATTCAACAAGTGAGCACAAAAGCGTCTGGTGGAGATGATGAGGCGGTAACCGGAAAGTTCGGAACAGGGTTCATCAGCACGCATCTGCTCAGCGAAAAGGTCCGCGTTTCAGGCGTAACCATAAGACCGAGCGGGGTGGCCAAGCGTTTTGTGATAGAGCTGGATAGGAGCGGGCGGAATTCCGAGGAGCTCATGCCTCATATCGAAGCGACCATTGACCGAGTCATGGGGATCGATGACGACCCTGAGTTTGTAATGATAGACGACTATGAGGCCAACCGTTCGTCTGATGATCTCGATACGGAGTTGACCTACTTGTTCACGACCAAGACGGCAATAACCACCGCTCAAGTAGGTCTCGATGACCTGAGGAACACCTTGCCGTTCACCCTTGCCAATGTCCCAAAGATCGAGGAAGTGGTTGTGGTGGATGAGACAAGAGCATACAATGTAACCTACACCTGTGCCATCGTACGCGAGGACAATAATGTCAGGGAGGTTGCGGTAACCATACAGGCGGATGGCGATGTGAGCACGAAGCACATTGTCTGTTGGGATGCCGATGGCATCACTCTGATGGTCGAGGTGGAGGATCTTGAGGAGTATGCTTTGGTGCCCAACTTCGGTGAACAGCCCACACTGTATCGTCAATTCCCGCTCATTGGATCGGAGAAATTCCACTTTCCCTTCATGGTCAATGGGGACGAGTTCTTCCCCACCGAAGAAAGGGATGGACTTCAACTCAATAGTGAAGAGGACGAGGACTCCCTGGCAAATCGGGACATCATATCTCGGGCCATGGATGAGGCTGTAGGGTTTGCTGAATGGCTTGTGGCAAAGGGCGCGAAGAACCGATATGTATTGGCATACACGCGTACGCCGAACATCTATTGGGAGCCTGAGGCCCGCGATTGGTTCAAAGGCCTTCAATCAAGCTGGCGGAAGAAGATCAGGGAGCTTGCGCTCGTGGAGAATGCTGAGGGAGGCATCGCGACCCTCAAGGATGCGTACATCCCGAAGTATGGCATGTCAAAGAAGGTGAGGGAGGAATTCTGGGAACATTTCGCACCGTTCAAGGGGTACGATGTTGTGCCGCGCTTGGATCTATTGCACGCTTGGATCGAAGCCCTGGGTCCGGAAGATGAACTGTCTACTTGGGGCGAGGACGATCAGCTGTGTTTTGAGCTGGAAGACCTTCTTTCTGGCATCGAGCAGGTCGAAAGCATGGACAAGATCGAGTTGAGTGCGTTGCCAGAAGGGCCCTCAACGGATCCAGTGATATGGCTTGTCGATACGCTGCAATTCGCTTTGGACCAGGAGGAAGGTGAACTGCTGGACAAGTTTTCGGTGGTGCCTAACCAAACCGGTGACCTGAAGCAGCTCAAGAAACTGTATGAGGAAAGTGCAGAAGAGCCTATTCCCGACGAGATACTTGACGTCATGGAGTGGGTTGACATTGATTGGCGCTCGGAGCTTATCGACCGTCATGTCAAGCTGAAAGGCCTAAAGCATGAAACGAGGGGCATTCGGGATGCATCCGAGATGCTGAACACGATTCTCACGAAGGAGAAGAGGAACCCGCAGGGACAGTTGACCGATCACTTTCTGTTCAGGGAGGATTCTCGGAAGGTCTTGATCCAACTGCTTGGAATTGTTCCTCCGGGTACCAAGGATTCTTTCCGCATGAGGCTGTTGCTACGGGGTTGCGATCTCTTTGCCATTGATGCTGATACCCAAAGGGTGGAGGGATGTGCCAAGTTCGATTTCATTCCAGCTATCCGCCTGTTCATCGAGGCGATCCACGATGAATTGAACGAGCTCGCCAATGTTTCCTCTCTTGCAAAGAGGCTGAACGTGGAGGATGAAGCCGCGATACAGTGGCTGGATGGTCACCTGCGCGACCTCGATGGGAGCAATGAGTTCAAATCCTGGCTGGAATACGGCAACATCATTCCATCCAGAACACACGAGTTCTGCGCGTATGAGGATCTGTCCAATTATGGCACAGATGAAACACCGCTAAGCGACACCCTGCTCGATGTTCTGAAGGATTTGGATGAGGAAAAGGATGAAAATCCGAACCTCATTGTGGATGGTATTGGAATCCGCCTACCGAACACGTTGACTTTGGCGGAGCTAGGCTCTTCCATTCAAGAGTGCGTGAAGCTGATCCGCGCGGATCTCGCAAAGGGAGAGGTGGATGCCGAGGCCTATCGCGAGCCTTTATTGGAATTAATCAACTGGTGCGAGGAGAACGATGATGACGCTCGTAAATACCTGGGCGGTTTCATGCCTGAGAAGGATAGCTTGTTCTTCTCCTTGGTCGCCCGAGGCAATATCGGCTCCGGTGTGATCAGGATGTTGGGGAATGAGAAGGTCGTTGACGTGCTTAAACGTATCGAAGAGCATGAACTTGACTTGAAGCAAGTGAGTGAACTCTTGGGTTTGGCTGGCGAACTGGGGTCACTTGATGGTTTGATAGACCATGCCAAAGAAGCGTTGGAAGTGAAGCAGGACTTCGAGTACAAAAAGGACCTCGGAGATGGCATGGAGAATGCCCTGAATGAGGCTTTGGTAGCATCGGGCTATTTGACATCGTTACAAGGAGTCGGCTCATATGACATTGAGATCACCAACCCCGCAAATGGCAAGCAATTCTTCATTGAACTCAAATCGATTGCACCAAGATCAACAGCCCCATTGAAGCTTGCCCCCTCGCAGTCAAGAACGTTAGGTGCGGGTGTTCCCAACCGTGCGCTTTGCTTGATCAGGCGAAGTGCAAATGGAGGACCTCCCGATGTTGAATTTATTAGAACTCATCTCCGGATGCGCATGGGGTTGAAGGAGGAACTACAACAGGCCAATGTCGCGTTGGATCAATACGATTGTGCCGATGAAGTGTTGGAGATTCCCCTGTTGGGGGCAATTCGAGTACCCTTGTCGCAGCAAGCATACAGTACTGGTGCTGGTGGTTTCGCTGACCTCGTGAAAGGTAAGCCTCCGGCCAACTGCATCTTGTGAGGTTTAGTTCGCATGCCGTGGTTTGCGGCCATGACACGCACTGAACGGAGGACGGAGATGTTGGCCCATGTTTCCGCATGGAAGGCCAGCGGGCA
>WBZN01001692.1_pt1 | contig 12975 bp, 12 predicted proteins | sample 5204281 | NCBI WGS metagenome assembly WBZN01 (sample SAMN12344347, study PRJNA552823) | activated sludge metagenome | biome: Activated sludge suspended growth; feature: Nitrification reactor; material: Wastewater; isolation source: activated sludge from nitrification reactor of wastewater...
CGCGGTGGCAGGACGGGAAGTGGCGCGTCTCGGTGGGGGGGGACGAGGTCGGTGAACTCGCCGCGCTACCGGACTTCGAGGAGTCGAGCGACCTCCTGGTCCGGCGAACCCAGGGGTCTGGGTCGGAGAGGTTGCTCCCCCCCGTTGCAGGCCCTTCCGTGACCGCGACAGAGACCTTCCTGGCCTGGAAGCGGAGTCTCGAGGTGCCGGACCCGCCGCGTATCCTGGACAGGATCGCAGAGTTCGAAGAGGCGAACGCCGGCGCCCGCTTGGAAGCCGAAACGATCCGGATGATGGTCTCGAGTCTGGCCTGGCTGACGACACTGACCATCGACAGGCTCGAACAGTCGGATCCTCTCTACACGCAGGCGTGGGCCTGGCTGGCGGTGGAACGCGCCGCCGGAGTTCGGGGCAATGAGGCCAGCGAGGCGCTGGTGGCGCGAGCGCTTGGCTACGGAGCGGCTGCCGACCGCCTCGCTGCCGCGCTTCCCGAGGAGGATCCGGTCCGCCTGTTCGTTCTCGGACAGCGGTCGAAGCTGAACGACGCCTGTGGGCGGTCGCCCGCGAGCGTGCCCGCGCATCTGCTTCTCCTCGCTCTGGATGCCGAACGGGAGGATGCCCAGCGCCTTCGTGTCGCGCTGCGAGACTTCCCGGCATCGGAAATGGGAGTTCTTCCGTTGCTCGGCTTCGCGGTGAGGGTGCGCGATTACGAACGAACCGGGAGCTCCGGACGCGAGCTCGCGGAGCGCGCCTTCCGCGCCGCTCGCCAGTGCGCCTCCCGGGACCCAACCGCCGCGCCGACGGACCTGTCGCGGATCGCTTCGAGCACCCGGGAATTCGAGGATGCCGTGACGAAATGTGCCGACCGCTTCCGCGCCGGCCCGCTGGGTTCGGCCGCCGCCGCGGCCTACTTCCGCAGCGCCTACTATTCGGGCCTGTTCGGCGAGGCGCAGTACGTCTCCGATCACCTCGCCTCCGGGCGCGCCACTAGCGCTTTCGCTGCCGAATTCCGCGAACCGGCCGCAGGGGCCGCGAGCGATCTGCGGCGATGGCTCGTCGCGAACGGCGCGGTGCTCGCGGGCGATTCGACAGTGCGTCCGATGGCCGAGTTGATCGAGTCATCGCATTCGCTGGGGAGCCCGCTTCTCCTTACCCTCGGTCAGAGCATCGCCGAGCATTCGGTGAGCACCGACCCGTTTCGTCGCCGGGCCATTCCCGCGCTCTTCGCGCAACTCGATTCGCGTCCGGCCCATCGGATCGTCGCCGCACGTGTCGCGCGCTCGAATCTGAATAGTCCTTGGCTTTTCGAGACCTACGCGCGAGCCGCCGCGGAGGTCGCCCCGCATTCGAGTGAGGAGCTGCCGGCGCTTTCCGCCGAGATGAATCAGGATCTCGGGCGCCTCGGCGCCATCAGCGACGACCCGGCCATGCCGGTCTATGCACGGACCGTCGCGCTCTCGGCGTTGGCGGACGCGGGAGGAGCTGACGACGCTCTGGTGCGGGAGCGCTACGAAGCGCTGGCACGCGACCCCGACGGCGGAATCGCTCCGCTGCTCGCCTTTCTCGAGAAGCGCGGCGATCTGGCGGGAGCTTCGGCCGCAGTCGCTGCAGCGCTCGGCCGGGAGGAGGAACGCGGCTCGCTGCGCTGGGCCTACCTGCGGAGCGAGGCAGCGCGTCTGAAGGTTCGCTCGGGAGATGCGAAAGGCGCCTGGAAACTCGTCGAGCCGGCGATCGCCACGGGCAAGGAGGACGCGCTTCTCATGGGAGCGGAGGTGCGTCTGGCGCTGGGAGACTTCCCGCGCGCGCTCGATCTCGCCGGCGCCTGCCTGAAGCGTTATCCGGAGAGCGCCGAAGCTGGCGCCTTGCTGGCTCGTGCCAGGTGGGGTCTCGACCAGCCGGCGGTCGCAGCCAAGGAGCTCGCGGCGAGCCGCACGCAGATCGTCGGGCCCTGGAACCGGCTCCTGCCGGAGGCCTTCGCCACCGCCTTTGCCCAAGCGCCCGCGGAGCGGGCGCAGCGCGCCTTCGCGGAGATGATCGGCGCCCAGGTCCCGACCGACGTTCTGGCGGACGCAGCGATCGCCCTCGGCAGAAAGCACGGCCTCGAAGTCGCGATGCAGCTGCTCGAGAGCCTCCCGAAACCGGCGCCGGAGTGGGCCGTCAAGAACGCGTTGGATACCTACGACCTGATTGCGGAGAAGTCCGGAGAGCCTGCTGCCAAGGCCTGGTATGCCTCGAAGCACCGCGCCACAGTGCAAGAGGCTCTGATCTTGTACCAGTTCCGCCGCTACGAGCTGCTCCTCGCACAGTTCCCCAGTCAAGACAAACCGACCGGCCCGGGCGTCGTCCGGCTGTTGAAGATCGCTGCCTTGCTGCACCTCGGCGAGACCGGCGGCCCGCGCTGGACGGCGCTGGAGAGGGAGGTCACGCAGGAAAGCGGAAACCGCGACTTCTTCTCCCGGGCGGCGCTCTACCTGTTGGGAGAGGGCGATGCCGATTCCCTGTGGGATCCGGAACCGCACCTGGATAACGTCGCCAGCGTCGGCTGGACGATCGGCGTCAAGCTGGCGAGCGAGAGACGTTTTGTCGAGTCCGAAGGCTGGTTCCAGGTCGCCCTCGAATCGGGACAGGAACAGGAGCCGCCCCACGCCTGGGCGTGGAGGATCGAGAGCGATTGGCTGATGGCGCATCGCACTGTGGAGCTGCTGCAGAAGTCCGGCAAGTTCTAGCCATGAGACGCTCGTGCGCTGCTGGAAGAACCGAGATGCACTCGTCGTTCCCCGGGACGGCGAGCATCCCGAGTCTGCAGTGGCAGAGCTGCAGACGAGGAGGGCACGATGGCCGACATCCTGCATGATCTGCCGATCAAGGCGTCTCCAGAGCGAGTGTTTCGTGCGGTGAGCACGCCGGAGGGGTTGGACAGCTGGTGGACACTCGCCTGCTCCGGCGAGCCGCGCGAAGGGGCGTACTTCGAGCTCGGATTCGGGCCCGAGTATGCCTGGCGCGCCCGCGTCTCGCGCTGCGCACCGAGCTCAGAGTTCGAGCTCGAAATGGTGCAGGCCGACAGCGACTGGCTGGGCACGCGCGTCGGAATGCGCATCGAGGCCGGCGATGGCGTCACCTGGCTGCGCTTCCGCCACACCGGCTGGCCGGACGCGAACGAGCACTTCCGGATCTCCTGCACGTGCTGGGCGATGTACCTGCGGATCCTGCGCCGCTCGCTCGAGCATGGCGAGGCGGTGCCGTACGCGGAACGCCTCGATGTCTGAACGCCCCGGCGCCGCGCCGGTTGCGAGAGCCTCGGGTGCGGTCGTGGGAGAATCGGAGTCGGCATGAAGATCACGGTCGAGACGACGGTCCGCGCCTCGCGGAGCCGGGTGTGGAACGCCTATTCCAACCCCGACGACATCCTGCAGTGGAACGCCGCATCGGACGACTGGCATACGACGCGGGCGACTGTCGACCTCCGGCCGGGCGGGAAGTTCTGCTCGCGCATGGAGGCGAAGGACGGCAGCTTCGGTTTCGACTTCGCGGGCACCTACACCCGGATCGAGCCGGAGCGCCTCATCGAATACTCCTTCGGCGACCGTGAGGCGACGATCGACTTCATCGACTCCGGCGAAGGCGCGGCCGGCATCACCGTGCGCATCGCGTTTGATGCCGAAGAGACGCACGCCCTCGAACAGCAACGCGCCGGCTGGCAAGCCATCCTCGACCGTTTCCGGCGGCATGTGGAAGCCGGGGGCTAGCCCTCCGCGTATGCGTCACGGAATCCTCCTCGGGACGGCTCTCTGCGTCTCGGCGGGCGTCGTGGCCCGGGAGCGATGAGTCTCGCCCGCGTCGATCATCTCGTCTGGGCGACGCCGGATCTCGAACGCGGAATTCGTGAGATCGAGCGGCTCACCGGTGTCCGCGCCACTCCCGGCGGCAAGAACCCCAGCTGGGCAACGCACAACGCGCTGCTCGCGCTCGGCCCCGGCAGATACCTCGAGCTCCTGGCGCCCGATCCGTCGGCGCCGCCGCCGGGCAGAGAGCGTCCGTTCGGCCTCGACCGCCTCGCGGCCTCGCACCTCGTCACCTGGGCGGCCCACGAAGCGGACCTCGAAGGCCGACTCGCCAGGCTCGCCGCCGCCGGCATCGATCTCGGCGAGATCCTCTCCGGCGGCCGCGTGCGCCCCGACGGCGTCGCCCTTCACTGGCGCCTGACCAGCCCGCGCGCGATGCTCGAAGGGGGCGTCGTCCCGTTCCTCATCGACTGGGGGAGCTCGCCGCACCCCTCGACCACCGCCACGCCAGGCCTCTCCCTCGTCGCGCTCGAGATCGAGCACCCCGAGCCCGCCCGCGCGCGCCAGCTCCTCGAGCTCATCGGCGTGGAGCTCCCGGTCCGCGAGGCGCCCCTGCCCGCCCTCGTCGCCACCCTCGAGGGTCCGCTGGGCCGCCTCGAGCTCCGCTGACGCCGACACCCGGACGCATCATCGGAGGCCAGCACCGCCTCTCGCCGGCGCAAAGAATCCCCACGAAAACCTGCAGATTCAGCCGTACTTGCAACCCCCCGCCGCCCGGCTATGATCGGAGCAAGTACTCGAGCCAAGAGGGATAGCGCGCGCCCATGAAGAATCCCGCTCGCCGCAATCGCGGCGTTGTCACACCAAACTCACGTTGCTGCGTTTGCAGCTTGAGTAGTAGTTAGGCGACCTTGGCGACGTTTCCTCTCTCCCGAACTGCTGTGATTCGCTTTCGCCTGCGCGATGGTGCGAAGTTCGAGACAGTGGGCTCGCAGATCTCTGCATGCCTGGAGACGCTTGGGTTCTATGTCATTGAGCAGGACTCGGACTCCGTGGCTTTTCGGCGCGCCAAGCGGAAGCTTGGGCCCCAACTCCCATGGGGCGCTAGCAGTGTCGTTGACTCAGGTGCGATTCGAATCGCGAGACGGGCCGCGGAGTGCGAAGTCCTTGTCTCGACCAGCTCTACCGGGTTCGTCGTCGCTAGCCTCCTATTGTTCTGTCTCCTGAGCATCATGACGTTTCTGATCGACGACGGGTTGGATTGGAGGTCGGTTCTGATGCTCTTGGCGTGTTTAGGAACATTCGTACTCCTGCCAGTTCGACTTGGGGGCTCTAAGGTAAACGACGTGATTCGCACGTCGATAGATGATCTTCCAGGATTCGACGTCCTTGACTAGGTCGTCTAACCAGTCGTTCGAGCGGACGCGTTGGGCGCCCGCGGTCCGCTTCGCGGGTCGCCAATGTTGGCGCGCCGCTCAGCTCCAGATCCGTTAGGCGACCATGCGACTACGCCTGCTTCGCCTGGTACCGGTCTTCCTGTTTTCCGCACTTGCGCTTGCGGAGACGAAGCCAGAGGCAGCATTCGGTTTGCATGTCGACTTCCAAGCTACTAGTTCGAGCATGTTCTTCATTCAGCTGTGGGAGAAGGGAACGCTATCTATCAACCTGAAGAGCTTCTCGTCAGCAGGGGATCTCGTTGCAGATGAAACTTTCGAAGTCGAGCTCGGGCAGGAACGGGCTGCTCGCGGCATAGCTCTCGCTCTGGCTGCCGACGACTTTGACCAGGATTGTGGCGAGAAGCGAGAAGGGAGAAGGGCGGTGATTGTAATAGCGGGCGAGCCTTATGGTGAAGTGCGAGCCTGCAAAGGATCTACTGGTTGGCCCGCCGGGCCCAAGACCAGGAAACTCTTGGAGTTCATCAATGACGGCCTCCCGGAGAAGTACAAGATTCGGTAGTTCCGCACCGGTGCCTGTTCGCCTAACAACCTGTTCGAGCGGACGCGTTCGGCATCAGTGCCCGGCTTCGCCGGCTCGGCATTGGTGCCGCGCCGCTCAACTCGCGATCCGTTAGCCGGCGGAGTCACTCATCAGTGGCGCCCGAGGGGAGAATGTAGACATGAACCCAATCTGCTCTCGACCGAAACTTGCTCTGAGGCTCGGTGCCCTGTTCTTGGCGCTTGCCAGTGAGTCGCTGCTGGCCGGCACGAAGGTTACCGTTACGGCGCCCAGCGGCTTTGCGGAGGGCATCTCGCGAATCGCTTTGGTTACTCCCAACTGCGCGCCGCAGCTCGATTGTCCTGATGTCGTCAAGCGGGTCACGGCCACCATCAAGGCGGAACTGAAGCTATCGTTCGCGATAGTGGCCGATTCCCGAGTACGCGAAGAGCTCTTCAAGTTGGGCGCCACTGAATTCAGGAGCGAGCACCGAGAGGCGTTGGCTAGGGCGCTGGATTTGCAGGCACTGTTGGAGATCGATATCCCATTTGCGGAACGAGGCGACGGCTATGGGGGTAGACAAGGATCTGAGACGAAAGTCGAGTTGCGCCTCGTGAGGCCGTCTGGAGAGATTCTCATGTCGGGTATTGGATTCGGTAGGCCCATGAACGTAGTGACCTCGCCGGAGCGAGTGGCCGATCGCACCGCGAAGGAGATTCTTGAGAAGGCGTTCGCCAAGCGGTAGTGAGGCCGGAGCATGCTCCACTCGCCGGCTACCAAATCGTTCGAGCGGACAAACGGGCTGCGCCCGTTTGCCGCTCAACTCATGATCCGTTAGGCGTTTCCCGGAACAATGAAACTGGCCATTTTCATTGCGGTTGCCCTCGCGGCCATAGGTGCGTGGGCAATGCTTCATTCCCGCGCGCAAACCCCGAGAGCTCGAGCCGCGAGTACTACCTCAAGAAAGAACTCGGCCGACGCGGGCAGAAGGATGCGTGCGATGATGCTCACCACCCCACCAGAGAGGACTAGACAGGTACCCACTCTGGAGTTCCCGCGCATCTACGCCGTCCTGATGGATTGGCCGATTGACGACGAGATTGCCACTGTGTTCTCCGCGGCCCCCGGTGCGGCCAGCCTGTATTCGACTTCCACTTTCGGGATCATTGGCGGAGAAGGACACGAGAGCGTTCGAGACGCCGCGAAGACCTTCGTTCGCGCCGCTGACCGCTTCTACGACGCATCCGTTGAGACTACGCAGTATCCGTATCCTGCCGCTGGCCGAGTTCGCTTTTACTTTCTCACCTTCGAGGGCGTCCGAGTCACTGAGGCCGAGCTGGCGTCCATCGAGAATGGCACTAGTGCCTATTCAGAACTTTTCGAGCTTGGTCAGGCGGTTCTGACCCAGTTGCGGATTGTCAGCGAGAAGCGCCTGTGACCGAAGCGCCTAACAACTCGTTCGAGCGGACGCGTTCAGCCGTAGCATCCGGCTTCGCCGGTTCGGCATTGTGCCGCGCCGCTCAGCTCCAGATCCGTTAGGCCGCTCTGGAGCGGTACTTTCAAGTCGCAGCTTTCAAGCGTGGAATAGGGAAGGGGCGAATAGGTCGACAGAGTCGCGAATGCCATCGTGAAAGGAAATGTGTATGAAACGTTCTAGACCGGATCTGGCCGTCTTGGCGATGCTCGTGGTTGTTGGCGTGGGCGCGATTGCTCGCTTCTCTCAGGACGTGAGAAGTGTTCAAGTTGTCGGGCTATCCGGGGGTGGCGCGGCATGCGGCGCTGCGCTGGTCGGCTTCATCTGGGCATTGAAGACAAGAGGCAAGGCCTGAACCCAGTGCTGTCGGTACCCTCGCCCGCCGCGGCGAGGAACCATTCGGCCCATAATCGGTAAGCATCGCGAGAATCCAACCTTGTTCCTTGTCCACGCAGCCGTCTGCGGTGGAACCTCGCGATCGCTATCCTTGGTAAACAGGCGCTTCCCAGGACATATTCTGGCTCCGCAGCGTCCTCTTCCCATCCTGCGCCTCTCGGTCGCCCATGCCTTCGCTCAACCTTCCCCGCAAGCCCGTGGTCGTCGCCATCTGCCTGGCCGTCGGCGCCCTTCATCTCTTTACCGGGCCTCACTACCGCGGCCCGCTTCGCGCCTTCGTCACCGGCTATCTGATCGACCTGGTCCTTCCCTTCTCGCTCGTCCTGCTTCTCGGGGTCGGGCTGGACCGTTCGCCGAGTCTTCGCCTCCCGGTCGTTCGAGCTGGCGCAGTCTTCCTCCTCGGTGCGGCCGTCGAGCTCCTTCAGTACCTCGGCGTTCCCCTCTTCGGTCGCACTTTCGATCCCCTCGACCTCCTCATGTACGCCACGGGCGCCATCGCTGCCCTGGTTTTCGAACGTCTGGCCTTCCCGCCCTGTTCGCAAGCGGGCGCTTGACCCCGCCCGGCAGCGGATTCACTGCGCTCGCCGCGGAGGCCAGACATGCGTTGTCGGTAGACCCTGCTTGTGCGATTCTGTTCCGCCAACAGCCGAGAACTCGGTGAGGTGCAGTGGCCATGCGCAAGTCGAGTCGAGTATTTTTCCTGCAGATGCTCTTTCTTGTAGTTGCCGCCGCCGCAGCTTGGCTCCTTCTCAGGCTCGAGGCGCCGCCGCAGCTTGTCGTGTGGCTTCTCGTGTCCGTGGCCGCGGCCAGTTTCATCGCTGAGGCCATCTATCGCGTCTCGCAGAGATCGACGGAACGCGCCGACCGCGATGCGTGACTTCCCGGCCGATGTCGAATATTCCGAGAGGGGCGAAGGGCCAGCGCTCTTGCTGCTGCCGGGAAGTTTCGGGATGGGCTCGGGATGGAAGGCCGTGACCGATCGACTCACCCGCAGCTACCACATCGTTACGACGAGCCTCCTCGGCTACGGCGCGACTGCGGAGCGCCGCCCTCTCGGCAACGCGACCATGCGCCAGCAGACGGAGGTCATCGACCGAATCCTCGCGCGGATCGGCGAGCCGGCACACGTTGTCGGCCATTCGTTCGGCGGCCTGGCGGCGATTGCGCACGCCATCGAGGGTTCGATCCAGCCGGCAAGTCTCATCCTGGTGGAGGCCAACCCGCCTGGCCTGCTGAAGACGTCGGGGGAAGCCGACCTCTATGCGATGTTCGGTGCGATGACGCGCGAGTACTTCGCGGAGTTCGAAGCCGGCCGGCCCGACGCCGCGCGCCACGTCATCGACTTCTACGGCGGCGGCGGGACCTTTGCCGCGCTTCCTGCCAAAGTGCGGGACTACGTCCTTGCGACGACGCCCGCCAACATTCGGGACTGGTCATCGGGAACGCCCTTCGAACCACCGTTGTCTACCTACCAGCAGATCGCCGTGCCGACGCTCGTCGTGCGCGGCGGCGATAGCCACCCGGCGATGATGCGCATCGCCGAGATCCTGGCTGAGGTGATTCCGCAAAGCCGTCTCGAGACGGTCGCCGGAGGCGGCCACTTTCTGCCGGCGACGCATCCAGCCGAGCTCGCCCGCCTGCTCGAAGTTCATCTGGAGGCGGGCCTCCACTGAACGCGGCGTTCCCTGTGCGACATCGGCACGGAAGAAGAAGGCGCTGCGAAGCTGGCGTCTCTGGCGCGCGGCGTGCGTTGCGTCCTTCTCAAGGACCACCTTCTTCGCCCCCTGACGCTCCGCCGCGCGCTGGCGGTCGCGTTAGAGTTCGCACGCGAGCGCTCCGGCCATGAAGACCCAGTACTACACCGCCTGCACTCTCGACGGCTTCATCGCCACCGACGACCACTCGCTGGAATGGCTGTTTGCGCTCGGCGAGCCGGCCGAGCACAGCTATCCGGCTTTCATCCAGCAGGTGGGTGCCCTGGCGATGGGGGCTTCGACCTACGAGTGGCTGCTGCGCCACGCGATCGCGCCGAGCGCCGGAGAGAAGCAGCCCTGGCCCTACGCGCAACCGACCTGGGTCTTCAGCCACCGCGAGCTCCCCGCCGTGCCGGGGGCAGCCATCCACTTCGTCCGCGGCGACGTGCGCCCGGTGCATGCGGCGATGGTCGCCGCCGCCGGCGACCGGAACGTCTGGCTGGTGGGTGGCGGCGAGCTCGTCGGTCAGTTCCACGACGCCGGCCTCCTCGACGAGATCGTCGTGCAGGTGGCCTCGGTGACCCTGGGCTCGGGCCGGCCGCTGCTTCCCCGCCGCATCGTGGCGCCCGTGCTCGAGCTCACCGCGGCGCGCTTCGACAGTCCGCGCTTCGCCGAGCTCACCTACAGGGTGAACCGGAAGGGCTCACCGGGCAGCTAGCGTCAGGAGACCACCATGAACCGCGAGGAGATCCTGCAGCAGCTCGCAGCGCTCGGCAACGAAAAGGTGCGGGCACGGAACCGCAAGTCGGGCGCCGGCGACGATCAGTTCGGCGTTCAGATGGGCGATCTACGCAAGGTGGCGGCGAAGATCAAGAAGGATCACGCTCTGGCGCTCGAACTCTGGGAGACGGGCAATCTCGATGCCCGGTTGCTGGCGGTGCTGGTCTCGGAGCCGCAGCGCCTCTCCGCGGCGGAGCTCGAGGCGATGGTGCGCGCGGCGACCTTCGGCTGGCTGGCGGACTGGTTGAACGCCTACGTCGTCAAGGAGCATCCCGAGAAAGAGGCGCTGCGGCAGAGATGGATGGCGCCGGACACCGCGCGAGCGCCCGGGGGATCCTGGCTGGCGCGGGCGGGCTGGAGCCTGACCTCCGCGCGCATCAACGGCAGCCCCGAGGGGCTCGATCTGCCGTCCCTCCTCGACCGCATCGAAGCCGAGATGCCGGGAGCGGCGCCCGAGACGCAGTGGACGATGAACAACTGCCTCGCCGGGATCGGCATCCACTTCCCCGAGCACCGCGACCGCGCCCTCGCGATCGGCGAGGAGCTCGGCATCCTCCGCGACTATCCGGTCGGGAAAGGCTGCACCTCCCCCTTTGCGCCGATCTGGATCCGCGAGATGGTGCGCCGGAAGAACTGACCTTTAGCCGGCGCAAAGGCCGGGCTGTTTGTAGAAGCGCGCCCCGGCGAAGCAGCCAACTCCTTTGTTTTCAGCGCCTCCGAACTGGAACGGCGGTTGCACTCTCCCTTCTGCGCTGCACCAGAAGCAGCCAACGCAACTTCAACCGGGAGAACTTCCATCATGCAAACAGAGACCAAGGACGACATCACGCAGCTCAATTCGTTCCTGCGCGGCGAGCTTTCCGCGGTGGAGACGTACGACCAGGCGATCGCCAAGCTCGGCGACGATCCGGCGGTCGCCGGCAAGCTCGAGAGCTGCCGCGGCTCGCACCAGTCGCGCGCGACGCTGCTGAGCGCGGAGATCGTGCGTCGCGGCGGCCAGCCGGCGGAAGGTTCGGGTCCGTGGGGCGCCTTCGCGCAGCTCGTCGAGGGCGGCGCCAAGCTCTTCGGCAAGAAAGCGGCGCTCTCGGCACTCGAACAGGGCGAGGATCACGGCCGCGACGACTACAAGGCGGAGCTCGAAGGGTCGAGCCCCGAGCTGCGCCGCTTCGTCGAGGCGAAGCTCCTGCCGGAGCAGCTGCGCACCCACGACGCCCTCTCGGGCCTCGCGCGCGCCAGCTGATTCTCGCCGGCAGGCTCGATCGCCGGCCGGCCTTGCGCTTCAGCCCGGCGCGAGGTCGAGGCCGGCCGGCGATTCCTTTTCGACGAACGCGCGGAAGCCGCGCTGGCGGGTTTCGATCTCCGCCGTGAGCTGGTGGAACTCGGGAAGTCCGCGCAGGCCGGCCAGGGCGGCGTCCTTGCGCATCCACGGCGCGTCCCAGTAGCCGAGGTTCGCCGCTTTTCGGATCCAGGCGAGCGCCGCCGTGGAGTCGCCGAGCAGGGCATGGACCTTGGCGATCCAGTAGGTGAACGTGCCGTCGGCGGCGGCGCCCGGCTCGGCCGTCTGTAGCAGCTCGCGAGCCCGGACCTCTGCCGCCTCGCCTCCCTCCGCGGCGAGGACGAAGGCGAGCACCCCCTGGGCGATCGGGTCGGCCGGGTCGAGGGCGAAGGCCTGCTCGATCCAGCGTCGCGCCTCGGCGCGTTCGCCGGCGTACCAGGCGGCGATGCCGCGCCAGTAGTTGTAGTGGGCGAACTTCGGCCGCCGCAGGACGAGCGCCGTCGCCTCCTCGCGCGCTTCGTCGAGCCGCCCCTCGTAGATCAGCACCGACAGGCGGCGGATCGAGTGCGCGAAGCGGCTATCCGCCGCCGCGGCGCGCTGCTGCGCGGCGAGCGACGCCGCCCACAGGCCGGTGTTCTTGAACAGGTACGACAGGCCGTCCCAGGCGGCGGCGTGCCCCGGCGCGCGCTCGAGCGCGCGGGCGAAGTCGAGAAAGGCGCGTTCGTTCTCGCCGCGCTCGAGATGGATGAGCCCGAGCACGGTGCGCGCTTCGACCGAGCCCGGCTCGAGCGCCAGCGCCTCCGAGACCGCCTGTTCGGCGCGCGCGTAGAGCTCGACGTCGCCGGCGAACTCGGCCGTCTCGGCGTCGTGGCGGCCGAGCCGGATGAGGAGCACCGCGCGCTGCGCGGCGGAATCGCTTGCAGGAAGTCTCTCGGCGAGAGCCAGTGCCTTGGCGAGCAGCGGCCGGGCGTCGCGCGGGTTGCGCGCCGCGGCGAGCTCGGCGGCGGCGAGGTGGTGCTCGATGGCGCGACCGAAGTCGCGGCCCATCTCGCAGTGCAGGGCGAGCGCGACGCGCATCGGCTCGAGCCGTCCGGCGTGCAGCCGGGTGAGCGCTGCGGCCGCGAGGAGATGCTGTGCCGCTCGCCGCTTGGGCGCCAGAGCGTCGTAGAAGGCGTGCTGGTAGAGCGAATGCACGAAGCGGTAGCGCTGGCTCGCGTGGCCGTCGGCGAGCTCGAGGTCACCGATCGGTTCGACCAGGCGATGCGCCGCCTGCAAGGCGCGCAGGCGCTCTTCGATCTCCATCTCGTCGCGCGCCGTGAGCTCCGCCACCACCGCGCCGGTGAACTCGAGCCCCTCGACGCTGGCGGCGGTGAGCAGCCGCTTGTCGGCCTCATCGAGCCGCTCGACCTTGTCGCGGATGAGCGCCACGATCCCCTCGGGCACGATCTGGTCCATCGAATCGAGCGAGCGCGCGAGCACCACCCGGTCGCCGTCGCGCGCCACGGCGCCCGATTGCAGAAGGTGGTTGAGGACGTTCAACAGGAAGAGCGGATTGCCCTCGGTGCGGCGGAGCGCGAAATCGACCAGCTCCGAGGGCGGCGGCGCGCCGAGCTCGCGCTCGAGGAAAGCCGCCACCTC
>WBZN01001621.1_pt2 | contig 12964 bp, 12 predicted proteins | sample 5204281 | NCBI WGS metagenome assembly WBZN01 (sample SAMN12344347, study PRJNA552823) | activated sludge metagenome | biome: Activated sludge suspended growth; feature: Nitrification reactor; material: Wastewater; isolation source: activated sludge from nitrification reactor of wastewater...
CGGGAAAGCCGGCCTTCCCGTATCGATTCATCCAGAACGGATGCAGGCCCAGATTACCGGCGGAAAAAATCCGGGTTTCCACGCCTTCGGCCACTAACGCCCGGACAATGCGTGTCCGTTGTTCCGCGCTATCGGCCAGCAGTCCGAAGGAAATGCTCGCGACCTTGCTGCCTTGCGGCGGCCGCTGCGTGTAAAACCGCTTCCCCAGTTGCTCAAGGTACCGATCGTGATTCGCCTGCCGTCGGCCGGTCATCCAATCCAGCTTGCGCAATTGCTCGAGACCGATGAAGGCGTTGAGATCGGTCGAACGCAAGTTGAACCCCGGTTCATAGAAGACGAACGGGGAATGAAAGTCGTCCACCTGATACTGTTCGACCAGCTCTTGGTGCTTTGTCTGGTCCAGATCCTTACTCCACCCGTGGCTGCGTAACATAAGGAGGAGATCCGCGAGCTGCTTGTCGCTGGAGGACACCATGCCGCCTTCGATCGTGGACATCTGATGACCGAAATAAAACGAGAAGCTCGCCATATCGCCGAAGGTGCCGACTTTTTTGCCCTCGTACTCCGCGCCGATGGCGGCGCAGGCATCTTCCAGGAGATAGAATCCATAGCGATCCTTCAACGCCTGCAACTCCCGCATACGGTGGGGCACGCCAAGGACTTGAACCAGCAGGACCGTCTGCGCGTGATGACGCTTTAGGAGGTCCTCAAGATGATTGAGGTCGAGGCCGAATGTGTCCGGATCCGCCTCGCACATGAACGGAGTGAAACCAAACTGGATGGCGGGAGCGATGGATGTAACCCACCCGACACTTGGCACGATGACGTTGGTGTTGCGCAATCTCCCCGATCGCAATAAGGCGTAGTACATCAGAAGATTCGCCGACGACCCCGAATTGCAATGCACCGAATACGGCCGTCCCAGCCACTGCGACCACCGGTGCTCGAAGTCGAGGGTCACTGCTCCTTTGGTCAGCCGCGGATAGGTCCGCAGCCAGTCGATCAGATGATCAATGTCCTGCCGGTCGATCGTATCTTGTGCCAGGCACCATCGAGGATTGAGATTGGCACTGTGTGCGTGAAGCGTCATGGTGGTCGTTCCTCTCGCGCCAAAATAGAGGCCTGCCTCTGTCAACAGACCAGGCATGGCACCAGAAGACTAATCAAGATGTATGCCACTGAGAATGGCAGAGGGAGGATGGGAAACCGTAGGATTTCTTAGTTGGAGAACTGCTGTGAGCCTTGCAACCGGGCAAAAAATTCCCAGTCCCCGGCAACCGCTGTAGTCTAGGCGGACTCGAAGGAATGTTTTTGAAGGACGAACGATTCCAGCGCTTTTCTGACCGATCCTCCCCACCCCCGGTACTCGATGGTTTCCTTCCCGTCGAACCGGAACTCCAGGCCGAGATGCGTTCCGTCTGCCTGCATTGACACGTTTCGCACGACCCCCGTCAGATTGTTGACGTGACCCGTACCTACGATTTCGAACTCCACACGCAACACCATGCCCGGAAAAAAGTCCTGTATTGGCCGTTGCACAAGCACCGCGCATCCCGATGCGCTCAGATCCGTTAACAGTCCGCCGATGCGCGGGGATTCGCCGGGTGGTTGGGTGCGCTGGGGCTGCTCGACCTGAAGCAGCACGATAGGTTCTTGCGCTGAGACCCGTCCATGTTTGCGAAGCGGCACTTCCTCCAGCGTTGCAGGAAACGCCAGAATCAAAAACGGAAACGGCTGCAGGTGCGCATGCAGCACGTCGGTGCGGTAGCCGATCATTTTCCCGTTGTAGATGTATCGCAGCAGACAGGGAGTTCCAGCCGTGCAGGGAACCGGTTGGCCGAAGTGAAACGGCCATTCGCACACAATCCAGCAACGCTGTTTCCATCCCAGGACAGTGGCGCCGTACTGTGTGCCCGTGCCCTCGTTGGGAAGACTCAGTTGTAGCGAGAGCCCCACTTCGAGAAATGACGCAGGATGGCGATGCGCGATGAGATTACTCATGATGTGTTCCCCCGGAGGCAATACAAGGCATAGACGCGCCCCCGTCAGACGTATCGGCAGATGGCTTCAAAACATAAAGTCCGGTCAACCGCATTGTCTCTCCGCAGGTAAAGACCGGCCTCACATTGACCGATAGGTATGGGACAGGAACCACACCCTGTCAGCCTGTGAATCAGCACAGGCTTTCTTGAGGATTAGGCAGAACTCTGACATGGCTTCGACAAAACGTATCCCCATTGATCAGCTCACCGTCGGTATGTTTATCGCGGGTTTGGATCAACCCTGGTACAAGACGCCGTTTCTGCTCCATAAGTGGCTGGTATCCAATCCCGATGACATCGTTCAACTCAAACGGCACGGCATTCAGGTCGTCACCATAGATACAGATCGAGGGGTGGATGTAGGGGCAGCCCCCATCGCCGTCACGGAAGCGCCTCCTTCGTTGCCGGAACCTTCCCCCGCGCCAAGTGACATGGTCGAGGCTGCCACGAACGGCCACGCGTCGCATGCCGAGGCGGCAGCGGCGGTCTATCGAGAGGCCATGGCAGCGATCGAACGGGTCTTCACCGACATTGAAGCGGGTCAGCCGCCCAAGCTCGAGGCACTCAAACCCGTGGTGAGCAAACTGCTGAAGCAGATCATCGAGCAACCCGAAGCGATGATGATCCAGTTTTGTCTGGATAAAATGCGCCGCTTCGACGGCACTCTCGCCAATCATGGCATGGATGTCTGCGTCCTGACGCTCATTCTCGCTGTGGAAAACGGGTGCACGGAATCGGAGATGGAAGCGCTCGGGGTGGGCGCGCTTCTCCACGATATCGGATTTGTCCGTCTCCCGCGGAACATTTATCGGAAAACCTCGGCCCTAACCGAGCAGGAACAGGTGCTGATGCGGCAACATCCGCAGCTGGCGGCCACTGTGTTGTCGCAAGCCGACCGAGTGCCGGAGACGGTGACCAGGATCATTGCAGAACATCACGAATTTCAGGACGGGACTGGCTTTCCCAAACTGGTGAAAGCCGGCGGGATTTCTCCGCTGACCCAACTGATGGCGCTGGCGGACGCCTATGACGATCTGGTGACGACCAGATATGGCCGCCCGCCCCTGCTGCCCCATGACGCGATCCGGCAGCTCTTCGTGTTGGGGGCCAAAGGGCGGTACGACAAAACGTTAGTTGAGGTCGCGATCAAGGTGTTGGGCGTCTATCCCCTGGGAAGTCTCATCAAGCTCAATACCAGCGAGTGTGCGGTCGTCATCGGCCTCAATCATGAAGACCGGCTGCGTCCGCGAATCCGGATCATCAGACGGCCAGATGGGGAGATCCAGAATCCTCCTATCGACACCGACCTTCAAAACCAGCCCGACGACCAACCGGTGCGCTCGATTCTCCGCGCCATGGATCCCCGGCAGGAACAGATCGATCTCCCGCAATTTCTTGATGTCGCAATAGGTGGTGCGTAAACATGAACCGTCCGTCACAGTCGGGTTCCCCTCAATCTCAACCACCCACCGGCTTCACGCTGGCGCCGGAAACGATGGTTCTCCTATGGGATGCCGTGCCGCTCGGCATTTGCCTGTTGGCTTCGGATCACACCATCGTGTTCGTCAACCGGATGGCTGCCCGCCTGCTCGGCCGGTCGCCGGCCGACTGTGCCGGGAAATTGTTTTCAAATCTCGCCGGCCAGCCGCTCGAGCTGAGCAATTCCTTGCACTCTACGGGGGTGTTGAAATTCCAGGCAGGGCTCGGCGGGACATCCGATGAGGCCACGGATCGCGATGCGGATGAGACGCCGGCTGTCACGGTGATCGAGTGGGAACAATTGCGTCTGTCAGGCATTCCATCCGTCTCCACGCTGTTGACACTCCGGGACATCTCACGGGAATGCGAGTTGGAACAGGATCGTGACCGGCTGGCCACCGTGGCGGATGAAAGCCCCTACCCGATCGTGGAAATCGATCGAAACGGCAATATCCTGTATGCGAACCCCACGATGGTGGAGGTCCTGTGCCGATTCGGGTATGACCCCAATGGCAAACCGGATATCCTTCCCGAGAATCTGCCTGCGCTTGTCGCCACGTGCCTCCTAGAAGGACGGACGCTGAGTTCACAGGAGGTCGTCAGAGGCGAGGCTTGTTACAGCTGGACACTGTGCCCCGTTCCCAGTAATCACCTCGTGCGAGCCTACGGCATCGACCTCGCTGAAGTGCATGCGACCCACCGCGCGCTGAACGCCACCGCCGATCATCTTCGAGAGAGCAACCGTCAATTGGATCAGGCGCTGCAGCAGGCCCAGGCGGCCGCGCGCGCCAAATCGTCGTTTCTGGCCATGATCACGCATGAGTTGCGCACGCCCATGAACGGTGTGATCGGCATGGCCAGCCTGTTGCTGGATACCGCTCTGACAGAAGAGCAACGCTCCTACACGCAAACGATTCAGCAATGCGGCGAGGCCCAACTCTCCCTGATTAATGACGTGCTGGAATGCAGCAAAATCGAAGCTGGCAAACTTGAACTTGAGACGCTCGATTTCCAGCTCCGCACGACGGTGGAAGACGTGTTGTCACAGTTTGCGGAGCGGGCGCAGCGCAAAGGCCTCGAAATTACCGGCCTGGTTCACGCCGCCGTGCCCAACGCATTGCGCGGCGATCCCGGGCGGCTGCGGCAAGTTTTGACAAACTTCGTGGGAAACGCGGTTAAATTCACCGAACAGGGAGAGGTGACGCTGCAGGCGTTCCTGGAGAGTGACACCACGGCCGGGGTGATGATCAAGTTTGAAGTGACGGACTCCGGCATCGGCATCAGCGAAGAAGTGCAGGGACGGCTATTTCAGGCGTTTACCCAGGCCGACAGTTCCACGACACGCAAGTACGGCGGGACGGGGCTCGGGCTGGCCATTTCGAAACAACTGGTAGAGCTGATGGGCGGCGAGGTCGGCCTTCGTAGCCGACCCGGAGAAGGTACCACCTTCTGGTGCACGGCTCTATTCCAAAAACAAGCCGTGTGCGCGCCTGCCATCGTCCCTTCGGCCGAGCTGAGCGGTCGCCGTATCCTCATCGTTGATGACAATGAATCGAATCGCACCATTCTCCATCATCTGGTCTCCGGATGGGGTATGCGGGACGGTCAGGCATGTAATGCCGCGGAAGCGATGGATATGCTGGAGCAGGCGGCGGCGAAGGGGGAACCCTATGATGCGGCCGTGCTGGATATGCTGATGCCCGGCAAAGATGGACTTCAATTGGCGCAGGACATCCGGGCTCACCAAAATGGGGCCGGGGTTCGATTGGTGGTGCTGACGTCGCTGATTCAGCCCGGCCATGCGGAGCGGGCGCGTCGCGCCGGATTCACGGCCTACCTGACGAAACCGGTTCGCCATGATCAGCTGCAAGGGTGTCTGCGTGTGGTGTTTGGATTGCAACACCAGGTGCCGGCCGCAGCAATCGGGACAAGCAAGGGGCGCCCCATCTCGCCGACCCTCATCACACGGCACACGCTGGCCGAACAATCCTCCCGCCCCCGTATTCTGGTTGCCGAAGACAATGTGGTCAATCAGAAGCTGGCCGTCCGCATGCTGGACCGCCTCGGATATCAGCCGGATGTGGTGTCGAATGGCCAGGAAGCCGTGACGGCTTTCGAACGGGAATCCTATGCGGCGATCGTCATGGATTGCCAGATGCCGACGATGGACGGCTACGAGGCCACGAGGCTCATCCGCGAACAGGAGGAGAAACCGGATGCGTCTCGGACTCGCGCACACATTCCGATCATCGCCCTGACGGCGAATGCGTTGCCCGGTGACCGGGAGCGATGCAAGGCCGCCGGTATGGACGACTATCTCACGAAGCCGGTGAAGACGGATGATCTCGGCCTCATTCTGCAACGATGGGTTCCGGTGAAGGCTGCGGCCGACGTTGCGCCCCCTCCCCCTCCCCGCGACATGAGTATGACGGACGCGCGGGTGTTCGACGCGAGCGCCATGCTGGCCAACATCGGCGGAGATGCCGAACTGTTCGATCAATTGATCCGTCTGTTCCTTGACCGCCATCGCGCCATGATGAAGGAGATCGAGTCTGCCATCGGGCAGGCTGATGCCGCAGCACTTGAACGGGCCGCACATAGCCTCAAAGGCACGGCCGGTAATCTCTGTGCACCTGATGTGGTGTTGCTGGCAAGCCAGCTTGAGGCTTCCGGACGACTCGGAACGCTGACGGAAGCGCCCAGCTTGCTGGTCCGGTTGGACCGCACCGTGAACGAATTGGTGGCCGTCTTATCTCGCCAGATCCCGCCCTCCCTCCCGCAGTGACGCCTCTGCCGACAGGACACGATACCCGGCAAGACGTGTGTGCCGTCAAGAATTCTATGCGTTCTACAATGGAAGCAGGCCGTCGCAAGACCTGACAGGAAGTGGCTTAGCGGGCTGAGGCGTGCAGGGATGGGGAAGGCGACTGACCGGTCGACGCGGGAGCTGCGGCAAAGAGCGGATAGCGGGTCGGCAAATCCTCGGGCAACACCAATTGTTTGCACAGCCTGGTGCGGTGGTTCATGATCAGCGGGCCGCGCAGATTGGCCGTCACCGCGGTCGGATCATCGGAAGGAATCGTCAAAATTGTCACGACGGATAATTCGTCCTGATCCTGCTTCTGGATTTCGATGAGCGCGTCCGTGGTGATCGTGACCTGGTAATCAGGCTTAAACAGCGCCGGATCGAGAATGACAAAGGCGAGCTGAGGTTCCTCGACGCATTGCAACCACTTAAACGGCGCATCCGTGTCATGGTCGAGCACGACGTATCTGGTCCAGTCGGGAAATCCCAGAATGCCGGATGGAAACACCAACAGCGCGTCGTCGTTCACCTCGAAGGTCCCGAATCTGGTCGACTGACACTTCATGAATGGTTCTCAGCCCCCCCGGCGCCCTGTTTTATTGGACAGTTGACGAAAGGCTTCCAGAGGAATGACTCCAGGCCCCGCAGCAATCCGATTCTCGTCTTGAATCCGCGCATGCACTTCATCGCGATGGACCTGCACATTGGGCGGCGCTTCGATTCCCAGTCTGACTTGCCCGCCTTTGATGCCGAGCACCACAATGCGGACATCCGGACCGATGGTGACGCCCTCTCCCCGGCGTCGCGTTAAGACCAGCATACAAGCCTTCCTTGGCGTGTGAATACGGGTGCATTGGGTATATCGGTTGCGGTGAGAAGAAACTTAAGCGCTGGTTACCGCAGATAGTTGAGCAAGGAGGAGTCGAAAATTTTGCTGAATGTCTGGCTGGCAGCCTGCACCGCGACCTGTTGGAGGCTCAATTGGCTGATCGCCGTCGCAAGGTCGGCATCTTGATTGTCGGAGATGGCCTTGGAAATGGTCAGGGTCGCCGTATCCAGCGCGTCGTGAGTGACTTGCAGGCGGTTGGCCAGCGCCCCGACTGTCCCCTGCGCGTCGCTGATCTGCGCCGTGGCCAAGTCAAGGTTGCCGATACCGGCTTGAATCCCCGGGCGATTGTTGCTTTCGAGCGCCGTGAGCAAGTCCCGGAGCGAATCGAACATGTTCGTGGTCGCACCGGTGAAAATGCTGCTTCCGGGAACAAGAATTTGCACGGTCTGATTTTCGCCGACGGCGATCGACTGCGTTTCCGTGTTGCCTTGATAGGTCACCGTATCGCCTGTTGTAATGACGTAGGGCGTCACGTTGGTTTTCGTCCCGCCGAAGACCGCCTGCCCCGCCACCTCCGTATTCCCCAGCTGGACCAATTGTCGTTGGAGTTGTCGGATCTCCTTGGCGATCGACTGGCGTCCTTCCGCGGAAGTCGTATCGCTGCTGGCTTGAATGGTCAACTCGCGTACGCGCGTAATGAGGTTCTGGACCTGCCCTAACGCCTGGTCGGCGGCGTTCACCCGGGAGGTTCCGAAATTGATATTACGAATCCATTGCGTCGTCTGGGAGAGCGCGGACTTGTCGAGGACGATCTGGCCATATGAACTCGGGTCGTCTTCGGGAGTGGAGACTCGTTTTTGGCTGGAGATCTGCTCCTGCGAAGTCAACATTTGCAAGCGGGAACGTTGGAGATTGCCGAGCAGGGTGTTGTACATCTGTTGATCGGCGACTCTCATAATGCCTGCTCCCGGTGAGGTGACAAGACGGTTAACGCTTCAAAGACAAGATCGTCTGCAGCATTTCGTCGCTGGTGGTGATCAGCTTTGACGCAGCCTGAAACGCGCGCTGATACTTCAGTAAATTGATGAGCTCTTCGTCCATCGAGACCCCGGATACTTCCGCCCGATGCGCCAGCAATTGGTCGTGTAAAATTTCCTGTCCCTGCAGGTCGCGCGTCGCTCCCTGGAGGGTCGCTCCAAAACTTCCGGCCATTGCGCCGTAGTAGCTTTGAAAGGTCGTATTTCCCAGGCCCGCTATTGAAGCCGTTTGCAGGTTTGCCAAGGCGAGGGCATTGACGTTGTTGCCCGGCACACCGGCGGCTGTCGAGGAGGCGGCGATTTTTTGCCGATCGGTCAGCGCCACACTGATCGTGCCCGCGGTTGTTCCCGAGGCCGTAAAAAAATCCTGCGTGGTGGAGCCATCCAACCCATACCCCAGACGATGCTGAGTATTCACTTGCGATACGAGTTGCGACGTGAGGGTGTCGAGAGACGTTTGCAGGCCCGCGGCAGTCGTATCCCGCGCATCGATCAACCCCTTGAGACGGCCGCCGTTTATTGACGAGGTAATATCCGTATTGGGGCCGGTCCCGCCGTCATACCGCACGTCGAGCAATCCCCCGTTGGTCACGTCCGGAACACCTGTGAGTTTGAATGCCGTGTGATCCGTGACCAGGATCTGCCCGACCCCGACAAATACACTCACCTGCCCGCTTCCGTCCTCGATGGAGGAAATATCGATCAGGCCGGCAAGGTCGTTCAGGAAGCGCCCGCGTTGGTCCCGCAAATCGTTGGCCTGCTGCCCGCCGACTTCGGTCAGTTTGATCTGGGCGTTCAGATCTGCGATCTTGCTCGCCAGCGCATTGATGTCGTTGATCCCGCTCCCGATTTGTCCATCAAGGGAGATCCGTTGCGCTGACAGCTGCGATGACGCCTGGTTCAACAGTTTCGCCACACCGTCGGCCTTGGTCAGGAGCACCGTGCGCGCGGTCAGGTCGGCCGGATTGGTCGCCACGTCCTGCCAGGCCTTGAAGAATTCGTTGAGTCCCGCCGCGACGCCTTGATCATTCGCATCGTTAAACAGAATCTGGATTTGGGAGAGCGCCTTCTGCGATGCGTCGAACTGCCCGATCCGCTCGTTGGATCCCAGCAGTTGTTGCTCCACGAAGCTGTCGACGGAGCGGCGGATCTCCGACACCTGGACGCCGGTCCCGATCTGGCCCGGGCGGCCGTTCTCCGGCAGGGTTTCGGTGAGCACCGCTTCCTGGCGAGAGTAGCCGGGGGTACTGACGTTGGCAATGTTCTGCCCGGTGACCGACATCGCGCGCTGGAAACTGGCCAGTGCGTTGGAGCCCACGCCGAAGAGTCCGTTCAGTCCTGACATACGACCACTCGTTATCCTTTGGCTCTCACCAGGCCTGCGCCGGCCGCGACCGCCGTGCCGGCTGACGAATAGAGTGCGGCTGACTCAGGGGACCGCTGCCAGCGCTTCAGCGCCCCGTGCAAGAATTCAAGCGACTGCCCAATGAGTGCCGCGTTGAATCGATTCAATCGATCGGTTTCGCCGATGGCCGCGATCAACTGGGCTTCCAGCGTCGAACGGGCGCCGGCGGAACGTTGAGACTGTTCTCCCGCGGACCGATCGCGCCGCTGTTGTTCCAGGTCTCGAATCTCATCCAGCAGTTGAGTTTTTCGCTGAGTGACTGAGGTAAACTGGCCGAAAGATAAGGAGCGGATCGCGTCCTGTTCCTCCAGAAGCAAGGACTGGAACGCGAGCATTTTGTCGAGCATGCCACGCATGAGCATGTCTGATTCAGCGGGAGTGGATTGCGAAAGGGTCGACACCGTGCTTCCTCCTCGACAGTAACAGTCCGGCCTACGAGGACAGTGAGCGAAGGGTCGAGCCGGTGAGGCGACTCGTTACAGAACCGCGTCCGTCAACACGTTACGAATGATGGCATCCGCAACCTTTTTGCCGTCGACGTTATAGGTGCCCCCTTCGACTGACTGCTGGATCTGGCCGACTCTGGCGTCACGCTCGTGATCCGGCTGTTCCGCCGCCGCCCTCAGGCGTTGAAGTTCCTTGGCCCGCTCTGAAATCTGCACGCGATCCTGCGACTGCGTGGCCTGAGATGCGGTTTTTTTATTGTGTGTCCGGTCAGTCTCCTGAACGCCTAAGAGAATTTTCGCGAGATCTGCGGCCCGGCCATTATGTGAGATCTCCATGACTGCTTCTCCTCCCCTGTACAGGGTGTTCCGTAGGCTTTCCCCTAGTCGAGTACTCTATCGGCGGGGTCGGCGGGGAACTTTAGGAGAGGCGGCCCGGTTATGTATTTTTTTCCACGTAGGCATCCACAAAGGCCGTGAGGCCGATTCCCCCCGCCTGTGTCGCCAATCTGGCAATCTCCTGATCGTAAAAGGAGTACCAGACCTGTTCGCCTTTTCTCTCCAGAAGGCCTTTTGGAACAGTTTCTCGCATTTTTCCAATAAGATACGAGATGAAATACGCTTCGAACTCCTGACCGGCTTTATGCATCGCGTCAGCGGACCTCTGTCCTGCCTGTCCCGGGACCCGATCGAGCCCTGCGGGCTGAGTAGCATTCATGTGTGCCAAATCAAGTTGACCGCCTAACAGATTTTTGATGTCCATAGTAGGTGAGTCTTTCTTATACAATCTCAAGATTAGCTTGAAGTGCTCCGGCCGAGCGTAGGGCCGACAGAATGGCGACCAGATCGCGCGGCGTCACGCCGACGGCATTGAGTGCGCGAACGACCTCTCCCAGCGTCACCGTTTGATCGACCACGATCAAGCGCGACTCCTGCTCGGCGACCTCGGTTTGGACATCAGGCGTGACCGTCGTTTGGCCTTGGGTGGAGCCGATCAAGGGCGCGGGAGGTTGCGACACGTTGAGCGTGTTCTTCACGGAAATGGTGAGGTTGCCATGCGAGATCGCGCAGGTGGAGAGGCGGACATGCTCTCCCAGCACCACCGTGCCGGTGCGTTCATTCACCACCACCTTGGCTGCCACATCCACACTCACATCCAATCCTTCCATCGTGGCGATGTACTCCACGACCCGCCCCTGGAAGGTCGACGGCAAGGTGGTCTTGACGAGGCCGGCATTGACTGGGACCGCGGTGCCTTTACCAAACGTCCCGTCAATGGCCTCGGCCGTGCGAATCGCGGTGGTGAAATCAGGATGCCGTAAGAGGACCGAGACGGTATCCCAGGTATCGATATCGACCACCAATTCTTTTTCGACGATGGCGCCGGCCGGAACCACCCCGGCGGCCTGATGGTTCTTCGTGACGGTGGCGCCGCCCGCCCCACCGGTCCCGCCTAAGAACCCGCCGATGGACACCGGCCCTTGGGCCACGGCAAAGACTTGTTGGTTCGGCGCTTTCAGCGGCGTGAGGAGCAACGTGCCACCTTGAAGGCTCTTGGCGTTCGCCATGGAGGACACGATCGCATCGAGCGTCATGCCCGGTTTGACAAACGGCGGAAGCTTGGCCGTGACCATGACCGACGCGATGTTTCGCGTGAGCAACTGAATGGGATCAATGACCAGATTGATGCCCATCTTGTTCAACATGGACATCATGGCCTGAATCGTGAACTGGCCGCCGATGACCTGGTCGCCCGTACGATCCAGACCGACCACCAGGCCATATCCGATCAATTGGTTTTCCCGTACCCCTTCGATGGTGGCCACATCCTTCACACGCACGGCGTGGGCCAACGAGGCGCTGAAGAAGGAGATCGTCAGGAAAGCAAGCATGCCCACAGCGGTGCGGCGAAACCAGGGACTCATCTGCCGGCTGGGCTCTGCCACCGGCGCCGGTTTGGGCGGCGGCGGCGTCCATGGACGAGCCAGGAGTTCAGGATCCATCGAGGGTGTCCGGAGTACCCCACTCGACAGCATGAGACGAAAACATTGCATGATCATCGCCCGTTGTTCTTTGCGTGGCCTCGTCATGGTGACTCCTGTCTCGCTCCTGTTCGCCCTGATCATTTCTGCGTTAAAAGGGATAGACCCAGTCCAGAATCCTGACGAACCAGCCCGGCCGCTGCACATCGTCCACCACTCCCAGGCCGGAATATTCAATTTTGGCATCCGCAATGGCGCTCGACTGCACCGTGTTCTTGGTGTTGACGTCGACCCGGCGGACGATGCCGGCGATCGTCATGATCTGCCGCTCCGAATTGACCGTGACTTCGCGCCGCCCCTCGATTCGCAAATCGCCGTTCGGCAGCACTTCGGTCACAATGGCTGAGATGGTGCCGGTTAAGGTATCTTCGCGGTTCGTGGCGCCTTTTCCGCCAAACTTGTTCTTCGCGCTGGCGTCGATACCGAATCCTCGCTTGGCTTCTCCCCCGAGCCGGATACCGGGAAGACCGAGATAGCCCATACCTGTGCCGCCGAGGCCATTCGACACCGTGGAATCTTTTTCCGCGCTGGTATCGGCGCTCTTCGAACCCTTGTGTTTTTCGGAGATCAGGATCGTGATGATGTCGCCGGCGCGCATGGCGCGCAGGTCTTCATACAGATAGGCCCGCCCGTTTTCTTCCTGCCACAGCGATCCGATGGTCTTGGGGGGTGGCATTTTCGCCAGCTCCGCTTTTGTAGGCTTCGCGGCCGACGAACTGGAACAACCGGGCAGGACGCAGAGGGCAAGCCCGAAGAAGAGCAATCCGATCGTCTGAGAACGGGTGAATGACGGGTTAAAAGGTGACACGGACCACCCCCGGACCTACGACAGTTGCCCTCAGATCCTTGCCGGAATCAACATTGGACACCGTGATGGTTTG
>WBZN01001694.1_pt1 | contig 12964 bp, 7 predicted proteins | sample 5204281 | NCBI WGS metagenome assembly WBZN01 (sample SAMN12344347, study PRJNA552823) | activated sludge metagenome | biome: Activated sludge suspended growth; feature: Nitrification reactor; material: Wastewater; isolation source: activated sludge from nitrification reactor of wastewater treatment...
CGAATTCTCATCCGATGCCGGAAGCATTCCCGTCTTGTATGATTCCGGCAAAATGGAAACAATCTTGAAGAATCTGCTTTCAAATGCATTCAAGTTCACCGAGGAAGGCAGCGTCACCCTCAAGGTAGCGCCAGTTACAGAAGGATGGAGTTCGGATAAATCATCACTGAATTCATCTCCGACTGTGGTGGCATTCTCGGTCACCGACAGTGGTATCGGCATTCCTCTGGACAAGCAGAAGATCATCTTCGAAGCATTCCAGCAAGCCGACGGAAGTACGAGCAGGAAGTATGGTGGCACCGGATTGGGACTGCCGATCAGCCGCGAAATCGCAGGCTTGCTGGGCGGCGAAATCAAGGTGACTAGCGCACCAGGCGAAGGAAGCACATTCACGCTTTACTTGCCGGTGAACTACTCAGCACCTGCTCAGACCTCCAGACCGCGCAGCACCACTGTGGCTACGTACTCGGCACCGGTCGAGCGCTCTTACGATCAGCTCGCCCCGGATGCGCCTGAAATTCCAAATGACTCGGTAATGTTGCTCGAGAGCATCGTCGCCGATGACCGAGGCAGTATTCAGGACGACGACCGCGTGCTGCTGATCGTCGAGGACGACGTCACGTTCGCTAGATTGCTTCTCGACGAAGCGCGTGAAAGTGGCTTCAAAGGACTGGTGGCAGTCAATGGTGCGGCTGCGATTGCCTTAGCCAGACGGTTCAGCCCCGATGCAATCACGTTAGATATCGTGTTGCCTGATATGGACGGTTGGACTGTTCTCGACCGACTCAAGCATGATGCAAAAACCAGACACATTCCGGTTAATGTCATCTCTGCGTCGGGTCAAAAGCAGCGAGGCTTCAAGCAAGGCGCAATCGGCTACTTCGAAAAACCAGTTACGAAAGAAGCGATTAACGAAGCGATGGGTGCGATCAAAGCCTTCATAGAGCGACCAGCAAAGAATCTGTTGGTCGTGGAAGACGATGAAACCCAGCGCAACAGCATTGTTGAGTTGATCGGAAATGGCGACGTCGAGACGACCGCGGTTGCATCCGGACAAGAAGCAATCGAGCTACTCAAGACTCACCACTTCGATTGTATGGTTATCGATCTGGGGCTTCCCGATATGAGCGGCTATGACTTGATTCGAAAGGTTCAAGATGATCTTGGACTGGAGAATCTGCCGATAGTCGTATATACGGGCAAAGACCTGACTGCGAAGGAAGAGATGGAGCTGCGGCAGATGACCGAAGCTGTCATCGTCAAGGAAGCCAAGTCACCTGACCGCTTGCTCGATGAAACGGCTCTCTTCCTGCATCGTGTGGAGACGAATCTGCCTGAATCGAAACGCCGTATGCTCCAACAGGCGCATAATCGCGACCCGATTCTGTCTGATCGCAAAATCCTCATCGTCGATGACGACGTAAGAAACATATTCGCGCTGACCAGCATCTTAGAGGGGCAGCACATGAATGTTATCTACGCTGAAAACGGTTTGGAGGCTATCAAGCTGATTCAAGAGAATCCTGATGTCGAGGTCGTTTTGATGGACGTCATGATGCCAGAGATTGATGGATACGAAACGACTCGACGCATCCGCGACATGGAGCAATTCAAGAATTTGCCCATCATCGCGCTCACTGCTAAAGCAATGAAGGGCGACCGTGAGAAGTGCATCGAGGCAGGCGCATCAGATTACATCGCTAAGCCGGTTGACACCGACCAATTGATGTCGCTGCTGCGAGTCTGGTTGTATCAGTAATGGAACGCACGCGTCCCGCGTGCAAAATGAGAACACAAGGAATGGAACGCACGCGTCCCGCGTGCAAAGTAAGAGGAAGATCGCAAAAGGGAATGGAGCGCACGCGTCCCGCGTGCAAAGTAAGAGGAAGATCGCAAAAGGGAATGGAGCGCACGCGTCCCGCGTGCATCTGAGATAAACAACATCGGACAGCAATGAAAGATCTAGATTCCAACAACACTCTAGAAATAAAAGATGAGATCGAATCGATCGAGATCGATCTACTGCTCGACGGAATTTATCGTCGCTACGGTTATGACTTCCGCAGTTATGCGTCGGCGTCCATTCGCCGCCGCATCTGGAAGTTTGCCGAGCAGGAAGGTCTTACCACTATTTCGGCGGTGCAAGAAGCGGTCTTGCACCAGTCCGCAATGATGGACAGATTCGTTCTCTCGCTCACGGTCAATGTAACGACCATGTTTAGAGATCCCGCATTCTTCTCTGCGCTGCGCAATTCCGTCGTTCCAATTCTGAAAACCTATCCGATGATTCGTATCTGGGATGCTGGCTGCGCTACCGGGGAGGAAGCTTATTCAATGGCGATCGTATTGAAGGAGGAAGGAATTTACGATCGCTGCCGAATCTATGCTACTGATATGAACGAAGATGTGCTGCGCAAAGCAAAAACTGGCATCTTCCCTCTATCTCACATGAAAGAGTTTACCGATAACTACATTCAGTCTGGTGGCAAAACGTCGTTTTCAGATTATTACACTGCTAAATACGACTATGCAATCATCAATCAAGACCTCCGCCAGAATATCATTTTTGCGCAGCACAACCTTGTTACAGACAAGTCCTTCAATGAATTCAATCTTGTTTTGATCCGCAATGTACTCATTTATTTCAATGAAGAGCTTCGCGGCAAAGTTCTGGACTTGTTGCATGAAAGCATGGCGTCGTTTGGAATTCTCGCGTTGGGCAAAAGAGAGTCTCTAAAATTCAGCAAATTGGAGTCATCTTATGAAGAACTGGATGCAGCGATGAAGCTGTACAAGAGGTGCGCTTGATGAGCTACAAACTCATCATTATTGGCAGCTCTCTGGGCGGATTGTCCGCTACCAAGACTTTGCTTGCGGGTATTTCAGATGATTGTGTGGTGCCAATAGTACTCGTTCAGCACCGCGAGCAGAAAGCAGAAGTAAGCATGGATAACGTGCTTACGAATATGATTCAGCGCTACACAAAACGTCGAATCGAAGAAGCTGAGGACAAGACCCCGTTGAATGTAAATCGTATTTATCTTGCACCAGCTGATTATCACCTTTTGATTGAACGTGAATTTATCGCACTTTCCGCTGATGAGCCGGTCACATATGCTCGCCCATCCATCGACGTTGCATTTGATTCAGCCGCGCGCACTTACGGCAGCGGAGTAATCGGTATCGTCCTCACTGGTGCCAGTCGTGATGGCGCAGATGGTGCTGCGAGTATTGAGAGTCGAGGCGGGCTCGTCGTAATTCAGGATCCGTTGACTGCCGAGAAGGACACACTTCCAAAAGCCGCTGTCGCGGCTACGCGCAAATCGAACATCATGCAACTTGAAGAAATTGGTCCTTTCATTTCGAACATCGTGCGCGAAGGAGGGGCGAATCGTGCTTCCAGAGCAACCGGTTAACATACTGGTCGTAGACGACCAACCCGAAAATCTGATGGCTCTCGAGGCTGTTTTAGAGGCGCTTGGACAGAACGTCGTTAAGGCTCACTCTGGTAAAGATGCACTCAAGGCGCTTTTGCACGATGATTTCGCGATAGTTATTCTTGATGTGAATATGCCTGGAATGAACGGCTTCGAGACCGCGTCCATTTTCAGGCAGCGAGAAAATTCTAAACACACGCCAATCATTTTTCTTACAGCCATGTACACCGAAGATGCTGACAGAGCGCTTGGCTATTCGCTGGGCGCCGTAGATTTTATCGTTAAACCGTTTAATGCAGATGTGTTGAAGTCGAAAGTTAGCGTTTTTGTTGATTTGTTCAAGAAAACGCAAGAAATTAAAAGGCAAGCTGAGCTGATTGCAGAAATCGAGAAGCAACGCGCGCAGGAAGAAAAAGACCGGCTTGAAACAGAGAAGCAATTAATTCATCAAGAATTGCTCCGGCAAGAGATGGAGACTGAGCTTCTGGAAGAACGAAGCAGGCAGTTGCAAAAAGCTGATCGGTTGAAAACGGAATTTCTGGCTAACATGAGCCACGAAATCCGCACGCCTATGAACGGTGTTATTGGCATGGCCGAGTTACTGCTGCACACGACCTTGACCACTGAGCAGCGAGAGTTCGCGCGCATCATCAGAGAATCGGCGCAAGCGCTTCTGATCATTATCAATGACATTTTGGATCTCTCCAAAATTGAAGCGGGCAAGCTCGATCTCGAAATCATCGATTTTGAATTGATACCACTTGTCGAGGGTACAGCGGAATTACTTAGTGAGCAAGCGCGTTACAAAGATATTGCCGTCATGACTTTCATCGATCCTGATTTGCCAAAGGTGCTGAAAGGTGACTCGGGTCGACTGCGACAGGTTCTGCTCAACTTGATCGGCAACGCTATGAAGTTTACCGAAAAAGGCGAAGTGGTTATCCGTGCCACCAGATCTGATGCGTCGAACGGCGATGGAAAAGTATTGGTCAGCTTCGGAGTTCAAGATACAGGCATTGGTCTTTCGAATGAAGCGATCGATCGATTGTTCCGTCCATTCTCGCAGGGCGATGGTTCGACGACGCGTAGATTTGGCGGCACAGGGCTGGGGCTGTCTATTTCAAAGCGCCTCGTCGAGTTGATGGGTGGGCGAATTGGCGTGAACAGTACTGTCGGTGAAGGCTCGCTGTTCTGGTTCGACGTGCCGTTCGAAGTGGGCACATCGGTCAGCACTTCACCCCTTGATCCCGAGAGACTTGAGAGCACACGTGTTCTTGTCGTTGACGACCAGGCGAATGCTCGCACTATCATTGAGGCATACGTAAAATCCTGGGGCATGAGTTGCGATTCGGCCGGAAGTGCTGATGATGCTTTGAAGATGCTGAAAGATCGAGTCAAGGCCAAAAATCCTTACGACATCGTGATTACCGATCTTGCCATGCCCGAGCACGATGGTTTCAATTTGTTGAAAAGGATCAAGCAAGAGAAATCGCTCAAGAATTTAAAGGTCTTCCTGTGCACTGGTTACGATGTCAAAAATCAAGGTGAGAAGGCGCTCGAGTCTGGTTTCTCCGCCTACCTGACCAAACCTGTTCAACAGTCGCGGCTTTTCAATTCGATTGCCAAAGTGATGATCACCGATGATGTGAGCAAAGAAGCGCTCAAGCAAGAGCAGGATCATGAACCGGATGCGGTGCCAAACAAAGGCATGGTGCTCATTGCAGAGGACAACCCGGTCAATCAGAAGGTGGCAATTTTACAACTGAAAAAATTGGGATATGGTTCTGTTGCAGTTGGCAGCGGCAGAAAGGCGATAGAAGAACTGGCGCAACGAAATTACATCCTGGTTTTGATGGACTGTCAGATGCCTGACATGGACGGCTTTGAAACGACGAATGTAATTCGCAAGTCAGAGACGTTGACAGGCAAGCACATTCCAATCATTGGACTGACGGCTCATGCGATGGAAGGCGATCGTGAGAAGTGCATTGCAGCAGGTATGGACGATTACTTGAGCAAACCGACGTCACTGGACAAGATGTCCAGGATGCTGATCAAATGGACTGAAGAGAATGGTGTCGCGTCTAGTATCAGCGAAGCCAACGACAACCTGGACGATCTCGAGTCGGTTTTGCCTGACGAATTGCTTGCCGAATTGATGCCACTATTTGTTGAAACGACTCGTAAATCACTTGAGGATCTTCGCACCGCGATTAAGCGCAAAGAAATTTCCGTTGTCATCGACAAAGCTCACGAGGTCAAAGGCGCAGCCGCGGGAATGGGCGCCGCGAAGGTTTCAGCTATCAGCAAAGAGCTGGAGTTTGCCGGTAAAGCTAATGATTGGCAGGTCATTCCGCTGCACTTCAGCCGGCTCGAAAGATCCTTCGAAGTCTTGCGGAAAATTGTGGATGAATTGCCGCTGCCTATTGCAGAGTAATACTCTGACGTCGTTTGGGGGGGCGATGCACGCGGGACGCGTGCGTTCCATGGCACGCGGGACGCGTGCGCTCCATGGCATGCACGCGCTCTTACGATAGTGCGCGGGTTCGATTACCAGTGATAATTCTTGGTGTACGGATTATCGATCGCGTTGTTGACTCTATAACCAGAATCACTTTCGGCTCCGTTATCCCGAGGTCCACCTGATTCTGAATTGGCTCCTACATTGGCGATGCCACCAGAATCTGATTCAGCGCCAGAATTCAGAACGCCACCAGATTCTGAGAAGCCGCCAGAGTTGCGCACTCCGCCACTGTCAGTTTCGGCTCCGGAGTTGTAAACTCCGCCGCTTTCAGAATCTCCGCCACCGAATATGAAGCCGCCTGACTCAGAACCGGCTCGCGCAGGTGCGAGCGATCCAAAAGCTGCAATTGCAACAGCGCTTGCGATCAAGAATGATTTTTTTGAATTGGAAATCGACATTTATGACTTCTCCGTTTGTTCGATTAATGATGGTGCGATTGAATGAGAATTCGCGAACTGCCTGCAGGCAAAGCTTGGTGCTTGCTACCTGCGCAGCTGCTATGACCGTTTGCTCTTTTTGAATTCCTTCATGTCTTTGTTGGTCACACCAAGTTCCGCAGCTTTTTTCATGTCATCTTTGCATGGATCTTTCTTACCTAATTTGTCGTAGGCGTAAGCTCTATTGAAGTAAGCAATGCCCAGGTTCGGGTTCAGTTCGATGGCTTTATTGCAGTCATCGATAACTGCTTGCCACTCGCCTTTGTGCATTTTTGCGTGAGCGCGGTTGCTCCACGCCAGACCTTTCTTTGGTGCCAGCTCGACAGCCTTGTTCGCGTCTTCGAGAGCTTTAGCATTGTCGCCCATGTCGCTGTATGCGTGCGATCTGTTGATTAGAGCGACTGGCAAGTTCGGCGAAATTTCCAGCGCCTTGGAGGCGGCTTCGACCGCTTCTTTCTTGCGATTCAACTTGTTCAGCGCATGCGACCGGTTGACGTAAGCCATCGCGTCGTCTTTATCTAACTCAATCGCCTTTTCCGCGTCTTTCAATGCTTTTGAGAATTCACCGAGCTTGTTCTCAGCCCATGAACGGTTTAGATAGGCATGACCCATGGTCGGACGGATGCTGATCGCTTTTGACGCATCCTTTTCGGCTTGTTTGAAATTGCCCATACCTGCGTAAGCAGCAGCGCGGTTGCTGTAAGCTCGTCCATATTTGGGATTGAGCTTGATTGCCTCGTCAAACTTTGCAACTGCTTCTTTGAAATCACCTTTTACAACCAGTGCCGTGCCGGCTTTGTTGGCTTCGAATGCATCCGCCGCGACTTTGCTTGATACTTCGCCACTTTTGGGCTTGTCATTTGATTTTTTGCTATCGTCCGCTGCAAAGGTCTGAACGCCGCAGTTCAGAAGAAACAGAGTTGCAAGGAGACTTATAGAAGGTGACTTTGGTCTGATCATATTAACCTCGGCAAGATACGCACATCTCGCCGAATTATAGTTCATTACGACCGATGTTGCGCTGTCGACAGCCGATAATCCTTATTGAGCTTTGCTTTTGCTCTTTTCGGAAGCGTCTACGAGAGCCTGGAATTTGGGTGACAGTTTGATGTCCGTTGATTTGCGATGCTCCAACAGCCACTCATGCAAGGCAGTTTGTTCTTTGGCTTGCTGCAGGTAGGCTTTCAAGTCATCTTTGACTTCAGCCAATGGCTGGACGCCACCAGGTTTTCGGTCTGTCATTTTTATAATGTGATAGCCGAATTCGCTCGTAATCAAGTTTGGATAGACCTGCCCCACTTTCATCGAGTCGACTTTCGCGGCAAATTCTTTGAGCATGTGGTTCTTGTCTAGAAAACCCATGTCGCCGCCAAGCTTGGCTGCTCGTGTGGCGATGTCGTCAGTGTTTTCATTTGCCAATTTGGCGAAGTCAGCACCTTTCAAAGCTTGATCCAGCAAATCTTGCGCTTTCTGTTTTTGCTGCTGTTCGACGATTTTTACTTTTTTGTCTAAATCAGCTGCGGAAAGTTTTGGGTCCTGCTGTTTCAATTGCGTGCGCATACTGGGCTGCTGCGGCGTGTCTTTTGAAGGTGCCGCGATGATGATCTGGCTCAATTTGACGAGATCACCGTGTGTGAATTTTGCTTTGTTCTGGTCGTAGAGCGCTTTGATGTCGGCGTCGGATACAGTCGCAGATTTGCGAATCGTGTCGAGCATTTTTTTCACCAATTCGCCCTGAACAATGTCATCTCGAAGTTGGTCTTTGTTGTATCCTGCCGCGATCATTTTGTCGTATGCTTTGTTTTTCTTCGCGTCTATGTAGACGTTGTATGCCGCTGGTCCGTAACCCTTGGTTCGCGCCGCACCGCATAGAATCTCGCGATCGACCAGTTGATGCAAAAGAATCTTCTCGACTTTGGACGACGCCATTTTAAATGCGAGACCAAGATTTAAAACGTACTGATTGAAGTGCTCTGTAGTTTCGTGCACCGAGTCCAAATGTTTTTTGACGATGCCGCCGCTCACATTTTCCGCCTTGATCGCGGTGTCAAGTAAGCGTTTTCGTTCGTCTTCCGTCAGTGAGAAGCCTTCTTTCTTAGCTTCGGCGACCAGAGCTTGCTGGGCATCCTGGTCGGCGCTCAGCGAAGTTTGTATTCGTTCTTCTTCTTGCTGCAAAGTTCTTCGATAATTTCCAATCGTGATCGGTGTTCCAGAGACGGTGCAAATTACGTCGGAATCAGGCATCTTACCGAGCTTGATTTCTTTGCGAGCTGCTTCAATCTGGGGCAGCAAGCCATCTTGCAGTTCGACGTTTTTGTCGGTGCCCTTGCTTTCAGTTGCAGATGTCGTCGTGGTTGTAGTTGTGGTAGTGGTTGCTGTCGTTGTCTTGGTGGCATCAACCTTTTCGTCAGTCTTCGCGCAGCTGGATAGCAGCGCTACACTAAAAGCCAGCGCTATCACCACCCGTGATGCACTACTACCGTTTACTGTTCCTGTTTTCAAGACGCTCACCCTTATTCTTCGATGATAGTCAAGATTCTCAACTCGCCTTTTCTTGACTATTAGAAACCATAGCACTTAGCAGTTCTTGGAGCAAATCGAGCTGCTCAGGCGGAGAAACACCCTGTGACCTGACCAGAATATATGGAGTCGGCCCCGCTCCGCCAGCGGCTCCCGGCTTGTAAGTGGTGCGCGACGCGAGATGCTTTGGCAACCGCGCTTGAATAGGTAACCACTGCTGCAATCGGAAGTTGACAGACAATCGAATGCCCTGCGCCTCGGGTTTGATGGCAGTGACACTGGCTCTCGCCGAGAGCAGACGCAAGCGCACAACCGCGGTGAGTTGCAGCGCTTCTTGAGGTGGATTGCCGAAACGGTCTTGCCACTCTTCTAGCAACATATCAAGCTGCCGTTCGGACTTTACATCTGCTAATCGTTTGTATTCGATCAAACGTTGTTCGTTGTCTGATACATAAGATTCAGGAATAAATGCAGTGACGTTGATGTCGACCTGAGTATCTGCATCGAGTGATACCGCTTCGCCCTTCAACTCAGCGACTGATTCTTCGAGCAGTTTGCAATACAGATCGAATCCAACTGAAACCATGTGTCCGTGTTGTTCGGCGCCGAGAATGTTTCCTACGCCGCGAATTTCCATATCGCGCAAAGCGATCTGGTAGCCGGAGCCAAGCGAGGTAAATTCTCGAATTGCTTTCAATCGGTTCTGTGCAGTTTCGCTCAGAACTTTCTGCGGACGATACAAGCAGTACGCATACGCCTGCACATCGCTTCGTCCAACCCGTCCTCTCAACTGGTACAACTGAGCCAGACCGAGTTTGTCTGCTTCGTTAACGATGATTGTGTTGACGTTTGGAATGTCCAGACCCGATTCGATAATCGTGGTGCAGACGAGAATGTCAAATGAATGCGCCGCGAAATCGAGCATGACATTTTCCAGGTCGCGCTCGTTCATCTGCCCGTGTCCGACGATGACGCGCGCTTCAGGGACCAGCGTCTTAATTTCAAATGCAATCGCTTCGATGCTTTCGACGCGGTTGTGCACTACATAGATTTGACCACCGCGTTCCATTTCGTGCAAAATTGCAGTGCGCACCAGCGGCAGTTTGTATTCACCAACGAACGTTTTGATTGGGGCGCGGTTTGTCGGTGGTGTGTTGATGAGCGACATGTCGCGGGCGCCTGTGAGCGCCATGTGCAACGTTCTGGGAATCGGAGTCGCGGACATAGTCAGTACGTCAACCATGACACGCAGCTGCTTCAATTTCTCTTTGTGTCCAACGCCGAATCGTTGCTCTTCGTCGATTACGATCAGCCCGAGATCTTTAAACTGAATGTCCTTTTGCAGCATGCGGTGAGTTCCTACGACAACATCGCATTCGCCCGATGCCAGTTTGACCACTACCTCGCGCTGTTCTTTGGCGCTCTTAAAACGGCTAAGCAAGCCAACTTTGATCGGGTACGGCGCAAAGCGCTCAGCCATCGTGTTGTAATGCTGCTGCGCAAGAATTGTTGTGGGCACCAGAATTGCGGCTTGTTTGCCCGACATGACGGTTTTGAAAATTCCGCGCACTGCCACTTCAGTTTTGCCGAAACCTACGTCTCCGCAAATCAAGCGATCCATCGGCTTTGTCGATTCGAGGTCGCGTTTGGTGTCAACGATTGCTTGCCATTGGTCCGGCGTTTCTTCGAAGCGGAAAGCTTCTTCCATCTCATACTGCCAGGGAGTGTCTGGAATAGCGGCGAAACCTTCCTGTTTGGCGCGCATCGCATACAAGTTGACCAGGTCTTCTGCAACCGCTTTTACAGATTTCTTGACGCGTTTCTTGACGTTTTCCCATTCCGCACCGCCAAGTCTGGAAAGACGTGGTGCGTTCTCACCGGCGCCTCGGTAGCGCGAAAGCAAGTTGATCTGGTCGACGGGAACGTAGAGTCTGTCTTCGCCTGAGTATTGAACGGTCAAATATTCGCGTTGCTGACCATCCACGCTGATTCGTTGAACGCCGACAAACTGTCCGATGCCCTGCTTGATGTGAACGACGTAGTCGCCGATTTTTAAATCAGCAACCGACGTGAATCGGTCATAAGTTTTCTCGGCGGTTGGTCTGCGGTAGACGGCTGGTTTGCGCTTCAAGCCGAACATTTCGGCATCAGTGACTGATACCAGTTGCACGTCTTCCAGTCTGAAGCCACCCAGAAATCCGTGCCTCGTTACCCAGACTTCTTGCGCACCACCGGCGCTACCAGGTCTGGCCGGCGTGTTGAGCAGTTCTCCAAGTGATGCCTGATTGTCTGTTGCTGTAGCGCCGTGTTCGGCTATTTCCCTGGTGAGCGTGCCTTCCTTGGGTCCAGGAATATATGTGGCGGCAATATCCCACTCTTTCATCAAACCGAGGATGCGCTGTGGTTGTTCTGTCGAAATCAACACACGGTGCCCTTCTTTGCGCCAGGCGCGGATTTTTTCGACGAGCGCCTGCATCTGATTGCCGAAGCGTTCGATTGAGTGACAGTCGAATTTGACAAGACCTGTCTGCATTTCGTTATCGAATATAGGCAGGCTGGAAAGATAGACGCGCTGCCGCTCTTTCATCTTTTGCGTAACTTCTTCAACCGGCATGTGCAGCAATGTTGGCAAAGGAAGGAGCCTGCCGGTCGATAGCCCCTCTTCGTAAGAAGCATTCAACTTCTCTTCATACGAGGTCAGCGACATGATCAACGTATCCCACTCATCAAACAGGAGCAGGGCATTGGGCGGTAAGTAATCAACCAGAGTGGTTAAATTTTTGTGGACAAATGGTGCATAGTATTCTGTCGATTCTGGATACGAGCCTGATTCAAAGCCAGTCAGGTCGTTTTCCATAACGGCGCGCAGCGTCTCTGCCGCCGCGCTGTCGCCCAGCGCCTCGATCGTTTTTTCAGCTACAGCGCGCAACTCAGCGACCAGTGCCTGAAACTCTTCCTTCTTTTTTGTATCCAAAATCACCCAGTATCTGGGTGGTATCAGTACCGATTTAGCTTCCTCAACTGATCTCTGATTCTCGATGTTGAAAAATCTGATCGACTCGATTTCGTCGCCGAAGAGTTCAAGTCGGAACGGCGGTCCAGAGGATGGATAAATATCTATGATATCGCCCCTGATACTAAACTCTCCGCGCAATGAAACCAGCGTTTCGCGCGAATAGCCCAGACGAACCAGACGCGCCGATAGCTCTTTGGGGTCGAGTGTTTCGCCAACCGAAAGGGTGAAATTATTGGCGGCCAGCGTTTCACGATCGAGCACCCGCTGCATTAAAGCTCGCGCCGGCACCAGAACGAACATCGGTTCATCAGGATTGTTGATGATTTTTTGCAAGACTTCCATCTGCGCCGAGACGTTGTCAGGACTGCTCAAGACCTGCTCGTATGGCGAAACTTCAGATAAAGGATAGAAATAGACTGGATATCGGGTCAGGTTTGTCAATTCTTGTTGAAACCTGGCACCGGCGTGATTGTCGGGCACGATTAGAAAAAACGGACGTTTAACCTCGTGCATCAACACCGACAAAATCAAAGACTTAGCCGAATCCGCCAGCCCAGAAATGTTCAGTTCTCCGACGGCGGCTCGTGCGGTACGAGCAAGGAGACGAGCATACTGTGGGCAATCCAGAAACCTCTGGTGCAGTGCAGTTGCAAGAACGTTCTCGCGCATATTTAAATTTTGACCTGATTTTGAAGGACGCCGATTGTTTATTTCAAGGCGCACAGAGCCTTAAACCCCATCCCATCACGAACTCAGAATTTTGGGGAATATATGATCGTAGCATATTGCCGTCGAGGATGTTCTTTCTGTAACCCGCTATTATGTTGAAAGGTTCTTTGACCTGATTTAGTTAGATATTGAGTTGAATTCACAAAGTAAAAAATTGGCATTTAGAACTGCGGTGGCGATGAGCTTGATTGCCGCTTTCACTACGTCCATGCCCCGGTCCACTGCCCAGGCGCAGCAGGTTTTGATATCGCAGGCACCTGAGCAGCCGTCTGGAGCTGATGATGACAACGCTCAGCAAGAA
>WBZN01001695.1_pt1 | contig 12955 bp, 2 predicted proteins | sample 5204281 | NCBI WGS metagenome assembly WBZN01 (sample SAMN12344347, study PRJNA552823) | activated sludge metagenome | biome: Activated sludge suspended growth; feature: Nitrification reactor; material: Wastewater; isolation source: activated sludge from nitrification reactor of wastewater treatment...
AGTCAGTGAAATTGCCGGGAATTAAATAATTTAAACGAATTGGGTGGCTTCAGCGCGGCCATTGAGCCGAAACGTCCATGATTCGTTGTCAAGTGATCCAAAAAAATCCTTTTCCCAAAAAGAATTAGTAATCCGTAAAGAAGATGACGTATACGGTTTATTGCAATTGGCAGAATTTCTTCGTGATTCTCTGCGCCGCCAGCATTCCGGAGATACGTTGCATGGACCGCCAGGCCGAAGGCACGGCATCGCACGATTCTGAGTTCGATGTAGCGCAGGCAGCTGCCGAAGGGTCAGACCCCGGCTCCTCCTTGAGGGTGCCGGCGCGGCGGGAGATTATCGAGCTTTCGGTCACCGACAAGAATGCTGCGGATCTCGCGGTCTTCGTGCGCGCGAATGGCGCCAAGGCGATGATCACGAGCGACGGCCTTCTGGGTCTGCGGTTTGCAGAGGGTGGTCTGATCGTGCTGCGCGGGTCGCAGGCGGTCGGAAAAGCTTTCGACAACCAGCACGGTGCTCTGCTCGACGTGCTGAATGGCGATCACGATCGCCTTGCCGCCGTGATCAACGCGCTGGCCAATGGCGGTGACGGGATTCGCCCTCTTGCGCAATTCGTTCCGGTGGAGGACCACGAGCAGGCGGGCCGCGAGCAAGCGTATGTGGGCCTTGAAGATGGCTCCAGCCGTCCGGCCGCGCATACGATTCCGGGTCCATTGACGGGAGCGCACGCGCCTCTTTATCCGATGGATGTCGAGACGCTGCGCTGGGGTCGTGACGACCTTCGCCGTGGGGAGGCCGGGTCGCGCGGACTGCTCGTGAGCACGGGCGTCGGCGAGGCGTTGCCGCATCTCGTCGGACTGGGGGATGAAGAACTCGGTCATCGTAACGGCGAAAAACTTGTCTCGGGACTGAACGTCCTCGATCATGGCCCGGCCACCGCAGTAGGGGCGGGACTCGATCACCTCTGGCTGCTGGGCGATATCGAATATCTGCGCGCTTCCCGCGATCTTCTCGATAACGAGGATTTGTTCGGACCGGATAAGGATGCGCCCACCATCTGGCCTCCGCTCGATCCGATATCCGCGTTCCGCGCCATTGAAGATACCGGTTATTCCGGCGCGCTGTTCGATCCGAGCCTGCTGCCCCTGCCGGTCACCGACAGAAAAGTGACGATGGATCCGCAGTTCGGAACCATCACTTTGGGCCCCGATGGCCACTTCGAGTACAAGCCGGCTCCCGGCTTTTCAGGCTTTGCATCGTTCGACTATTCGTTCGTCGATCCGCGGACCGGCCAGCCCGTGACGGGGAGCGTCGCGATCACCGTAAGAGCCGTCGCCGATCCCGCGATGATTTCAGGTGGTGCGGTGACCGATGAAGACGTTGCCGTCGCGACGCCGATCACCGTCTCCCTCCAAGATCCGGATGGCTCTGAAGACATAGAGCGCGTCGTTATCTCCGGCCTGCCGGCGGGTGCGAGCCTGTCTTGGAATTCCGCGCTCCCCGGAACGATTGTGCATCGCGCCGATGGGTCGTTCGTCGTGACGGGGGCCACAGCACAGATCCAGGCATTGCTGCAATCGCTTCAGGTGACCCCGCCTGCTGACTTCGACGGCCGTATTTCGCTGGACGTGGCCGTCACGACGATTGAGCGCAATTTGCCCGCAAATGTTCCAGGGTATCTGGATCGCACAACGGTCCATTATACCTATCATATCGATGTCAACGCCGTTGCGGATGAGGTTACGGCGGTTGGGGCGGATGAGGTAACGGACGAGGATACGCTTGTCCATCTCTCGACGCTTGCGGCGACGTACGGAGATCTGACGGACGGCTCCGAGACGCACACGGTCGAGATCCGGGGCGTCGATGCGGACGCCAAGCTGACGGACGTCTCCGGGGTTGAGTATCCGTATATCATTGCGGGCAATGGCACTAAGACCTACACGCTGTCTCCGTCAGATGTGGGGAACGTGTACTTCCTGCCTCCTCCCGACGAGAGCGGCACGTTCAGCGGGATGAGCATCGTCGCCATTGCGAGGGAGGCCTCGAACGGGGACCAAGAGACGGCATCCGCGCCGATCCAGGTTGTGGTCACTCCCGTGGCCGATGCCGTCGAAATCACGGCACCGGCGCAGGCCACGGACGAGGACACTGCGATTACGTTCGGCGACGACATCACGCTGACGGTGAACGATCTGACGCAAACACTTACGGAAGTCACACTTTCGGGATTCCCGCCCGGCACGCGCGTCCAGTACACCGACGAGAACGGCATACCGCAGGACTTCATCGTGCCGCCTGGCGGCGCCACGGTGACCTTGGGCGGAGGTGCGAGCGAGGCTGACATCCGGGCCGCACTGGCGACGCTGACGCTGACACCGCCGCCGAACACGGACCAGAATATCACGCTGTCGATCACTGCGACGACCGAAGATATCGGCGGGGTCAGCGATACGCAGACGCTGCCGATGACGATCACGGTGGCCGCCGTTGCGGACGGCCCGTCGATCTCGGGTTCGGCTTCGGGCAACGAAGACCAGCCCATCGATCTTCCTATCGCGGTCTCGCGCCTGGACGCGGATGGCTCGGAATCCTACGACTTTGCCGCCATCGCGGTGCCCTCAGGCGCGACTCTGATCTACCCGTCCACGCTGCCTAGCGGCATCAGCGTGTCCGTCCTGGGCAACACGTACACCTTTACGCCGGGCGCGGGGACGACGGCAGCGCAGTTCGAGCAGTTCCTGGCCACAGGGCTCAAGGTTCAGGCGCCGGCCGACAGCGACGTGAATTTCAACGTGGATGTGCGGGTGGGCACGATCGAGAGCGTTCTGTCGGGCGGCGAGGTCACGCTGCTGAAGGCGGATACGCAGGTGTCGATCCCGGTTACGGTGTCTCCCGTCATCGACATGCCTTCGGTCAGCGGATCGAGCACGGTGGACGAGGATACGAGCGTCAACTTCGGGGCGGATATCCTCATCAGCCAGAACGACAAGACGGACGGCTCGGAAGCGATTACGCAAATCGTGGTGGGCAACATCCCGGCCTCCGCAACCGTTGGCTACACGGCGGTGGGTTCTGCAACGGTCGTCGCGGCGACGTCGGCAGGCGTCACGAGCTACACGATCTCAGGAGGCAGCGAGGACGACATCCGCGCGACGCTTGCGACGTTCACGCTGACCCCGCCTTTGCATAGCGATGTGAACATTCCCGTCTCGCTGAGCATCACCAAGGTGGATCAGACGGTAAGCGAGAGCGAGCCTGCGGTGACGTCAACATCCGCTCATGTGCATAACATTGCGGTGGCCGCCGTTGCGGATGGCCCCACGGTATCGGGCTCGGCTTCGGGGAGTGAAGACCAACCGATCCCGCTAGCGATCAGCGCATCGCGGATCGACGCGGATGGATCGGAATCCTACGAGTACGCGGCCGTCACGGTTCCCGCCGGCGTTACGCTGGTCTATCCGGGCACTCTGCCCAACGGCATCAGCGTGTCAGTGTCGGGTAGCACGTTCACGTTTACGCCCGGCGCCGGTACGACGGCGGCGCAGTTCCAATCGTTCCTGGCGACGGCGCTTCAGGTTCGCGCGCCCGCCGACAGCGACCGCGACTTCAATGTCGATGTGCGGGTTGGCACGATCGAGAGCAGCCTGTCGGGCGGCGAAGTGACGGTGCTGCGCGCGGCGCAGACGATCACGGTTCCGGTCAGCGTTCTTCCGGTCAACGATGCCCCCGTGATCAGCGGGTCGAGCAGCGTGAACGAAGATGGCATCGTGAACGTGGCGGATCAGTCGACAGTCGCGCCGGTGGCGTTCGGCGCCAACATCTCCATCAGTGCCACAGACAGCACGGATGGCTCCGAAGCGATCACGCAGATCGTTGTCGGAGGACTTCCGGTTGGCGCGGTGGTGAGCTACACGCCGGTTGGCGGGGGGACTGCGGTCACGTTCACGGTTGGCGCCGGTTCGACGTCGGTGACGTTGAACGGCGGCAGCGATACGGAGATCCGGGCGGCCCTTGCCTCTATGACGCTTCTGCCTCCTCCCCATAGCGACGCGGATATCACGTTGACCCTTGCCGTCACCAAGGTTGACGGCACGGTGAGCGACGGGCAGGGCACTGTCACGCAGACCTACAACGGCACGCACACGATTACGGTTGCGGCCGTTGCCGATGTTCCGTCGGGGTCCGGCAGCGGCTCGGGCCTTGAAGATCAGAACATTCCCGTGTCGATCACTGTGGGCCATCCCGACAACACGGATGGGTCGGAGAGGATCAAGAACGTCGTGATCGGCAACATCCCGGCTGGCTTCACGCTGTCGGAGTCGTCCACCGGCGCCGGCACGCTGACGCTCAACGGCGATGGCACCTACACCGTGGTTGGCCCCAACGATGCCGCCATCAACGATGTGCTGGCAAACCTGACGCTCGTATTCATTGCGGGCGGCGCGCGCCAGCATCTGGATACCGACTTCTCGCTGAGCGTCACGGTCACCACCATTGAAAGCGCCGCAGGTGCGGGCCAGAACGCCTTGCCCGAAGCATCTACGACGTTCGCCGTGCCGGTGACGGTCACGGCTGTCGTGGATGGCGTAACGCAGTCAGGTTCTTCGGTTCTCGTCGAGGATGTCGCGCACACACTTGGAACGGAAATCGCCTACGCGCGGATTGATAACGACGGTTCGGAGGCGGTGACGACGGTCGCTGTTTCGGGATTCCCGCCGGGCAGCACCGTCAGCTACACGGACGTCGCCGGCAATCCGCAATCGGTTATCGTCGGAGTCGGAGGACTGACAGTCACCTTTACCGGAGGCTCCGAAGCGCAGATCCGGGCGGCGCTCGATACGCTCGCCGTGACGGCGCCCTCCAACTCGGACGCCAACTTCACCTTGAGCGTCGCGGTGACGACGCTCGACAACGACGGATCGAACGTCACCAACACCTTCAATCATGGCGTGACGGTTCAGGCCGTGGCCGATGCGCCCTCCGTGTCGGCCGACGCCATCACGCTCGACGAAGACACGACAACGACGCTCGTCATACGTCCAGATCGCAGCGCGGACGATGACAACTCCGAGACGCTCTCCGTGCGCATCACGGTGCCGTCAGACGGGTCCGGGCCGGTCGGTGTTCTGACGGGCGCAACGCCTGCCGGAGTGACGCTGACCAACCTCGGCGGCGGCGTGTACACAGTTACCGCGACCGGCGCCAGCGCCGCTGCGCGTGAGGTCCTGCTCGACAGCTATCTCAATGGCGGAATAACGTTCACGCCGCGCGCGCAGTGGTCCGGCAACCTGACGGGAACGAACGGCATTCGCGTCGAGGCCATTTCCACCGAAAGCGCTACAGGCAGCGAACTGGCCCCCGGCAGCTACGGCGGTGCGGATGGGACTTCGCAAACGGAAACCGCGACGACGTATATCGACGTTACGGTCAATCCTATCGGCGACCTGCCGGTGCAGACCAACGCCACGACGACGGTACGGGAGAACAATAACTCGACCGCCGCGTCCGATCCCGACCTGGTTGTTCCCATCGGCGCGCGCATCGGCTTGACCATTGCCGACCCCGACGGTTCGCAGGGGCTGTCCATGACGCTGACGGGCTTCCCAGCGAATGCCCAGGCGATGTCGTTCGGCACGAGCATTGTGGGTGTCAGCACCTCCGTGAATATTGCGACCGGCACCGTCACGATCAGCGGCGCAAGCGCAAACGACGTCATTACCGTGCTGAATTCGCTTTCGGTGACATTGGCAGACGACCGCGATGAGAACTTCACGGTCTCAATCAATGGCACTGTGACCGACACCAACGGAACGACGGTTTCAACTGATAACTTCTCTCTTTCGCATGCGGTGACGGTGCAGGCTGTGGCTGACTTGCCGACCGTGACCGTGGGCGCCGCGACAAAGCCGGCGGTGGACGAGGATTCCGCGTTCGTCACCTATTCCGTGACCACGGCCCTCAACGATACCGATGGCTCGGAAACCTATCAGTCCGTCGTGGTGACCTTCTCGACGCCTGGGACCGGGGCGAGACCGGAGGTTCAATTCGGCACGACAGCCGGTGTTACGTTCGACACATCGGTGGCCGGGCAAGTCACGCTAAGAGGTGCGGCTGCCGATATCAATGCCGCCATGCTGACGCTTCAGGTACGGCCGGGCGCCAATAACGGCGAAGACATAACCGTCACGGTTCGCGCAACCTCGGTTGAGTCCAATCCGGCGGAAGATAACAACGGCGCGACAGCAGGGATGGGCGGCGGGATCGCCGGACCGGAAATCTCCATTCCCACGGCGCAGACGGCGCGGACTTTCACCATTCCCGTCAATCCAGTGCCTGAGCCGCCCGCTCTCACGATAGAGTCCGGCGCGGCCGGTACGGAGGACACCCGGTTTTCGCTTGGCGCAATCAGTGTTTCGACGAGCACCACCGATGGCGATGGGTCTGAAACGCGCTATATCGAAATCGACACGTCCAGTTATCCCGCCGGAACGCAGTTCTACAGCGGTGCAACGCTGGTGGGTAGTATCGTGACCACGGGGTGGCTTCGCATCCCGGAAGCGAACTTTGCGACGCTCAGCATTCAGCCGCCCGCGAACTATAGCGGAACGATCAATCTCAGCGTCCGCGGGGTCGTCGTGGATGCGAGCACCTCCGGAAACGTTACCACGGTCACGGCGGCCCAGACGCTGCCTGTCACTGTCGCACCCGACGCCGACGGCGTGACCACGCCTTCTGCCTCGACGGGCGTCGAAGATAACGGCGCCGTCGCATTCGGAAGCACGATCAACAGCGGCCTTGCGGTCGCAGACGACGGATCGGGCACAGGCAACAACGCCAGCTCCGAGACGATCTCGCGTGTCGTTCTCGACTTCCCCGCCGACACGGCGACGCAAACCTACACGGTCACGCCGGGCGCCACTGCCGGATCGGCGCAGATCACCTTTGATGCCGGCACGCGGATCTATACGATCACCAGCACTATTATCACGGGCGCGCCCGATTTAGGCCTGCTCTCGCAAGCCGATCGTGCGCAGGCCGAAGCCGATATCCGGGCAACGCTTAACGGCTTTACGGCAGCCATGGGCCCCACCCATAGCGACCTCAATGGCCTCATCTCGGTCACGGTGACGACGCTTGACGTCAACAACAATACCGCGAACACGCAGGACAACACCTTCGACCACGCGATCGTCATCCAGGCCGTGGCGGACACGCCAACCCTATCCGTTGTCGATCCTGTCACCGCGGTGTCCGAAGACGGCGCGAACATCGCTCTGACCATCAACGCCGGCAACAGCGCGGATACAGATAATTCCGAAACGCTTTCGGTGCGCATCACAGTACCCTCCGACGGCTTGGGTCCTGTCGGCACGATAACGGGCACCCCGCCCGCAAACGTGACGCTGACGAACCTCGGCGGCGGTGTCTATCTCGTCACGGCGGCGGGCCCTGACAACGCGACGCGCGAGGCGCTGCTCGACAGTTTCCTCAACGGCGGCGGCATCGCCTTCGATCCGCGAAGCAACTGGTCGGGCAATCTCACGGGCACGAACGGCATCCGGGTCGACGTCATCTCGACGGAAGGCGCAACGGGCAGCGAACTTGCGCCCGCCAGCTACGGTGGTGCGGACGGAACGTCCGCGACGGAGACCGTAACCGATTACATCGATATTCTCGTCGCTCCAGTGGCCGACTCGCCAACCGTGAAAGGCAGCGGCGTCGGCAAGGAAGACAGTCTCATCCCTGTGCCAATGAGCGTGACGCTCGCCGATAAGGACGGGTCGGAAACCTATGCCGTGCGGCTCACAGGCGTAATCCCTGCCGGAACGCAGATCTATGGCGCGGGCGGCGTTCAAATCCTCCCCGACGGTTTTGGTGTCTATAGTTTGTCGCCCGCAGACGTTGCAGCGCTGGCCGTGCGTCCTCCGGCGAACTTCTCGACAGCGCTGAGCGGCGACATCGTGCTGACCGCTGAAACCGTCGTGACCGACACGACGTCGGGCGGGACGTCGCAAACCACACTGACCACCGATATTTACGTCGAGGTGGCCGGTGTGGCGGATGCTCCGGGAACGCGCACGGTCAATGTCACCGCGGACGAGGACGATCCCATCGCACTTGGCGCGGCGATTGTCGCGAGTGCAGGCGGAAATCTCAACAACCTGATGACGGACACTGACGGGTCTGAAAGTTTGACGTTCGTGATCGGTGGCCTGCCGCAGGGCGCCATCCCCACGTCATCCGTGCCGGGTGGGGTCGTCTATATCGGAAACGGCAATTGGAGCATAACTGCTGCCGCAATGGCATCGCTCGAACTTCCGGCGGTGCCGAACTTCTCCGGAGAAAATCCATATAGCGGCGTCACTGTGCGCGCCGTGAGCCAGGAGATGGATGGCGACGAGGCGAGTTCAGCGCCCTGGCCCGTTACAATTATCGTCAATCCGGTTATCGCTTCGGCAACCGTCGACGGCATCGTTCCCGGATCGTGGAACATGGGCGCGACACAGACGGAAGGCGTGAGCGAGGCGGGTGGCGATATCTCGCTGGCGAGCGCGGCCAACCACCTTTATGTCGATGACGACGGCTCCGAGAGCGTGGTCAGTTACACGTTCGATCTTTCGAACATGATCGCAAACGCCGGAATTGCCGCGCGTCTTACTTCTCTACAGGGGCCGGGAGCAGATCTCGACGATCTCGTAGCAAACTACATCAGCGGTACGTTCACGTATGACGCAGGCACTGGACGTATTACAATTCTTGCCGCGAACATCGCCGGTGTGTCCATCGACGGAACGCTGTTTGTGGATTCCAATCAGGACTTCTCCCTTCCCGTTTCGGCAATCGTCCGGGATGAAGCGATCATTTCCGGTAGTCCCGTGGCGGTCGAAAAGACTGAAAACGGCGTCTTCAACGTGAATCTCGTCGGCACTGCCGATGTTCCGACGGTGTTTGCGAACTCGGTTGCAGGCAGCTCTGGCAGTGAGATCCCGATCAGCATCGGCGGTCAATCGACGGACAATGACGTTGCCCTTGGGCGCGCTCTGTCGGAAGACATCTACTATGTGGTGAGTGTTCTCAATCCAGGGTCCGCGCCACCCCTCGGCTTTACCGACGGGGCAGGACACATGGTTGGATTAAACAACGGCGATGGCACCTGGTTGTTGACGCCCGCGGATCTGGCGAACCTGCACGTGCTTGCAGGGGCAGGCTCATCGGGGACCGCGAACTTGCGCGTGACGACAATCGCTACAGAGAACGACGGTGACGTCGCGAGCAACAGCACGACGTTTAACGTCGCTGTCACCGCCGGCACCGGAGGCGGAGGCACGCCGCCTCTGCCGCCCACCGTTTCGATAGGCGTGAGCGCCGGCAACGAGGATGGCTCGATCACGCTCAATGTTACGGCGACACCAGCGCCGGGTGACACGTCCAACCCGTCCGTCGCGGTCATGATCTCCAACATCCCGGCTGGTGCGGAGGTCATCGGCGCGCGCTTCAATCCCGAGACTGGACGTTGGGTGGCGAGCGCTTCCGCAGTCAATTCAGGCGCGGTGCAGATCATTCCGCCGCATGATTTCTCCGGAACGATGAACGTCACCATCGAAGCGGTTGCCGTCAATGCCTCGTTGCAGCAGGCAACGACCGGCGCGACCACGGTTCCGGTCGATGTCGATCCCGTCGCGGACGGTGTGGCGATCTTTGCTGCGCCGGACGCAGGCGTCGAGGATTTGCCCATTGACCTCAATATCACGCTTTCGGAGCGCGACGTGGACGGGAGCGAGACGATTGGCAACGACGTCTATGTCCGTCTCTCCAACGGCGCGACGCTGCTCGGCGGATACGCTGTCGTCGCGGCGGGGGATCCGGATGCCTCGATCGGTGCAACATCGCTGGTTGGATACTATCGCGTGCCGCTGGCCGACGTCGCCACGCTGCAGGCTCAGCCTGCACCCAACTGGCATGGCACGGTGGTGATCGACGTTGCGTCCTATTCGAACGAGCCGGTCGACCCCACGCCCGATGGCGACAACATCAGACTCGATGTGGCGAGCTTCAGTGCGACCGTAACAGCCGACGCGGACACGCCGCTCATCAGCGCGCCGCTCGTTGTCAACGGGACGGAAGATTTTGCCATCGCCATTCCAGGGTTATCGGCGGCTCTTGCCGATACGAATGCCACGAACGGCGCCGAGGTGCTGTCGGTGAAGATAACGGGCGTCCCGGCCGGCTCGCGCTTCTCGGCGGGTTCGAACAACGGCGATGGCAGTTGGACCATTCCGGTTTCCGCCCTCGCCACGCTCTCGATTACGCCTCCGCTTCACTACTCGGGCACGATGGCGTTGACGCTCACCGCGATCGCCCTCGAACTGTCGAACGGGGACGAGCAACATGCCTCGGCGACGTTCAACGTGATCGTCGATCCCCGGGCGGACACGGTGGAGATCCTGGCGAAGAACGTCAGCATCGGGGCAAGCGGATCGGAAGAGCTCGATCTCAACGTGCGCATGGCGGACACGACCGGTGCGCTTGCGGGTGAGAACGCTGAAGAGCACATTCGCATCACGTTCACGTCGGTGCCGGTGGGAATTTCCCTGGAAGCCGCTGGCGGGGGAAGTATCGCCCACCCAACGGCAGGGACGTGGATATTCACCGGCACCCAGGACGAGGCCAACGCCATCGCTGCCCAGGTTGGAGCAACGGCGAGCGGCGGGACGTTCACGGTCAGCCTGTCGGCCGTTACGCTTGATGGCGCCGACACACTTGCCACACCGGTGACGGACACGTTCCAGCTCACGGTGCCTCAGGTCATCGCAGGAACCGGGATCAACGATCCTCTCAGCGGCGGCGCGGGCACGCAGATCCTCTTTGGTCTTGCAGGGGCCGATACCATCAGCGGGGGCAATGGCGATGATCGCCTCGTTGGCGGCACGGGAGCGGACACGCTGACAGGCGGAAGCGGATCAGACCAATTTGCCTATGGTCCTGGCGATCTTGGCAGCGGCGTCGATACGATTACCGACTTCACAAGTGGAGCAGGTGGCGATGCCGTGGATATTGCCGCGCTTCTGGCCGGGTTCGATCCTGGAACGTCGATCCTTACGGACTTCGTTCGCGTGACCTCCGCGGCCGGCAACTCGACCCTCCAGGTCGACGCCGACGGTGGCGCCAACAACTTCCAGGATCTTGTTGTGTTCCAGGGCGTGACCGGGCTCGATGTCAACACCATGAAGAGCAACGGCAACCTCATAGTGTAACGGCAAGCCTTGATGCCTTGCTGCAGCCAGCGAAGTGGCACAGCGACTTGCCGGTTCTGCGCCCCTTGGGCTGGCAGGTTCGGCAACCCAAAACTGTCTCCATTTTACATCCCCCGACGCAAGAAGCAGCGGAGATTTAAAAGAAATTAAGATCTGCATGTACCCCAGTTTGCGCGAATCAGTCAGTGCAAATCATATGAAAGGGCGGCCTGACGGGTCCTCTCCAGCCACGCGGCTGAAGGGGACACGATTTGCAGCCGAGGGGCATGAGGGGCTCACCGATGAGACGCTGGGTTTTGGGGCTGAGCCTGGCGTGCCTTTTCAGCAGCAGCGTGGCCGCCGGCGAAACGCTCGTCGGCGTCGTACAGGAAGCGCTTGAATCAAATCCTGAGATCGGCGCGATCCGGTACAACCGGCGCGCGATCGATAACGAGCTCAACGCGGCCCGCGGTCTCAATCTCCCGACCTTCGATGTGCGGACCGATCTCGGCACGAGCCGGGATCACAGCCGGACGGGCAGCGGGTTTGCTCAGACCAACGACTGGCATGATCGCCAAGGCGTGCAGACGATCATGTCGCAGCGGATTTTCGATGGCTTTGAGAGCCGTCATGAGATTGCGCGCCAGACAAACCGCGTCGAGTCCGCGCGGTGGCGCGTGAACGATACGGCCAACTCGATCGCATTGCGCGCCGTGCAGGCCTATCTCGAGTGCATCCGTGCCAACGCCGTGCTGGCGGCAGCCAAGTCAAACCTGGAAGCGCACAACAGCTTGATGAGACGCGTTCGCCAACGCGTCGATGGCGGGGTTGCCAACGCCGCGGAGGATGCCGAAGCGGGCGCGCGAACGGCCAATGCCAAGGCCATCGTTGCGCAGGCGGAAGAGGCTGTGCTGAACGCGCAGGCGCTGTTCAAGTCTATCGTGGGACGCATGCCGGGAAAACTTTCACCTGCGTCAGGCGCGCGCGGGCTTCCCTCGTCGGAAGAGGCTGCCGTTGCAGAAGCGGTAACGGCCTCGCCGTCGGTGCTCGCCACCCAATTCGATGCGATCGCCGCGCAGGCCGCCGTAGGCTCCGCATATTCGCGTTTCAGTCCCAAGGTCAATTTTGAAGTCTTCACGGGTCACGACTGGGGTCTGGTTGAAGATGAAGACCGCAACTACGACGCGGCTGCCATGGTCGTTGTGCGCTGGAACCTCTTCAACGGCGGTATCGACAAGGCGCGTGTCTGGGAAGCGCGGGCCCGCGCGGCCGAAGCGGATGGGATCAATGCGAACACCGCGCTCCTTGTCGAACGCGAAGCCCGCATCTCCTGGTCGTCCTTGCGTGCGTCGTCGATTCGCGTTCCCGAACTTCGCCAGCAGCTCTCTCTGCAGCACCAGAGGCGCAGCGCGTACATGGAACAGTTCGACACGGGACAGCGCCGGCTGCTCGATCTCCTCGACGCGCAGAACGAAATCTTCGTGGTCGAGAGTTCGCTGAGGACCGAGGAATTGATCGGCGTCTACAGCGGATACCGGCTGCTCGCGTCGATGGGCCGGCTGGTTCCGGGGCTCGGATTGGAGTTGCCACCGGAAGCGGCGGTGCCGCCGGCTCCAAACCTCATCGAAGGATGGCGAACCGAGATCAACGCCTGGCCCATAGGTGTGGACCACGACATCGTGACCGGCTCTATCCCGACAAAATAGGACGGGTCGCAT
>WBZN01001696.1_pt1 | contig 12949 bp, 9 predicted proteins | sample 5204281 | NCBI WGS metagenome assembly WBZN01 (sample SAMN12344347, study PRJNA552823) | activated sludge metagenome | biome: Activated sludge suspended growth; feature: Nitrification reactor; material: Wastewater; isolation source: activated sludge from nitrification reactor of wastewater treatment...
GGTCCAGCGGCTGCCCCACCTCCAGGCCGAGGTAAAACAGCAGACTCTCCTGCGCCAATGTGTGCAGCCCCTCCACCTCGATCGCCGTGATCGTCGGGCGGGCCGCCACTGAATCCGGAGCCTGCTGGGCGCGGGCGGCGCGCGCGAAGTCCGCTGCCAGAAGCACACAGAGCAACGTGGACGACGCGAGCCCGGCTGCAAGTCTCATGGATCTCCCTCGGGCGATCGCCACAGAAGGGCGTTTATACGGCAGAGAGAGGACGGTCCAGGCTGACGCGAGCGCAGCCGTCAAGATGGCGGGCTGAGCCGCGGGAGGAGGGCGCTCAGCCGACCCTGCGATGGCCGAGAGCGTCTCCGCAATTCCCCGCGGACGACGTCGGGCGGATCCCTCCGCGAGTTGCGGGGAGGGCGCGGCCCGCCGCGAGGGCTCTACGACTCGTGGACCTCCTCGAGGACATTCGTTCCGCTGCCGTCGCGGGAAGACCAGGTGAAGTGCTCGAGCAATCGCATCCGCGCGTCGGGCATCACCTCGACGTCGCACTCGGACACACCGCCGTCGACGCGTCCCTCACGGTCGACCTGGGCATAGCGGAACTCGAGTCGCCGACCGCGGAGAGTGCCCGCCAGGTAACCGAGCCGCACGTTGCCGCCGGCATAGCGCGCCCAGACCGTGCTTCCTTCCTGTCCGAACACGAAGAGCGTGTCCGTGTCGACCTCACCGCCGGAGGCCGTGGCGACGGCCCGCATGCGAAGGCCGGCGAACGAGAGCTCTACAGGCGCGCGGCGCTCAGGCAGCGGGCCGGCAACCAAGGCCTCGATCTCGGCCGCCACCGCCGCGCCGGCGCCCACCGGGCACCCCCAGAGGTCGTAGATTCCACCGCGCCGCAGGCTCTGCCCGCAGATCACGACCACGCCGCTCCCCGTCCGCTGCTTGATCCGCGTCGCCAGCCAACCCACGAAACCGCTGTTGTCGAGGTCGGCGGGAAAGAGCACTCGCCACAGACGCAACCGCAGGGTCGGCGCGTCGCCGACGCGCACCGGCACGAGTTGGCTCCAGATCTCACCGTCGTTCACCAGGGCCACGGCCTCGGAGCGCACCGATTCCTGCCATCGAGCGCGCTCGAACTCCTCGTACCACCAGTCGCCGGGCAGCTCTTCGACGCGGACGCTCCGGGCCAACGCCGTCAACCGTTCCTCCGTCTCTTCGGCGGACTCTCGTAGGGATCGCATCGCGAGGTTCTACGGCAAGCGACGGCCGGCGCGGCAGCGGCGGATTGCGAACGCCGGACTCGCGGGCCGACTCGCAGAGATCCGCCGCCGAGCGCGGCGGCGCCAGCCCGCGCTCCTGCCGAGGGTGGCGGACGGGCCGCCTAGTCGCCCACCGTTCGAGGGTCGGCGGCCGGCAATGCTCGGGGAGCGCCGGCCGTCACCGGTTCCACCACGCAAAGCAGCGTGTCTGCGCCGAGCGGAGGGTCGACACGGACCGTCCAGGGCACGCCGGGGAGCCGCGCCGGAATCCGGATCTCGTAGGGGGCGGCCGCTCTCGTCGTGAAGCGCCTCGACTGCGCTTCCGAGAACTCCCCCGCCACCCGGACGAACACTTGCGCCTCACCGCCCTGCTCGGGGACGACGTAGATCCGGGAACCGGAAGTCGCCGTGAAGACGACCCATGGATCCTCGCCGCCAGGCGTCAACCGCGCGCAGCCAGGCGCTTCACCCAGAACGACCCGCGCGGTTTTCTCCAAGGTTGGCGCGAAAGAGGTCGCAGGCACACGCTCCGCGACGGCGATCGCCAATCCGCGCGCGCTGGGCGTGCCGTCCGTCGGCTGCGCGTCCCACTTCATCTCCCCGACGACGACGAACGAAAAATCGACTCTCCCGTCGTGATCGAACGCGATCGTCGGCAGCGGGTCTCGAGGAAGACCCGGAAACGAGGGCTGCGGCACTGGTGCGTTCAACAGCAACGGGCCGGCGGTCGGACTTTCCGCCAGACGCCAGCGAGTCGGCCCGTACGTGACGTGCATCTCCGGAGCCTTGAGCAGGAGCTGTTCGACGCGCTCCGACCAGCCGATGGACGGTGTGATGGTGGCGAACGTGATGCTGCCCTCGCGTCGCGGGACGGCGACCGCCGCGCCGGCATGGAACCGCACCGAGCCTGCCGCCTCCGGAGCGCGACAGCGCGAGCCCCCGACGGTGCGCAGGACCTGCCAGCGGCTGGTCTCTTCGGCGAGGCCGTATTCGCAGTACAGGAGCTGCTGATAGCCCGGCGACTCCCAGGCCGGATTGCGCCCATCGATCGCGCGATACGGAACCGGGCGCAGGACCGCACGCGGACGGGCGCGCAGGCTCGCCACGTTCATCGCGTCGAGCTCCGGCGTGTAGGCGGCATAGAGCTGCAAGGTGGGCAGCGGATCCCAGCCCCCGCCGGCCAACCGAATCGCCGAGACATCCCACGGATCAGCGGTGCTCGCGCCGGGGCCGAGCGCGGCGAGAACCTCCGGAGCGAGCTCGTACTCGACGCTCAGCCGTCGCAGGGACTCGTGCCAATCCTCCACGCGCGCCGCCTCGCTGGTGACCATCCCGAGCGTGTGCCGCAGCCTCGACAGGCTCTCGGTTCTATCTCCTGGACTTAGAAACCCGGAACCGAACAGCGAGAGCAGGAGGTACGAGCCGGCGGCGGCCGCTCCGCCCACCCATCGCGACAGCGAGCGCGACGCGAGGAGGAGCATGGCTGTCGCAAGCACTAGACTCACGGCAAAGAAATAGAGGTCGTGGGAATCGTGGCGGACGAAGCCGCTCTTCAGCGCGAGCCACAGAGCCCAGAGGACGGCCATCACCAGACACCAGCGCGCCGGCCGCGGCCACTCGCTCGTGACGCTGACCGCCTGCGCCGTCAGTGCGGCAGCGACGAGACCTGCCGCCGCGTAGTGCCAGCCGTATCCGACCGTCTCGAGCGACATCGCCATCGGATACCCGCCGACGAACTGCAGCGATCGACTCAAGTAACGCGGAAGATTCGCCAGGCTCTGTCCGCATGCGACCCACACCGCGAGCCAGGTAGTGCCGGCCACCGACGAGAACACCGCCAAGCCTCGCCATCCACTCGCCCCCAGCGCGCAGAGCGCCGCGAACCCGAGGGCGAGCGCGGCCTCCGACAACTTCTGGTGGCCCAGAACGCCGAACGTCACGCCGGTGAGCGCGATCGCCGCCGTCGATCGCGCGACCAGAGCGCGCAGGCTCGCGACCAGCACGACCGGCAACAGCAGCGAGCAGATGCCGGCCACACCCAAGCAGGCGATCGCGGCCACGCCGGCGAGGAACAGCCCGGACCCCGCTCCTGGCCGGCGATCTTGCACGGCCAACGTCAACAGGACCCACACGAGCAGCACGACGCCCGCGACATGAAGAGCACTGGCAACGACCAGTTGCCAGACCGGCTGCATCCTTGGATCGAGGGTGTATCCCAAGGGGCCGTAGCTGAAGACGAGATCGCGCCCCCACTGCAGCCCCAGCTCGGCGGCCCAAGCGAGTCCGTCGCGCCAGCCGAGATCCGCCCCGCGGACGGGCACCAGGTCCCACTGGGGCCAGAACAACGCGGCCAGAGCGAGTGCCGCGCCCCAAAGCACGACCCGCCGTGCGGTGGCGCAGAGCGGCTGGCTCGGGTCGCTCGGAGAGTCTGCTCCGCTGCTCTCCACGCCGCGTGCCACTTGCGAATTCGAGGCGGCCTACATGCGCTCGGGCAGCGGCACGCCGAGCACGCCTGACAATGCCTCGAGCCCCTTGAGGAAGATCTGCGCCGTGGCCAGGCGCGCCGTGCGCAACGCGACGTCTTCCTCCTGCAGGATCGGATGCTTGTGGTACAGCCCGTTGAAGCGCTGCGCGAGCTCCAGCGCATGGCGCGCGATCAAGGAAAGCTCCAGGCTGCTCGCCGCCTTGTCGACGACTTCCGCGCTCTGGCCCACGGCGAGCGCGAGATCCCAGAGATCGTCGCTCCACGGCGCCGGCGGCAACGCCGCAACGTCCGCGGCGGTCGCCTTGGCTGGCAGGTTCGCCGCTTTCAGCCGGCGCTGGATGTTGCGCACCCGCACCGCCGAGTACTGGAGATACGGCCCCGACTCGCCTTCGAAGTTGAGCGCCTCGTCGAAGTCGAACGCGATGACCCGCGTGGTGGTGGTCTTGGTCATCAGGAAGCGCAGGGCCGCGGTGGTGATCTGCGTCGACAGCGTCTCGAGCTCGCCTTGCGAGAGCTCGCGATTGCGCTTGGCGATCTCTTCGCGGCTCTTGCTCTTGAGCTGATCCAACAGGTCGTCGGCCTTGACGCCGATGCCCTTGCGGCCGGACATCTCCATCGCCTTGCCGTCGCCTTCCCCTTCCGCCGGCAGGTAGCCCAGGGTCTTCGCCGCGGCGGTCGAGAGCGCGACCATCTCGTAGGCGAAGTGCACCGAATTCGCGGCCGCCTCCGGATGACCGAGCGACTCCAGTCCGGCGCGGACGATCTTCTGGAGATAGCTCTGCCGCGCGTCGATGACGTTGATCACGTGGCCGCCGCCGCCGAAGCGCGGGTGGTCCGAGGCGCCTTCCTCGGCGGTGGTCTGCCAGACGCCCTCGTCCATCCAGTAGCGGTACGCGAAGTCGCGCCCCAAAAGGCCGAACTTCCACATCTGGTAGGCGATGTCCTTGCCGACGTAGGTCACGGTGCCGTCGGAACGCACGATCACCTTGTCGGGGTCCTCGAGACCGGCGAACTCTTCGCTGTCGCGCAGCGGCATCACCCAGCAGCCTTCGTTCTTGCCCTCGGTCTCGAGGCGCACCGCGCCCGAGGTCTTCAAGAGCTCGAAGGCGGTGGTGAAGAAATGCAGCTTCAGGATGTGGCTCTCGTGGGTCAGCAGGTCGTAGCCGATGCCGAGCCGCGCCATGGTCTTCAAATGCCGGCGCACGACGCGGCGTTCGACCACGCGCCCGATGTCGGCGCGCTCGCCGGCGCCGGATTCGAGCTGATGCAACGTCTCGCGCCGCAGCTGCTGGCGCGCGGGGTCGGACTCGTACCAGCGGCCGACCTCGGCGTACAGGTCCCAGCAGATGTAGTCGAAAGGCTCTGGCAGAGCGGCCACTTCGGCCGCCGTCAAGTGCCGCAGATCGACGAAGCCCACCACCACGTCGGCGAGCTGCACGCCGGTGTCGTCGATGTAGTTCTGCACTTCGACGTCGCGGCCGAGCGCGCGCAGCGAACGCACCAGCACGTCGCCGAGCACGGCGTTGCGCAGGTGGCCGATGTGCGCCGCCTTGTTCGGGTTGATGTTGGTGTGCTCGATGATGACCTTCGGACCGCTGTCGTCCGTCTCGGCGAACAGCGGCTCCGCCAGCCAGCGCGCGGCGACCGCCGAACGGTCCAGAAACACGTTTAAATATCCCGCCCCTTCGATGCGCACCTCGCGCACCACCCCGGCGACCGGAATGCCGGCGAGCAGCTCGGCGGCGATCTCCCGGGGCTTGCGCTTGAGCTCCCGCGCCAGATGCAGGGCTGCCGGAAAGGCCAGATCCCCGAGCTCCCGGCGGGGCGGCACCTCCACGACCGGCAGGTGTTTCACCCCGAAAACGGCCTGGATATGGGCCTGAAGCCCCCCGGCCAGCTGCGTCTTGAGTTCACTCCAGCCCGTTGCCATAGCCCAGGCAGCTTATCCCGAGGGGGGCCGATTTCCCGGCGCCGGAGGCTTGATATCATTGCCGGGTTGGAGGAGCCCCCGGTGGAGACGACGAAGCAAGAACTCAAGCTCGGCCTGAAGATGAACAACACCCAGCTCGACCTGTTCGAGGGGGATATCACCGAGCTCGACGTCGAGGCGATCGTGAACCCCGCCAACACGAAGCTGCTGCTCGGTGGAGGCGTTGCGGGCACGATCAAGCGTCGTGGCGGGCCGACGATCCAGGAGGAGTGCAACCGCATCGGCGGCACTCCGGTCGGCACCGCGGTGATGACCGGCGCCGGCAAGCTCAAGGTGAAGCACGTGATCCACGCCGTCGGTCCGAAGATGGGCGAGGGCGACGAGGACAAGAAGCTCTCCTCCGCCGTGCGCGCCTGCCTGGCGCTCGCCGACCGGCACGGCCTGAAGTCGATCGCCATGCCGGCCATCTCGACTGGCGCCTTCGGCTTCCCGATGGATCGCGCCGCACGGATCATCCTCACCGAGATCCAGCGCTACTTGCAGGGCGGCACCAAGCTGCTGCGCGTAGTGGTGGTGCTCTACGGCGAGGAAGCCTGGAAGATCTTCGCCCGCGAGATGCGGCGCGGATTCCGCTGAGCTTCGCGCGCGCGAGCGGCTTGTCTCGTCGCACCCTGACGTCGGCCGCACTCGAGCTCGGGCGGCTGGGCACCTGGTCTCGCAGCAAGAGCGCTGACTAAACACCTCGCGCACTCGGTGCTGGGCGGATTCTCTGGCGATGGGCTTCCGCGGAGACCCCTCATTGGCACCGTGGATCGACCTCGAAGCGCCTCGATATCGTGTTTCAGGTGAACGACGAGAATGGCACCGTCTCGATGGGGGCTGCGCACTCGCGGACTCGCAAAGAGATTCACCGCTGATCGAAGCGCGCCTCGACGTTGGGGTCCGGGTAGAGGATGTCAGTAGACGCAGGCGCGCACGCGAGCGGCAAGGGCCAATGCTGCTACCGATTCAACGGTGAATTTCTAAAAAGTGGGACAGGCACCTATTTCGACCGAAATGGTGCCTGTCCCCATTTTCGAAATGGCGGGCGCCTCAGGGCTTCGCGAGAATCAGCCAGCTGTACGCGCCGCCAGCCGCCAGGCTGAAGACCAAGGTGTGGCGCGGCGTGGGCAACTCGCCTCCCGAGTGCGGAGTGAGGCCGAGGTCGGGATCGCTGTGAACGAAGCCATGGGTCGGACCGAATGTCGCGCCGCCGGCCGCCAGGATGGCGGCCGCCAGGTGCCCACCGCCCCACTCGCCGGTAGCGGCCTTGGGCGCGAAGATCGGCGGCAATGGGGCGCCACGCCACGCCGCGCCGAGGGCCAGGGCCTCCACGCGATCGGCGGCGCAAGCTCCCGCCGCACCGCTCACGATCCGGTCGATGTCCGCGATCGCGACGCCGGCGCGCTCCACTCCCTGACGCAACCGCTCGCCGATGCCCTCCGGGTCGCCCCCGAACCCGTTGTCCGGCGCCGTCGGATCGAAACCGGATCCACCGCCGATCACCCGGCAGAGCACGGTCGCTCCCCGGCGCTCGGCATCCGCGGCGCGTTCCACGAGCAGCATCGCCGCGCCCTCCGCCGCCAGCACTCCGCCACGGTCGCGATCGAACGGTCGGGCAACTTCGGCGCCGTGGGCATCGGGAACGGCCAGCGCATGAAAGCGATCGAGAATGGCGTGAAGCAGCGGCGTCATCTCCTCCACCACGCCGACCAGCGCGCGCTGCGCCCTCCCGCGGCGCAGAAGGCGGGCACCCTCCGCCACGGCTTGGAGCGATCCCGCCTCACGCTCGGTGATCGTCACGTTCGGTCCCAGGGCCTTGAGATTGAGCGCCACCTGCGACGCGGCCGCGCTTGCCACCGACTCGGTGAACAGCGCCGGCGACGCGGTCTCCGGCCCGTCGCGCAGAATGGCCAGCAGCAGGCGCTCGGTGAAGAGTGCCGGTCCAAACACCGTGGCCACGACCACCGCGGTGGCCGCGAAGTCCGGATCGCCCTCGGCGAGAGCGGCATCGCGCAGCGCCAATCGGGCCGCGGCAAGTGCCATCCTCGACGGCGCTCCCATCCGGCGAGCCGCCGCCGGCGGCACCAGTGTCGAGAGATCCTGCGGGCCGAGGAGCAGGGCCTGCGTGGAGCCGCCGGGCCGGTGATAGCCCGCGCCACGATCGACCGGCGAAAGTCGCGGCGGCGCCCCACAGGCGAGGGCCTCGGCGAGAGACGCCTTGCCCACGCCCCAGGCGCCCAAGGCGCCCAGGCCGGTCACCACGATGTCTACGCTCACGCGGCGTCTCGCTCGGGAGCGCTCGAACGCAAGATGACCGCGGCGTTGCTGCCGCCGAAGGCGAAATTCGTGGACAGGGCGATGCCATCCCGGCCCACGGCGCGCGGCTCGCCGAGCACCAGGTCGACGGGCGCGTCCGGATCGATCGGGCCTTCGCCCGGCGTCGGATGCACCTCGCCGTGCTGCAGGCAGAGCACGGTCGCGACCGCTTCGATGGCGCCGGCGGAGCCCAGGAAGTGGCCGAGGTTGCCCTTGGTCGAAGTCACCGGAATCTTGCCGGCGCGGTCGCCGAAGACCGCCGACAGCGCCGCCCACTCGGCCGCGTCGTTGAGCGGCGTGCCGGTGCCGTGCGCGTTCACGAAGACGATGTCGTCCGGACCCAGTCCCGCGTCGGCCAACGCCGCGCGGATGGCGCGCACCACGCCGGCGCCGGACGGATCCGGTGCCGTCATGTGATGCGCGTCGCAGGACGCCCCGGCGCCCGCTACGACTGCTAGCGGCCGCGCGCCGCGGGCCCGCGCATGAGCGAGCGTCTCGAGCACCAGCACGGCCGCGCCCTCGCCGAGCGACAGTCCCTCACGGCCATGCCGGAACGGCCGCGACGGCTGCGCGTCGACCGAACGCAGGGAGTTGAAGCCGGCGTACGTGAGCTGGCACAGCGAGTCCGCGCCGCCGGCGAGCGCCACCTCGACCTCACCGTCGCGCAGGGCTTCGAGCGCGCGTCCCAGAGCGAGCGTGGCCGAAGCGCAGGCCGACGATATGGTGACTACTTGGCCGCGCGCGCCGAAGGTCCGCGCCACCGCGTCGCCCGGGCCGTTCGGGGCCTGCGACAGGAGCTCGTGCAGGTGGAAACGGCGCGTGCCGCGGGGCAGCAGGAGATCGGCGAAGAACTCCTCCGATTCCAGCATCCCCCCCGTGCTGCTGCCGAAGAAGACGCCGGCTTCGAGGCCGGCCACCGTGTGTAGGAGTCCGGCCTGACGCAAGGCTTCATCGGCCGCCGCCACGGCGAAGGCGTCGGCGACGGACGCCGTGTCTCCGGCCGCGGCCGCCACGTCGGCGTGCGGCGGCGGCACCTGCGCGGCGAGCTGCGTGCGATGCGTCGCGGCGTCGAAACGGTCGAAGGGGCCGACGGCGTGACGTGCCGCTCGCAAGCCCTGCCAGAGGGCCTCGGCTCCCCAACCGAAGCCGCTCACGGCGCCGATTCCCGTGACCACCACCCATTCGGGCCGCGCCGCCGTCATCGCCGGTTGGCCTCCAGGCGCTGATCCACAAACGCCGCCAGTGCGCGCAGGTTCGCGAACGCCTCGCGTCCGACTTCCTCGCTCGGCACGGTGATCGCGAACTCGCGCTCGAGCGCCACCACCAGCTCCAGGGCGTCCACGGAATCGAGGCCCAGTCCCTCGCCGAACAGCGGCTGCTCGAGCGGGATCGACGCCGGGTCCAGGCCCTCGAGGTGCAGGCTCTCGACCAGCAGCCTGCGCACGCGATCCTCGGTTGCCGTCACGCTCGCGGCGGCGTGCGCCGTCGCCGTACCCGCGGCCTCGGCGCTCACGCGCCCTCCGTCATGGGCTCGGTCTCGATGCGCGACACCAACGGCACTCGCGCCTGGATGCGCACCAGCGTCAGGAAGATCCAGACCAGGAATCGCGTGCGCAGCGACGGCCGCCACTGTCCGGCGAGGAAGGTCACCACGGCGTTGAAGAAGATCGGCGTCGGCGAGGGCTGAAAGAACAGATCGCGGAACGATTTCGAGTAGAACGAGACCACGAAGCGCCGGAAGGCGAGAAACCGGCCGCGCTGCACGCGATCGAACCGGCGAAACGCCCGTGCCGACAGATCGCCGCGCAGGAGCGCCGCGTCCATCGCCGCCGCCGCGTCGAGACCCGACTCGAGCGCCACGGCGACGCCGGTCGAGAAGACCGGGTCGAGGAAGGAACCCGAATCGCCCGCCAGCACGAAGCGATCGCCGGCGTAGCGGGTCACGCCGTAGGAGTAGTCCTTCTCCACCCGCACCGGCCATGCGCGGCGCGCCGCCTGCAGCAGTCCGGCGACCTGCGGCGTCTGCGCGATCGCCAGGTTCAGGATGGCCTCGTGGTCGTTACGCGGCACGCGCGTGCACACCGCTTCGAACGCGGCGCGCGGCAGCACGACGCCGACGCTCATCAGCTCGTCGGAGATCGGAATCATCCACCACCAGCCGAGATCCGGGCGGGAGATGATGCGAATATCGCCGGCACGGCGGCCTTCCTGACGCGGCACGCCGGCGTAGTGCGAGAACACCGCGATGTTCGCCAGTCGTGGATCGTCGACGCGCAAGCCGAACTTGCGCTGCAGCACACCGGCACGGCCGGAGGCGTCCACCACGCCCTGAACGCGCACGCTCGTCTCGGCGCCGCCTTCGGCGGCCACCTGCAGCGCCGCGCCGTCGGTCTCGAAGCGAACGTCGAGTACGCGGTGGCGCTCGCGCACTTCGGCGCCAGCGCGGCGCGCCGCGCCGAGGAGCATGGCGTCGAACTCCGCCCGCGGCACCTGATACGTCTGCGGCTGCGCGATTTCCGTGGCCACCGCGAAGTCGGCATAGCGTTCGATCAAGCCGTCGCCGGTCGAGAAAGTGGCGCCATATTTCTTCTGGAATCCCGCGGCGCGCACTTCTTCCGTCATCCCGAGGCGGGCCAGGGAGTCGTTCACCGTCGCCAGCAACGATTCGCCAATGTGGAAGCGCGGAAACTGCTCGCGCTCGAGCACCACCACCCGGCGGCCGCGACGCGCCAGATCGATGGCCGCGCTCGACCCAGCGGGCCCGCCGCCGATCACCGCTACGTCGAAGTCATACACGCCGCAATTGTATACTTGCGGGTCCACTCGACATGTCGTTTGACCGCCTCCTCGACTGCTTTGCCCGTCTCGCCACGGACTCTCCGGGCGCGCCGCTGGTGGTTTCGCCGCGGCGCACCGCGACGGTCGCGGACGTCGACGCGCTCGCGACCGCCGCCGCCGCCGCGCTCGGCCGGCTGGCGCTTCCGGAGGGCAGCCTGGTGGCCCTGGCGGCGCCCAACGGCCCGGGCTTTCTCGCCGGGTTTCTCGCCATCCGGCGCGCCGGTTGCACCCCGCTCCTGACCGACGCCGCGACGCCGACGAAGGAACGGCGGCGCGTGGCCGACGACCTCGGTGCGAGCGCGACGCTCGAAGCTCCGGCATGGCCGACCGATCAAGGCGCGGTCGCCGTCGCGCGGCTCGCGGCGTCGTCGCCGCGATGGGTGCCGCGCGACACGGCCGCGATCAAGCTGACCTCGGGATCTACGGGGCGGCCGCGCGGCATCGTGACGCCGACCGCGGCCCTGGTGGCCGACGACGCCCAACTCGTGGCCAGCATGGGACTCGGCGACGGCGATCGCCTGCTGGCGATGGTTCCGCTCTCGCATTCCTACGGTTTGAGCAGCCTGGCTCTGCCCGCTCTGTTGCGGGGGTGGCCCTTGGTGATCGCCGAAGAGCGCGGGCCGCTCGCGCCCGTGGCGGCCGCCGCGGCCTGCGGCGCCACGTTCCTGCCCGCGGTGCCGGCCTGGTTGAGCGCCTTGGTGCGGCTCGCCGAACCGCCGGTCTGGCCGGCGACGCTACGTCTCGTGATCAGCGCCGGCGCGCCGTTGCCGCCGGAAACCGCGCTCCGCTTTCGCGAAGTATTCGGTCAGCCCGTGCACGTCTTCTACGGCGCCAGCGAGTGCGGCGGCATCTGCTACGACCGGGTGGGCGATGCGGCCGAGCGCGGCACCGTGGGCACGCCGGTCGAAGGCGTGCGGCTCTCCTTCGGCGAAGACGATGGCCGCGTCACCGTGCACTCGGCGGCGGTGGCGTCCGGCACGCTGCCCGAGGAGGATCCGCGGCTGCAGAGCGGCTCGTTCTTCAGCAACGACCTCGGTGCCTTCGAGGGCGGCGAGTTGCGGCTGCGCGGCCGCGCCGACGATCTGGTCATCGTGCGCGGCAGGAACGTCAATCCCCGCGAGGTCGAAGCCGTGCTGCGGCAGCTAGCCGGCGTCGACGACGTCGCCGTCCTCGGCGTACCCCGCCCGGGGAGCGACGAGCCGACGCTGCGCGCGGTGATCGCTTGCACGAGCGGCGTCCTCGACTACGACACCGTCGTCGCCTGGTGCCGCGGCCACCTCGCCGATCACAAGGTGCCGCGCAACCTCGTGTTCGTCGCCGAGCTGCCGCGCAACGACCGCGGCAAGCTCGATCGCCAAATTCTCACCGCTCTGTAGCGACCCGTGCCTCCGCCGCGACGCGCCGGTCGAGGCTCCAGCCGGCGAGCGCCGCGAGCAGCAACGCCGCCACCGCGCGACCCGGGTGGCTCCGGACCAGGTCGGTCACCGTCGGTCCCCACGCCGCGGCGAACGGATCGGTCGCGGCGAGCAGCCCAATTGCGAATCCAAGGGCCGCCGTCGCGAGAAACAGGCGGCGCGCGAAGGGCCGCTCACTCCAGCGTCGCGCGCCGACGCCGATCGGCACGGCGAGAGCCGCGACGGCCAGGAGCAACAATCGCGGGCCGTAGCAAGCGCCCCCCGCCCAATCGACCCACGCCGCCGTGAGCGCAAGGGTTCCTGCGGCGGACAGCGCTCCGGCGAGAGCGAGCCGCATACCCACGGCCTCGCGGCGCGCCGCGAGAGCCGTCAGGGCGCAGAGCGCCAGAGGAGCGAACGGCAACAGACCGTGGCGTAGATCGATCAGGACTCCTAGCACTCCGGAGCCATCGCCGAGTTGGAACGGCTGCGCCGTGGCCAGCGGGTCGCCGAAGAGCCATTGACCGCGCAACATCCACAGGCCAACGCCGGCGGCAAACACCGCCCAACAGCGCCAGGCGCGTCGCACGCCGACGCAGGCGGCGTGCGCGCCGAGGATCGCCACTGCCGGTACCAGCGCCGTCTCCTTGCAGAAGAACGCCAGCCCGAGCAGCGCGCCCGCCCCTGCCAGGCGGT
>WBZN01001697.1_pt1 | contig 12945 bp, 11 predicted proteins | sample 5204281 | NCBI WGS metagenome assembly WBZN01 (sample SAMN12344347, study PRJNA552823) | activated sludge metagenome | biome: Activated sludge suspended growth; feature: Nitrification reactor; material: Wastewater; isolation source: activated sludge from nitrification reactor of wastewater...
CTGGAGCTCGCGCCGGACCACGTCAGCGTCTACCTGCTCGAAGTGCACGAGAACTCGGAGATCGACTTCCTGCGCCGCGAGCGGCCAGGCCTCTTTCCGGGCGAGGAGGCGCAGCGGCGGCGGTACTTGCGCACACGAGAGTGCCTGCGTGCCGCCGGCTTCGAGCACTACGAGATCTCCAATTTCTGCCGGCCGGGGCATGCCTCGCGGCACAACCTGAAGTACTGGCGCTGCGAGCCGTTCCTCGGACTCGGTCCGGCCGCGCACTCGGCGGCCGACGGGCGGCGGTGGCAGCATGCGGCCGATCTAGCCGCCTATCTGCGCGACCCGCTGGCGATCGAGGAGGCCGGCTCCGAGCCGGAGAACGAGCGCGTATTCCTGGGCTTGCGCCTGGCCGAGGGCGTCGACGTGGAGCTGGTGCGCGCCGCGAGCGGTCTGGACCAGGCGGCGTTCGCCGCGCGCCTGGGCGGGCTGGCGCCGTTCGTCGAGCTCGCGGACGGCCGCTTGCGGTTGACCGCCGACGGCTATCTCGTTTCGACACCGGTGCTGGCCGGCCTGCTAGCCTGACGAGCCATTTAGGAGACTCCATGCGCACTCGCATTCCGAAGCTCACCGTCTGGCTGCTCGCCACAGCGCTTCTCGACGGAGCCGCCGCGCAGGCGGCGCAGTGGTCGATCGGCACGGCCACGGCGGCTGAGCTCGAGGACTTCCATCGCGATCTTGCCGAAGCGGCGTATCCGTATCCCGAGCACGGGGCGAAGCCGCTCGGGGTCGTGGGCTTCGAGATCTATGCCGATGCATCGTACGGGCGCGACTTCGAGATCTACGAAGGTCACGGCCACCCGATCGAGGGTCGCCTGCCGCAGGGCATCCTGTCGGTGGCCCGCGTCGGCTTGCGCAAGGGGCTGCCGGGCGGCTTCGACGTCGAGGCCACGTACGGTCGCGCCGTCGGCAGCGATTTGAATCTGCTCTCGGGCACGCTGCAGTGGGCGCTGCTCGACGGCGGCGCCGTTTCCCCCGCGCTGGCGCTGCGGGTGACCGGTTCGAGCAGCACCGGTTCCGACACCTACCGCCTGCGCCAGATCGGTGCCGAGGCCGTGTTGAGCAAGGGATTCGCGGTGCTCACGCCTTACATCGGCGCGGGCATGGTGCGCAGCGAGAGTCACTTCGTGCTGGCCGACCAAGACGTGAACAGCACGCATCCGATCGTGTTCGGCGGTCTGACGCTGAACTTGTTGATTCCGAAGATCAACGTCGAGATCCAGAAGGGTCGGAATCTGCAGGCAACCGTGAAGGTGGGCTTCGGGCTGTGACGTTCATCGACCTGCGCTCGGACACGGTCACACGGCCGAACGAGGCCATGCGGCGCGCCATGGCGACCGCCGAAGTGGGCGACGACGTTCTCGGCGAGGACCCGACCATCCGGCAGCTCGAGGAGGAGGCCGCGGAGGCCGTCGGCTACGAAGCCTCGCTGTTCGTTCCTTCCGGGACCATGGGTAACGAGATCGCCCTGCACCTGCACGGCCGACCGGGCGGAGAAGTCCTTTGCGAATCCCGCAGCCACGTCGTTCTGCTGGAGATGGGTGGGATGTCGGCGCTGTCCGGTCTGATGCCGCACGTCATCGCGACCGAGAGCGGCTTGCTGGACGCGGCGGATGTCGAGCGAGCGATCGCCCCGAACGTGAGCTTTCGCTCGCGCAGCGCGGTATTGGTGGTCGAGAACACGCACAACATGGCCGGCGGGCGAGTGAGCGACCGCGCGCGCCTGGAGGCCCTGCTCGGCGTGGCACGCGCGCACGGACTGGCGGCTCATCTCGACGGTGCGCGCATCTTCAACGCGGCGCAGGCCTTGGCGACCGATGTCGCGGACCTCGCGCGCGGCTTCGACTCCCTGATGTTCTGCCTGTCGAAGGGACTGGGCGCGCCGGTGGGCTCGATGCTTTGCGGATCGCGCGAGTTCGTTCAGGAGGCGCGCCGCGTGCGCAAGCTGTTCGGCGGCGGCATGCGCCAGGTCGGCGTGCTGGGTGCCGCGGGTCTCGTCGCACTGCGCGAGGGCCCCGCCGGCCTGGCGGACGATCACGCCCGCGCGCGCTGGCTGGCCGAGGAGCTCGCGTGCGTACCCGGGATCGTTCTCGATCCCGCGACGGTCGAAACCAACATTCTCATCTTCGGCATCGGTCGAGACTTCGTCGGGGGCGCTCTCCCCGCCGCGGGCTTGACCGCGGAGTTCATCGCCCGCCTCCGCGGCGCGGGCGTCCTGGCCAGCCCGGTGAGCGCCGATCGAGCCCGGCTGGTGACCCATCGCGACGTCGCGCAGGCCGACGTCGAGCTCGCGGCGCGGCGCATCGCTGCCGCCGCTGGTCCGTCGGCCTGACGGCCCGGGATCGCTTGCGATGCGAGTCTGCTACTTCATTCAGAGCCATCGCGACCCGGAGCAGATCTATCGCCTCGTGCGCACCCTCCGGCGCGGCAGCCCCCATTCGCACATCCTGGTGCAGCACAATCCAGCCGCTTGTGAGCTGGATTGGCAGCCGATCCAGGACCTGCCGGGAGTTCATCGCTTGGACGTGCCTTGGCGGCAGGTGCGCGCCAACTACAACTGTCAGGTCGAGCCGTACCTGTTCGCGGTGGACTGGCTGGATCGCTCCGGCTTGGACTACGACTGGTTGGTGAATCTCACCGCGCAGGACTATCCGGTGCGCGAGATCGCGCAGGCGGAGGCATTCCTGCGCGATGCGGATTGCGATGGGTTCCTGCGCTATTGGGATGTCCTTTCGGCCGGCAGCCCGTGGTCGGCGCGCAAGGCCCGCGCCCGCTATTGGCACAAATACTGGCGGCTACCCGCGCCCGCCGAGCCCTGGCTGCGCGCCATACGAGCGGTCACCAAGATCCTGCCGCTGCACTTCTATCTCGACTACGGACCACTGGTCGGGTTGCGCCGGCTGCGCTCGCCCTTCGGACCGGACCTGCGCTGCCAGGGTGGCTGGGCGTGGTTCTCTCTGCGTCGGCGGGCGGTGCGGTATCTGCGCGATGAATTGCGCTCGCGCCCGGACTTGGTCCGGCATTATCGCGGCACCGTTTCGCCGGAGGAATCTTTGGTGCAGACGATCCTGGTGAATGCGGGCGAGTTCAAACTGTGCGACGACGACTTGCGTTACATCGACTACCGGGGAGCGGTGAAGGGTTCGCCGCGCACGCTGGGGGCCGACGACTTCGAGCTCCTGGCCGCAGGCCCGTTTCACTACGCCAGGAAATTCGACCTGGCGGTCGATGCGACCATCCTCGATCGCATCGACCGCGAATTGCTCTTCGCCTGACGGCCGATCACGGAATGCGGGCGATCAGGTCGATCTCGACCTTGGCGCCCTTCGGCAGCGCCGCGACCTGTACGGTGGAGCGTGCCGGCCGATGCGAACCCATCGCTTCACCGTAGAGCTCGTTGAGCCTGGGAAAGTCGGCGAAGTCGGTAATGAAGACGGTGGCTTTCAGTACATCCTGGAACCCGCAACCGGCTGTCGCCAGCACGTGTTTCAGGTTGGCCAGAACCTGCACGGCTTGGGCCTCGAACCCGGCTCCGACCATGGCGCCGGTCGCGGGATCGAGCCCGACTTGGCCCGAGGTGTAGAGCAGGCCGCCCGCCGATACGGCCTGGGCGTACGGGCCGATGGCCGCGGGTGCCTGGTCGGTGTGGTGACTGGCGATGGACTCGTCGATCTTCGTTCGTCCGGCGTTCATGCGCTCTCCATTCATGGTCAGGTGGTCTGGGTCAGTCGGACTCGTGGACGCCGACGAAGGGCAGGTTGCGATAGCGCTCGTCGAGGTCAAGCCCATACCCGACCACGAAGACGTTGTCGATGGTGAATCCGCGATAGTCGATGGGTACCTCGACCTCGCGCGCCGCGTTCTTGTCGAGCAGGGCGCAGAGCTTGACGCTGCGGGCGCCGCGAAACTTGAGCAGGTCGAGGATGGTCCGCAGGGTGAAGCCGGTGTCCACGATGTCCTCGATGAGGAGCACGTCGGCGCCGCGGATGGAGAGGTCGATGTCCTTGCGGATGCGGATCTCGCCGGCGGTCTTGCCAGAGCCGTAGCTCGCGGTCTGGAAGAAGTCGACCGCCAGCGGCACCTTCACCTTCTTGAGCAGGTCGACCAGGAAGAAGACCGACCCCTTGAGCACTCCGATACAGACGAGGCGATCGCTGGTGGCGTAGTCGCGGTCGATTTCGGCCGCCAGCTCCCCGATTCGGGCCTGGAGGGCCTCCTCGCCGATCAGGACCTTTACCGGTGCACTGCGCGGTGCACTGCGCGTAACGTTCTCCATTGCCGTACAATACCTCCCGAAGTTAGACGCCAAGAAACGCGAGAGTCATGACTGTTCAGGAATTGACGGTCGTTCATCAGCGTTACATCGATCTGTCGGATCGCTTCCGAGCGGCCTGGACGTTCCACCAATTCCTGCAGGGCCTGCAGAAGATCTTCCTCGAGTCGTCGCCCGGGCGCTACCCGGCAGACTTCCAGGGTCTGTACAACACGCTCAAGGACGTGTCGCAGAACCTGAACGCGTCCGAGATCGCCCGGGTGCGGGCACAGCTCGACACCATCGAACGGCAGCTCGGGCAGCTGAATGGCGCGCTGCTGCAGGAAGACGGACGCGTCTCGCCCTCGCTGCTGCGCCAGTTCTTCCAGCGCGTCAAGAACTACGACGAAAAGATCCTAACGCAGCTCGCCAAGTTCTACATCTTCTGCTGCCGCGGCGGCGGCTGGGAACCGGACCGCGTCGACAAGGTGGATTTCCTGCTCACCAAGCTCAGCGAGGAGTCGCCGGGCTCGTTCGCGATGCGGGATCGCACGCGGCTGCGGGAGATCTTCCGCGGGCTCTGGGCGGCCACCGGCGTGGGTGGCGTGCTGACGGCCGAGCTCGACGACCGACGCAAGGGCCTGGACGCGATCCGCCTCGAGGTCTCGCGCATCGACGACTTCGAGCAGCTGGCAGATCTGCGCCTCGTGCGGCGGTATCGCGATTTCAAGCACGGCCTGGGTAATCTGATGTTCGACCCGGATCTCTTGCTCCTCGTGCTCGAAACCAACCTGGCGATGAAGAGCAAGGTCCGGCAGCTCTATACCCAGGAGGAGCGTCGGATCTTCTCCGAGTCGCAGCGCATTTTCGAGCTCGAGCGCGAGGTCCCGCTCGACGGCCAGTTGGACGAGGACTTGACGCATTTCCGGCGCGAGATGGAGCGCTTCGAGCGCCAGTTGCAGGACGACAACGTGCGCCTGGAGGAGATGGGGAACCTGCGCTCCCAGGTGCAGTCGCTGATCCCGCGCCTGACCGGCAACGCCGAGCCCGGAGCGCTGGCGGCGCCGCGCGCCGCTTCGCCCGCCAACATCGGCGCGACGGGCGAGTCCGCAGGGGGGCCCGACCCTCTGGTGGGCCCGTATCTGCGGCGCGTGGTGGCGGCGCTCGAGAGCTCGAACCTGGAAGACGGGCCGAAAGCGGTCACGCTGCAGCGGGAGGTCTTTCCGCTCCGCCTGGACCAGCGCGAGGTGGTCGCGTACCGGCGTCTGCACGGCATGGAGCCGTCCGGCGACATGGAGCTCGAGAGCTTCCTGCTCGAGGGCGCGGCCCTGCGGGTGCGTATCAACGAGGAGGCGGAGGAAATCACCGGCATCCTCGACGACACCTCGATCACACGTGATACCCCGGTGTTCGCCCGGGCTCGGCTCACTTGCCGCGTGGCCGATCGCTTCGCCCGGCGCTTCGACGCCGCGGTCGACGGCGCTGTGCTCGACGGCAACGTGTCCGAGGCCCAGACCCTGCAATACCTGCGTATGCGTCTCATGCGGGACTACGCGGGACTCTGGCTCCTGGCCAACAAACGTTAGGCCGAGGAGCGACCGATTCGAGGTCGGCTCGCAGGTCGGCCGGCGGCCCACGCCGGCGGACCGCTCGATACGTTCAGGAGTAGAGGCGGGCGTCGGCCAACAGCGCGCCGAGCAGCAGTCGCACGCGTTCCGCGGCGGCGCGACCGGTGGCCAGCACCTCTTCGTGATCCGAATCGGCGGTGGCTGCGATGTTGGTGATCAACGACAGGCAGAAGCACTTGACACCCATCTGGCGCGCGGCGATGACCTCGAGCACGGTCGACATGCCGGTCACGTCGGCGCCGAGGGCGCGCAGCATCCCGACTTCCGCCGGCGTTTCGTAGGCCGGGCCGGACAGGCCGGCATACACACCGTCGAGCAGGCGCACGCCGAGGCGCGCGGCGTGCTCGAGCGCCAGCGCGCAGACGGCGGAATCGTAAGCGCCCATCATGATCGGGAAGCGCGGGCCCCAGGCAGCCGGCAATTCGCCGCGCAGGGGCGTCGTGCCCGTGAGGTTGATGTGGTCGCGAACCAGCACCAGATCGCCCGGACGCTGGGTCTCCGGTCGCACTCCGCCGGAGGCATTGGTCTGGAGCAGGACGCGCGCGCCGAGGGCGCCCGCGAGTCGGGCGGGCAGAACGGTGACCGCGGGCGAGTGTCCCTGATAGCCGTGCAATCGCCCGCGGAAATAGAGCACCGGATGTCCGGGCGCCACCTCGATCAGCTCGACGCTCAGCGGGTGTCCTTCGATGCCGCGGACCGGAAACCCCAGGAACTGCGACAGCGGTTGCGGCGGCTGCAGATGGACACCTAGATCCACCGCCAGCCCGGAGCCCGAGACCATCACAGCGTGGGGCGCCGCCCAGCCGAGCGCGCGGTAGCGGGCGAGGGTGGCCTCGAGCACCGCTTCGGGCTGCTCCAGATCCGGAACGGACGACGTCATCGCCGAAAATGTAGCACAGGCGTCCGCGCTACCCGTGTGAGCCGGCGGGGCGGCGAGGGAGATGCGCTATCGTTGCCGGTCTATGTCGGAGCTGGACGAACAGATCAAGAATCGGCGCGAGAAGCGCGCGCGCTTGGCAGCGTTGGGCATCGACGCCTATCCGCACCGTTTTGACTACGACCTGGAGCCGTCGCAGGTGCAGTCCCGTTACGGCGACCGCAGTGCGGAAGAGCTCGAGCAGGCGGGCTTGCACCTGCGCGTGCCCGGCCGCGTCCGCGCGCTGCGCAAGCAGGGCAAGACGTGGTTTCTGGACCTCAACGACGGACTGGCGCGGCTGCAGGTTCTGGTGCGGCGCGACGACATGCCGGAGCGGGCTCGCGCAGCTCTCGAGCTCCTGGACCTCGGCGACCAGCTGGGCGTGAGCGGCAAGCTGCAGCGGACGCGGGCCGGCGAGCTCACCCTGTTCGCCGAGGACCTGGTTCTCCTGGCGAAGGCGCTCCGTCCGATGCCGGAGAAGTGGCACGGCCTGGCCGACGTCGAGACCCGCTACCGTCAGCGCTACCTGGATCTGATCGCGAATCCGGAGTCGCGGCGGGTGTTCGAGACCCGTGCGGTGATCGTGCGCGGCATTCGCGACTTCCTCGATCGGCGTGGCTTCGTGGAAGTCGAGACGCCCATGATGCACCTGCTCCCGACGGGTGCCGCGGCCCGGCCGTTCACGACCCACCACAATGCGCTCGACCTCAAGTTGTACATGCGCATCGCGCCGGAGCTATTCCTCAAGCGCCTGACCGTGGGCGGTATGCATCGGGTGTACGAGATCAATCGCAACTTCCGCAACGAGGGCATCTCCACGCAGCACAATCCCGAGTTCACGATGCTCGAGTTCTATTGGGCCTACGTCGACTTCCAGGCCCTCATGACGCTCACCGAGGAGATGTTCGTCGAGCTGGCCACGAAGATCCACGGCGCACCCCTTCTCGCGTGGCAGGGCGCGTCGCTGGATCTCTCGCCGCCGTGGCGGCGGCTGTCGATCCGAGAGGCGATCGTCGAGTTCGCCGGCGTGCCTGCCGAACGTCTCGAGGGCGCCGACACCGTGGCGGCGGAGCTGCGCTCGCGGCAGATCGAGGTGCCCGCAGGGGGCACCTACGGTCACCTGCTGATGGCGTTGTTCGAAGCCACGGCCGAGGAACACCTCGTGCAGCCCACGTTCATCACCGGTCACCCGGTGGAGGTGAGCCCGCTGTCGAAGCAGAACGCCGAGGATCCCCGCTTCACCGACCGCTTCGAGCTCTATCTCGGCGGCATGGAGGTCGCGAACGGATTCAGCGAGCTGAACGACCCGGACGTACAGGCGCAGCGCTTTCGCGAGCAGGTGGAGGCGCGCGGACGCGGCGATCAGGAGGCGCATCCTTACGACGAGGACTACGTCCTGGCCCTCGAGCAGGGCATGCCTCCGGCAGGCGGCGAGGGCATCGGCATCGACCGCATGGTGATGCTCTTCACGAACAGCTCGTCGATCCGGGACGTCATCCTGTTCCCCTTGATGCGCCCGCTGGCCGACTCCGCCGGGTAAGACAGCGTGGCCACGGGCCTGCCCTTCACGGCGTACCTTGCGCTGCGCTATCTGCGCAGCACGCGCAAGGACGCGTTCATCACCTTTCTTTCGGCGGTCTCGGCAGGGGGAATCGCGCTCGGAGTGGGCGCGCTGATCCTGGCTCTCGCGGCCCTCTCCGGCTTTCAGCAGGCTCTGCGGTCGGAGGTTCTCGCCCGCACGCCGCAGTTGGAGGTTCGCCTGCCGGCCGGCACCGACCCTACGGGAGTCGTCAAACAGGCGCTGAGCGTTCCGGGAGTCCGCGACGCACGAGCATCCCTGCACGGCCGCGGCTGGCTGCTGCTCGACGGGCGCGCGCAGCCGGTCGACCTGGTGGGCTTCGCCGGTTCGGTGCCGCAATCGTTTGCGGGGGCGGGGGGCCAGGCCGAGGGTCTGTATCTCGGCGAGGCGCTCGTCCAGCGCTGGGGTCTGCGCAAGGGCGATCGCCTGGACGTGGTTTCCCCACGGCCGACCCTCACACCGCTCGGGCCGCAACCGAGGACGCGCGTGCTGGCGCTCGCCGGCACGTTCGCGACCGGCAAGACGGAGCAGGAGGAGCGCGCGGCTCTGCCGATCGCCGTGGCGCGAGCCCTGGTGGGGGACGGCGATGCCCGGTTGGAGGTAGAGGCGGACGATCTCGACGCCGCCTTGCGGCTCGCGCAACCGCTCGCGGCGGCGATGCCACCCGGCAGCGAAGTGCGTACCTGGCAACAGATCAATCGCGGTCTGTTCTTCGCGCTGCGCCTCGAGAAGAGCGTGATGTTCGTGGCCGTGTTCCTGATCGTTCTGGTCGCGGCGCTGGCCCTGATCGCCGACCTGGCGCTGGTCATCGCCAGCAAGCGGGCCGAAATCGGCATCCTCGGTGCGATGGGCGCGACCCCGGCGGCGCTGCGCCGGGCGTTCCTCCTGCTCGGCGGCATGCTGGCGGCCGTTGGCGTCGCACTGGGCGCGCTGCTCGGTGTCGCGGGGTCGTGGGTGCTCGATCACTACCGCCTGCTGGCGCTGCCCAAACGCGTGTACTTCCTGGACTACGTCCCCTTCGTGGTGCGCCCGGCGGATCTCGCCGCGGTCCTGTCGCTCACTGCCGGCTTGGCGCTGCTGTGCTCCACCTATGCCGCGCGGCGCGCCGCCGCCCTGGGCCCCGTCGAGGCGATGCGACGGTGACGGCGTGAGCGTCACGGTTCGCGCCCGCGAGGTCACCAAGGCATACCGCGACGGCGTGCGGCTGGTCGAGGTGTTGCGCGGCGTGACGGTCGAGATCGAGGCCGGCGAGATCGTCGCGATCGTCGGCCCCTCGGGTTCGGGAAAGTCGACCCTGCTGCATCTGCTGGGTGCCCTGGACGTGCCCGACGCCGGCAGCGTCGAGGTGGGCGACACCGCCCTGGCGGGACTCGACGGCAGCTCTGCGGCCGAGTTCCGCAACCGGCACGTGGGCTTCGTCTTTCAGTTTCACCAACTGCTGCCGGATTTCACGGCCCTCGAGAACGCCGCCCTTCCTGGCCGGATCGCGGGGCTCGGCGCGGTCGAGTCGGCCCAGAGAGCGGAGAGGTTGCTGCGCGAAGTCGGCCTCGGCGAGCGTCTCGACCACTTTCCCAGCCAGCTTTCCGGGGGTGAGAGCCAGCGTGTCGCTCTTTGCCGCGCGCTGCTGCTCGAGCCGCCTCTGCTGCTCGCCGACGAGCCCACCGGCAACCTGGATCCGGCGAGCGGCGAGCAGGTTTTCGAGTTGCTGCTGGCCCTGCAGAAGCGCCGCGGGACGACGGTGGTGATCGTTACCCACAACCCCGGCATCGCGCAGCGCTGTGGTAGGATTTTGGCGCTGGAAGGCGGTGTCTTGAAAGCCCAAAATCGTTGATTCGACAAGGGCTTCGGGGTTCATTCCATGTTTGAGAAGTACAACGAGAAAGCCCGGCGTGCGCTGTTCTTCGCACGCTACGAAGCGAGCAAGCTGGGCAGCCGCGTCATCGAGTCCGAGCACGTCCTGCTCGGCATCCTCCGCGAAGGCGAAGAGTCCGTCGTCGAGCTGTTCCGCCGGTTCCACATCAAGCCGGAAGACCTGCGCCGCGAGATCGAGGGCGAACGCGTCTTCGTCGAGCGCATCTCGTCGACCGCCGAGCTGCCGCTTTCCGAAGAGTCCAAGAAGATCCTGGCATACGCCTCGCACGAGGCCGAGAGCATGCTGCACCCGGCGGTTGGCTCCGAGCACCTGCTGATCGGCATCCTGCGCGTCGAAGGCTGTCTGGCGATGCGGATCCTGGCGCAGCACGGCTTCGATGTGTACTCGACGCGCGAGGAAGTGCTCGCGGTCGCCAAGGAGCGCGAGGCCTCGCAGCAGAAGAAGGAGTTGCCGTTCCTGACCGAGTACGGCCGGGACTTGACGGCGATCGCTGCGCAGGACGGCTTCGACCCCCTTATCGGACGGGAGCGGGAAGTCGAGCGCATCATCGAGATCCTTTCCCGCCGCACCAAGAACAATCCGATCCTGCTGGGCGAGCCCGGGGTCGGCAAGACCGCCATCGTCGAGGGCCTGGCCGAACGGATCGTGGCCGGCCACGTGCCGATCTTCCTGGCCAGCAAACGGATCCTGGCCCTGGACTTGTCCCTGATCGTCGCCGGGACGAAGTATCGCGGGCAGTTCGAGGAGCGTTTGAAAGGCATCTTGAAGGAGCTCAAGGAGAACAAGGAGCTCATCGTCTTCATCGACGAGATCCACTCCCTCATCGGCGCCGGCTCGGCCGAGGGCTCGCTCGACGCCGCCAACATCCTCAAGCCGGCGCTGTCGCGGGGCGAGGTGTCTTGTATCGGGGCGACCACGCTCAAGGAGTACCGCAAGTACATCGAGAAGGACCGCTCTCTGCTGCGCCGCTTCCAGTCGATTCAGATCGAGCCACCCACCTCCGAGCAGACGCTGTCGATCCTCGAGGGCGTACGCGACCGCTACGAGAGCTTCCACAAGGTGCGCTACAGCGATGCTGCCCTGCGCACCGCCATTTACCAGTCGGCGCGCTACATCACCGATCGCCAGCAGCCGGACAAGGCGATCGACGTCATCGACGAGGCCGGGGCCAAGGTGAAATTGCGGCGGGTGCGCGACACCCAGAACCTGCGCCGGCTCGAACAGGAGATCCGGCAGGTAGTCAAGGAGATGAAGTCGGCGATCTCCGACAAGCAGTTCGACCGCGCGGTCTACTTGCGCGAGCGGGAGATCGAGCTGCGCGAGGACCTCGAGCGCCTGCGGGTCGGCGCGGACGAGGATGCCGAGCTCGAAGTCACCCGGCGCGACATCGAGGAGGTCATCTCGTCGTGGACCGGCATCCCGCTCTCCAGCCTGGAGAGCGAGGAAGCCGCCAAGCTGAGCCGCATGGAAGCCACGCTGCGCCAGCACGTGGTGGGACAGGAGCGTGCGATCAGCGCCATCAGCCGCGCCATCCGCCGCTCTCGCCTCGGCGTCAGCAACCCGCAGCGGCCCGTGGGCTCGTTCATCTTCCTCGGACCGTCGGGAGTCGGCAAGACCGAGGTCGCACGGCGCCTGGCGGAGTTCCTGTTCGGCACCCAACAGGCCTTGTTGCGCTTCGACATGAGCGAGTACATGGAGAAGCACGCGGTCTCGCGCTTGATCGGCTCACCGCCGGGATACGTAGGGCACGAGGAGGGCGGCCAACTGACCGAGCGCGTGCGCCGGCAGCCTTACTCACTCGTGCTGTTCGACGAGATCGAAAAGGCGCATCCCGAAGTCTCGAACCTGCTGCTGCAGATTCTCGACGACGGTGTGCTTACCGACGCCTACGGCAACCACGTCGATTTCAAGAACAGCCTCGTGCTCATGACCTCGAACATCGGCAGCAAGCTGGTGCTGCGCGGCGGCCGGATGGGTTTCGCGGGCGAGGGCGCTGGGGAGAGCTTTCGGCGAATGGAAGAGGAGATCCTGGCCGAGCTGCGACGCTCGTTCAGCCCGGAGTTCATCAACCGCGTGGATGAAGTCATCGTGTTCAATCCGTTGGGCTCCGAGGAGCTCCGTGCTATCGTCGATGTCCTGTTGCGCGACGTCAACGAGACGCTCGCACAGCGTGGATTGAGCGTCGAGCTGACCAACGAGGCGAAGGACTGGTTGCTGGCTCAGGCCGGCGTCGAGCCTTCCACCGGAGCGCGTCCCTTGCGGCGTACCATTCAGCGCCACATCCAGGACGCCATCTCCGAGATCCTCATCTCCCATGCGGGCGAGGGAACCGGCTCGATCGAAGTGACGGTCGAGGCGGGCGAGCTGCGCCTCCTGTTGCACGACGCGCAGACCATCGGCAGGGAAAACTGAAGCAGGTCGTCTGGCCGCGGGACCGCGGCCTGGGAGAAGCATGAGAACAGCAGCCCGGCTGGTGCCGTCAGTGTTGCTCGCCGCCTGTCTGGTGGGGATGTTCGAACCCCCGGCCCGCGCACAGGAAGCGCCGGCGGATTCAGTGGCGGCCCGCCCGACGATCACGGCGATCGAGGTGGAGGGGCTGCACACATTGGCGCAGGAGAGTCTGCTGTTTTACCTCGGCCTGGAGGTGGGGCAGCC
>WBZN01001698.1_pt1 | contig 12941 bp, 22 predicted proteins | sample 5204281 | NCBI WGS metagenome assembly WBZN01 (sample SAMN12344347, study PRJNA552823) | activated sludge metagenome | biome: Activated sludge suspended growth; feature: Nitrification reactor; material: Wastewater; isolation source: activated sludge from nitrification reactor of wastewater...
GAACCGCTGATTGTTGATCGCCATGTCGGCATTTTTCTGGTTCACGTCCCGAATCATCTTCGCCTTGTTCATGGCGAGATTCTGTCCAAGCTGCCGGGTCGCCCGATCGTACCGGCCCGGGGTGTAGACGTTGCCTCCACCGGAATTCTTGCCGACCGCCGAATTCGCCGAAATGCGAGAGACATCCGCGAGGCCCTGGCCGTAGTCCTCGTTGACGTCATCCTTCATCCCGCGGAGCAGATCTTCGTCGTACCCGGTCTTGCCCTGCGAGTACTGCATGAGCCGGTCGCGGATGGGACTCGTCGAATCGAGGAACTTCTGTCGTTCGCGCTCCTGGTAGGCGATGTACTGCTTCGCCGCTTCGCGCGCGGCCTTCGCTTGCTTGTTCCCACCCAAGGCACTCATGACCCCGCCCCCGATCGACCCTAGAGCACCCGCGCCCGCCATCCACATTGCCGGCATAGTTACGCCTCCTCATCCGTTTCAGGTTCAGACACATGCGCGAGGTCCGCGCGGTTGCAAAACTCGACCAGGAGATGTCTTCCAATCAAATCCGGAAGACTCGTACAGTTCTTGATTCTGGGGTGAAGCGACACAGGCCCGGCCGGCTCGAATTTTGAGCCCAAGAGCATCGCGCCCACCTTCTCAAGCGGAGCGCCATATTGCAGCGCCAACGAAGCCACGCGCGCCAGCACGTCATACAACCCGACCGTTTCCGCATTGCAGTCCGTACCCTTCACCCGGAGAAAGATTTCGCCTGGAGAGGTGTCATCGTGGACGCTGATATAAAGCGTTCGTCGACCAGCCACACGAACCTTCTGGCTTAGGTGACCTCGACGGCTGGGAAGCTCTCGGCGTTTACTCATGATGCGTCTCTCTTTAATCGTGACCGTTAACAAGTCCCCCCTTAAAAGGGGGGGGACGTTAACTATCGGTCAGAAATTAACGGTACCGATAATGATTTCATTTATATAATTCATGGGGTTATGCATGCCGTTAACGGTGTTAACGGTCGTTAACTCAAAAAGGGCGTTAACGGTCGAAGTTAACGGTTCAAAACCGTCCATTTTGCCCCTCGATTCTCCCCCGTCATGTGCCATTTCATGCCACGGTGTTTGGACAGTACGGCCTTGATAGTGCCCTGCTTGATATCCAATTCGTCTGCAATCTCTTTGGCTGACCGTGGCTCTCCATCCTCCAATAAATTCCGAATTCGCGAAGGGATCGGAAGGCTCTGCTGGCACGCCGCTTCTTGTTCGGGATCAAAGCTCGCGACGTGACACGCATGGTCACTGAAGTCGAAGTGCAACCCTCTGAGCGGTTGAAAAGGTCCGAAGTTGTTTTTCCGATGGGTCAGCGTGATCCGCGTGGAAGTCTCAGACCGATCAATGATCTGAACCTCATATTGATTCCGACAGAGATTCTGAAAGAACACGTTCCCATAGGCTGTTTTCTCCTCGCTATTCTTGGCGACGTGGCTGAGCACGATCGACGCACAGCGCATTTGACGAAGGGCCCGTTGCAGCTGTTTCGGGGCTTGGGTGCTGTTGAGGTCGTCCCCACAGGCCATGATCGCACTATCGATAATGACCAACCGAACGCCCCTCTGAGCGACCTCCGTCGCGATCAAATCCGCTTCTTCATGGAGGGGCATGCTACAGCGTCGATAGAAGGGCAGTTCTTTGCTGAGCTCGGGGTGGCCGCGATGCAACCGACGAAGACGGGTGCCCGTCGTCTCCGCGTCAAGCTCCCAATCCAGGTAAAGGACCGGAGAATGAACGGCCGACAAACCGTTTTGTTTGCTGCCATGCCGAACCAGTAGGGCGAGGTAGAGCGCCAGAAAGGATTTGCACGAGCCGCCGGGGGCGTAGATGAGGGTTTGGTGATTTTCAAAGACGAGAGGGTTGAGTAGGAACGGCACGCTCCCTTGCTCGTTAGGCTCTAAGACAACAAATGGTTCCCCTTCCCGTTGTGCGCGCACGCCAAGCACGCACACTTGCTCAATCAACGTGCTCCAATTAGGTCCGGCCAGGTTTCCCGTCGGAACACGGCCGGCCAAATCTTGAGCAAATCTCTTTCGCGCGGGCAGAGATTGCAAGTTCAACTTGGCTGAGGTGATCAGTCCGGCCCCACCGTTGTTTGCGACTGTAACTTGGACTTCGGCTTCAGTCGATCGGCTGGATTCGTGAAACCGCGAGAGCACAACTTTGAAGGGGGAGTCCTGCCAACTGAACGCAAGGCTGGATCCGTGCCGGGTCAGGGTTGGCTCTATCATTCCGCCACCTGACACAGAACGGGAATTTCGGCCTCGTTCGGATGGGACTCTTGTCTGTTCGCTAGCCGCTGGTTCTCCCTGCGCAAGCGTTGCGCCTCTGCCCGTTCTGCGCGTAGGGCTTGCTCGAGCTCGACAATCCGTCGATCGCTCTCGGCTTCAGGTAAGAGCCCGGGTATGTACTGCTGAATAGCCCGTTCGATTCGAACCCAACACCACTCACATGTGCAGCCTGGGTTGTGCCCAAACTCACGTAGTCGGCGAAACGGCTCCGAGCAAGGAAAATCAAAGGCGTTCATGGCTTACCCTCTCGCCTGTGAACGAAGCCCCTCATTTCGTTCACGCCTGAATCGCTCCACTTCCGACCGCTTGAATAAACGAATCCCACCTGCAGTACGATCCGCCCGAAGCTGCCCTTTTCGCTCATAAGCTCGGACGGACGCACAGGTAACATTAAGGATTCGAGCTACGTCTGCAGTGGCTAGAATAGCGCTCATATCGTCCCCCTCTGTAATGGATGCGTCATGATCCAATGTTACACTGGGGCAGCAATACGTAGCACTGGCCGCAATGCGGACCAGTATTAAGGCCAGTTGGGGGAGGCAGTTAAGAAGGAGTTTTGAGGGGATACTTAGGCGTTTAAGTGGATCTTTTTAAGTTCGGTCACAATTGCGCTGTTGCGCTTTTTGAGTGGCATATTGTCAAACTTGGCCTTCTTGCTGTGATAGTGATCAACCTTGATTCCCTGCTTAATGGCGCGATCGATCAACCTGTAGACGTCTCTGTCGGTGCTGCTGTCCGATTTCGCAACTCCCACCGTGCAGGCAATTTCCCATTTTGAAATCTCGTAGTGGTGAGCCAGAGCAATATAGACACATTGGGAAGGAGTGAACACGGAGGGTTTTCGACCCGCAGCCGGTCTACCCCAATGTGCCGCAGTAGCAGGAAAGCGCTGCTTGAAGTGCGAGCGCAGCGCATCCAATCCCTGCCGAGCTCTATTACGATTCTCTTCGAAGACCAAAGCAGCTAGCATGCCTTCGGCCGCTTCGGGTTGAAGGCTAAAAGATGCTCGGAAAAACTGGCGCCAATAACGATCCGTTGGTTGTGTGTTGTCTCCGACAACGGGTCGGCCGAATTTCTCCCACCAACCTTGTTGAATGAGTATTGAGTTTTGAGCTTGTAAACGGCGCTCAGGTTTTGCCATGTCCCCTCCCTGCAGGGCCCTGATTTGAGGAGGGGACACGACGGTCAGGATCCGTCGCCGATCAGTTCATGAGGCCGATCGTTGTCCCCGGCTAGAATCGTACCTTTCCGCTTACGAAAACGCCAGTTGCTTCCTTGCTGAAACCCACGTACTTTTGGGCCTCAACATCGTGTTTGTTGTCGCTCGTCGCCTGTTGGAGGACCCCATGAAACCATCTCTATTCGTAATGTGTGCGGTCTTCATTCTTCCCTTACATGTGAGTGCATCTGAACCAACCGCCACGCCGGCGGACCCCGCGAGTCTCGGCCCGACGTGCGCGCTTGAACTATGGGGACAATATGGAACGAGTGTATCGCAGGGCCTCTCTCCCCAAATCCCCACTAGGCCCTACCTGGGTGTGCTGGCTGAGTTGCTCTGCGAAAAGTCTCTCGATCTGCTCGCAAAGCAGGAGGAGCACGTGAACCTTGCCGAGCGACTTTCAAAACAGGCCGGGGTGAAGAAGGATCGTGACGCCAATGACATTCGCCTTGAGGTAGTTGGCCTTAAAGAACGCTCCAATGCCGTTGATTTGGCGTGGGCTGAGGTTCAAACACGGCACCTCGAACAATTGACAGCGCTCCTGAGAACCGCCGCCCGTGACACGTCCATGGATGAGCTGCAATTCTGGAAGGCTTGGTACGAAGAAGAGAAACGTTTTCAGGCAATTCAGGGACCGATCCTGAAACTTGCCAATGAGTTGTCGGAAAAGCTCAGTGACGCACAGGGAAAACTATTTCGAGAAATGCAGACCGTCGAAAATCAGATCGATCAATTAATACTCGGGCTCAAACAGAGCAACATGGCTCGCATCACCAGACACGTCAAGCCGTGAACATCTAGGGCTCGCTTACTAGCGAGGGGCCCGACCTCCCGCCCAATGGGGAATGGGCCACGCAACAAAGCTACCGTAGACTCTAGGCCATGCACTTCTCGTCCCCTGATGTCGGTTCTCCCTCCTTCTCGATCCCATGCGTGGTGAGCTTTCCCGAACTAGATTGGCACGTGGCCGCCACCGTGTGGGGGTGTTCCGTACAGCACTTGCACATAGAATGTCCTATGCCCGTTTCCCCCGGCATGACGCTGTCCCTCCTCCTCAGCTACCCTGGAACCGATCAAGTCCTTCGCCTCAACGAGGCGCTAGTCACATGGGCCCGCCGGGACGAATTCGGAATTCGGATTCAGCCGATGCAGCCGGCTGAGGCCCATCAGTTGACGCAATTGCTTGCGACCTCCGCCTAAATGGGGTACGTCATCCTATGCACGGCATTACCCGCGTTGATCACGAAGCGTCGCGCACCCATTCGTGGCTGGTGCGTATCCAGCGACGACACCGCGTGCATTGTCGCCATTTCAGCGACGTAGTGTGCGGCGGGAAGCACCAAGCCCTCCAGTCTGCAAAAGCCTATCGAGACAGCCTCATCCAGCAGCATTCCCCCCTCAGCCGGGCCGAGTTCTGTATGATTCGAAAGAAAACCAACCGGTCAGGCGTCTCGGGTGTGACCCGGCATGAGACATCTGGCCGTACACCCACGAGTCCTCGTCATAGCTTTTGGCTCGCGCAATGGCCGATCGGTGGAGGGAAGGCAAAGATGCGCAAGTTCTCTATCGCCAAGTATGGAGAGGAAAAGGCCTATCAGGAGGCGCTGGCCACTAGAGAAAAGGCTCTCCGAGCCCTGTCTGGCCACACGTTCCCACCGTTCGACGCAATGCTTTCATTTGATGATCAGACTACTTGAAGCAAAGCCTACGGAAACTAACAAGCTCAGGCGGTAATAGTGGCCTCGAAGATTGACATTAGGCAGTGGGAAGCCCTAGCCTCCCTCCACATTTCACGGTAGACGACCAGAGGCCACGCTATGGGAATTCTGCTAGGTGCCATGCTATTGGGGCTAATTCCCGCATTGATCGCCCGCTCAAAAGGGCGCAACGCCTTTGGTTGGTGGATATATGGATCTCTGCTATTTATCATCGCGCTTCCTCATTCTCTGCTCGTAAAAGAGAATCTTCGTGGGACGAGGCGATGCCCCTATTGCGCTGAGGCAATCCGAGCAGAAGCAGTAGTGTGCCGGTTCTGTCATCGCAACCTTGTGCATGGCCTGCAGTCCGATGACCAGCTTATACGGCTGATTGAACGACTCGATAAGGGCGATAAGGAAAAGCGTGCGCAAGGGTCTGCCCTCCCTACACCTCATCATTCCCCCGCTGTCTCATCCTTTCCATGGATCGAAGAGCAGACCAGAAATACCGAGCTGCAGCAGGCTCGAAGAACCAAGTTTCTGTATGTGGTGATATTGGTAATACTCATTGGTGGGATTGGGGCGTTCGCGTTGTACCCCCACAGCACCTCTATTGACAGCCCTTCCGTACGAGTCACACCGCCCACAGAAGCCACATCACAAGATGACCTCACGCGGTTTGTTCACAAGCATGGGCAGCCCGACACTGATGATTCAACACAATACGACACCCCACGCCCTCCTATTGTTACTCGATGGCTGATATACAAAAAAGCGCAGGTGAGAGTGTGGTTTGTGCCCGACGCGAAAGTCGGCATTCCGCCACCGTACAAAGCCTGGAAATTTTCCACATTCCAAGACGAATCAACCCAGAAAGGCATATCCGCAGATGAGGTGGAAAGGCGTTTGAAGAAATCATGAAGCGCTGTCCAATGGCAGTTATTCTGACTTCACTTTTCTTATGGATGTTTCTATTCACTTCTCCTACTCGAGCAGCAAATGATTTTACCGGCAAGGTGGTCAACGTGCTCGACGGGGACACCATCGACGTTCAGTGGGAAGGCGGACGTGAACGCATTCGGCTAAACGGCATAGATGCGCCTGAGAAGGGGCAGGATTTCGGCCGACGAGCCAAAGAGTTTACCGACAATCTCGTGTACGGCAAGGATGTGCGCGTTGAAACAATCGGGACAGACAAGTATGGTCGGACCATCGGGGATGTGTTTCTTTCAGATGGTACGCAGCTCAATAAAGAACTCGTGGGGGGAGGCCTGGCTTGGTGGTACTGCCGGCATTCCTCGAACCAGGAGCTCAAGCTGTTAGAGATTGAAGCCCGAGAGGCGAAACGCGGGTTATGGAAGGATCCAGTTCCAATCCCTCCGTGGGTCTATCGGAAGCTGCAACGGAAGCAGGTTCCCGACGTCGCAGACTTCGAATGTCCGGGCGATTCAAGCAACTATCCAGGCGCGAATCAGGAAAGTAGTGCTGTCGCTGCTCCGATTGTTGGAAACCGGAAAACGCACGTATACCACAGAGCTGATTGCCCAGGATTTGGGAAGGTGTCGTCTAAGAACCAGGCGACGTTTCAGAGCGAGGAAGAAGCCGAAGCAGCCGGCTATAGGAAGGCTGGGAACTGTCATTGATCTCATCCGTGTGAGGTCCCCTGACTTTGATGGGATTAAATCTGCCGGACACCAATGCGCTGAGGTATTTCATGACACTTGATCCGGACGTCTGGCCAGCATAAATTAAATTCATGCCAACAACTGGACAAGTTCGTCGTTATCGCGGCGCTAAATATTGGGAGCAGGAACAACCTCGCACCGCCAGCACCGACAAGCTTCTGGTCTCCTACTACCCGAACGCCGGCAAGTTCCAGGTTTCCACCCTCTGGAAGAATAAGAAATCCGGTGAAGTGAAACCGGGACGAACAGCCGTGCTTGATGCCGCTGAACTCGCCTCGAATCCCGACACCCTCAGTCTACTTGAGGCCTTCCTGAATCAAGCCCGCTCGTAGACGCTCCCGATCCAGGAAGTAGCGGCCGGAACCGCCTTGCTCCAAAGAAGCTCTGTACTCGTTCGAGCGCTGAGGTTGAGCACTGACCACTTCGCTTCCTCTCTGATTGAGGAACCATACCCCGCTGAACCATTTCCATATATGCAACCGGAACCACGGAAACGATGGTACCGCGGTTTTTCAGAGGTCAGTCAGAGCCCGGAAGGTATGACCCACTGACTCCCCACCCCCTCGATTTCCTCTTACCTCTCTTTCTGTCTTTGAGTCCGACTCCGGGAAAGGCCATCCATTCGCATGCTACTCTGCCTGCGAAACATCATCCTTCAGAGAAACCTCTACGTGATGTGGAACCCCATCTGTATGAAATGTGTGCGTCCCAGGTTCCAGAAGGGACAAGGTGTGACGAATCATAAGGTACCCATATTCCTTCAACCCGTCTGGGAATGAAGGTTCAGCAACTCCCGCCGCTGGACCATTCGGGCCTGGTAAGTCTGCTATTTCCGTCACCGAGGTCCATTCCTGAACTGCTTCCGGGAGATTGGTTTAGGACATCATAATCAGCATGAGCGATGAGGCGATTCCGAATCTCCAGAAGATGGGCATGCAATTGACGGTCAAATCCCTCAACTCGCTTGAGAGCGGCGATGTTGTAGGCAACCTTGCCTATTTTCGTTTTGGTTGGAGTGAATGGCCGACCATAGGCAATCACACTAGCCGAGTGTAAGCCCGAAGCGACAAGCGAATGGCAATTTTCGAAATTGCCTAAAATAACATTCATGTAATCATGCGCCATGCGGATTGAGAGTAAGGCGCGAAGGTGATCAACGCACTGACGACGAGCTACTTCAAACCACCTTTCTGTGCCTTCTGTAGGCTTTTGCATAGACGCTCCGTGGTGAATTGCGCGGCATTTTACCCAGACAAGCAGTTCTTGGAAAGACTCGCCCCCTTCCCTCACTCACCCGCGACCTCATCCCCGGTCCGAACTCATCAGCAGATGTTATTGACACACTGTTATTGACACGATGAGTCGTCTACGTAGGACCTGAGGATGGGGAAACGACGGAAACCTTCACCAGCCCCCCAGCTTTCGAACGGATTCAAGGCACAAGGACCTAACGCAGGTCGGCCAGGGCAAACCAAAGGAAGCAGCCCCGACACGTTTCTAGGGCCAATACGTGCGTTGGTCAATAACTGTTATTGGTTGGATCGACTCAGCAGAGAGGACGCCTGACCAGTAACCACGGTTGCAGCAGTCAATAAAAAGCCCCGGACCGTTACCGATCCGAGGCTGTTCAACTGAAAGAAGGGAGCAGTCTATTCCGGCGTGATGTCGAGAATCGCCGAATCCTTCTTGAGCTGCTCGTCTAACTCCTCTTGCCCTCGCTTGATAGATTCCTTCAGAAACTCCACGCCCTGTTCATGCTGGAGATGCGAGAATTTCCCCAAGTCGGCGATGTCCTTCGGGGTGAATCGAACCTTGCACTTCGGATCGTTGACCTCCTTCCACAATTTTTTGAGCATAGCTTCCGCGATGCGATCAGAAAAGGCTCCATTACTGATCCGCTTCGCCGCCGTCCGCTGTAACGACGCAGCCAAGGACTTTTGAAAGGCCTTCCCCGAGCATAGGCGTAAGACCTGACGTTCCGAAATGTTTTCTTTGTCCGCAATGTCTTTCACCGCCACCCCCTGCTTTCGAGCCCGTTGCACGCGCCTGGTTCGTGGTGTCTGTGGCATTAGCTTTCCTCTCCTTCCTCGGAACCCAGCCCCACAATCTCCCCGGCCTCGGACGCGGCCGTATCAATCAACGCCTCGAAGGCATCGGGAAGATGCTCCCCAAGAAGTGCCGGCGGCTGACGCACTACACCTGATTCCTGCAGCACTAGTTGTGAGGAACCGAATCGCGTTGTGGCCAGTTCATCCGTGAACAGGATGTGCTCAAACTCTTTCGCCGACTGCTGAAGCATGTTCACTTCGTCTAGATCAAGCACCTGCCCTTCATGCAGGCTGTCCAAAAGCATAGAAAGCTTGGTGTTCTGCACATCGAGCGAGACCCTGAGTGATTGCACCATGGCCAGTAACGTCAGCCAATCTTTCGCCGAAACCTCCATGGCCACCTTCCTTCCTCACGACGACATTGCTTCGTCATGCCGTTGCACCTCCTCCAGATGGGCTGTCGCCAAGGCGTACTGTTGCTCAGAGAACGCGCCCAGTGTGGCCAGATCCTCCGCGTTGAATGTCAGCCGGACATCTGACTTCAGCAACACCACCAAACGACCCAAGGCGCGCCCCGTCCGTCGTTCCAACTGAGCCGAGGGAACAGGTTGAGCGAGCGCCTTCGTCACCAACTGTAGCGCCAGATCCTTTTGAAACGTTGGCGTGGAGGTGAGGCGCCGAACCTGTTCGATCGGGATGTGTTCTGTTTCCGCCATCTTCTGAAGAGATTTTCCCTGCTGACAGGCCAGCAGGAGGCGATTTATCAATACCCGCTGTGACATCGATGCACCATTCCTTTCTCTGAGGTTACCAATCCTGAGTGGCCCATGACCTGAGGCGTTCGGTCTCCTGATCAAAGACCAGCTGAAGACGTGAACCTGATTCAGGCAGCGCGACTGCAAGAGAAGAGGAATAGGGATTGCCAGGGATCGGCGGCATGAATAAGTAGCCAGGACTTGCCCGGCGACTCTGCCAGACGGCCACAATCATCCCGCCATGTTCCTGGGACTGTGCCGGAGGCCCCCACCGCATCAACGCTTGTGAATAGGTCAGCCGGCCGACCAGTCCATCAAAATGGTTCCGTTGACTCACCTGGGTCTGTCGTTGATTGTTGTCCAGCTCCTCCCGCTGCTTGATGGTGCCGATTCCAACCTCGCTCATAAGGAACGTGGGGACAGCGAGTAAGACGCGTCCCGCCACCTTCGCCGTTTTCGTCCCCGCTGAATCTTGTTCTCGAATGATCAACCCCTCACAGCCTTGCAGGAGCAGCACACCGATCAGTAGGCCGATTCCTGAACGCTTCATGATAAGGCCTCCTCTGTCCATCATTCCGAATCGAATGCAATCAGTTGAAGGGAAGGCGAGGAGGCAGCTTCCCACCTCCCGCCCTCCTCACGTTTGGGCTATCCAGGAAACTCCATGTCCGGCGGATCCGTCTCGAATGAATCGGCCAAAGACTCCGCTTGGGTGTCACAGGATCGCGGCGCCTCTGCTTCATTCGCACCTTGCACATCCGGGTGCAGTTCCTCTGGTGCGAGCGGCGCGCAGAGGTCATTAAAGAAGCGATTTGAAGCCGCCATGTGTTTGGAAATGCCGTCCAGGGCCCGGCCCGCGGTCTGGACGTCAAGCCGAGCATAGCGAGAGGTATGTTGCAGCGTGCTGTGGTTGAGGCTTTGTTGGATCACCGACAGATTGAGCCCGTGTTGCGCCATCCAACTGGCCATCGTCCGCCGGAGATCATAGGCTGTCACGTCGGGCAGCTTGGCAACCGATCGGACTCGGCTCCAGGCCTTGCGCTGCCCACTTTCTGTCCAGGGCTTTGAAAGATCATGGCCGGGGAATACCCAGTCAGACACCTGAGGCAGCTTCCGGAGCAATCGGTACACAATCGGATTCAATACCACCTCTTGCGAGCGTCCCGTTTTGCTGGTCGGTTTGCGCCACCGCATGCCGACAAAGTCGAGGTCTTTCCACTGCATGCCCGCAACTTCCCCCGGCCGAGAGGCCGTGAAGAGTGCCGCGAGAAAAAACGCTTGTACCCGGAATGATTCCCCTTGCAGCGCATGCATGAGGCGAGGCATCTCGCTAGGTGTCACGTAGCGTTCGCGGGCGTCTTCCCTGAATCGTTTGATGCCGCCGGTCGGATCACCATCCAGCAGTTCTAAACTCCTGCAGAACCGATAGGCGGAACGGAGGGTCTTCAGGCCGTTGTTTCCCGTTACATGGCGAGAGGCCATCCCGGCATGCCATCGCTTGATCATGCCTGGCGTCAGGTCGCGCAGCTTTACATCGGCAAAGCCGCTCTGTTCCATCGTGTGCCGGATCGTTCGGCGAACGTTGGCATAGGAGCGCCGGCCCTTCAGTTTGTACTCAAGGTAGATGTTGCACAGTTCTTTGACTGTCACCGGGGGCGGCACGTCGACGCCGGCCGGCAGTCGATCGATGGAGGCTAGGCGAATCTCGACTTTCGCCCGTTTCTGGCTCGGTAACTCCCCACGACGCCGAAGCTCGTTTAGCCGCCGGGTCATGTCTTCATCGTCTACATCGGGCTCGCGTTGCTCATAGGCTACCCGCAGGACGTGATTCAGTTCCTCATCCCACGTCCGCCCATAGTAGGCAGCTCGTCGAGTAATCTCGCCGCGCAATTTGGTGGAACACGCAAACGGCACGGTTTCGCCCTCTCGACACGAAGAGCATCCCGCTACATGTTCACCCTCTGCCCCATCTTCTCCTGCTGTTCGAAGTAAACTCATACTCACCAAACCTTTCTGGCCTGCACTTGGCCTTCGCGCACGGTTGAGCACACGGAAAACGCTGCCCCCGAATCACGGACAGCTCACGGACAGTCAATAAAAACTCTTGTCGGTTCAACGAGGTAGAGCGGAACGTTGGGTCAGCAGCCCAAAGATCAGAAACGGGGATGGGAATAGAGAATGAAAAAACAGGAAGGAACTTGTCCGCGTTTTGTCCGCGAAGGTATGCCGAATGCCCCATACTCACCCCTACTGCAGAACGCAGAAAGACGTGGTATGGTGCGGTAGGAATCGTCAGAGGTTGGCGTGAGTCTTACCCAGATTTGCCCTCATAACCCAAAGGTCGTCGGTTCAAATCCGGCCCCCGCAACCAACCCTTCTCGCTTACTTTTCAAACTCTTACGGCAACTTCAGTCTCGGATTCAGTACTCTTGGGCGAAGCCGGCTGTGCTCACTCCCGGCGGAACGCGATCCAAGATCTCCACACCAGCACGCAAACTCTCAGGATGATGATGGGCATACCGCATCACCATGGAGAGAGTTGTCCATCGTCCGAGTTTCTGTACGGTGTAAATATCGACTCCGGCCTGCACAAGACGGGTGGCGAAGGTATGGCGCAAATCGTGGAAACGAAAGTTTTTCACGTCTGCCTTGCGCATGACAGGATAGAACACGCGCAGCAGATCTCGCGCATCCATCCGATTACCCTCGCCGTTGAAGACCAGGCAATGGACTTTGAACGAGCGGACCCACGGTAATTTACCGAACTCCTGTACGAACCACTGTGGGGCAGCCCCGCCTTGTTACCACGGCGGGGACTGGCCTTTAGGAACGTGCTCCGGAGAGCATGCTCGTAGCGTCCCTCCAAGGTCGGTCCAGACGAGCTTCTGTCGGACCACGCCAAAGGCTTTCCCTCTCACTTCTCTCGCGACGATCGTAATCGCCTCAGCGTTGCCATCCATGGCCATACTTATCAGGACTGCCCCAGGGTATGTACTTTGAGACGCTCGTCATTTCGTCTGCGGCGCAAATTTCGATGAGCGTCCGTTCTTGTTTGGTGACTTTGACGTAGGATGTCACGCTGAACGCTGATGACCTCACTTGCGCCGTGCAAGCATGGCTTGCGAAGCGTAGCGGTGGTTTATTTAAATGTGTGGTCGTCGTACCCTTGAAGCCTTCGTGATAGAAGGGGGATAATTACCAT
>WBZN01001700.1_pt1 | contig 12936 bp, 8 predicted proteins | sample 5204281 | NCBI WGS metagenome assembly WBZN01 (sample SAMN12344347, study PRJNA552823) | activated sludge metagenome | biome: Activated sludge suspended growth; feature: Nitrification reactor; material: Wastewater; isolation source: activated sludge from nitrification reactor of wastewater treatment...
CAGATGATCTCGTGCCGGTTGACCGCCAGCGACAGCGCGCGACGGCAGCGCACGTCGCGGAACAGGCCGCGCCACACGACGTCGTTGGTGGTGATGTTGGGATACAGCGCGAAGTTGGAGCCGCGCCCGTCATCCCACAGCCGGACCCAGAACTTCCCTTCGTTGATCTCCGCGTCCTTGAGGAAGGTGTAGTTGTCGAAGCGGATGTTGCGCGCCTGGAGATCGCTTTCCCCGGCGCCGGCCTTGGTCGGGATCAGCGAACCGGCGGCGATGTCGAACACCACCTGGTCGGCATAGGGCAGCTGCTGGCCCTGCGCGTCGACGCGGTAGTAGTACGGATTGCGCGAGAAGATGAAGCGGTCGGCCGGCGGCTTGATCCGCAGCATCCACGGGTCGAGGGTGGGCAGCTTCGGATTGTCGTTCTTGTACTGATTGTCCTTGCGGTTGTGCAAAGCGGCCCAGCTCGGCTGGCCGCTTTCCGCGACCATATCGGCCAGCTTGGCTTCTTTCTGGTATTTCTTGTGGTACTTCTTCAGGTAATGCCCGGGCCGATAGATGTAGAGCGGGCTGGCGGCGGCCAGCGCGGGGAGGAATTCCGCGTTCGGCTTGTCCCAGGAATAGCGGATGGTGAGGTCGTCGAGGAACTCGACCCGCGGCGGCTTGCCCTCGACCTTCAGGATGGTCGGGATGCCGGTCGGCATGAGTTCTTCGTTGTTGGCGACGTCCTCCCAGAAATAGCGGAAGGCCTCCGCCGTGAACGGCTCGCCGTCCGACCACTTGTGCCCCTCGCGCAGGTGGAAGGTGAAGATGCGCCCCTCCTCCGCGCTGAAGCTCTCGCAGATGTCGGGCACGATCTTGTAATCGGCGTCGTAGCAGGCCAGCCGCGCATAGGAATAGGCGACGAGGACGCGGGTGTCCTTGGGGCTCGCCATCAGCATGCGGAACTCGCCGCCGACCTTGCCGATCTCCGGCATCCTGGCCACTGCCGGGTTGCGCGGCAGGCGTTCCGCCACCGGCGGCAGGTCGCCGGCGGCTTCGGCCGCGGCGAAATAGGGCGAGCCGGTGAAGTTGGCGAAGGCGCGCCCGGCGCCGAGCACCAGGCCGGCGCCGATGCTGGTGAGCAGGAAATCGCGACGCCCGAACTTGATCTGGTTCATTCTGCGGCACTCCTGATATCGATGCCGGCGCGCACCCAATGGCCGTCATAGACCTCCACCATCCCTGGACGGCGATCGGCGTCGATGGTGAAGGGCGCCGGCCAGGCCGCCGGGGTGGAGGCCTTGCCTTCCATCAGGCGGTCGAAATTCAGCCGGCAGGTCAGCGACGGGTCCGGCACCGCCGCCAGCAGGGCGCGCGTATAAGGATGCACCGGGTTCTGGAACAGCCGCGCCGCCGGCGCCATCTCCACCAGGCGGCCGGCGCACATCACCATGATGCGGTCGGCGATGTAGTCGACCACCGCAAGGTTGTGCGAGATGAAGATGTAGGTGAGGCCGAGCTTGGCCTGCAGATCCTTCAGCAGGTTCAGGATCTGCGCCTGGATCGACACGTCGAGGGCCGAGACCGGCTCGTCGCAGATGATGATGTCGGGCCGGAGCGCGATCGCCCGTGCGATGCCGATGCGCTGGCGCTGGCCGCCGGAGAAGCTGTGCGGATAGCGGCGCAGATGCTTGGTATCGAGGCCGACCAGCGCCATCAGCTCCTTGGCCATCTCCTCGCGTTCCTTGGCCGTGCCCACGTTGTGGATCACCAGCGGCTCGGTGATGATGTCGAACACCGACATGCGCGGGTTGAGCGAGCCCATCGGGTCCTGGAACACGAACTGGATCTTCTTGCGGAAGTCCTGCAGCTTCTGGCCCTTGAGCTTCAGCGCCTCCACCAGGTTGCCGCCCTCGTTGAACAGGATGCGGCCGGCATCCGGGGCGATGGCGCGCATGATGATCTTCGACAGGGTCGTCTTGCCGCAGCCGGATTCGCCGACCAGGCCCAGGCATTCGCCGCGCTTCAGTTCGAAGCTGACATCGTCGACGGCGGTGAACTCGCGCTGCTCGCCGCCGGCGAACAGGCCGGCCTTGCGCACGGCGAACTTCTTGCTGACGTTCTCGACCAGCAGCAGCGGCGAGCCGAGCCCGGCGCCCTCGGCCCAGGGCTGCTTCTCGGCGAACATCTTGCCGGTGGTGGCCTGGATCTCGCGGATCGGCGTCAGGCGTTCGCCCGGCTCCATGCCGAAACGCGGCACCGCGCGCAGCAGCGCCTGCAGATAGGGATGCTCCGGCGCCTGGAACAGATCCTCCATGGTGCCGGATTCCATGACCTCGCCGTGATACATGACGACGATCTCGTCGGCCACGTTGGCGACCACGCCGAGGTCGTGGGTGATCAGCAGCAGCGCCATCTGCAGTTCGCGCTGCAGATCGATCATCAGCTTCAGGATCTGCGCCTGGATGGTGACGTCGAGCGCCGTGGTCGGCTCGTCGGCGATCAGCAGCGTCGGCCGGCAGATCAGGGCCATGGCGATCATCGCGCGCTGGCGCAGGCCGCCCGACAGCTCGAAGGGATAGGTCTTGAAGCCGCGCGCCGGGTCGGGGAACCCGACCAGACGCAGCATCTCGCAGACGATCTCCTTCGCCTGGGCGCCGCCGACCGCGCGGTGCAGCTGCAGCGCCTCGCCAATCTGGTTGCCGATCGTGTGCACCGGCGACAGCGAGGTCATCGGCTCCTGGAAGATGATCGAGATCGAGCCGCCACGGAACCCGCGCATCACCGGGCCGTCGCGCGGCTCGCGCGCGATGTCGATGAGGCCGCCGCCTTTGCCACCCTTCTGCGCGTTGTCGAACAGGATCTGGCCGCCGGTGATGTTGCCGATCTTGGGCAGGATGCCCATGACCGCCTGCGCCACCACCGATTTGCCGGAGCCGGATTCGCCGACCAGGGCCACGGTCTTGCCGTAGGGCACGCGGAAGCTGACGCCACGCACCGCCTGCAGCGGCCCGGTGTCGAGATTGAAGGTGATGCGCAGGTCGCGCACGGTGAGCAGGCTGCCGCCGGCGGCCAGCCCCGGCGCGCCGGGCGCGGCCTGCTGGCTGGAGGCATTGCGGGGGGTCTGCAGCACGTCGGTCATGGTTCAGTCCGTTATGCCGCGACGCCGATGGCGGAGAGGTTGTCCGCCGTGATCCGGTCGACCATCAGCTTGTTCTCGCGCGCCGCATGCGCCGCGCGGGTGACGATTTCGGCGAAGCCGGGCAGCGTCGATTCGATCTGGATCTTGCCGCGCGGATGGCCCCGGTCGACTGCGGGGTCGGCTGCGGGGTCGGCCGCAGGGCCGGCCGCCGGTTCGCTTTTCAAGGTCAACGACATCCAGCCCTTCTTGCGGCTGCGGGACGTCGGATAATAGCGCAGCGACAGCTCGCTGAGATCGGCCCAGCGAATCCGCTGCCTCCGGAAGGCCCCGCATTCGATCCCCTCTTCCGACACCCGGATGCTTGCCAGGTTCTTCGCGACGGTCAGCATGGTGTAGACACCGAACAAGATGGTCAACCCCGCGAAAAGCCACACCAATTGGTTTTGCCAGTCGTTTGTGACGAGGATCACAAGGCAGACGATCATGCCGGAGACGCCCCGGACATAGTCCCAAATCAGGGCCGAGAGCGGATATCTCAGCTCGGTCATCTAGACGCCAAACTCCGGAAACAGATCGGCCGCGTCACGCCAGACGATCTCCGGCCGCGCCGCGGTCCATGCCAATAGTTGCCCCAGAAACTCCCATGTTTCTGTCTCATGGACCAAGTGATGCGTCAACAGACCCGTTGGCTCGGCCGAATCCGCGGCGCCGCGGCGTTTGGCGGCGAGATGCCCGGTCAGCAGGCCGAGCGTCCGGCCGGACCCGAGGAAAGGCCGCGCGGCGGCGTCCGCCGGGGCGGCGTGCCAATCGATTATGTCCACATGCGTGTTGACCTGACGGATTTCCTGTGCGGGCGCCGGATTCCGCCGCGCCAGATAGGTGCTGATGCCGCGATAGCCGAGCCGGGCCAGCGTCGCCAGGTGACCGGCGTCGAAGCGGTTCCAAGGCGGCACCAGGGCGGGGATGAAACGCGCCCCGAAAGCGTCGCGCAGCGCGTCCCGCCCCCGGGCGAGGACCTCCGCCACCTCGGCCGCCGGGCGGTCCGCCGGGAATTCCGATTTCTTGGCGCCGGCGGGCGCGCGGTTGCGGTGATCGAAGCCGTGCTGCAGCACGGCGCTGCCGCCGCCCATGCGGGCGAGCGCGGCGGCGAGGCCGGCGGAAAGCGCGGCCGGGATGACCGCCAGCGCCACCGGCGCCCGGCCCGCCGCCAGATCCAGCAGCCGGCGCAGCGCCGGGGTATCGGCCACCGCGTCGTCGTCGCGCCACCACAGCTCCACCCGGCGGCCCTGCGCCGCCCAGGCATCGCATTCGCGCGCCAGGTCGTCCCAGGTCGCCGGTTCGATCGCCGTCATCGCCGCCCTTGCGCCCAGGCCGCCACCAGATCGGCCGCGCTGCGCGCGGCGCCATCGAGGTTGAGCTCGAGCGCCGCCGGCGGCTGCGCCGCGTCGATGGCGGCGGCCAGCGTGCCGGGGGTGAGGAACTCGGGATCGACCATGCCCAGCACCTTGCGCTCGGTCAGCACCCGGGCGCGCAGCGTCTGTTCGCTTTCGCCGCCTTCGGCGAAGGGCACCACCACGGCCGGGCATTTGAGCGCGATCAGCTCCATCACCGTGTTATAGCCGGCCTGCGAGACCGAGAGCTGGCATCCGGCCAGCAGCGCGGCGAAATCGGGGCGGAAACTTTCGATGACGATGCCCGGATCGCCGCCGGCGAGCTTGTCGAGCTCCTGCCGCTGCGCCGCCGGCAAATTGGCCCCGGTGATGACGCGCCAGACCCGGTGCCGGTAGCGCGTCAGCTTGCGGGCGCGGATGGCCGCCGCCAGGAGCGGGAAGCCGACCGCCCCGCCGCCGGCGGAAACCAGGATATCGCCCTTCGCCCGGTCGAGCGTCGCCGAGGGCTGCGCCATGCGCTCGACCACGAAGCCGGTGTAGTCGAGCTTGTCGGCGATCTCGGTGGCGAGCGGGAAGGTGAGGTCGAAGCGCACCAGGCGCGGATCGCCATGCACCAGCACCTTGTCGACGTGGCGCTTGACGATCTCGACCGCCTCGCGCGCGCGGTCCATGCGGCCCTTGTCGACCAGGATGTCGCGCACCGACACCGCCACCAGCGGCCTTGGGCGCGCGGCCGCAACGAGGTCCAGGAGCGGCAGCAGTTCGAAGCGGAACTGCCGCCGGCCGAAGGGATACATCTCCAGCAGCACGATGTCGGGCTTGATCTCGGCATAGGCGTCGAGCAGCGCCTGCTTGCGCGCCGCTTTCCAGCGCTCGTCGACCTTGTTGCCGGCGGCGTCGAGCAGGTGGGTGAAGTTTGAATCGGAGGCCACCGCCGGCGGCAGCTGGACCACCCGCGCCGCTTTCGGCGCGACGCCCGCGACCGGCGCGCCGCCGAGCACGAAATCGACCGCGGCGCCGGCCTCGATCAACCCCTGCCCGATCGCCGCCGCCCGGCGCAGATGGCCGATGCCGAGCAGGTGCTGCACATAGAAGAAGACGCGGGGGCCGCTCATCGCGCGCAACCTCGATCCGGCGACGCGCCGAAATCACAATCGTCACCCCGGGCTTGACCCGGGGTCCATTCCTCCGCCGCAGCAAGCCGATGCCGTACGCGCACGCTCTCGCGGCGGTCCATGCGACGGCGCCATGGATCCCGGCGCAAGGCCGGGATGACGACCTGAGATACGGCGCCGCCTGCGCGCGCCCCCTCGGCGAATCCCATCATCCCTCCAGACTCACGTTCAACGTCTCGATTTCCGGCCGGCCATCGACGCCCAGCGCATAGATGTGCGCGCAATTGGGCCGCAGCTTCACCGGCGGCTTGCCGATCATGGTCCATCCGCTGGCCAAGGCATAGAGGGCGCGGCCGACCGCCTTGTGGGTCACCAGCACCGTCGGCCGGCCGAGCTCGGCCAGGCGCTGCAGCAGCGGCCGCAGCCGCGCCTGCACCTCACGCGGGCTTTCGCCCTCCGGCGCCTTGAAATCCAGGCCCAGGGCTTCGCGCCGCTCCGTCTCGCCGCTGGGATCGCCGCGCAGATCGGCCAGCCTTTTGCCTTCCCAGGCGCCGAAATCCATCTCGACCAGGCGCGAATCGATGCCGATCTCCGCATCGGGAAACAGCACCGCCGCCGTCATCCGCGCGCGCTGCAGCGGGCTCGACAGGATTCGGTAGCCACGCCAGTGCGGATCGACGCGCCAGCGCGCGGCGATGGCGACGCCCTCTTCGTCCAGCGTCACGTCGGTGCGGCCCTGCAGCCGCTTGTCGCGGTTCCAGGCGGTGGGCGCGTGGCGCAGCACGACGAGGCGCGTCATGTCGGCCCGCCGCTCAGGGTCTCACGCCGAGCCTGGCCAGCGCGCGGGCGAGCGTGGCCGAGGCCGCCGGCAGATCGTGCCGCTTCACCACCTTCGCGCGCGCCGCGGCCCCCAGCGCCGGCAGGTCGGATTTCAGCGCCGCCTTCAGCGCGGCGGCGAAGGCCGCCGCGTCGCCGGGCGGCACCAGATATCCGGTCTTGCCGTCCGCCACGATAGCCGGCACGCCGCCGGACGCCCCCGCCAGCACCGGCAGCCCGCAGGCCTGCGCCTCCAGCAGCGCCATGCCGAAGGCCTCGTTGATGGCGGGCCAGACCAGGAGATCGCTGGCCGCATAGGGCTCGATCAGCGCCCCCGGCGGCAGCGCCCCGAGGAAGCGCACATCGCCGGGCGCGTCGGCGAAGGCGCGCTCGACCTCCCGGCGCGCGTCGCCATCGCCGGCGATGAGCAGCAGCGGCCGCGCGAGCTTCGCCCGGCGCAGCGCCTCGGCAAGAACCTGATACGACGCGAGCTTGTCGCCCGGCCGCATCATGCCGACGGCGAGCAGCCAGGGCTTCCTCGCGTCGAGGCCGTGCCGGTCGGCGAGCGCCACGCGCGCCGCCTTGCGATCCGGCACCCGCGGGGCGAAATCGGCGAGGTCGAGGAAGGGCGGCAGGTCGACGAGCCGCCGCCGCGGCGTCACCAGCGCCAGGCAGTCCTTGTCGCTGGGATTGAGGCAGAAAATCGCATCCGCCGCCTTGATCGCCGCCGCGGCGCCGGCGTGATTGAAGGCCCAGGCGCCGGTCGCGCGCTTCGGCGCGTGACTCGCCTCGGCCACGACATAGGGAATCGACAAGGCCTCGGCGATGCGTGGCCCGATCCAATCCACCGCCTTGTAATAGAGGTGGTAGGTGAAGAACGCGCGTGGCCGTTCCCGTCTCGGCAGCGCCTTCAGCTTGGCGATGCGGCGGTCGGCGACGCCCCAGGCCCGCATGCGCAGGGTCTCCAGCGCCAAGGGCTCCGGCGCCGCGATGCGCGCCCGCAGCCGGCTCGCCAGTTCGAGCTCGAAGCCCGCGCGGTCCAGCGCCCGCCACAGCAGCCGCGCCATCGTCCGGTCGCCCGAGGGCACCGCATGATCCGGCGCCTTCAGCGGCGCATAGAACAGGATGCGGGTCATGACCCGATTTCACCAGATCGCGCGCACCCTCCCCCGGAACTGGGGAGGGATGGGGTGGGGGCAGCGCGCGAAAGCTGCCTTGTGGCGAGGCGCGGCTTCCCCCTCCCTCGCCCTCCCCCGTTCCGGGGGAGGGAACCACGCCGTGACGCTCGCATCACCCATCCTCCCGGAACCTGCGCTCCAAATCGTCGATCCCGCGCGCCATGCCGAATTGCGCGTGCACCCGCTGGAAGCCGCCCTCGGCGAGCTGTCCGCGCAGATCGGGATCGCGCGCCAGGCGCAGGATGGCGGCGGAAAGGTTCTCCGGCGCGTCGGGCAGCACCAGCCAGCCGCTCTCGCGATGCTGGATCAGCTCGGTGACGCCGCCGAGCCGCGTGGCGATCACACAGAGGCGCTGGCTCTGCGCCTCCATCAGCACGTTGGGCAGGCCGTCGCGGTCGCCGTCATCGGCGATGCGGCTGGCCAGCACGAACAGGTCGGCCTGGCGATAGGCCTCCAGCACCTGCTCCTGCGGCGCAGCACCCCGCCAGGTGACGCGGTCGGCGATCTGCAGGGTCTCGGCCAGGTTCTTCAGATCCTCGAGATCCGGCCCGCCGCCGATATGGTGGAAGCGCCAGTCGAGCTCGGTCGGCAGCAGCGCCAGCGCCTGCAGCAGATCGGGATAGCCTTTCTTCGGCACCGCGCGGCCGACCGAGAGGATGCGCACCGGCTCGGTCGCCGGCCGCGCCGATGCGCCCGAATGCGGCGGCGCCGGGAAGCGCGCGAAATCCAGGCCGTGATAGACCAGGTTGATCTTGTGGCGGTCGGGCGCGGCGGCGATATCGCAGAGATGCTCGTAGCCCTCGCGGGTGCAGGTCACCAGCCAGTCCATGGTGGCGAGCTTCTCGCGCTTGTCCCAATCGGCCGAGGTCCAGATGTCCTTGGCGTGGGCCGAACAGCTCCAGCGCATGCCGGTCATCAGATGCGCGTAATAGGTGGCCGAGGCGGGGGTGTGCAGGAAATGCGCATGCAGGCGCGTCGTGTCCTTCGGCAGTTCCGCCGCCAGCACGCAGGCCTGGCCGAAGCGCCGCGCGCGGTTCGGGTTGAAGTCGCGCCACAGATCCTTGATCCATTGCCCGAAGGCGCGGCCGAAGCCGGGGCGGAACAGCGCGCGGGCAACGCCGCGCAGCACGCGGAACGGCTCCTGGTAGAGGTATTCCGGCAGATAGCTGACCTTGGCCGCGATCTCGCGGTGCACCGGGTGCACGTGCTTGTCGGTGGGAAAGCGCAGCGAGACGATGTCGATGATGAAGCCGCGCTGCTCCAGCGCGCGAATCTCCTGCGCGATGAAGGTCTCCGACAGGCGCGGATAGCCCTTGAGGACGAAGATCAGGCGGGACAACGCAACTACCCACAATTCCAAAAACCCGTCATGCCAGGGTTTAGCCCTGGCATCCACGAGTTTCTAGCGGCCAGCAAGGTGCTAGGGAAGCAAACTCGTGGATGCCCGGACCAAGTCCGGGCATGACGGAGTTTTGTTGTCATTGAACGGCGCGCTAAGACGCCTACCGGGCCTTGCGGCTGGCGACCCGCAGGCGGGATTTGGAGATCGTGCGCTCGGCCTTGCGCACCTTGGCGATGGCCTGGGCCACCAGGCGGTTGACGTTCTCCAGCCCGTCCATCAATCCGGGCACCACCACCTCGCTGGGCAGCGCCTGCTGCGGCAGCTGGCGCAAGGCCGTCGCCATGCGCCGCCAGTCGCGCTCGCCGTCATCCTCCAGCATGGCGGCGAGGCCGAGCTCCTCTGCCCGCTTGGCGCGGATGAACTGCTCCATGCGCGGCTGGGTCCGGGGCACGATGACCGCGCGCTTGTCGAAGGAGAGGATCTCGCAGAAGGTGTTGTAGCCGCCCATCGCCACCACGCCGACCGCCCGCGCCATCAGGTGTTCGATCTGCGCGTCGAAGGTGATGGCCTCGACATTGTCGAGCTTGTTGGCGCGCTGGATGAACTCGGCCTGGCGGTCGGAATGCATGAACGGCCCGAGCACCAGGAGTGCCGGATGCGGCAGCGCCTTGTCGTGCTCATAGGCGCGCAGCACCCAGTCGATCACGTCCTCGCCGTCGCCGCCGCCGCCGGTGGTCACCAGCAGATAGGGCGGCTCGATCTTCTGCAGGGTCCAATGCGCCGGCGTCCCCTGCGGCAGGGTGCGGTGCAGATAGCCGGTATAGGTCATCTTGCGCCGGACCGATTTCGGCAGGTCGATGCCTTCCAGCGGATCGCAGATCTGCGGCAGGCCGTAGACCCAGATCGAATCGTAGAGGTCGCGCAGCGCCGGCACCGCCTTCTTGCGTTCCCATTCGGGAATCAGGTGCACCGGATCGTCCATGATGTCGCGCAGGCCCAGCACCAGATGGGTGCCGCGCTCCTTCAGCATCTTCAGCGTCTTGTGCACTTCGCCGCGCAGGCCGAGCGGCTCCTTGTCGACGATGAAGATGTCGGGATCGAAGATGTCCGCCGTGTGCTGGATGATCGAATCGCGCATCTCCAGCGTCTCGTCGATGTCGATCAGCAGGCTCAAGGGCGTATAATCGCCCGAGCGCAGCTTGATCACCCCGGGGATGCGGACGAAGTCGACCCGGGCGCGGAAATTGAAGCTGCCGATGATCGGCGAGCCGGTCAGGATGATGACCGACATGTCCTTGTTCTGGTCGACCAGGGAATGCGCGATGGTGAGGCAGCGTCGGAGATGCCCCAGGCCAAACGTGTCGTGTGAATAGATCAGGACGCGCGCGTCCCGGTTCTTGGTATCGTTTTTCGGCACGCGCCTGTCCCCAATCGTCGGCGAGTAAGGGGAGTATGACATAGGGGTTTTCCCGGTGAAAAGGCGAGAAATTGGTGAACTCTGGATGAATGCGATGCGCCGCGGGGTGGCCGCGTCATACCCGCCAAGATACGGAATTCATGTGATTTTTCCACGGGTCGTGGCTTGTGGGAGCGCGCCCTACCGCATATTGTCGCAACTGGGGCCGACCACCCAGGAGGCTGACTGGCTGGCCGCGCGCGGGGCATAGAGGCGGGTAATGGAACAATCCCTGTTTCGCTACATCTGGCGCAATTCCTGGCGCGATCAATCCCTCATTCTCGTCATCGTCGTCATCGCGCAGGTGTTCTACTTCATCTCCCTCGACCTGCCCAAGCAGATCGTCAACAAGGCGATCCAGGGCGACGCCTTCCAGAGCGGCGCCGCCACCGCGACCTTCCTGCACCTTTCCATCGGCCCGTATGATTTCGTCAACCTGCCGGAAATCACCCTGTTTCCCGGCATCGCGCTGGAGCGGCTGCCCTATCTGGTGGTGCTGTGCTTCTCGTTCCTGTTCTTCGTCGTGGTCAACGGCTGGCTGAAGCAACTGGTGAACACCGAGAAGGGGCGGCTCGGCGAGCGCATGCTGCGGCGCCTGCGCTACGAACTCTACGACCGCGTGCTGCGCTTTCCCATCGGCCATTTCCGCAAGGTGAAGCAGGCCGAGGTCGCGACCATGATCAAGGACGAGGTGGAGCCGCTCGGCGGCTTCATCGGCGATGCCTATATCACCCCCGCCTTCCTCGGCGGCCAGGCCTTGACCGCGCTCTATTTCATCATGGCGCAGAGCGTCTGGCTCGGCCTGATCTCCATTCTCGTGCTGGCGGTGCAGCTGGTCGTCATCCCGCTGCTGCGCCGGCGCATCCTGGAACTGGGCCGCCGGCGCCAGATCACCGCCCGCCAGCTGGCCAGCCGCATCGCCGAGAATGTCGACGGCACGGTCGAGATCCACTCCAACGACACCTCGAACTACGAGCGCGCCGACATCGTCAATCGTCTCGAGGCCATCTTCCTGATCCGCTTCGAACTCTATCAGCGCAAGTTCTTCGTCAAATACCTCAACAACATGCTGTCGCAGACGACGCCGTTCCTGTTCTACCTGATCGGCGGCTATCTGGCGCTGACCGGGCGCTTCGACGTGGGCTCGCTGGTCGCCGTCATCGGCGCCTACAAGGACCTGCCGAGCCCGGTGAAGGAACTGATCGACTGGGACCAGCAGCGCCAGGCCGTGCAGATCAGCTACGAGCAGGTGATCGAGCAGTTCACCCCCGCCGGCATGCTGCCCGAGGAGATGCAGCGCCTGCTCGACGACAGCGTGCCGCCGGAAGGCGCCCTGGTGGCGCAATCCCTGGCGCTCTATGACGAAGGCGGCGCCAAGCTGCTCGACAATACCGGGCTGGAGCTGCGCCCCGATTCCCATCTCATCGTGGTCGGCGGCGGCGATTCCGGCAAGGAGGCGCTGGGCCAGGTGCTGGCGCGCCTGATGCCGCCCAGCGCCGGCACCGTGCGCTGGGGCGAGGCGGACCTGACCCAGCTGCCGGAAGGCATCCTCGGCCGCCACATCTCCTATGTCGGCGACGAGACGTATCTGTTCCCGCATTCGATCCTGGAAAACCTGCTCTACGGCTTGAAGCACCGGCCGCTGCGCCCGGCGGAATACGAGGGCCGCGCCCTGCAGCATTTCGAACGGCGCATGGCCGAGGCGGCGCGCTCCGGCAACCCCCAGCTCGACATCCACGCGGAATGGATCGACTTCGCGGCGGCGGGGGTCGACGACGCGGCGGGCCTGACCCATCGCATCATCGCGCTGCTGCCGGGGATGGAGCTGGAGGACGACCTCTACCAGTTCGGCCTGCGCGGCCGCGTCGATCCCGACCGCAATCCGGAAACCGCCAGCATGTTCCTGCTGGCGCGCACGGCGATCCACCGCCGCCTGGAGGAGCCGGACGTCAACCACCTGGTCGAGCGTTTCGACCCCGCGCGCTACAACCGCAACATGACGGTGGCGGAGAACCTGCTGTTCGGCACCGCGCGCGGGCCGGTCTTCGAACCGGACTCGCTGCGCGACAACAAGCTGCTGGCCCAGGTGATCGAGGACCAGGGATTGAAGCCGGCGCTGATGGCGATGGGCTTCAAGATCGCCGAGACCATGGTCGAGCTGTTCGCCGATTTGCCGCCGGGCCACCCCTTCTTCGAGCAGTTCAGCTTCGTCTCCGCCGACGACCTGCCGCTGGCGCAGCAGCTGCTGAACCGGGTGCAGCGCGCCGGCCTCGACAAGGCGACACCGGCCGACCAGCAGCGCCTGGTCGCCATCACCTTCCCCTATATCGAGGCGCGCCATCGCCTGGGCCTGATCGACGCCGAACTGGAGGCCAAGATCCTGGCGGCGCGGCGCGCCTTCGCCGCCTCGCTGCCCGAAGAGTTCCGCGGCGACATCGAGTTCTACGATCCCGAGCGCTACAACGCCGCCGCTACGGTGCAGGACAACATGCTGTTCGGGCGCCTGGTCTACGGCCA
>WBZN01001701.1_pt1 | contig 12927 bp, 11 predicted proteins | sample 5204281 | NCBI WGS metagenome assembly WBZN01 (sample SAMN12344347, study PRJNA552823) | activated sludge metagenome | biome: Activated sludge suspended growth; feature: Nitrification reactor; material: Wastewater; isolation source: activated sludge from nitrification reactor of wastewater...
GCCCTCAAGCTCGGCGGGCAGGTGGTGCCGCTCACGAGGCTGATCGATCCGCAAATCCTCATCGAGGGCGGGCGAAACTCCATCGTCTACGAGCGCGACCCGGCGGTGCGCGAAGGGCTATTCAAGCTCTTCGCGACCAACCACTCCCCCGAGTCGAGCGCCGGTACGCTCAAAGATCTGCTCTGCTGCCTGCCGTCGGTGGCGGTGCCGCCGGAGCTCTCCTACGCCAACCTCTTCCGCATCCTCATCGTGCAGTTCATCGATGCCCACGCCTTCGACGTGCGCTCGGTGAAGAAGAGCTGCATCCACTTCGTTCACCCCGACGACGGCCGGCTCATCCCGTTCGACACCTACAACCTGTTCTACCGCGACCAGCTCGAGACGACGCGCCTGGCGGCGCTGCGCGCCGGGGTGGCGACCTGAGGCGGGAGGAAGCGCCATGAAGTCTGCCCCGGAAGAGACGGTCATCGCAGCACTCGAGCGTGCAGCGCAGGAGTTCGGCGCGCGTCCAGCGGTCGCCCGGCGGTCGGCGTCCGGCTGGGTCACGACCTCCTGGCGCGACTATCGCGACGAGATCTTCCGCGCCGCAGCCGGCTTCGTGCGTCTGGGCGTGGTTCCGGGAACGGGGCTCGCCATTCACTCGGCGAACCGCCCGGAGTGGGCGGTCGCCGATCTCGCCGCGATCGTCGCGGGAGCGATCCCCACCGGCATCTTCGTCACCAACACGCCAGAGCAGTGCGCCTACGTGCTCGACCATACGGAGGCCACTGTCGCCGTCGCCGACAATGTCGAAGCGATGGAGAAGCTCATCGCTGCCCGTGGAAACGCGCCGAGTCTCCGCCGGATCGTGGTCTTCGATCTCGACGAGAGCGAGGAGCGCGCCGCGACCGCCGACCGGCCGGCGGTGGTCTCCTGGCGGCGACTCCTCGAGCTCGGCGCCGAGGCCGGCGAGACGGCAGTCCGGGAACGGGTCGCGGCGCAGCGCGCGGACGACGTCGCGACGCTGATCTATACCTCCGGTACGACCGGCTCGCCGAAAGGCGTCGAGCTCACCCACCGCAATCTCGTCTGGACCGCCTGGTGCGGTGCGAAGCAGACCATCGAGACCCATCCCGACGACCGCCAGCTCTCCTACCTGCCGCTGGCGCACATCGCCGAGCAGATGCTGACCCTGCACCTGCCGCTGCAGCACGGCGGCTGCACCTACTACGTGCCGGCCCTCGACCGCGTGCCCGAGGCGCTGCGCGAGGTGCGGCCGACGATCTTCTTCGCCGTGCCGCGGGTGTGGGAGAAGTTGCAGGCGGCGGTCGAGAAGGCGATCTCCGAGGCGCCGCCGCTGCGCCGCCGCCTCCTCGCCTGGGCGCGGGCGAAAGCGCTCGCCGCCGGCTATGCGGCGCAGCGCGGCGCGGCGGTCGGCCTCGGTGCGGCCCTCGCCGATCGACTGGTGCTCGGCAAGGTGCGGGCCAAGCTGGGCCTGCATCGCGTGCGGCACGCGGCCTCGGCGGCGGCGCCGATCTCGCTCGGCACGCTGGAGTTCTTCCTCTCCCTCGGGGTGCCGATCTTCGAGATCTACGGCCTGTCGGAGACCTCCGGGCCGGGCACGATCTCGACCCCGGGGCGCTTCCGCACCGGTTCGGTCGGCCCGGCGATGCCGGGAGTGGAGTTTCGCCTCGCCGAAGATGGCGAGATCCTGATGCGTGGCCCGAACATCTTCCGCGGCTATCGCCGGGATCCGGAGGCGACCGCGGCGGCGCTCGATGGCGACGGCTGGTTCCACACCGGCGACATCGGCGAGCTCTCGGACGACGGCTTCCTGCGCATCACCGACCGCAAGAAGGAGCTCCTCGTCACCTCGGGCGGCAAGAAGATCGCCCCGGCGCCGATCGAAAGCCGCCTGCGCGAAATCGAGGGCGTGGCGCACGCCGTGCTCGTCGGCGAGCAGCGCAACTTCGTCGCCGCGCTCCTCACTCTCGATCCGGTGGCGCTTCCGACCCTGGCCGGGCGCCTCGGGTCGCCGGCGCGCAATGTCGCCGACGCCGCCTGCTGTCCGTTGGTGCGGTCGTTCCTCGGGCGCGAAATCGAGCGTGTCAACGGTGCGCTGGCGCGTTTCGAGATGGTGCGGAAGTTCGAGGTGCTGGCGACCGAGTTTTCGGTCGACGGCGGCGAGCTCACCCCGACCCTCAAGCTCAAGCGCAAGGTCGTGCGGCAGAAGTTCGCGGCGCGGATCGAAGAGATCTACACCAGCGGGGATTGAACCGGAGCCGGACGTTTCAGTTTGAGGCTTCGGACCGGTCGGCGCCCGACCCCTTGGGGCGGGGACTCCGGCGCAGAGGCTCCTACAATGAAAGACGACGGAGCACTCCCGGGTCTTCCAGCCATGCTGTCCACACGGTCCGCCTCGGGGGCATCCTCGAGGGGAATGCATGCCGACCACTGCGGAAACTGCCGTTGCGACCATCTGCGAGTCGTTCGGTCATGACCGGACGCGCCTCCTGGACATCCTCCTTTCCGTCCAAAGCCGGCTCGGCTGCATCGGCGACGCTGCCGTCGACGCTCTGGCGGCCGAGCTCGGGATGCCGCGGGTGGAGGTCGCCGGCGTCGTCTCGTTCTACTCCTTCCTGACTGCGAAACCCCGAGGCCGGGTCGTCATCCGGCTTTGCGACGACGTTCCGGACCGCATGCTGGGGGCCGACCGGGTGGGCTCGGGGCTCGAAGAGGAGCTCGGCATCCATTTCGGCGAGACGACTGCCGACGGTCTGTTCACGCTCGAACACGCCTCCTGCATCGGCATGTCGGATCAGGCTCCGGCGGCGCTGTTCAACGACGTCGTGGTACCCAACCTCGGGCCGGGTGCGGCCCGTCGACTGGTGAGCGAGATCCGCCGGCAGCCCGAGGTTGGAGACCTCCGCCGGCTGTTGGTGCGCGAGTACGGCGACGGCCAGAATGCGCACGATCTGGTGCGCTCGGGGGTGAAGAACAACCTGCGCCGGGCCGGCGAGGTGATCTTCGCCGAACGCGCCGCCAACGCCGGCCTCGCCAAGGCGCTGGCCATGACTCCGGCGGAGGTGATCCGGCAGGTGAAGACCGCGCGTCTGCGCGGCCGCGGCGGCGCCGGCTTCCCGACCGGAATGAAATGGGAGTTCACGCGTGCCGCCGCCGCCGAGCAGCGTTACCTGATCTGCAATGCCGACGAGGGCGAGCCTGGAACCTTCAAGGACCGCGTCATCCTGACCGAGCGCCCCGACCTCCTGATCGAGGGCATGACGATTGCCGGCTACGCCATCGGCGCGAGCCGGGGTCTGCTCTACCTGCGTGGCGAGTACGCCTATTTGAGCGCCTACCTCGAGGATGTCCTCGCCCGGCGGCGCGCCGCGGGGCTCCTCGGGGAGAGCATCGGCGGCAGGCCGGGATTCGATTTCGACGTTCGGATCCAGCTCGGCGCCGGCGCCTATATCTGCGGCGAGGAGACGGCGCTCATCTCGTCGTGCGAAGGTCTGCGCGGCGACCCCAAGAACCGGCCGCCGTTCCCCGCCCAGCGCGGCTACCTGGGAAAGCCCACCGCGGTCAACAACGTCGAGACGCTCTGTTGTGTGCCGCGCATCCTCGAGATGGGCGCCGGCTGGTTCGCTGCGATCGGTTCCGGCAAGAGCACGGGCACGAAGCTCCTCAGCGTTTCGGGCGACTGCACCCGGCGCGGTGTCTACGAGGTGCCGCTCGGCACGCGATTGGCGGCGGTGCTCGAGATGTGTGGCGCCGAGGAGCCCCTGGCGGTGCAGGTCGGTGGACCCAGCGGCCAGATGGTCGGCGCCGCCGATTTCGCGCGCGAGATCTGCTTCGACGACCTGACTACCGGCGGCGCCCTGGTGGTCTTCGGCCCCGGACGCGATCCGCTCGCGATCGCTTCGCAGTACCTGGCCTTTTTTATTCACGAGAGCTGCGGCTATTGCACGCCCTGCCGGGTCGGCAACGTCCTGCTCAAGGAGCGGCTCGACTGCATCCTGGCTGGCCGCGGCGAGGCCGCCGACCTCGACTATCTGAGCGCGCTCGCCGCGACGGTCAAGACCGCGAGCCGGTGCGGTCTGGGCCAGACCTCGCCCAACCCGGTGCTCTCGACCCTCAGGAGCTTTCGGCCCTTCTACGAAGCCCGCCTCACGACGCCGGTCGAAGGCCGCCAGGCCGGCTTCGACCTCGCCGCGCGGCTCGCCGAGGCCGGCAGGCTTGCCGGCCGCCAGCCGGCCGGCGTCGAGGCTGGAGGAGCAACGCGATGACTTTGCCGACGATCCCCCTGACGGTCGATGGCCGCAGGATCGAAGCGCGGCCGGGACAGACCATCCTCGAAGCGACGGATGAAGCCGGCGTATACATCCCCCGGCTCTGCTGGATGAAGGGGCTGCTGCCGTTCGGCAGTTGCCGGGTCTGCACCGTGCGGGTCAACGGCCGCCCGCAGGCGGCCTGCACGCAGCCGGTCGCCGCGGGCATGGTGGTCGAGAACGACACCGGGGAGTTGCGCGAGCTGCGCCGCGATCTCATCGACATGCTGTTCGTCGAAGGCAACCACTTCTGCATGTTCTGCGCGAAGAGCGGCAACTGCGAGCTGCAGGCCCTGGCCTATCGCTTCGGCATCGCCGCGCCCCGGTACCCGTTCGCCTTCCCGCAGCGCGCTCGCGACGCCACCCACCCCGGGATCCTGATCGATCGCGACCGCTGCGTGCTCTGTGCCCGCTGCGTGCGAGCCTCGCGCGAGCTCGACGGCAAGGCGGCGTTCGGCTTCGAAGGTCGCGGACCGGGGAAGTCGATCGCGGTCAACGCGGCGGCGGGGCTCGGCGGGACCGAGGTCGAGGCGTCCGATCGCGCGGTCGCCGCCTGCCCGACCGGTTCGCTGATGGTCAAGCGGATCGGCTTCACCGTGCCGGTGGGCGAGCGGCTATTCGACCGCGCCCCGATCGGCTCGCAGATCGAGTCGCCGGCGGCGGAAAAGTAGGGAGATTCCCATGGCGAAACCCAGGATTGCGACCGTATCGCTCTGCGGCTGCTTCGGCTGCCACATGTCGCTGCTCGACATCGACGAGCGGATCCTCGCGCTGGTCGAGAAGGTCGACTTCGACCGCTCGCCGGTGAACGACATCAAGCAGATCGAGGGTGCGGTCGACATCGGCCTGATCGAGGGCGGCTGCTGCAACGAGGAGAATGTCCGCGTCCTGCGGGAGTTTCGCCGGCACTGCCGGGTGTTGGTCTCGGTCGGCGACTGCGCGATCAACGGCGGCGTTCCGGCGCTGCGCAACATGGTGCCGCTCGCGGAGTGCCTGCAGGAGGCCTACGTCCACGGCCCGAGCGTCGACAACCCGGACGGTCGCATCCCGAACGACGAGGAGATCCCGTTGCTGCTCGACAGGGTCTGCCCCGCTCACGAAGTCGTCAGGATCGATGCCTACCTGCCGGGCTGCCCCCCCTCGGCCGACGCGCTCTGGGCCGCACTCACCGCCTTGCTCGCGGGCCAGACTCCCGAGCTGCCGTACGAGCTGCTCAAGTACGACTGAGGCGGAGAGGAGATCGCATGGGAAGCCCTGCCAGCAGGAAGATCGTGATCGAGCCGCTCACCCGGGTGGAGGGCCACGGCAAAGTCACCATTCTCCTCGACGACCGTCACCACGTCCTGAGCGCGCGCCTGCATATCGTCGAGTTCCGGGGATTCGAGCGCTTCATCCAGGGTCGCCCGTTCTGGGAAGTTCCGGTGCTGGTCCAGCGCCTGTGCGGCATCTGCCCGGTCAGTCACCACCTGTGCGCCGCCAAGGCGGTCGACGGGATCCTCGGCATCGACCAACTGACGCCGACGGGCGAGAAGATGCGCCGGCTGATGCACTACGGTCAGATCTTCCAGTCGCACGCTCTGCACTTCTTCTATCTCGCCGCGCCCGACCTGCTGTTCGGCTTCGACGCGCCGGTCGCCAAGCGCAACATCGTCGGGGTGATCGCCGAGCACCCGGAGCTCGCGCTCCAGGGCGTGAAGATGCGCAAGTTCGGCCAGGAGATCATCCGGGCGACGGCGGGCAAGAAAATCCACGGCACCGGCGCGATTCCCGGCGGCATCAACAAGAACCTCTCGCTGGCGGAGCGCGACGCCCTGCTGGCCGACCTGCCGGAGATGCTCGCTTGGAGCGCCAAGGCGGTCGCGCTCGCCCGCGACTACACACTGCGCAACTTCGAGGAGATGTCCGGCTTCGGCTCCTTCGACTCGAATCACCTCGCGCTCGTCCGCGCCGACGGCGCGATGGATCTCTACGACGGCAAACTGCGCGCGAAGGACGCCCAAGGCGCGACGCTCCTCGATCAGGTCGATCCCTCGACCTACCTGGACGTCCTGGCGGAGGAGGTGCGTCCCTGGTCGTACATGAAGTTCCCGTATCTGCGGCAGATCGGCGCCGCCGACGGCTGGTTCCGGGTGGGGCCGCTGGCGCGGGTGAACGTCTGCGATTCGATCGACACGCCGGCGGCCGAGCTCGCGCGGCGCGACTTTCTCGCCGCCAGCGGCGGCCAACCGAGCAACGCCACGATGGCCTACCACTGGGCGCGAATGATCGAGCTCCTGCACGCCTCGGAGGTGATCGCGCGGCTGCTCGACGACCCGGACCTTCAGGGCAACGATCGGGTGGCGCCCGCCGGCGAGCGTCGCAGCGAGTGCGTCGCGATGCTCGAGGCGCCGCGCGGCACGCTCACGCACCACTATCGGGTCGACGACGACGGTCAGGTGACGATGGCCAACCTGATTGTCTCGACGACCTGCAACAACGAGGCGATGAACCGCACGGTGGGCCGTATCGCCGAGCAGAAGCTCTCCGGGCAGCCGGTGATCTCCGAGGGTCTGCTCAACAACATCGAGGTCGGAATCCGCGCCTACGACCCCTGCCTGTCGTGCGCCACACATGCGCTCGGACAGATGCCACTCGAAGTGACGCTGGTCGGTACCGACGGGATCGAGCTCGATCGCATGTCGAGGCCGTCGTGAGCCCGACGGCGACTCTCGTCCTCGCCTGGGGCAATCCCGGCCGGCGCGACGACGGCCTCGGTCCGGCCTTTGCGGCGGCTGTCGACCAGCTTTCCCTGCCTGGATACAGGGTGGAAACCAACTACCAGCTGCAGGTCGAGGATGCGGCTGAGCTCGCCGGCTGCGACCGGGTGCTCTTCGTCGACGCGGATCGCGCGGGCGGCGAACCGTACCGGATCGAGCGCCTTCGACCGGAGTCCCCCGGAATCGGCTTCACCAGTCACAGCCTCTCCCCGGGGCGGCTCCTGGCGCTCGGCCGGGATCTCTTCGGCGCCGAGCCGGAAGCCTGGCTGATCGGCATCCGTGGCTACGACTTCGATCGGTTCGGCGAGGGCCTCTCGCCGGGCGCGCGGGCCAACCTCGGTCTCGCCGTCGACTTCGCGCGCCGCGACCCCGAACTGGCAACGCGAGGATGACCATGTCCGAGAAGAAACCCGTGATTCTCTGCATCGACGACGATCCCGACATCCTGGCGTACCTGCGGATCGTGCTCGAGGCCGCCGGCTATGTCTATGTCGGGGCGGAGAGCGCCGAGGCCGGCTTGCGTGCCTTCCGCGAGACCGGGGCGGACGCCGTCATCGTCGATCTGATGATGGAGGAGGTCGACTCCGGCACCGCGTTCGTCAGAGACCTGTTGGCGCTCGGCAACCGCGCGCCGATTTTCATGCTGAGCTCCGTCGGCGACAGCCTCGCGCTGCTCACCGACACCAGCCCGCTGGGTCTCGCCGGCGTCTTCCAGAAGCCGCTGGCGAGAGAGCATCTACTTTCGGTGCTGGAGGCGGCGCTCGCCGGGCCGCCGCCCGCCTGATCCCGTCCGCGGCCGCGCGCTCAGGCGGTCGGCGGTTCGGTTACTGGCGGGGGCGGCGGGGCTGGCGGGCGGGCGCGGCGCACTGGCAGGTCGATGGTCACGCTGGTGCCGCGTCCCTCCGCGCTGTCGACGCGGATGCGGCCGTGGTGGCGCTCGACCGTCTGCTTGACCAGGGCGAGGCCGAGGCCCGTGCCCGCCGGGGAGTGGCGCTTGGCGTTGGCGGCGCGGAAGAACTCCTGGAACAACTTGCCCTGTTCCTTCTCCGGAATGCCGATGCCGGTGTCGCGCACCCGGATGCGCACTTCGCCCGGCTCGCCGCGCTCGAAGCGCACCCGGACTTCGCCGCCGGCGAGGGTGTACTTGAGGGCGTTCGAGACCAGGTTCTCCATCATCTCCTTGAGCAGGTCGACGCCGCTCGCGACGGGCGGGAGGCCGGGCTCGACGGTCACCTCGAAGGCGAGCCCCCGGCGCTCGGCTTCGTCGCGGAAGGTGCGCTCGGTCTGCGCGGCGAGCGAGTCGAGATCGACGACCAGGTCGGGGATCTCGCGGGTGACGTCGCGCGTGCGGGCGATGGTGAGCAGTTGACCGATAGCGCGGTCGAGGGCTCGCAGTCGCTCTTCGATCCGCTGCAGGTGGTCGGCCTGGGCCGGAGTCACCGGACCGAGAAGCCCGCCGGCCACCAGCTCGAGCATCGACAGGCCGGCTGCCAGCGGGGCCCGCAGGTTGTGGGCCACCTTGAGCATGAACTGTGTCCGCTCCGCCATCAGCCTTTCGATCGCTTCGTTGGCCTGGGCGTCCTCGATGGCGAGCGCGACCAGGTCGGCGGCGAGGCGCAGGAACTCGGAGTCGCGGTCGCTGAAGCGGCCGGCGGTCGGGGCGTAGACGCCGAGCGTCCCGATCACCCGCGCTTCGGCGCGCAGCGGCGCCAGCACCGCCGAACGGAAGCCGAGCGGGGCGAGCTCGCTCTTGTGCTGCTGGGCGGGATCGCCGCCGATGCGGCCGTGCACCAGGGTTTCGCCGTCGAGGATGCGCCGGTTGAGCGGACTCTGATCGACCCGGATGACGGTCTTCTCGACCAGCTCCCGGGGCAGGCCGTGCGCCGCCACGTAGCGCAGGGTCTTGCCGTCCTCCGAAAGGAGTTTCACCGCGGCCGCCGGCACCTCGGTCACGTGAGCGAGCTCGCGGACCACGGCTTCGAGCTTGGGCGCCAGACGCCGCTCGGCGCCGATGGCGCGGACCATGGCATAAAGGCCGTTCAACCTTGTGTTGAGGTCGGCCAGCTCGGCGGAGGCGGTACCGAGCTCGTCGACGCGCTCGCGGAGCTGCCGCATGATCCGCGACACCATCGTCGCGGTGAGGAAGAGCGTTGCAGTGAGTACGAGCAGGAAGACCGTCGCCTGCGCGGGGCGGTCGAGCAGATGGAGGGGCTGGCTGCGGAAAGCGAGCCCCTGGCTGGGCAGCCAGCCGGCAAGGTCGAGGCCGTGGAGCGCCCAGAGTCCTGCCGCCGCCAGGCCGGCGAAGAGGTGCGCGGTGGCGGGCGAGAACTGGATCGCGCCGAGGATGACGTGGAAGAGCAGAAACAGCGCGAGCGGACTCGCCGCGCCGCCGGTGAGGTGAACCAGCAGCAGCATCGCCGCGTAGTCGGCGAGAACCTCGCAGATCACCACCCGTCGCTCGAGACGCGGGTCGGCGGTGAGTGCCGCCGCCCAGCGGGCATAGACCCCGGCGAAAAACGCGTTGTAGGCGAGGCTGGCGGCGGCGATGAGCAGGATCGCCGTCGAGCGCAACTCGAAGCCGAGCGCCGATGCGGCCCAGACTCCGGCGGCCATGAGAGGAGCGACCGCCCAGCGCAGGCGGATCTGCCAGAGCCCGCGCCGTCCCCAGAGCCGGGGCAGAGGACGCAGGAGCTCGCCGTCTGCCGGTCGGCCGCTGGGCTGGGTGTCGGGCGTCACGGCGCGAGGCTCAGGTCCCACGCTTCACGGCGGAAGAGCCCGCCCACCCGCCGACAGGTCCAACCGTGCGATCCAGGGCCACGAGTCGATGGTGCACGAGATCGCCGAATGCCGCAAGACCCGCGGTCGCGGAAGAGGGTGACGGTTGCGGCGCAGCCGCCTCGCCGTCCCGACCCTGGTCCGCGAGGCCGGAACGAACTGTGCTACCTTCCCGCCGGAGAATCGCCCATGGACCCGCTTGCCAGCCGTCGCTTCGCGTGGCTTGCTGTGCCTTTGCTGCTCGCCGCTCACTCGAGCCGCGCGGATCTCGTTCCGATTCTCGGCGACGGCTTCGAGTCGGGCGATTCCTGCCTTTGGGGGGTCGGTCCCGAGACCTGTCCGGGGTTCACCGTCACGACACCGCCGCTCCTGGCGCAGCCTGGCGAAGAGGTCGTCTTCTGCTACTACTTCCACACCGGCAACGGCGCCACCGAGGGGGTGCGCCGGATCACCTCCGCGATGGAGGGAATGGTGCGCTACACCTCTCTGCTCACCACCTACGACGGGGCGGGAAATCCGCTCGACGTGCAACCGCCCGGGACGCTGACCTCGGCGGGCTGCGACTGGAGCGGCGGCAATCCGAACTCGCGGCGGATCTACACTGCCCATACGCTCGAGGAGGAGCTGCTGTTGCCGTCCGATGACGGTGCGGGCGATCCGCTGGCACTCGAGTTTCTCCCCGGCCAGCCGGCGGTTCTGGTCGCGCACCTGCTCAACGACACCGTCGATCCGGTGACGACGGCGGTCACCCTCACCGCTTTCTCCCACATGCCCGGGGTGGCCTACACCAAGACCGCCACCCTGACGACTGTCGACACATTCCTCCTGATCCCATCAGGTGGTTCGACCACCACGACGGAGAGTTGTCCGGTGCCGTCGGCGGTCAAGTTCTGGTGGTTCTCGACCCACACCCATGGCTTCGCGCAGAGCGCGCGCATCCGCAATGGCGGCTCGGACATCGTCGTCTCAACGAACTGGATGGTGCCAGCGGTCGCCGAGTTCGGTCCGCCGAACTTCTACGCTTTCGACATCGGCGAACAGCTCACCTACTCCTGTGACTTCCTCAACAACTCCGGCCAGACGGTCACGTTCGGCGACAGCTACGCGAACGACGAGAACTGCATCGGCTTTGCCTACTTCTTTCCGGCGAGCGTGCCGCGTACCTGCATCAACAACGTCCTCCTTCCCTGAGGAGGGTGGCGGCAGCTAGGGTTCGACGGCGAGCGCAGCGATAGTCGCCAGGCTCTCGGCGGCCAGCAGCAGCGCCGTCTCGAGGTCGCGCCAGATGTCGGCGGGGTCTTCGATGCCGACCGAGAGGCGCAGGAGGCCGGGAGTGATGCCCTCGGCGGCGAGCGCCGCCGGGTCGACCAGGCGGTGGGTGAGGCCCGCCGGGTGCTCGATCAGAGTGTCGGTCGATCCGAGGGAGACCGCCGGGGTCGCGAGCTTCACGTTCTGCAGCACGAGGCGCGCCGCGGCGGCGCCGCCCGCCACTTCGAAGGCGAGGATCGCCCCGGGGCCGCTCATCTGCCGGCCGAGGAGTTCCATCGGGTCGCCACCCGGGAGGCCGGGGTAGAGCACCCGCGTGACGCCGGGATGGGAGGCGAGCCGGTTGGCGAGCAGAGCTGCGCTCTCCTGCGCGCGGCGCACCCTGAGCGGCAGCGTCGGCAGACTCCGGTGCAGCAGGTAGGCCGCCCAGGGGTGGAGCAGGGCGCCGGTGAGAATACGCAACTGGCGCAGCCCGGCGGCGGCAGTCGCGCTGCAGGCGACCACGCCGGCGATCACGTCGCCGTGTCCGGAGAGGAACTTGGTCGCGCTGTGGATGCTGTAGGTGGCGCCGTGGGCCAGCGGCCGCTGCAGGACTGGCGTCGCGAAGGTCGAATCGACGGCGACCGGCACCGCTCCGGCCTGGCGGACGACCTCGGCGATGTCGATCAGCGACAGCGTCGGATTGCCGGGGGTCTCGATGAGGACGAGCGCGGTGTCGGGGCGCAGGGCGCCCGCCACCTCGTGGACGCCGACGAAGCTCGCTTCGATGCCGAGGGTGCCGGAGGCGAGCAGATGATCGGTGCCGCCGTAGAGCGGCCGCACGGCGACGACATGGCGCCCGCGGGCACAGGCGGCGAGCAGCACGGCGGTGATCGCCGCCATGCCGCTGCCGAAGGCGACCGCCTGCTCGGCCCCCTCGAGCGCCGCGAGGGCCTCCTCGAATCGCGCCACCGTCGGGTTGTGCAGCCGGCCGTAGATCGGCGTCGCGGCGGTGGCGGCGCCGGCGGCGAAGGCGTCGAGCGCCGCCGTTGCCTGGTCGAGATCGGGGAACGGGTAGGTCGAGGAGAGGTCGATCGGCGGCGCATGAACGCCCAGGGCGGCGAAGCCGTCGCGTCCGGCGTGGGTAGCGAGGGTGTCGATGGAATCGCTCGAAAACCGCATAGAATTCGTCTCCATGGAGAACCAACAGACTAAATCGCGGCGAGCGGGTAGTCCATCGAATGTACTGCGGAAACGGGGCGATCCGCGCTCGCTCGACCGAATCGACCGCGAGATTCTGGCCGCGCTGTCGAACAATGCGCGCCTGTCGAACAAGGAGGTCGCCGCGCGGGTCGGCCTCGCCCCGTCGTCGGCTCTCGAGCGCTTCCGCCGCCTGACCAGGGAAGGCTGGCTGCGCGGTTTCCACGCCGACGTCGATCCGCGCGCCTTCGGCCTCGGTCTCGAGGCGATGATCTCGGTCCGCCTGAAGCAGCATTCGCGCGACCAGTTCGAGACCTTCAGGCTCTACGTGCAGACTCTGCCCGAGGTCGTCGCGGCGTATCACATGGCCGGCGGGAACGACTTCCTGGTGCACGTCCGGGCGCGCGATGCCGACCACTTGCGCGACTTCGCCATCGACGCCTTCACCACCCGGCCGGAGGTCGGACATCTCGAGACGGCGCTCGTTTTCGAGCACCTGCGCGGCGGCGGCCCGATCTGGCCGGAATAGGCGCGGCCGCGCGTCAATTCAGGCGCTTCCGTCCGGTCGGGCCATGATCCCGGGCTGCTCCCGCCGCCGCATCGCCCGGGCATAGACGGCCAGCGCCGTCAGAGAGAGGGCG
>WBZN01001702.1_pt1 | contig 12915 bp, 6 predicted proteins | sample 5204281 | NCBI WGS metagenome assembly WBZN01 (sample SAMN12344347, study PRJNA552823) | activated sludge metagenome | biome: Activated sludge suspended growth; feature: Nitrification reactor; material: Wastewater; isolation source: activated sludge from nitrification reactor of wastewater treatment...
GCTGGCACTCTGGGCAACGGCGAATGCGCCCGGAATAGTCGACCAATAAATGAGCGAACCGATATTCAAATTCCTTCACTTTCCGCTTGGTCGCCACAAACACACTGCCTTTGCGTTCGTCGTCGACTGGTAGCGTGACAATGATCGTGAATTGCGGGAACGTAAAGGCGGCGACGGCGGTGTCCCATAGCTTTTCCAGGCTCCGCAGGACCATCGCTTGGATCTCTTTCGCTTCCGCACGACTGGGCAGGGTGCCACGAAATCCTTCTCCCGGAATCGATTGAACGCTCCAGCCAGCCTCTGTGGCCATTTCCGCCCCCCGGCGGTTGGCCACGTCATCGACAAAGCTGGCGATCTCAAACGCCAAGACCATCCATTCACTGGCCGTGAGCGTGTCCAGGTCCGTCTGAATAAACTTCAGGAGCCATCCCACCTCGCCGTCTGCCGTGGTGAGAATCCTCTCTCTCGCCTTCTTCATCTCTCCGAAAAATTGGTCGTGGATTGCGACTCGATCAACCGGCATAGGGCACTCCTTCTCCTGATGAGTGAATGAGCATCGCACTCCATCCTAGTACAGACAAAAAAAGTTAAGGCCAGCGGTAGGCATAGAGCTGAAATCGCTTGAAGAGTGTACCTCGGTAGTGGTAATGCGTGTCAATATAGGATATGCCTTAATATTATGAGGCATAACTACATGTATAACTAATTACCAAAGGAGGTGCCAGATGGTCAGTACAAAATTGATCACCATTCGAGAAGCGGCGGAACGGTTAGGACTCAAAGAAAGCACGATCAGGAAATACATCCTGAAACGGCAGATTGCCTATGTGAAGCCGTCGGTGCGTGCCGTGCGGATTCCCATAGAGGAATTGGAACGGATTCTCGCTGCCGGTCTGAGGCCAGTGATTCCTCAGGCGGAAGGTGCGCGATGAGCCGCTGGAAGGAGTTCCGGCGGGAGCCGGTCGCCGGGGAATGGACCAGAAAGCAGAAACGTGGCTATCACCGGGTACGGTCGCTCCTCTGGTTCTGGGAGTGCCACCAGTTTCAAGTACTCTGGGTCACGCTCTCCACGGCAGAAGGCGGGGATGCGCAAAAGCTGACTTACCATCACAAACAACTCCGTCAACGGATCGAACGTCAGCTGGGATTTCAGGGGTTGGAGTACTACCAGGTCCGAACGGAAGAAGGGCATGGCGTGCTTCATATCTTTTGGGCCTGGCGGGTGCCGGATGGGGAACGCGCCCGGCGCTTCTGGATCTCCCAAGAATGGCTCTCGGCGCAATGGCAAGCCCTCCATGGGGCTCCGGTGGTCTGGATCAAGGCCTATCAGCCCAGCCATCGGTCCCGGAATCGGCTGAGCCGCTACGTCATCAGCCAATATGTCCAGGATCAATGCGGCTACGTGAATATGTGTTGGTCCTGGAAGCGGTCTCTTGGCTTCCCCATCAGCAGGCTGTGGGAAGAGATGCGGCACCAATGGTCCACCAGGAATGCCTATCGCCGGATCAGGGGCGAGATAGAAATCCCGCGCATTGTCTTCATCAAGACCTGGGAGGATCTGCTTTCGGGGCATCCCATCTGGTTCTGCGACACCATTTTGCAACTGGTCCTGGGGAAGGGACTCGTATGGAGTCCGCTATGAAGGCCCCCCATACGTGTGTCGTGAAGATCCAAAGCGCCTTGGGCCTCACCTGCTGCGGACAGCCCGCCACCCTCTACGATCGCGCCAGAAAGGATTGGATCTGTACGGCACATCATCAAGAGCGATTGTGCGAGTTTTGCCAATCTGAGCGGGCTTGGGCACGCGTGCAAATGCGGGCTCATATTTCTAGGCTTCCCTGTGAGGTCTGGCTTTGTGCGTCGTGCGCGGGAATAAAGGAACGGTAGGTTCTGAAGCCACTGCAGCCTGCTGTGATCAATCTCACCCTTTCACCCGTCCATTATCCCAACGGGTGAGAGGGGAAATGGATGGCTTCATCTATTGAAGATGGCGGCGATGCGTCAGCTTGGCCGCCATCTGTTGGATCGTTGCTTACAAAGGTAGAGAAGAGAAAAGGAATACTGGAGCCATGGGCAGATTAGGAACGCAAAGACTCCGCCCAACGAGGCCGCCCGGCCGTTCCGGACCACTGGACCGGACGGCCGGGGGGATCGGGGGCGCAGCCCCCGCTTCACTTGATTCATATGGTCAAAATAGGATGCTGAATTCTAGGAGAGAGTTTGTGCACAAAAAGTCGATGAATTTGCATGTAGGACCTATGCTGACATTGCCTGCCCGGGACCGCCGAGGGAAATTATCTACTCATTCGGTGGAAATGCGTTGGACTGTTCCAAAGTATATTTTTTTGTATTTGTTAGAAATGCGGTCAAGCACGAGGCCTAAAGTTAGGATATTATGCAGCCCCCAATATCCTACGAAGAGATCAGGGTAATCTGCGGGAGGTCATGGATGTCAGAGGAAAACACTTTTACTAAACCTCGTTGGTTACGCGACCTGGTGCGCTTCCTTCCGCTAAAAAGTCAGTTTGTTCTATCAGGGAACATTCGTGATCTTTTTCCCACTGAGCCATCGCCCGGTATCGTCTCCGCTGTCCCAATGATTACAGCTTTGAGTTCCGAATTACACTTGTTCGGATATCGTCATGTGTTGATATATGAACCGCTCTCAGGCTTCTCATCTCCGCTTTCTTCCGGAACTGAAGAAAAGGACGAAGAACTCTTCAACCAACTTAATATCACGCGCCAAGGTGCCGATGCCTCGGTTGGAATGGAACAGCTCGGTTCAATTCTTGAGCGTATAGTAAACTTCGATGGCGCTCCTCTGGCACTTATTGTGGATTTTGCGTCAAGGCTGATGGTGCGTCAGGATGCACTTAGTTCTAGCGAGCATCAGCTGTTTTCTCGCGCTCTAATGCTCAGTCATAAATCTCGTGCACGTCCTTGTGGACCGCGGCGCCAAGCAATCTTCAATGCCATTCTTTGGCTTATCGATAAGGAAGGGGATTTGCCGGATTGGTTTCTGATAGACAATTCTCGCATCCGACACATTCCTGTCCCCAAGCCTGACTATTCCACTCGACGTACCGTCGCACAATCTTTATTGCGGACTTTGCCTGATGGTCGAGCGGCATCATTTGAAGACATAAATAGAGCGGCGCAGGTGTTTATCGATGAGACGGAAGGTCTCCTTCTGACTGATCTTAGTGCTATTGCTCAGTTAGGTCGTGAAGAAGGTGTGCACATTTCGAAACTCTCCGACGCTGTGAGACGCTACAAAGTTGGTGTTACAGACGATCCTTGGAAGAAGATTCCTCACGACAAAATTCATTCGGCGGAAAATTTTATTCAGTCTCGGGTTAAAGGGCAAAAGCACGCAATCACACATATGCTTGATATTGTCAAACGCGCGGTTGCTGGTGTTGGTGCTGGTCGTCGTGGTGGTCGGCCACGAGGGGTCGCATTTCTTGCAGGGCCGACCGGCGTCGGTAAAACGGAACTTGCTAAAACTATCACGAGTTTATTGTTTGGAGATGAAAGCGCTTACATTCGGTTCGATATGTCTGAATTTAGCGTCGAACATAGTGACCAGAGACTTATCGGCGCTCCACCGGGTTATGTTGGTTATGACGTTGGCGGCGAACTGACTAACGCAATACGTGAAAAACCATTTAGCGTCGTGTTGTTCGATGAAATAGAGAAAGCGCATCCAAAGATTCTTGATAAGTTTTTGCAGATTCTGGACGACGGTGTATTGACCTCTGGCCGGGGCGATCGAGTCTATTTCTCCGAATCCCTTATAATTTTCACTTCTAATTTAGGGATATATAAATTAGATGCTACGGGAGCCCGTATCCCCAATGTAACGCATAGTGATCCATTCGACACAGTTAACGCTAAGGTACGTGCTGAAATTGAGAGGCACTTCAATTCGGTTTTGAATCGCCCCGAGATCCTAAATCGCATGGGGGAAAACATTATTATTTTCGATTTTATTCGGGAGGAAATTGCGGAGACCATTTTCGATCAGATGGTCGAAGCGATTTTGGCTGATGTCGCTAGAGCGGAGATAGTCGTAACTTTGACAAGAGACTGCCGTGATGCGCTTAGAAAACTGTGTCTGTCAGATTTATCTAATGGAGGCCGAGGAATCCGAAATAAAGTCGAAAGACATCTCGTTAATCCACTTTCGCGCGCCTTGTTCGATATGGAGGCGAAGGGCGGAAGTCAATATGAGGTTGTCGATATTGTTTCGGAGGGTATCACGACTGTCGCTTTGGTAAAGGTTTGAAGCCAGGCATGTCCATATCTGTGGCAATTTCACGACTGCATTTTCCCGTAACGACGTTGGGTCCTGGCCGGCGGGTAGGGATTTGGTTTCAAGGCTGTTCAATCCATTGTCCTGGATGTATTTCGGTCGATACGTGGGAAGTAAACCGTGGCCAGACTACTATCAGTAATCTGATGGATGCCATAACCGACTGGATACCGTCCACCGATGGATTCACGATTTCTGGTGGTGAGCCCTTTGATCAGCCCGTTGCTCTCATGGCATTACTGCAGGAGCTTCGCGCAAAATCATTGGCTGATATTTTGGTTTTCACTGGCTACTCGTACGAGGCGGTTCGGCCTTTTATCCTAAAAGGATTGGGTTTGATTGATGCACTTATTAGTGATCCATTTGACGAGAATGCTTCGCAGTCATTGGCTTTGCGCGGTAGTGATAACCAACAACTGCATTTCTTAACTCCATTGGGTCGGTCACGTTTTGCTCAATTTGAACGAGAATCTCTGCCCAGTGATCTGCAAATGGATGTCATGTTTGATGATGATGGCGGGGTTTGGTTTGCCGGTATTCCTCGGCATGGTGACATTATTAATCTGCGCAGGTTACTCAGCAGTGATGGCCATATAATTTCAAACCCCAGGGACGGGTCTTTCCCAAAAGGCGACTAGCTTCACAATGATACGTTTCTGCCCAAAGTGCAAGACTGAAAGGTCGCCTCAAGAGATGTTTTGTGATGGGCAGATTGATGAGCAACCTTGCAATTGGGATCTCTCTGGTGAGCCTTTCAGAGTGCCAGGTGGACAAACATCACTTACCGAAAATCCTCCTTTAGCGGCCACTCCGGTTTCAATTGCATGTCCCAACGGACATGCGGTGAATTTAGGAGATCTAATCTGTCCAGTCTGTAGAGTAGATGTTCAGGAGGTATCCGAAAGAGGGCCAGAGCTTCTTACGGGTAGTGATACTCATCCGCACCCCAGTACGTCTATGACCGTCGCTGGGTGGCGCCTAGTCAGGCCCCTAAGACCATCCAGTAACGTACGGGAAAGGTACATTGCACAGCGGATTAGTGACGGTCGGCAGGCTGTTCTTACATTGTATCGAACGGGGTCGGAACCAGATCCGTCGGTATATGAGGTTCTGCGTTTATTACCGCTAGATCATGTTCCTCAGATTCTTGAGACTGGTCGTTTTGAAGATCGCGCATTTGAAGTGGTTGAAGAACTTACCGGCGGTACGCTCGAGGATGTGGGACTGTTGCCTAATGATTTGGAAACTATATGCCTTATCGTCAGAGAGGTGGGGCGTGCACTTCATGCATTTTCCGAGGTAGGGCTCCGGCACAGAGATTTAAGGCCCGGCAACATTCTACTGCGTTCTCGCACTCCGTTAGATCTTGTCGTTATAGGTTTTGGTTCAGCACGATTGTCAGATTTTGATCTAGACATCGTTTCTCCTCTTGAGACCACACGATACATGGCTCCTGAGACCGTTGCCGGCGGAGTAGCAGCCGCTTCGGATTGGTGGAGCCTTGGCATGATAATCCTCGAACAAGTCACGCGGGGTGTCTGCTTCGACGGCATAAACGAGCAGGCTTTCCTTATACACATTCTCTCAAAGGGAGTTCCGCTTCCGGATGACCTTGATCCGCAGGTTAAGGTGCTTCTGAGAGGGCTCCTTGCACGGGACAGAGCCATAAGATGGCAATGGAAAGAGGTTCATTCATGGCTACTAGGAGAACCAGTTGAAGCTCCTGATTCAGGCCACCAAGATACTGAAAAGGATCGGGGCCCATCAATTACTATAGGCGGCAATGCCTATCGAAGCCCTTTGGCATATGCTCTTGCCGCTTGCGAAGCTGCTAACTGGGACGAGGCTCAACAACAGCTTCTTCGCGGCATCATCGCTACCTGGGTGGAAGAGATCAATCTTGATCCTAAAATTCAAGCTGCAATTCGTCAGATCTGTACTTATGAGGGACTGAATAGTGAGTTTCGCCTATCAATTGCGCTCAAAATTCTAAACCCATCAATACCCCTCATTTATCGCGGCAATATCGTGACACCGGGTTGGCTCCTCGAGAACCTTGAAGAAGGATACGACCTGATCACTGGTGCGGCTCCCGAAATCTTGGCTCAAATGAACTCTGAGATTTGGCTGTCTCGGCTAAAGTCTAGGGCAACGAATGTTCGGAACCGAGCCAAGGCACTCAATATCGAGCTTAATGAAGAAGAGCTTCGTGTGCACTTGTTATGTACGTCAAAGGCCAGACTGGCTGCGCTATGGAATGAACGTAGGCGGATCTTTCCAGATACAGACCATGCGGGCCTATCTTCGCTATTAGAACGACGCCTGATAAGCGAAGAAGATCTCACTCTTATACTGAGTGCATCTATTGGGCAATTTCGCTCCGTGGACGACATTTTGAAAGAGGCGCAGGACATAGCTGAGAGAGCTGGCATCGATACATTTGATTCAGATTTATCGCGCCCATTACTTGAAGCCACGAGGAGAGAGTTGTACGCCGTTGTTGATCAGCGCCTAGAAGGCTTCGCCCGTTGCGGTATTCCGCAAGTAGATCAATGGGCCGATCAATATCGACTCGAAAGGCGCATGCATATAGGACGAGCCCTTGCTTTGCTAGCTCTTCGGGAGGACGCTTGGAAGGAACCTCCAAAGCAGCAATATGTGTCCACCATCCTTGATTATTTTGCAAAAAAGATCACTGGTTCTGTAATGCGGGGCCCCCTCGTACGCATGACGATTGGGAAATCATCTGCACGAATAGATCTGCTAGAGCTACAAAGTGAAAGATGCCCAGCCAGTGCGATCCTGACGCAGATTCTTAATCGGACAAACCACACCATTGACTTAGATCCTTCCATTTTTATTGGTTCCGACGTGCTGGAGCATCGACTTCGAGCTCTGTTGTCACATTCTGTGCTTTACAGGCGCGATACGGGCATTGATGGCCTATATCTTGGCTTCCCGTTTTTACTAATGCGCGACGCACGAAGTAGCATTAAGCCTCGAATCGCCCCGGTTCTGTTGTGGCCCATGAAGCTGAATGCGGAGGTAGGCAATCGTGGACAAGTATCAGTCGGATTTGATCGGGAACGTGAAGAGGTGCGTCTTAATCCGGCATTTGAAGGATTAATCGGCATAGATGAAGCAAAACGCTGGAGATTGGCCGCCGATGAGTTGCTAGGGCGATCCTCAATTAGCATTGCGGATACTATGGATGCGTTTGGTTCGCTAGCTGTACCCCGGAACCGAACTCTGACGCGGTTGCCTGGGCAAAGCGTAGATATAAAGCCGAATGAAAGAGAACTTGTGTGTGCGGGAGTCTTATTCCATGTCGCATATATGGGGCAAGCCATTGCTGAGGATTTAAGACACATGATGCCTATCCCAGTGGTGGGAACTGGCCTTGAAACCGCTCTTCGAGTGTCCACTAGCGCGCCACCTGCGCCGAGAGACGCCGCAGTATCCGAACTGGATCGATACTTCACCGTCGCTAGCGATCCGTCACAGGAGGATGCAGTGTTGCGGGCGCGACTTGCACCTGGAATTGTTGTAGAAGGTCCGCCAGGAACCGGCAAAAGCCAAACAATCGTTAATATGATTGCGGATGCGATTGCTATGAAGAAAAGCCTTCTTGTCGTATGTCAGAAGCAAGCCGCCCTCGAGGTAGTCAGGAAGCGCCTTGAGGCAGTAGGTTTGACCCATAGAATCGTTATGCTGACTGACGTAAACAAGGATCGTGAACCAATTCTTAAGTCGATCCGTGAGCAGGTTGAAGCTTTACTTAGACCAGGTCTAGAACGCAACGCGGCCTGGGAGCGTAGTCGTCCGCGCATTGCTACCCGCATCGAATCAATCGAGTGTGAGCTTAACTGCCATCACGCTGCAATGAGGCAAGTAGACCGTAAATCGGGTCTTACTTACCGAATGCTGCTCGGGGAGTTGCTGGCGCTTGAAGCAAGTGAGCGACCGTTGCTTGATGTTCCAGCTTTGCGATCCATGCTAGGTGAATTCGATTCGATTCGCTTGGCCAATGTGGAAGACGCATGTGGCCCGGTTGCAAAACAATGGCTTCCTGCCAACTATGAGGATAGTTGCCTAATCTCATTAAAGCCATTCAGTCCAGATCCGGCAGTCGGTCGTTTGTTCATTGCGGAGCTTAATGAATTTGTTTCAGCCGAGAACAACCGCATGACAACAATTGAGCGACACCTAAGCACGTTTGAAATCCAAGACAGTAAGCCTCTCGTGGACTGGATTAGTGCATTTTATTCCACCGTTGGGTCTATGCATGAAAGTGCCTTTGTAAATCTCGCTCGGTGGCTTGATCTCTTTTTGCGAGAAGGTTCTCAGGAGACGAATTCATCAATCTCGAAGCTTGAAAACATTCTGGATCGCCTCAATGCTCTGGATGCGGCAGCACACCGGTCGACTCTGTTTAGGGTTCTGATTGATCTATCAGATGATGAGTTATGGTATTGGATTGATGTGGCAAAATGCGTTACGGAACGCAGGTCCATTTTTCACCGTTTTAATCCGTACTGGCACTTGAAGAAATATAAACTTGGAAGGTTTTTTTGCTTACACGGATGGGATATTGCTGAAGTTGATGTGGTGGAATTTCTTCATGCTGCCACTTTGGAAGATGAATTGCGCCCGTTGCGGAAAGCAAGCGGCAAGCTGCTTTCGACACTTAATAGCATCCCAACCCGAGGAACATCGATTGGCGATCTAAAAACTCTTGTTGGAGAAAACCTAGCTTGCCTGAAGGAGGCTGCTAGCCTCTACAAGGTAATAAATGAATGTCCACGCAAAGCTGATGCTCATGCGGCAGCACGTGGCGAGTCCTTGTCAGTGTTTAATTCTTTGATTGCGCAATTCCACTCTGCTGTTGCGCGTTGCGATGCTCGACAAGCGAGTCGAGCACAATTGAAACGGCTGGAGTCCTGGTTCGAACCTCAGTGGATTCAGGCTTGCCTCAAGACCATCGATAATCAATCTACAAATCTTGGTGAACTGTCGCGAATTCTGGCAGCGTTGCCAACTTTAGGTGCGTATCAAACGTTTCGGGCACGAGCCGCATTGCTGAGTGAGGATGCCCTTATTGTTTTCCGAGTTCTAAGGGAGAAACATGAGGAGCTGGCAAAGGTCCCTGCTAATGACCTCGAATCTGAAATCAGGCGCATAATAAATCGAGAAGCTCGATTAGCTTGGAAATCACGTTTAGAACAATCCGAACCGGCGCTTCTTTACGACCGTGGCGAGATTGAAAGCAAGGTGTCTCTGCTGGCTGAGGCCTGTACGGAGATGCGGCGTCTTAATAGCCAATTGCTCAAAGAAAACATTGATATATCAAAAATCAAGCCTCTTCGTGATTGGGACGCCATCACCCGCCTGCGCGGCCAGCGTTCAAGGCGTTTACGAGAGTTTATTGACCACGCAACAGATTTGGGGCTCATGGAAATCCGCCCTGTCTGGCTGATGAATCCGGACATTGCGAGTCGAGTTCTACCACTGAAATCTGGGCTGTTTGATACAGTGATTTACGATGAAGCATCTCAAATGCCAGTCGAGTATGCGCTAGCGACTTTATTCAGGGCCAAAATAGTGATCGTTAGCGGAGACGAAAAGCAAATGCCGCCTACCGCTTTTTTCTCAAGTAAGGTTGAGAGTGACGAATCAACGATATTTGACGGCGAGGAGCCAGAGGAGGATTCTACTGAATTTGAACGTGATTTATTCGAGGAGACCTGGAATCGAAGGGAAATCAAAGATTGCCCTGACCTTCTTCACCTTGCTCGTACCGTCCTCCCACCGAAGAATTTAGAAATACATTACCGATCCGATTATCGTGAGCTTATCGGATTCTCTAATGCGGCATTCTATGGTAACGGGCTGCACGTTCCTGTGCGTCATCCGGTCAGCAAAATACTTCAAGCGCAACCAATAGAGTTCAGTCAAATTGATGGCGTCTATGCGGATCAGACAAATCTTAGAGAAGCAGCAGAGGTCCCTGAGATACTTGCACGATTCTGGAATCAGACGTCAGGCCGACGGCCATCAATAGGAGTTGTAACGTTTAATCGGAAGCAGGCTGATCTTATTTCTGAAGTCCTCGAGGAGCGGGCGGAAAATGATGCTGCCTTTCGTGCAGCATACTCTCAGGAAAGAGAACGTGTTGAGAATGGAGAGGACGTGAGTTTTTTTGTGAAGAACGTTGAGAATGTTCAGGGTGATGAAAGAGACATAATTCTTTTTTCCGCCACGTTTGGTCGCAACGTCCAAGGAACCTTTCGTCGCACGTTCGGAGTGCTCGGTCAAAAGGGTGGAGAACGTCGTCTAAATGTTGCAATAACGCGTGCTCGTCAGAAGGTGGTTATGTTGAACTCCATGCCAATCCGTGAAATCTCAGATATGCTCTCAACTCATCAGCAGCCATCTACACCACGTGACTATCTTCAGGGATACCTCGAGTATGCCCGTACGATGTCATTGGGTAGCATGGAGTTGGCCGAACTATTACTGTCCCGGATGGTTACAGTGCGACGTACACATGCAGGTGTAGGCAATGTAGAGACTGACCCACTCATAGATTCGGTGGCTCTTTATATCCGATCGTTAGGCTATTTGCCGGTCACAGCTCAAGATGGCGGTGTTTTTGGCCTAGACTTCGCCATCGAACACCCACGGACAGGCCTATACGCAATTGGTATCGAGTGCGATGCGCCCCAGCATCCCTTGCTTTCGTCAGCGAAAGCCCGCGAGCTTTGGCGGCCCAGTGTTTTTGGTCGTTCCATTGCAAAAGTCCACCGGATTTCGTCGCACGGCTGGTATCATGCTCGCAACGAAGAACAAGCTCGCTTGAAACAAGCCATACAGGATGCAGTTGCATAAAAAGGATTGAATGAGTGGTCCAAAGATAATTCGAATCGTGACGCGCGAGGAGCAACTTGCAATATTCGAGAAGCATCTAGCCAGGCTCGATCAAACTATTGCTGAATGGGTGAAAGTCGGAGCTCGAGACAGTACATTGGACGAAGTCGCCGTTAACGCAACAAAGGGGCGTAGGGAGGTAATTCGAGCCCTGGCTGAGCAGGGGCGCTTTGCCGATGCCCAACGAAATGCAATTTCTGAAAATGCTTTCCTAAGGTCAGATATCGATGCACGGATAAGAAATGCTATTGACGCCGAAGTAAAGTCTCGGCAACAGAAGAGGAATATTAGTTCTGCCGCGTCTACGCTTCTTAACAGAATCACGAGTTCTCAGAGGGAGGTGCCTGAAACTCTTCGCCGTAATCTGGAAATGGTGATAAGTGGTGATGAGAGTTCTGCGTTTGCCCTAAAGGTAATATCTGAAGCATTCTCGTGTTTAGGATTCTCGGAGGAATCCACAAAACCAACTCAGAAGCAACTAGAGATAGCAGGTAAGTTGATCGATAGAAACGCTGAGAAAATCACAATTTCCGACTGGCTCGCATCCCAGCGAAAGACTGAGGACGATGTCAGTTTTAGAATAGATGCGTTACTTAGTGAGTTGGAAATATGTGCAGGTCATGAAATTGCGAAGGGTTTTCATGTACGCACATTGGTGATAGCTAAAGAACAATCCAGCACCAAGCGATCACTTCTCTGCGATAGTTTAGTGCTGGACCTTGTGTCCGCTGTAAAAGAACAGCGACTTATTGCCACGACCAAAAATGATCTCTCTGAGTTGCGTTTACAGATTATTAAGTTCGGTACGGCAGAGTCAGAGTCACTTAGGGCCGAGATTGATGCTGCTCTTGAAACCATCAATCCGAGCGAGGCGAAGCTAGTTATTGCTCGAGTCGAGCGCTTCATATCAGAGCGAGTCAAGCTTACAGCAGGTATTGCGCGCCGTAATGCAGTACTAATCAATATGCAAAAATTAGGTTATGAAGTACGCGAAGGTATGGCTGGAGGATGGGTCAACGATGGAAAAGTTGTAGTGCGAAAGGCTAGCAACTCTTCACATGGTATTGAATTTTCGAACGCGAGCGAAGAAGGTAGAATGCAGGCGCGGGTGGTTCGTGTTAAAAATTCAAGTGCAAGTGCCAATTCAGCACAAGATCGTCACGAAGAAGAGGTTTGGTGTAACGAATATAAGCGGTTACAGGAACTCATAGCCCGTACCGGCGGGTCGGTTGTTCTTGAAAGAGCACTTTCGCCAGGAGAAGCACCAGTTAAGGTTGTGGATCTTAGGAGCGAAAATGCTGCCGGAAACCATTCCTCTGATAAACAGAAGCGATCTATTTAATGAGTCGCGGGCACACCTGCCACTGTCTCCCACTTCGGTCCTTTACCAAGACGCTTGTTAGACCAAACCAAATATTTGAAGATCTTTAGTGGTTTTTTTTGGTCACGGTTTTGGTCACGGTTCGGGCACGGTTTTGGTCCCGATTCCCAATGTGTCGTAATCCCCACCTATCGCACTATAATTTTTATAACTCTTTTTCCAATAAGGCTTTTTAGGGTCTTAATCGCAATTCGTCATTCGTGAGAGCAACCAGTCCAGAAGCTCTTTTAAGGCGAGGGTCCTGGGTTCGAATCCCAGCCGACTCACCACAATAAATCAGGCACTTACGAGG
>WBZN01001703.1_pt1 | contig 12911 bp, 10 predicted proteins | sample 5204281 | NCBI WGS metagenome assembly WBZN01 (sample SAMN12344347, study PRJNA552823) | activated sludge metagenome | biome: Activated sludge suspended growth; feature: Nitrification reactor; material: Wastewater; isolation source: activated sludge from nitrification reactor of wastewater...
CGGCGACGCCGGTCGACTTGAGGTAGGCGATCGCGCGCTTGGCGAGGCTGCGCGGACAGCGCAGGTAGGCCTCGTGGGTGATCGGATCGATCACGTCGCACAGGATCGACAGCGTCGGCGTCTTGAGGAACGGATCCAGGATCGCCGTGGCCGGATCCGGCTTCATCAGCATGTCGGATGAGTTGATCGCGCGCCAGCCCGCGACCGACGAGCCGTCGAATCCGAACCCCTCTTCGATGCCTTCTTGGAGGCGCTCGATCGGGTACGTGAGGTGTTTCCACTGGCCGAGAAAGTCGACGAACTTGGCGTCGATCATCTTCACGCCGTGCTTCTTGACGTAGTCGTTCAGATCACTGGGCGTCATGTTTGACTGGCTCCTGGGCTCGCTAGATCGCGTCCTCACCGGTCTCGCCGGTGCGGATGCGGATGACTTCGTCGACGGGCGTGATGAAGATCTTGCCGTCGCCGATCTTCCCGGTGCGTGCCGCTTCGGTGATCACGTTGACCACCTGCTGAACGCTGTCGTTCGGCACGATGATCTCGACCTTCACCTTCGGGACGAAGTCGACGACATACGCCGACCCTCGGTAGACCTCTTTCTTCCCGCCCGTCCGGCCGAAGCCCTTGACCTCGGTGACCGTCATGCCGTGTACGCCAATCTCGGCGAGGCGTTCTTTCACCTCGTCGAGCTTGAACGGCTTGATGATGGCCTCGACCTTCTTCATGGGCGATCGTTAGCGCACCGAATGTTTCCGGTGGGTTTCGCGCACGGGAAAACTGGCCGAGATCCGAGCTACTCCCGGAGCTTGGCGCGGAACGCGTCGATCCGGCGCATCGCGTCGTCGAGGTTGTCGTTGGTCATCTTGAACTGGATGAACTGCGCGAGGTTGTTCCACTCGCCGTCGAGCCGCATCCCGTTCTTCTCCTTGTAGCCCTCGTACAGCCGCGACGTCTGGCTCAGCTTGAGGCCGACCGCGTCGCGGGTCAGCTCGGGCTTCGTCGCAGGTGGCTTGGGCTGCTCGACCCTGCGAGTCGGCCGGTGCGACGACGCGTGGACCACGGGATCGGGCTTCCGCACGATCTCGGCGGGGGCGGCGCCCGAGCCGCCGGGATCAGGCTTCCGCACGATCTCGGCGGGGGCGGCGCCCGAGCCGCCGGGATCGGACTTCCGCACGATCTCGGCGGGGGCGGTGCCCGATCCACCGGGATCGACGGCCGACTCGGCGGCAGGCCGCGTGCGCACCGCCGGGGGCTCGATCGGCTCGAACGTGATCTGCTTGGTCGGCGGGTTGGCCGCGATGACCTCGGTCGGGTGCTTGTGGGTGGCCGCGCGCCCGCCCATCGCCAGCGCGATCGCGCCGACCAGCACGCCGGCGCCGGCCGCGGCGACGATGAACACGCCGCGCTTGCGCTTGCGGGGGATCTCGCGCACCGAGGTCCCGGTGCCGTCGGCGAGTGGTAGCTCCTCCTCGTCCGCGGTCGCGGGGCGCATCACGCTCGTCGGGGGCGCCATCGTGTCGAGCGCCGGCGACCCGCGGTCCACGTCGACCTCGCGGACCTCACCGGAGCTGTTGCGTGGGAGCGGATCCACCGGCGGTGGGAGCGGGAGCTGCGCGAGCGCGAACGAGACGGTCGAGATCGTCTGGGTGTGGAACTGCTCCTGGAAGTCGGAGAGGTGCGCCTTGGCCACGCGCTCGTGGAGCTCGCGCTGGCCGGTCATCTCTTCGGCGAACAGGTCGCGCATGTAGGCCCCGAGCTGGTCGGTGCTGATCGTCGGGTTCACCGCGACGAGCGCTTGCTGGATGGCATCGCGGAACTCGGCCGCGGTCTGATAGCGGTCCTCGGCCTTGGGCCGGAGCGCGGTCGCGACGAGGTCATCGTATGGCGCGAGCACCTTGTCGATGTCCGACGGGAGATCGTGCTCGCCCTTGGCGACCTTCCGGGCGAGCCCGCGATAATCCGGCTCCGGGCCCGGTTCGTAGAGCCGCCGGCCCGTGAGCACCTCGTGCAGCACGACGCCCGCAGCATAGATGTCGGTGCGGTGATCGACGATGCCCCCACGGATCAGCTGCTCCGGCGCCATGTAGCCGAACTTGCCGAAGCCCATCTTCGGATCGGTCGCGGTGCCGCGCATCGCGCTCTTCGCGATCCCGAAGTCGATCACCTTGGTCTCTCCCTCGAACGAGACGAGGACGTTCGGTGGTGAGATGTCGCAGTGCACGAGATTCATCGCCGCACCATCGGACGTGGTACGGCGGTGCGCGTACGCCAGACCGTTCGCGAGCTCGCGCCCGATGAACAGGGCGAGGTCGACGGGTAGCCGCGACTTGCGGTGACCGAGCAGCGCGAGCGTGCGACGCAGATCCCGGCCATCGACGTACTCGAGGGCGAGGAAGTACTCGTCCGCGACGCGACCGACCTCGAACACCTGCGCGACGTTGACGTGCTGGAGCTTGATCGCGACCTGGGCCTCATCGACGAAGCGCGAGATGAACTGCGCGTCCGCGGCGAGGTGCGGGAGCACCTTCTTGATCACCGCGAGCTTCTCGAACCCGGCCAGCCCGTGCTTCGCGAGAAAGATCTCGCCCATGCCGCCGCGCGACAGACGCTGGACAAGCAGATATCTCCCGAATACCTGCGGCAGGCTCGGATCTTGGCGGCCCGTAGGGCCGGTATGGCCCCCCTTGTCCGTCGTCGGTAGCAACCCTGAAATCCTAACCTGGGACGGCATTGGTACAACGATCGTCTTGGTTCCCCAAGCGTTCTGTTCAGGCGGACAGAAGTCGCTGTGATCTATGTGGTTGTAGGCGAGGCAGGCGGTCTGCTAGGTTCGCGCCGGGGATGCGTACGCATGTCTTCGTCGCAGCCTGCCTGGGCGTCTCGATGGTCGGCGGGTGCAATGCCGCCGGATCGTCGGGATCGCTCGACCTCGTTCTGTCGCTGCCCACTCAGGCCGATCTCCGCCCCGCCGGGATGACCACGGTCACGGTCACGGCGACCGCGCCGGGTGAGTCACCGGTGGCGACCACCAGCGTCATCACCGATAACCGGTTCACCGCCGGAGATCTGCCCGTCGGCAGGGATGTCCAGATCGGGGTCGTCTTGCGCGACGTATCGAACCGGATCGTCGGCGTGGGTGAGGCCGGTCAGACGATCGACGTGCTCGGGGACCGCGTCACGGAGATCTCGATTCCGGTCCGCCGGCCGTTTGTCTATGCGAGCAGTGGCACCTCGCTGTACTCGTTCGATCCGACGCTCGATCCGCGCGACGAGAAGTTCCAGGGCAAGCTCGCCGGCGTGACCGGCCCCCAGTTCACGGTGTCGGTCGGCGGAGATCGCCTCGCGGTGGTGTCGTCGAGCGCGGTCCAGGTCGTGGTCACCGCGACCAACGCCGTGATGGGCTCGATCGCCGTGCCGGCCGGGGTCACCGATGCGACGTCGGTTCCGGGCACCCACAAGCTCGCCATCGCCCATGCGACCGGGATCGCGATCGTCGATCTCGACGCGGCCACGATGCAGAACGCCGCGGTCGGCCCCGTCGATCGGGTCACCGTCGGGCCGAGCCAGGACGGGACGATGTATGCGTACGGCTTGATCGCGCGCGCGAAGCCGTCCGAGAACCCGAAGGAGCTCGCCTCGTGCTCCGGGAGCTCGTCGGTGGTCGCCGTCAAGGTCGATGCGCCGATCGTCTCGGCGCCCAAGCAACTCGGGCAGGCGGTGTCGGACCTCGCTGCGGCGCCGGATGCCGCGATGCTGTTCGCCACCCTGCCGTGCACGGGACAGATCGCCAAGGTGACGGGCGACCTCCAGGCCGAGATCGGCGGGCTGACGTTGACCAACATCGCGCCGCTCGAAGGTGCCGCGGTGCTCACCGTCGCGGGTGACCGAATCTGGGCCGCCGGGACCCACGCCGCCACCGCCGTGTGCTCGACGTCCACCGGCGATCCGACCGCATGTCAGACCACGACGCCCGCGGCCTGTCCCCAGCCGTCCGCGACCCACCTGGCGTATGTCAGCGACGGCGCCAACCTGATCGTGGCATCGGTCCCGCTCGATGGCGGCGCACCGATCACGCTGCAGGTGCCGGGACGCCGCGAGACGATGGTCGACAAGAACGACTCCGCCCGATCTCACGCCCAGGTGCTCCGGGCGTTCGGCGCGATCCCGCTCGACCTCGTCGCCCTGCCCGGCGGTCAGTATGTCGGGATCGTCGCGAAGAGCCGCTATTACATCGAGCAGCTCGACAACGGCATTCAGACCATCCTGCCCTGCCTCGACGGCAACACGGCAGATTGGCTCCTCCTGGACATGGCGAGCAGCTCGATCGCACAGCGCGTACGAACGTCGTGCTCCGTGTTCGCGGAGCCGGGTGCGTTCTTCAGCATGTGGGAATGCGACACGCCTCCGGCCGGGGAGAGCTCGATGTTCATGCCGAACTACCAGGCGACCTCGGTCGGCGCCCTGTTCGGAGCCCGATGAGGTACGCCGCGATCGCGATGCTCGCGCTGGTCCTCGGGTCCGGCCGCGCGCACGCGGATCCAGATCCCAAGCGCAAGGTCGTGGTCCTCGAGTACCGCGCGAGCTCGTCGGCCCTGCAAGGGATCGCGATGCGCATCCTCGGCACGCTCGGCAAGCAGACTTCGCTGCAGCTCCTCGGTCCCGATCAGACGCGCACGGTCTACGGCGATCACCTCGATCAAGTGATGGTGAAGTGCGCCGGTGACTCCGAGTGCATCGGCCGGATCGGCCAGAAGGTCGGCGCCTCCGAGGTGCTGCTCGTGGGCATCAGCGAGCTCGGAGACGTGATCCTCACGATGCAGCGGATCGACGTCGCGACCAAGACGGTGAACGCGCGGATCGCGGACGCGCTCGGCGCGAACGTCACCCCGTCCGATGCGCAGATCGACGGCTATCTGCAGCGGCTGCTGCCGCCGAGCGACTTCTTGCGCTTCGGCGTGATCGACATCGTCGTCAACCTCGGCGGCGCCGCGGTGACGGTCGGCGGTCAATCGCGCGGGTTATCGCCGGTCCAGCCGCTCAAGCTGCACGCCCCGGCGACCTACGATATTCGCGTCGAGAAGGCCGGCATCGTGCCGTTCACGACCAAGGTGGCCTTGCCGCCGGACGGCGAGGTCAAGGTCGAGGCCGAGCTGTCTCGCCGCGGCGCGACGGCGTGGTACCAGCGCTGGTACGTCCTCGCCGTCGGCGGGGTCCTGATCGCCGGCGCCGCGGGCACCACGATCTACTTTGCCACCCGGACCGAGGCGACGCCGAGCGACACCGTGCCGGTCAGCGGCGTACTTCAGTGATCAGCGCGCGGTGAGCTCCGCGAGCATCACGAGCGCGTCCTCGCCGTCGTCTTGGTAGTAGCGAGCGCGCACGTGCACGGTGCGAAACCCGGCTCGCTCGTAGAGCGCGATCGCGGGCCGGTTGTGGGTGCGAACCTCGAGCGTGGCGAGCGTCGCCCCGATCGCGATCCCGGCATCGAGGGCGTGGGTGAGGAGCTGGGCGCCGATGCCCGCCCGACGACGATCAGGGTGCGTCGCGATCGCGAGGATGTGGACCTCGCCGCCCGCGCCATGGCCGGGCGCAACCAGCCAGTAGTTGCAGAACCCGACGACCTCGGGCGCGCGCGCCACGTCGAGCCGTGCGAGGTCGCGCGACAGCTCGGCCTCGAACGTCGCCCGCGGCCACGGCACCTTGAACGAGTGACGCTCGATCTCCTGGATCTCGTCGAGATCGGCGATCGTCGCGCGCTCGATGATCATGGCCTCTTGATCACGACGTTGAGCAGCGCACGCCACAAGGGTTCGATGCCCTCGGTGTCGAGCGTGGACACCGCGAACGGATCCCGGCGGAGCGCCAGCAGCTGCTTCTGCTTCGCGATCTCGAGCATCCGCTTGTTCTTGGGCAGCTTGTCGGCCTTGGTCAGCGCGACGACGATCGGCTTCTCGCGCTCGGCGAGCCACGGCACGAAGTCGAGCTCTTCGTCCTCGGCACCGCGACGAATATCGATCAGGAGCAGCACCCCGACCAGCGTCGGCCGCGCGGACAGATAGCTCTCGATCAGGGGCTTCCAGCTCTCGCGCGTCGCGGCGTTGACCTGGGCGTAGCCAAAGCCCGGAAGATCGACGAGGTGAAACGACGGATTCGCGTCGACCTGAAACCAGTTGATCAGGCGCGTGCGCCCGGGCGTCCGAGAGGTCCGCGCGAGGCCGTCCTGCCCGACGAACGCGTTGATCAGGCTCGACTTGCCCACGTTCGAACGTCCGACGACGGCGAGCTCTGGCAGCGTGGGCGGGGGAAAGTCCGCGGGCGCCGCGGCCGAGGTCACGAAGGTTGCTTGGAGACGACTCATGGGCGTTGGGCTCTTGGCTTGCTGGGAACCGGGTGCACCGGAGCCGTGGGGTCGAGAGGTGTGCCACGAATCGGCCGCGCATGACACTCCATGCACAGCGCCGTCCGCGCCTTGGGCGTCGAGAGATCCGCGAGCCCGAGCGCCCGGGCCACCGGGCCGTCGCGCATGATGTCGGACTCGGCATAGGCGGCGCCCGCTCCATGGCATGCCTCGCAGCCGACCTCCACGGCGATCGCCGGGCCAGCGGGGGCCTCCCCCGTCGCGTGGCAGGCCAGACAGCGCGGCTCCGGACGCCCGGGGAACCGGTCTCGCGTGAGGGCGTGGCGGGTCGCCTGCCAGGACGCGAGCTCGGCGGGATGGCACGTCCCACACGCCGCGCTCCCGATCCAGTCACGTCGCGCAGCCACCGCAGCTCCCGTCGCCACCGCGAGCACGGCGAGGCAGAGGATCGCGCGGGTGAGCATGCGCCGAGAGGCTACCGCGGCCTGGCCCCAGCCCCCAAGTGCCGTCCCGCGCGTGAGGCGTCCCTGCGCACCTCCTGCCACGAATTCGATCGAATGGCTCGGGCCTGTGGTACCGAACGCTCGTGGCGGTGCACGTGATCGGGCTGACCGGTGGGATCGCTTCGGGCAAGAGCACGGTCGCCCGCATGCTCGCGGAGCGCGGGGCGGCGATCGTCGATGCCGACCAACTCGCCCGCCATGTCGTCGAGCCAGGGCAGCCTGCGCTCGCCGAGCTCGTGGCGCGGTTCGGCGCCTCGATCCTGACTCCCGATGGTCAGCTCGATCGCAAGCGGCTCGGTGCGATCGCGTTCAGTGATCCGGCCGCGCGCGCGGACCTCGGCCAGATCACCCACCCGCGGATCGCCGCCGCGAGCGCCGCCGCGATCTCCACGTGGGCCGATGCAGGTGCCTCGGTCGTGTTCTACGAGGCGGCCTTGCTCGTCGAGAACCGTGCCCACAACGGGCTCGCCGGGCTCATCGTCGTGTCGGCATCCCCCGAAGCCCAGCGCGCCCGGCTGGTGGCTCGTGACGGGCTCTCGCTCGACGAGGCGGCTGCCCGGATCACCGCCCAGGCCCCGCTGGCCGACAAGCTCGCGGCGGCGACCTGGGTGATCGACAACAGCGGGCTGCTCGATCGCGAGGCCCTGGGCCACGAGATCGATCGCGTGGTCGCCGAGATCGAGGCGAAGTTCGGCCCCGTGCGGGTCCCCAACGCGCCGAAGACCGATCAGATGACCGGGCGGATCGCGATGCCCAAGCGAGACGTCGCGCTGCTCACCGGATTCCCGGCGTTCACCGCGAAGCGCATGATCGCGAAGCTGCTCGCGTCGGAGCCCGAGACCAAGCTCTACGTGCTCGCGCAGCAGCGGTTCGCCGCCGAGGCCGAACAGTTCCTCGCGGTCCTGCCCGGCAAGGAGCGCGCCGAGGTCCTCGTGGGCGACGTCTGTGACATGGACCTCGGACTGTCGAGCCTCGAGTACCGCGCGCTGTCGCGAGAGGTCACCTGGATCCACCACCTCGCGGGCATCTACTTCATGGGCGTGGATCCGGTGACCGCCCGGCGGGTCAACGTGCTCGGCACCCGCACGATGCTGGATCTCGCGCGCGATGCGCCACGCCTCGAGCGTGTGGTGCACTGGTCGACGGCGATGGTGTCCGGCGATCGCCGCGGCACGTTCTTCGAAGAGGATCTCGACGCGGGCCAGAAGTTCCACAACGACTACGAGCGGACCAAGTACGACGCCGAGAAGCTCGTGCGCGCCGCGATGCGCCAGCTCCCGATCACGGTGGTACGCCCGGGGATCATCGTCGGAGACAGCCGCACGGGCGAGATCGACAAGCTCGATGGTCCCTATTATCTGATGGTGCTGATCGCGACCAACGCATCGGGGCTGCGCCTACCGCTGCTCGGCCGCAGCGACGTGCCGCTGCCGCTCGTCCCGATCGACTACGTGATCGACGCGGCATGGCTCGTCGGCCGCAGCGAGAGCGCAGCCGGCAAGACGTTCCACCTCACCGATCCGGCACCGCTCGCCGCACGTCAGGTGTTCGAGGGGGTCGCCGAGCACGCCCACACCGAGAAGCCACGCGGGTCGATCCCCCGCCCGCTCGCGCGCGCCGTGTTGCGGACACCGGGGCTGTCGCGGCTCGGCCGCGGTCCGCTCGCGTTCGTCGATATCCTCGATCACGTCGTGAGCTACGATCAGACCAACACCGAGCGCGTGCTCTCGCCCACGGGCCTGCGCTGCCCATCGTTGATGGACTACCTGCCGGTGCTGGTGCGCTACGTCCTGGACATCTCGCGACCTCCACCGGTCGAGGTCGACGAGGTCGCCGACCCGCTCGATTAGGAACGACGCGGCGGTCGCGGACCTGGGTGACGCGCGATCCCGATCACGGTGGGCGTCCACCCTCGTCCTCTTCGTCGCCTGCCTTCTGGCGCAGCCCGGCGCGCTCGAGGAGCCTGTAGAGGAACTTGCGCTCGAGACCGGCATCGCGTGCGGCCTGAGACAGGTTGCCCTGCGCGCGCTGCACCAGATCGCTCAGGTACTCGCGCTCGAACCTCGCGACCACCTCGTCCTTCGCCTCGTGGAACGGACGATCCGCGCGCGCCGTCTGGGTCTCGGGCGCGGCCGCCGTTGGACGCAACACGAACGGCAACGACTGGAAGTCATCGTCGGGACCTGCGAGCGCGACCGCGCGCGTGATCACGTTGCGAAGCTCGCGCACGTTACCCGGCCAGTGATAGCGCTGAAGTCGATCGAGGGCGGCGCCTCCCACCTGGGTGGCGAGCTGCTTCGAGCCTGCGCGCTCGAGGAACATCGTGATCAACATCCCGAGATCGCTCATGCGCTGGCGCAGCGGTGGAACGTGGACCTCCACCACCGCCAGGCGGTAGTAAAGATCGCCGCGGAACCCGCCGCGCGCGACCTCGGCGAACACGTCGCGGTGCGTGGCCGCGACGACGCGCACGTCGAAGCGCTCGCTCTTGCGCCCACCCAGGGGCACGACCTCGCCCGCCTCGAGCATGCGGAGGAGCTTGGGTTGCATCGCGACCGGCAGATCACCGATCTCGTCGAGGAACAGGGTGCCATTGTGCGCGGCAGCGAACGCGCCCTGGCGGTCCCCCGCGGCGCCGGTGAACGAGCCCTTGAGGTGACCGAACAGATCGCTCTCGATCAGGGTCTCGGTCGACGCGCCGCAATCGAACACGACGAACGGACCGTCCTTGCGCGGCGACGCATCGTGGACCCCGCGGGCCATCAGCTCCTTGCCCGTGCCGCTCTCGCCGAGGAACAAGATCGGGGCCGCTGACTTGCTGGCGCGCTCGAGGACCGCGAACACCTGACGCATCACCGGGCTCGCGCCGAACAGCGCGCCGAACCGATCGTTGATCGAGGGCGCGATGTCGAGCACCTCGTCGGCCGGCATCAACTGGACCAGGGTCTTGCCGATGCGCAGCGCGACCCCGGGCGGCGCAACGACCTTGCCGACGGCGACACCATCGATCACGGTGCCGTTCTTCGATCCCAGATCGGTGACCGCGAACCCGGCCGCGGTCGGCGAGATCGAGCAGTGCCGGCGCGACACGAAGCTATCGGTGAGCACGACATCGCACGAGCGCTCGGTGCCGATCACCACGCCGATCGGCGGCAGATCGATCTCGAGGCCACGATCGGGCCCATCGACCACCCGAAGCTGGGCCGCGCGAACCGGCGGCCGCGCGGCGACCGCATTGGTGACGCGGGTGACCAGCACTAACGACGCTCTAGCTCCGAGCGAATCCGCATGCGCAGCGCGTTGAGCTTGATGAAGCCCTGCGCGTCGCGCTGGTCGTAGACCGCGTCTTCCTCGAAGGTCACGATGTCGGGGCGATACAGGCTGTGCGGTGCCTTGCGACCGAGCACGGTGACACTTCCCTTGAACAGCTTGAGGCGGACCGTCCCGGTGATCGCCTGCGCGATGTCATCGACCAGGCGCTGCAGCGCCTCGCGCTCGGGCGAGAACCAGAACCCGTTGTAGACGAGGGCCGCGTAGCGCGGCATCAGATCCTGGCGCAGCCGCAGGATCTCGCGATCGAGGGTCAGCGACTCCACCGCCGAACGCGCCGCGTGGAGCACCGTGCCGCCCGGCGTCTCGTACACGCCACGCGACTTCATCCCGACGAATCGATTCTCGACGAGGTCGACCCGGCCAACGCCGTGCTCCCCCGCGATCGCGTTGAGCTGGCGGAGGATCTCGACCGGACCTACCCGCTCGCCATCGATCGCGACGACGTCGCCCTTCTCCACCTCGAGCTCGAGGATCCGCGGCGTGTTGGGCGCGGCCAGCGGATCGCGCGTGCGCTGGAACATCTCCGGATCGGGCTCGCGCCATGGATCCTCGAGCACGCCGCCCTCGTAGCTGGTGTGCAGGAGGTTGCGATCGACCGAGTACGGCTTGTCGACCGTGGCCTCGATCGGGATGTTGTGCTTCTTCGTGTACGCGATCAGCTCGCGGCGGCCCTTGAACTCCCACTCGCGCCACGGCGCGATGATCTTGATGCCGGGCCGGAAATGATAGGCAGCGAGCTCGAACCGGACCTGGTCATTGCCCTTGCCGGTGGCACCGTGCGAGATCGCGTCCGCGCCCTCCGCGTCGGCGGCATCCATCATGCCCTTGGCGATGCACGGGCGCGCGAGCGCGGTGCCGAGCAGGTACGTGCCTTCGTAGAGCGCGCCGGCGCGCAACGCGGGGAACACGTAGTCGCGCACGAACTCGGTGCGCAGATCACGGATCACCGCCTTCTGCGCGCCGACCGCGAGCGCCTTGGTGCGCGCACCTTCGAGGTCCTCGTCCTGGCCGACATCGGCGCAGAAGCAGACGATCTCGCAGTGGTACGCCTCCGCGATCCAGCGCACGGCGACGGAGGTATCGAGCCCGCCCGAGTAGGCGAGAATGACTTTCTTGACAGCAGTCTTGTTGGTGGTCATCGCATGATCCCGCGCAGAAAGAGCTGGCATAGATGGCGGTAGGCCTCGAGCCGCGGCATGCCGGACACGTCGAGGATCTCGTCGATCGACAGAGTGCCGTCGACGCGTGACAAGAGGAAGGCGGCGCGGGGGTTGATCGGCGCGCTGGCCAGCTCGTGGAGCGGGAGCGTGAGCACCGGCTGCCGATCGAGGTCCCCGATGAACGCCTGAAACACCGTCATGATCGTATCGCGGTTGCGATGGACGAGCTTCTGCGCCAGGGCGCTGCCCGGATCCTCGGAGAGCACGAGGTCGACGGCGGCCACCGCGCGGTCGAGGTCACCCTCGCGATTCCACTCGACCGCACGCTCGAGCAACGACGTGATCCGCCGCCGCGTCTGGTCGTCCCGCCGCTCGCCCTGGGGCGCATCGTTGTCGACCTCGTTGAGGATCTGCGCCGTGCGCGCGTCGATCGGATCGAACGGCAGAGCGAGATCCGAATGGGTGCCTCCGAACGGCGCGGTCGACCTGTCGCGCAGCGGGCGCATGTTCGCGACGGTCTGTTCCTCCTCGGTGGGGGGACGCGAGTGCCGCAAGCCAAGCTCGCGTGTCAACGCGGTGATCAGCGGCGCCTCGACCTGCAGCTCCTCGATCTGCGGCGCCTCGATCTGCAGCGCCTCGCTCGCAGCCCTCATGCCGCCCGAGATCTCCATCGTCGGCTTGTTCGAGAAGTCGCGGGTGCTGCTCTGGGGCACGCTCGGCGCCATGTCCCGGGTGGGTGCGCTCGAGATCGACGGCGGATTCGGCCCGGCCTTCGCGGCGACGTCGCGCGTCGTCGCGGCGGGTGTCACGAGATCGATCGGCAGATCGCGTGTGGTCTTCGGAACCGGCAACGAGGTCACCAGCTCGACCGTCGCGGGGTCGAGCGTCGTTCGCAGCACGGGCGGAAGGTCGCCCTCGACGTCCGGCCCGGCGTACGACAGCTCGAACGTCGGCGGCGGCCCATCGACGTCGAGCTCGATCGGATCGACCCCCGCCGGCGGTGGCGTGAACTCGGTGTTCGCACGCTGCGCGTCCTCGGGCGCCTGCGGCGTTCGCAGCGTCATCTTCAGCTCGGGCGGCCCGTTCGAGGCGCGACGGTGGCGGGCGGGGGCAGGCGCGGAGGGCGGCGCGCTGGGCTCCGGCTCCGGCTCCGGTGACCGCAACGCACGTACGAAGCCGAGCTCGCGCTTCCGGATATCCGTGGGCTGGGCGCCGAATCCCGCGGGGCTCTGCGTATCCTCCGCCGTCCCGAAGCCAGGCGTGTGCTGGGCATGCTGGAACTCGGTGACGAACGAATCGGCGTTCAGCAGATTGGCGTTGAGCCGGCCTTGCGGATACTCGCTGGTCTCGTCGTCGAAGTTGATCGAGCCGCCGCCCTGAGGCGGTTCGTCCGCTTCGAGCTCGACGGTCCCGCCAAAGTCACCGGACGCTGGATCGTCCTCGTTCGGCGACTCACTCGTCACCTGACGAAACGGCGAGCTCTCGTCATCGATGAACCAACCCTCATCGAGCGGGTCCATGTGCAGCGGCGCGGCGGGCACCGGCGCCGCCTCGCCC
>WBZN01001704.1_pt1 | contig 12909 bp, 12 predicted proteins | sample 5204281 | NCBI WGS metagenome assembly WBZN01 (sample SAMN12344347, study PRJNA552823) | activated sludge metagenome | biome: Activated sludge suspended growth; feature: Nitrification reactor; material: Wastewater; isolation source: activated sludge from nitrification reactor of wastewater...
TTCTACCCGGATCGCGAAAAGCCTCCAGAACGTCGCCGGCTCCGGTGTCGACGACTTGAAGGGGGGAACTCACGATGCGACCAAAGCACCGAGCGTTGACACTCATCCTGGTGGCCTTGCATGCATTGGCCGCCGCCGCATGCGCTCATCAGGACAAGCCGAAGCTCGCGTCGGCTGCCCGCGCCGACGCGCTCACGAATTCCATCGGGATGAAGCTCGTGTTGATCCCGGCGGGCGAGTTCCTCATGGGCGCGGAGGAAGATCCAGACGCCACGATGAAGGCGTTTCCCTACGTTGATCCCGCCCTGCTGCCACGCGAAGGGCCGCGTCACAAGGTCCGCATCACGAAGCCGTTCTACATGGGGAAGACGGAGGTGACGCTCGGCGAGTTCATGACCTTCCTCCGCGAGACCCACTACAAGATCGACGCCGAAGACGGCAAGCCGATGACGGGCTACGACAAGGACGGCCGGACGATCGAATCGACGGCCTTTCGCCCCTGGGCGCCGGGCTGGAAGGTGGAAAACGATCATCCCGTCGGATACGTCTCCTGGAATGACGCCGTCGCGTTCTGCGCCTGGCTCAGCCGGAAGGAAGGCAGGAAATACCGACTCCCGACCGAGGCGGAGTGGGAATACGCCTGCCGGGCCGGCACGAGCACCCGGTACTCCTGCGGCAACGACCCGGAGCAGCTCATCGATTTCGCCAACGCATCGGACGCGGATCGCGCGGCGCTGTTTCCGGGCAAGCTCGTCGACGTATTCGACAAATCCGGCAAGAAGACCGGCGAGCGGATCCCGTACCCTTTCCTCGCGGGGCATGACGGCTACGCGTGGACGGCGCCGGTCGGAACCTTTCGTCCGAACGCCTTCGGTCTCCACGACATGCACGGCAGCTCGTGGGAATGGTGCTCCGATTGGTTCGACGAGAACTACTATCGCGAATCGCCGATCGAAGATCCTCAGGGCCCGGCGACGGGAGAGATCCGCGTCTCTCGTGGAGGCGCGTTCGACAACGCTCCCTTCTCGCTCCGCTGCGCGCGCCGCGACGGCGGTACGCCGGAATCGCACGACAATCACGACGGTTTCCGCGTCGTGCTCGAGCCGTAGCGGGGTCGTGCCGGGCCAGCGTGCAGCGCGAAGAAGCCGCCTTCTTGCCGACCACGCCGAGCGCTCGAACTTCCTGTCCTACCAGCGCAGCGAACCGCCGATCGATTCGCTGCGCGACGGTGCGGACTCCGAGGTCCTGCTCACCCGCATCGGTCTGCCGAAGACGCCGCCCCGGCGAGGATCAGCGGTGGGTCGGCGCGTCAGAAACCGGCACTGCGCCGCTCTTCCTGAGCAACGCGAGCACGCGATCCTGGGGCATGCCGAGCACGGTGAAGTCGTCGGCGCCGCGCATGGTCCGGCCCGCGACCAGGGCGTTTACGATCGCCTCCTCGGTCGCCTGGACCGCGGCTTCGAGAATCGGGTCGAGGCGATCGTTCGGAACCATGTCGAGATGGGCCACGCCGCGCGGATCGGCGGCCTTCGGATTGGCGGTCGAGAAGGCCAGGAACAGGTCGCCCGAGCCGTTCATCGCGACGCTGCCCAGCCGTCCGAGGCCGAGTGCGGCGCGGCGCGCGATGCGCTTGAGCTGGTGCGGCAGCAAGGGCGCGTCGGTGCCGATCACGATCAGGATCGAGCCCTGCTCGCGTTCACGGAACGTGCCCTCCGGGATCTCCCGGCCCACCGGCACGCCGGCGATCCGCACCTGCCGGCGCAGCCCGGTGTTGCACTGCACGATCGCGCCGACGGTGTAGCCGCCGTCCTTTGCCGCCAGCCGGCGCGAGGCGGTGCCGATACCGCCCTTCCATTCGAAGCAGATCATCCCGGTGCCGCCGCCCACCGCGCCCTCTTCAACCGGCCCGCCGCGCGCCGCGTCGAGCGCCGCGAAGGCATGCTCGGCGCGGACGTGGAAACCGTTGATGTCATTGAGATCGCCGTCCCAGGTCTCGCCCACCACCGGCAGCGACCAGTAGTAGCCCGAGGCATCGGCGCCGCCATGCTGCAGGCGCCACGCGATCACCGCGTCGCGCACCACGCCGACGCTGTGCGTGTTGGTGAACATCACCGGCCCTTCGAGAAAACCGCCCTCCTCGATCCACGCCGTGCCGGTCATCTCGCCGTTGCCGTTGAGCGAGAACGTGCCCGCGAACACCGGATCGCTCGACGCCTTGCCGCGCGGCAGGATCGCCGTGACGCCGGTGCGCACCGGCCCCTTGCCGACCACCAGCTTGCCTTCGCCTTCGATGAGCGTCGCATGCCCCACTTCGACGCCGGCAAGATCGGTGATCGCGTTCAGAGGACCAGGGGCGCCGTCGAACGGAATGCCGAGGTCGCGAGCTCGCGGCTCGGCGGCGGCGCCGTGCGAGACCACGAACGCTACGAGGGCCAGCAGCCCCGTCGCGACGCCGCGCGTACGGCGGCCCCCGCCGGCAGGGGCCACCGACACCGGGGCATCGCCGTCGAGCGGCATGGCGATCAGGCCCAAAGCGATCCCCGCGCGCTGGAGCCGCCGCGCGGCAGGACCGCGACGACCCGCCCGCGCGCATCCACCAGCAGGTCGTGAAACCACTTGCCGCCATAGGGCGCCCGCGCTGCAATCGCCAGCACGGGCGGTGGAATCGCGCTGGCATCGATCGCCACGACGGTCGCCGGTCCCGCCGGTACCGCGGCGAACGGTTTCACTTGCAACACCAAGGCGGCGAACAGCACGGCGTGTGGCACGGAGCCTCCGACTAGGTTCGGTTCGCCGGATCCGCGAGTTGGGCTCGCAACTGCGCCTTGGCCGCCTCGAGTGCCTTGCGTCGGTCCGGATGCTCCGTGCCCCGCAGCTCCTCGTCGATGCGTGCCAGCGACATCTCGATGCCTCGGCGGCGGCCGGCCTCCTTCGTCGCCGCGCGCCCGACGATGTCGGCGGCGCGTTTCGCTTCCTGCCGTGCCTGCTCCCGATCTGCTCCCTGGTCCTCTTCGCTCTTACCCCAGCCGCGTGCCATGCCCCTACCCTACACCCGGCGTCAGCCGAGGTGAAGAATTCGCCGCGGCGCGATTCCCCTCACTCCTCTCGCAACGCGACCATGGGATCGACGCGCGCCGCCCGCAGTGCCGGACGAGCCGTCGCCGCGAGCGTTGCGAGCAAGAGCAGGGCCAGCGCTCCGGCGAGGGACCAGCCGTCCACCGGTGAGACCTGAAACAGCAGCCCGGCGAGCACCGGACGCAGGCCCAGGCTGACCGCGAGCCCCGCCAGGGCGCCGGCCAATGCCGCGCGCAGGCCTTGCCCGGCGGTCGCGGCGGCGACGCCGCGGGCGCTCGCCCCCAGCGCCATGCGTATGCCGATCTCGCGCTTGCGCTGCGCGACCAGGAAGCTCAGCAGGCTGTACAAGCCCTGCACCACCAGGAATACCGCCGCCAAGGCGAAGGCCCCCAGCACCTCGGCGAGGAACCGCGGCAGCGCCGACGCCCGGGCCTGGCGGTCGACCAACGCCTCCATGTCGCCCAGCGTCAACGCCGGATCGACCCGCCAGACCGCCTCGCGCAGCGCCCGGCCGAGAGCGCGCGGGTCGCCGCCGGTACGCACCAGCAGCGTGCCGAAGCGCTGCCACGCCGGCCCGCGCTGCGCGTACGGGAGATACAGCGCCCGCGTATCGGGCCGCGCCAGCTCGGAGGACTTCTGATCCGCCACCACGCCGACCACGCTGAACCAGCGCGTGTCGTCCCAGCCGCTGAAACGCACCCGCTTGCCGACCGCATCCTGCCCGGGCCAATAGGTGGAGGCGAAGCGTTCGTTGACCACCAGCACCGGCGCCGCGTGCTCGTCGTCGGCGTCGGTCAGCAGACGGCCGCGCAGCAGCGGCGCCCGTACGCCGCGGAAGTAGTCGCCCATCACGGTGCGCACGCGCGCGGCGGGCTTGGCGCCGTCCGGCGACGTGTAGCCGTCGATTTCGATCGTGCTGCCGATGCCGCGCCCGGGATCGCGCAGCGGCGCGCCGATCACCGCCGCCGCGTTCTCGACCCCCGGAATTCCGCGCATCGCGGCGACCAGCGCGCGAAACGCCCGCGTCTGCGCCTCGCGATCGGCGTACCGGGCCTCGGGCAGCACCAGCTCGGCCGTAAGCACTCCCGCGGGGTCGAAACCCAGCGGCAACGCGGCGAGCGCCAGGAAGCTCCGCCCGAGCTGTTGGGCGCCGAGCGCCAGCACGAACGCCAGCGCCACTTCGAGCGCCACCAGGAGATGCCGCAGATCGCGGCCGCGCCGGCCCGTGCCCGCGGTGCCACGCCCGCTCTCCTGCAGCACCGCGGCCGGCGCGATGCGCAGCGTCCGCCACGCTGGGCCGAGGCTGCACAACAGGCCGCAGAGCAGCGCCGCCGCACACCCGAACAGGAAGACCGGCAGATCGGGCAGGACCGCGGAGGCGCGGGGCAGCTCGGCCGGACCCATCCGCGCCAGCGCCGGGCCGCCGGCGAACGCCAGCGCCAGGCCGAGCGCCCCGCCGCCTACCGCGAGCACCAGGCCCTCGAGCAGCAGCGGGCGGATGATGCGCCCGCCGGTCGCGCCCAACGCCGAGCGCAGCGCTACGTCGCGGCGCCGGCCGGCGGCGCGGGCCAGCATCAGGCTGCCGAGGTTCGCGCAAGCGATCAGCAGCACTAGAAGAACGGCGCCGAACAGCACCCACAACGCCTTGCGTACGTTGCCCACCAGGAAGTCGAGCAGCAGGATGGGCCGCACGATCTTGCCGCGATTGGTGCGCGGATATTCGCGCTCCAGCCGCTGGCTGATCGCGAGCAACTCCGACTGCGCGGCGCCGAGCGTCGCTCCGGGCCGCAGCCGGCCGATGGCGTCGAAGTTGTTGGTACCGCGCTCGGCGAGCGCCCACGGCGTTTCGATCGCCACCGGAACCCACAGCGCCGTGCCGTCACCCAGCACGTCGAATCGCGCCGGCATGACGCCGAGGATCGTGGTCGGATGGTCGCTCAGCCGGATCGACCTGCCGACGATCGCGGGATCCGCGGCGAAACGCGATCGCCACAGCGACTCGGAGATCACCGCCACGCGCGGCCCACCGGCGCGATTGTCTTCCGCCGTCAGGGTACGCCCGAGGAGCGGCTCGACGCCCAGCACGCGGAAGTACTGCGGCTCGACCACTCCTCCGCGCAGCCGCTCGGGCTCGCCCTCGCCGACCAGGTCGAAGCTCCAGTCGCGCAGGAACAGCGCCACCGAATCGAGCGCCGGCGTGGCCCGGCGCCAGTCCTCGCCGTCCGGAATGGAGACGTCGCCGGTGCGCGTGATGAACACCACCTGCTCCGGCTGCGGCACGGGCAAGGCGCGCAACAGGACGCCGTGCACGACGCTGAACACGGCCGTGCTCGCGCCGATCCCGAGCCCCAGCGTGAGTAACGTGGCGACGGTGAACCCGGGACTGAGGCGCAGGCGGCGAAATGTCTGGCGAAGCTCGTTCCCCATGATCGGTGTCTCCTGATTCGCCCTGATCTGATCTTCCTGATCTGCTCGGGGAGCTCAGATGCGATTTGGCCTTTCGCTAGGTGGGTACCTGCACCCGGAGGCGAGGTTTCTCTCGGAACGGGAAACGGAACCAAAACGGGGCGGACGGTACCCTGCCAGGGATCGGCGCCTTCGAAACGGGGGGCCCAGCACCGCCGACGCTCCGCCCCCCCGTGAAGAAGGGATGGCCGCGACGCCGCCCGGTGTGCGAAACTTCGCGCCACCGATGGCCACCCAGCCGACGACTTCGGCGACGTTCGCGGAGCTGCCTCCCGACGTCGTCGCCTCGCCGTTGTACAACGCCGATCTCGCGCCGGTGCCGGCCGCAGGCCGCACCTGGACGACCTACAACTTCGCCGCGCTGTGGATCTCCATGGCGCACTGCATCCCGACGTACATGCTGGCCGGCGGATTGATCGCGGTGGGCATGAACTGGTGGCAGGCGCTGCTCACCATTGGCCTCGGCAACCTCATCGTCCTGGTGCCGATCCTGCTCAACGCCCATCCCGGCACCAAGTACGGCATCCCGTTCCCGGTGCTGGCGCGCTCCGCCTTCGGCACCAAGGGCGCCAACATCCCGGCGATCCTGCGCGCCATCGTCGCCTGCGGCTGGTTCGGCATCCAGACCTACATCGGCGGCGAGGCGGTGCGCACGTTCGTCGAGGCGATGTGGCCGGGGTTCGCGAAGCTCGGCGGCGGCGCCGCCTTCGCCGGGCTCACGGTGCCGAGCGCGCTCACCTTCCTGTTCTTCTGGGCGCTCAACATCTGGATCATCTATCGCGGCATGAACGCCGTGCGCGTGTTCGAGAACTGGGCCGCGCCGATCGTTCTGGTGATGGCCGCGTGGCTGCTGGTCTGGGCCGTGGGCCGCGCCGGCGGTGTCGGGCCGCTGCTTTCCGAACCGTCCAAGTTCGCGACCTTCGGCGAATTCTGGAAGGTCTTCGTGCCGTCGCTCACCGGCATGGTGGGATTCTGGGCGACGCTGGCGCTCAACATTCCGGACTTCACGCGCTTCGGCAAGGGGCAGCGCGAGCAGATGCTCGGCCAGACGCTCGGCCTGCCGACGACCATGATCGCCTTCTCGGCGATGGGCGTGGTGATCACCAGCGCTTCGCAGGCGATCCTCAAGGGCGTCCCGGTCGAGAAGCTGTGGGACCCGGTGGCCATCCTGTCGTTCATCACCTCGTCGGCGGCGCCGCCCGGGCTCGACGCGCCGCTCCTTGCGTCGGCCACCGAGCGCGTCGTGGTCGCGGTGATCGCGCTGCTCGGCGTCGGCATTGCCACGGTGTCGGTCAACATCGCGGCGAACGTGGTGTCGCCCGCCAACGACTTCGCGAACCTCGCGCCGAAGCGCATTTCCTTCCGCACCGGCGGCCTGATCACCGGTGTGCTCGGCATCGTCATGATGCCGTGGAAGCTGCTGGCGAGCGCCGGCAGCTACATCTTCACCTGGCTCATCGGCTACTCGGCGCTGCTCGGTCCCATCGCCGGCATCCTGGTGGTCGACTACTGGCTGCTCCGCCAGCAGCAGCTCGACGTCGCAGACCTCTACCGCCCGCACGGCCGCTACCGCGGCGTCAACGGGGTCGCGGTCCTCGCCCTCGTCCTCGGCATCGCCCCCAACGTCCCCGGCTTTCTGCACGCCGCCGGCATCGCCGACGCGCCGAGGATTTTCGACGACCTCTACGTCTACGCCTGGTTCACGGGATTCCTGATCGGCGGCGCGGTGTACTGGCTGGGGTCGCGGCGACGGCCGGCTTCGCGTTGAAGCACTTTCGTAGACCTCAGAACCGGAACTCCTCGATCACCGCCGGATCGCCGCGATAGTCGCTGTAGCGGATCCAGTTCGGCTTCACGCGGACGTACACCAACCCGGGCCAGGCGAGGCGTTGCGGGCCGTCCGGGAAGGCGGCGTAGTAGACCTCCCGCAGCCGGTGCAGCTCCTCGCCGGCCGGGAAATCGGCCAGGCCTTCGTACTGGACGGTGATTTCCTCGCCGTCGCCGCCGCCGAGGACCAGCGCGATGCGCGGATCGGCGCGCAGATTCGCGGCCTTGCGCGTCGACTCCAGCGTGTCGAAGACCAACTCCAACTCCGCGGTCACGGCGACACCGATCACCGCCGCCTGTGGCGCCCCGCCGCTCGCGACCGAGCACTGCACGGCGGTGCGATGCGCCTCGAGAAACCGCAGCAGCTCCGCCCGCGTCATGCCACTGACGAGCTACTTGCGCCGCGGGATGGCCGGACCGGAGGCCTGGCTGGAGTCGGTGCCGGACGTCGGCGGTCCTGCGAGCGTGATGCACGGCGGCTCGAAACGGCTTCGCCGCGCGCGCCGATCGGTCGCGCCGGTCTTGGGCACGGGATCGCTCGCCTCGGCATCGGCGACCAGGATCAGCGGCGTGGCGCGCACGTCGCCCGGAGCGCAGACGCCGCCGCCCAGAGCGGGCGCCGAGCGCACGGTGCCGGCAGGCGCGCCGCGCGCGAGCCGGGGAGCGCCCGCTACGGCGAGCACGAGAAGAAGAGTGGAAGCCAGGGCGATTTCACGTCGGGTCATGAGCACCTCCTGTTGGCCTCCGGCAGTCTACTCAACCGGCGGTCTGGGTGTACCACGGGCGGACCACGCCATCGGGTAGCCAGCCTGTTCGCCGTCTGACGGTTGCAATCCGTTACGAAAGCGCAAAACGGCCCCAACGATCGGCCGCCATGCTCTCCCTGCGCCGAGGGAGGGCGCGGATCGATGCGTACCTCGAGAGTTGCCATCATCATCGCTTCTGCCGCGGTCCTAAGCGCGGCCCTGTGGAGCCTTCGCTCCGGGACGTCGGCGCGGGCCGCTGCCGGTCCGGTGCTCGACACGACGACGGTCGTGCGGCGCGACGTGCGCCGCACCGTGAAGGCCACCGGCGTCGTGAAACCGAGAGTAGGGGCCGAGGTGCGGGTCGGGTCTCGAGTCTCGGGCGTCGTGCGCCGGCTGTTCGTGCGCATCGGCGACACCGTGACCCGCGGCCAGGTGCTGGCCGAGGTGGACGACCGCGAGCTCACGGCCCAGCGCCGCGAAGCCGACGCCGCCCGCGTCGCCGCCGAGGCCGACCGCGGCTTCCAACGCGCCGAGCTCGCCCGCCGCCGCGAGCTCGCCGCCCAGGGATTGATCTCGGAGAGCGAGCTCGACGCTTTCCACCGCGCGTTCGACCTCGCCGACGCCCAGGTACTGCAGCGGCGCGCCTCGCTCGCCGCGGCCGACACCCAGCTCGGCTATGCCCGCGTGGTGGCGCCGATCGCCGGCGTGGTGAGCGCCGTCGCCACGCAGGAGGGCGAGACCGTGGCGGCGAGCTTCGCCGCGCCGACCTTCGTCACGCTGCTCGACCTCTCGCGCCTCGAGGTCTGGGCCTACGTCGACGAGACCGACATCGGACGCATCGCGCTCGGCCAGGAGGCGCTCTTCACCGTCGACACCTACGGCGGCGAAGAGTTCCTCGGCCACGTGACCGCCATTTACCCGCAGGCCGAGATCCGCGACAACGTCGTCGACTACGTGGCCGTGGTCTCCTTCGAGCCCCCGCCGGACCGCGTGCTGCGCCCGGAGATGACCGCCACCATCAACGTCGCACTCGCCCAGCGCACCGGCGTCCTCACCGTGCCGCTGCGCGCCGTGCGTCGCGAGGGCGGCCGGCCCTACGTCCTGCTGCCGGCGGCCGGGGACGCCAAGCCGGAGCGGCGTTTCGTCACGCTCGGCGAGCGCGACGAGTCCGGCTGGGAGATCACCGACGGCTTGCGCGACAACGACACCATCCTGCTCGGCGATCCCGGGCCTCAGGAGAAATAGACGCCATGCCCCTGATCGAACTGCGCAACATCGCCCGTACCTATCGCCTACCGTCCGGAGACGTCGTCGAGGCGCTCCGCGACCTGTCGCTCGACGTCGAGCGCGGAGACTACGTCGCCATCGTCGGCGCCTCGGGCTCCGGCAAGTCCACGCTGATGAACATCCTCGGCCTCCTCGACCGGCCCGACGCCGGCAGCCAGCGCTTCGCCGGCGAGGAGGTGTCGGCGCTCGACGCGCCGGCCCTCGCCAGGATGCGCAACCGGAAGATCGGCTTCGTGTTCCAGGCCTTTCATCTGCTGCCGCGCACCAGCGCGCTCGAGAACGTCGAGCTGCCGCTCGTGTACTCGGACCGCGACGACATCGCGGGCCTCGGCGAACGGGCCCTGCGGGCCGTCGGCCTCGCGGACCGCATGCGCCACACGCCGGCCGAGCTTTCGGGCGGCCAGCAGCAACGCGTCGCCATCGCCCGCGCCCTGGTGAACGAGCCCGATCTGCTGCTCGCCGACGAGCCCACCGGCAACCTCGACGCCGACTCCGCCGCCGGGGTGATGGCGCTCTTCGACGAGCTCCATCGCGCCGGCACCACCGTCGTCCTCATCACCCACGATCCGGCGGTCGCGGCGCACAGCCAGCGCGTCGTGCGCCTGGACCGCGGCCGCGTCGTCGCCGACGACGCTCCGCTCCGCGACCCGGCCCCGGCCCCGACTGCGGCGACTGCCCTGGAGGCCCGATGAGCTCTTCACGCCTGCTCGCCCACAGCCTGCGCACGCTGCCACGCTACAAGCTGCGTACGGCGCTCCTCGCCGTCGGCAGCATCGTCGGCGCCGGCGCCCTCACCCTCGTCCTGGCCCTCGGGCAGGCCGCACAGAAGAAGACTCTCGCCACCGTCCGTCAGCTGTTCGGCGCCTCTTCCGTCCTGGTGATGGCCGGCGGCACCGAGCTCATGGGCGGCCCGCGTCCCGGCTCGGCGCGCCTGACGCTCGACGACCTGACCGCCGTGGCCGCAGCCGTCCCCGACGTCGTCGAGTGGGACCCGCAGCAGGCGATGCCCAATGCCGCGGTCCGGCGCGAGGGTCGCAACACCACGGCGCGCGTGCTCGGCGAGAGCGAGCGCTCGGAGCGCGTCTGGGATCGCACCGTGTCGCGCGGCCAGTACTTCGACGCCGCGGCGGTGACCGGAGCGGCGCGCGTCGCGCTCATTGGCGAGACCGCGGCGCAGGCGCTCTTCCCGGACGGCGACGCGCTCGACGGCGAGATCCAGATCGGCTCGGTGCCGTTCCGTGTCATCGGCGTGCTGCAGCGCTTCGGCACCGATCTGCACGGCATGGATCGCGACAACGAGATCATCGTGCCGATCACCACCCTGCAGCGCCGCCTCATGAACGTGGACACCATCAGCGGCGGCAAGCTGCTGGTGCGCGATCCCGACCTGGTGGCCGCGGCGAGCGAGCGCGTGCGGCAGATCCTGCGCGAGCGCCACGGGCTGCCGGAGGGACGTCCCGACGACTTTCGCCTGATCTCCGCCGCCGAGGTGCAGCGCATGGTGGGCAAGATGCGGCGCGTGCTGGCGATCTACCTGCCGCTCGCGGCCCTGCTCATCCTGGTGACCGGCGGCGTGGTGGCCGCGGCGGTGATGCTCTCGTCGGTGCGTCAACGGGTGCACGAGATCGGCCTGCGCCGCGCCGTCGGCGCGCGCCCCGAGGACATCGGCCGACAGTTCCTGATCGAGACCGCGGCCACGGCACTCGGCGGCGGCGCGGTGGGCGTCATCGTCGGCTCGGTGCTGATCGGCGTGGTGGCGGCGCGCATGCACCTCGAGGCCGGTCTCTCCTGGTCGGCGGTCGCGGCGGCGCTTGCCGCCTCGGCGATCGTCGGCCTCCTCGCCGGCGTGCTGCCGGCCCGGCGGGCCGCGCGCCTGCAGCCGGCGGACGCACTACGCTGATGACCGCCCGGAAGGCGGCGCGCCGCGGAGCTCCGCGATGAAACTGCGCCGCACGCTCGGTCCGTCCTGGCGCGCCCTGCTGGCGCATCGGGCGCGGGCCGCCCTGGCCTTCACGAGCGTCGCGATCGGCGTCGCGGGCATCCTGCTCTCGGGTGCCCTCGGCGTCGGCGCGGAGATCGAGATGCGCGCCAAGATCGCCGCCATGGGCGTGAATCTGCTGGTCGTGCGGCCGGCCCAAGTGCAGCGTCTGGTGCAACGCAAGACGGTGCGCGGCTCGATGACGACGCTCGGGCTCGCCGACTACGAGGCAGTGGCGACGCTGCCCACCGTCGCGGCGAGCGCCCCCGGCGTCGAGGGCGCGCTGCTCGCGAAGTCGGGCTCCTCTGCCATGATCGCCACCGTGCTGGGCACCAATGCCGACTACTTCGCCGTGCGCCGTTTCGGGCTCGCGGAAGGGCGGCTCCTGGACGCCGAGGACGAGCGCGAGACGCGCCGCGTGGCGGTGCTCGGTGCACGGGTGAGGAGTGCTTTGTTCCCCGGCGAGGAAGCGGTCGGTCGCGAGATCCGTCTGGGCAAGGTGCCTTTCGAGGTGATCGGCTCGCTGGTCGCCAAGGGCGCCATGGCCGACGGCTCGGACCTCGACTCGCAGGTGCTCATCCCGGCGCGCACGGCGCTGCGCCGTGTGTACAACACCCGCTGGCTGAGCTCGATCTTCGTGAGCGCCGTGACGCCCGCCGCCACCTCTGCGGCGGCGCGTGACATCACTGCCGTGCTGCGCTCACGTCACGTGCCGCGCGCCAGCGCCGCCGCCGGCGCCGCGGACGACTTCGCGGTCCAGGACTCGGCCCGCTTCTTCGCCATGCAGCGCCAGGCGACGGGCGTCCTCAGCGAGTTCGCGAGCGGCGTGGCGCTGCTGGCGCTCTTCATCGGCGGTACCGGCATCCTGGCGCTGCTCTGGCTGGCGGTGCGCGAGCGCCGGGGCGAGATCGGGCTGCGCATGGCGATCGGCGCGCGGCCGGGCGACATCCTCGCCCAGTTCCTGCTCGAGGCCGCCATGCTGGCGCTGGGCGGCTGGGTGCTGGGGCTGCTCGTGGCCGGGCTCGGCGCCTCCGTCCTGGCCTTCGCGACCGATTGGCGGCTCGGCTTTCCGCCGGCCGCTCTCCTCGGCTCGCTCGGGACGGTTCTCCTCATCGGCCTCGGCTTCGGCGCCGCGCCGGCGGTGCGCGCGGCGCGCCTCGTACCCGTGGCCGCCCTGCGGGCCGAGTGAAGCGCGGAGACGACATCATGACCACCAACGTCCTGTTGATCGACGACGACGAGAAGCTCAACGCGCTGCTCGTCGAGTACCTCGGCCGCTTCGGCTTCGCGGTGCAGACCGCGACTCACCCGGACGCCGGCCTGCGGGCGCTCAAGACGGCACCGCCCGACCTCGTCATCCTCGACGTCATGTTGCCCGGCATGGACGGCTTCGCGGTGTGTCGGAAGATCCGCGAGAACAGCCGCGTGCCGATCGTCATGCTCACCGCCCGCGGCGAGGTGATGGACCGCATCGTGGGCCTGGAGATGGGCGCCGACGACTACCTGCCGAAACCGTTCGAGCCCCGGGAG
>WBZN01001707.1_pt1 | contig 12900 bp, 11 predicted proteins | sample 5204281 | NCBI WGS metagenome assembly WBZN01 (sample SAMN12344347, study PRJNA552823) | activated sludge metagenome | biome: Activated sludge suspended growth; feature: Nitrification reactor; material: Wastewater; isolation source: activated sludge from nitrification reactor of wastewater...
AGGATGAAGCCCAGCAGGCCGGCCGCCAGCAATCCGGGAGCCGCCACCGGCACCGCGATCTTGCTGAAGGCCTGCCAGCGCGTGGCGCCATCGACCCGTGCCGCTTCCTCCAACCGCGCCACGTCGCCCTCGAAGAAGGAGACCAGCATCCAGGCCAGGAACGGCAGGCAGATGGTGAGATGCGCGATGATCAGCCCGAGCCGGCTTTGCATCAGCCCGGCGGAGAGGAACACGACGAAGAGCGGCAGCACCAGGATGATCGGCGGCAGCATCTGGCTGGCCAGCACGCCGAGCCGCAGCCCGGCCCCGCCCAGGTTGAAACGGGCGAAGACATAGGCCAGCGCCGTCGCCAGCGGCAGGGAAATCGCCGTCGTCGCCAGGGCGACGATCAGGCTGTTGCTGAACCAGGTGACGAAGGGATAATCGGCGAAGATGGTGGCGTAGTTCATCAGGCCGAGGGCGCCCACCTCCGGCGGAATCTTGTAGGCGGTCAGCTTGTCGGTCAGGCTGACGCGCAGGATCCACAGCAGCGGCAGCAGGATGATGCCGGAGAACAGCACCAGGATGACATGCGGCACAACTGCCTTGGCGAATCGCTTCATGATTCCTAGTCCATCCGCACGCCGCCGGTGACGTTCAGCGCCTCGCCGGTGATGAAGCCGGAGAGGTCGCTGGCCAGGAACAGCACCGCCTTGGCGACATCCTCGGGTTCCTCCAGCCGGCCCAGCGGCGTCAGCGCCACATATTCATCGATCACCGCCTGCGGGCTCATGGCGCGCAGCTGCGCCTCCCATTGCACCTCGCGCGACTGCATGCCGGTCTTGACGAAGCCCGGGCAGACGCAATTGACGCGGATCCCGTGGGGTGCCAGTTCGCGCGCCAGCCCTTGCGTGAATCCCATCACCGCGAACTTGCTGGCGGAATAGTGCGCGAGCCACGGCGCGCCCCATTTGGCGGCGAGCGAGGCGGTGTTGACGATGACGCCCTTGGTCCCGGTCTTGAGGAAATAGCGCGCGGCAACCTGATTGGTCAGGAACACGCCGCGGGCATTGACATCGAAATTGAAATCCCATTCCTCGTCGGTGAGATCGACGACGAGGTTCATGGTGGAGACACCGGCATTGGCGCAGAGGATCTCATAGCCGCCGAAGGTCTCGAGGATCGTGGCAAAAGCCTGATCGACGCTGTCGCGCCGGCGCACGTCGATGCCAAGGCCGATGGCCCCGCCGCCGAGCTTCTGCGCCGCTTCCCGGGCGCCCGCCTCGTTGAGATCGGCGATCGCCACCCGCGCGCCGGCCCTGGCCAAAGCGCCCGCGATCGCCAACCCGATCCCGGTGGCACCGCCGGTCACGACGGCGCGCTTGCCTGAAACACCTTCCAAATCGCCCACCCTGTCGCTCGCGTCCCGGCTCTTGCCGAGTGATCATTTTTGATCATTATGATCAGCGTGAACCAAGGCGGCAAGACCGCATTCATGATCACATCAGTCGCGCAGGTCCGATCGCAAATGATCACATTCCCATCCGCGCCGGCGAAAGAGGCCGATCTGCCCGCGCGCCGCCCGGGCGCGCGGCAGGCGCGCATTCTCGACCTGCTGGGGCGGCTCGGTTTCATGACGGTCGGCGACATCGCCACCGCGACCGGGATTTCCAGCATTACCGTGCGCCGCGACCTGGTGGAGCTCGCCGAGCGCGGCGCCCTGCAACGCACGCATGGCGGCGCCATGGCGCTGCGCGGCGGGCAGGCGGAGGTGTTCGATGCCTTCGAGCCCGCCTTCGACGCGCGGCGGCGGCGCAACAGCGCGGGGAAAGCGGCGATCGCGCGGGCGGCGGCGGCGTTGATCAGGCCCGGCGCCACCATCGCGCTCGACGTCGGCACCAGCACGCTGGAACTGGCGCGCTGCCTTGGCGATGTGGGCGAGATCAAGGTGGTGACCAACAACCTGCGCGCCGCTAGCCTGCTGGCGGATTCGCCGCACGCGGTCTATGTCCCCGGCGGGCGGGTGCGCGGCAAGGAATTGTCGGTGCACGGCCCGCAAGCCGCGGCGCAAATCCGCGACTACTGGTTCGACCAGGCCTTCATCGGCGTCTCCGGCGTCACCGAGGCCGGCTTGTTCGACTATTCGCCCGAGGACACCGAGATCAAGCGCCTCTACATGGAGCGGGCGCGTCAGGTGGTGGTGCTGTGCGACGCGGAGAAGTTCGGCCACCTCTCGATGGTGCAAGTTGCGGAGCTTGGCCAGATGCATGTGCTGGTGACCGATGCACGGCCGCCGGAATCGCTCGCCGCCGCTTTGGAAAAGGCGGACGTGCGGGTGGCGGTAGCTGGCCAGGTCCGTGCGCCGCAGCTATCACCGGCGCCGCCGAAGCGCTAGCATCACCACCTATCGGGCAATCGCCCGGGGGTTCTGGCGGAATCGGGGGATTGCATGCGCCTGCTCATCGCCATGATGCAGCACGAGACCAACACCTTCTCGCCGGTGCCGACGCCTCTGGCGCGCTTCGGGCGGGGCGGCGAGGTGCTGCGTGGCGCCGCCGCCATTGCCGGCTATCGCGGCACCGGCACGGCGGCGGGCGCGTATATCGACATCGCCGAACAGGCGGGCGCGGAGATCGTGTTCCCGATCGCCGCCGACGCGCCGCCGAGCGGCCCCGTCGACGATGCCGCCTATGCCGAGATCACGGACACGATCTGCGCCGCCGTGGCCAAGGGCGGCTTCGACGGCATCCTGCTCGACCTGCACGGCGCCATGGTGACGCAGAGCCTGGAGGATGGCGAAGGCGCCTTGCTGAAGCGCATCCGCGGCATCGACGCGAAGACGCCGATCGCGGTGTCGCTCGACATGCACGCCAACCTCTACGACGACATCGTCGACAATGCGACGGTCGTCGTCGGCTACCACACCTATCCGCATGTCGACATGCACGAGACCGGCGCGCTGGCCGGCGCCATCCTGCTGCGGGCGATCCGCGGCGAGGTCAGGCCGGTGATGGCCTGGGGCAACGCGCCCATGCTGCCGCATGTGATGAAGCAAGGCAGCTTCGAGAACCCGAACAAGGCGCTGCAGGCGCGTTGCGCCGCGATGACCCGGGAGGGGGCGCTGGCCGCCAGCCTGTTCACCGGCTTCCCGCATGCCGATATCCGCAACGCCGGGCTCAGCACCGTCGTCGTCACCGACGGCAACCTGGCTTTGGCCGAGACGCTGCGCGACGAACTGCTCGCCCAGGCGTGGCGCGACCGTGCCGACTTCGTCTTCAAGATCGAGAAGCTGGATTCCTCGGTGGCCCATGCCAAGGCCCTGGCCGACACCAGCGCGGACGGGCCGATCATCCTGCTCGACCACTACGACAATTGCGCCTCCGGCGGCACCATGGATACGACGGTGGTGCTGGCGGAGATCCTGCGCCAGGGGCTCGAGGACGTGGTCGCCTTCGCCATCTACGACCCCGCCGCCGTGCGGCAAGCGATCGCGGCCGGCATCGGTTCCGATGTGACTCTTTCCGTCGGCGGCAAGATGAAGATGCCCGCCATCGACGTCGCCAGCCCGCCGCTCACCGTCACGGGACGGGTGCGCACCATCACCGACGGCCGCTTCCGCAACCGGGGGCCGATGGGCGCCGGCGTGGAGCAGAGCATGGGGCCGTCCGTGGTGCTGGATACCGGCCGGGTGCAGATCGTGCTCGTCTCCAATCATGTCGAGCCCTACGACCTCAACTGCTTCCTCAGCCTCGGCATCGATCCGCGGCAGAAGCGCTACGTCATGCTGAAGAGCCGCGTGCACTGGCGCGCCGGTTTCGGCGAAATCGCCCGCGCGATCGTCCCGTGCGCCGGCGTCGGCGTCTGCACCTCCGACTACGGCCAACTGACATTCAGGAACGTGCGCCGGCCGGTCTATCCGCTCGACCTCGTCAACAGCTCGGCCGTTCCGCCATCGGCGGAGCGGGCTGTCCGAGGCTGTTGATGCGATCCCCTTTTCTGCTACAGTTTTGAGGGGATTCCAGCAAAGCGGGCGCCGGCCCATGTCCCAGCGCAAGACCACCATCACCGACGTCGCCACGGCGGCGCAGGTCTCCGTCGCCACCGTCGACCGCGTGCTGAACGGGCGCGGCGGGGTGAAGCCGGAGCGCGCGCGCCGGGTGCTGGAATGGGCGCGCAAGCTGAAGATCGACCGCGCGCTGGAGGACCTGCCGATGCGCTGGCTGCGCATCGCCGTGCTGCTGCAGAACCCCAGCAACCCCTATCACGGCAGCCTGAAGACCGGCTTCCAGCTGGCGCAGCGGAGCTACGAGACCCAGCGCATCATGTGCCTGCCGACCTATTTCGACAGCCTCGAGCCCGCCGCGGTGGCGCGCACCATCCGCCGCGCCGCCGAACGCGCCGATGGCCTGGTCACCTGCATCTACGACCATCCGCGCATCACCGCCGCGCTGAAGGAGGTGAGCCGCAGGATCCCCATCGTCACCATCGCCAGCGATCTGCCGGCCAGCGGCCGCCTTGCCTATGTCGGCAGCGACAACCGGGTTGCCGGGCGCGTCGCCGGCGAGTTGATGGGGCGTTTCGTCGGGTCCCAGGGCGGCCAGATCCTGGTGGTGACCGGCATGCACGATTACATCGGCCACGAGGAGCGCGAGAGCGGCTTCCGCGCCGTGCTCGCCGCGCGCTTTCCGGGCTGCGAGGTGGCGGCCACGGTGGAGAGCCAGGAACAGCCCGAGCGCACCGAGAAGCTGACCCGCGACGCCTTCAAGCGCTTCCCGAGCTTGCGCGGCATCTACAATATCTCCGTGGGCAGCCGCGGCATCGCCACGGCCCTGCGCGGCCTGGGCAAGGGCGGCAAGACCATCCTCATCAGCCACGAGATGCACGACGTGCATCGCGAGCTGCTGACCGACGGGCTGATGGACGCGGTGCTGGACCAGAATCCGCAGATGGAAGCGCTGCGTGCCATCCAGCTGCTGCTGCATTACAACCGCCGGGTGCCCGATACCGAGGTGCCGCTGGAGACGCCGGTGGCGATCTACCTGCGCGAGAACCTGCCGACGGTTTAGGGTCCTTCTTTCCCCGTCATCACCGGGCGAAGTCCCGGTGATCCATGCTGCGGTTCAGTTTGCATCGAAGTCGCATGGATTGCCGGGACAAGCCCGGCAATGACGGAATAGAGAAAACTAAGCCGCCCCCACCTTCACCCAGCGCCGCTCGGCGGCCGATTGCAGCACGGCATCGAGGATGCTGCTGATGCGGGCGGCGTCGGCGAGGTCGGGGCCGGTGGGACGATCCGCCGCCACCAGCTCCATCAGTTCATAGGCTTCGATCACCTTCTGGTCGTTGAAGCCGATGCCATGCGCCGTGCCGGGCACGAAATTGCCGAAGGGCGGATGCGCCGGGCCAGTGTAGATGGTGCGGAAGCCGCGCCGCTCCACCGGGTCCTTGTCGGAGAAGAAGCGGATCTCGTTCATCCGCTCGCCGTCGAACTGGATCTGGCCGTGGGTGCCGACGATCTCGTAGGTGATGTCCATGTGGCTGCCGGTGGCGACCCGGCTGGCCTCGATATGGCCGGTGGCGCCGCCCACGAACTCGATCAGGCACTGCGCCTGGTCCTCGTTCTCCACCTTGCGGCTCCTGCCGTCGGGCAGGCGCCGCTCCGGCACCACGGTCTTGGTGGCGCCGCAGACCGCGGCGATCTCGCCCACCAAGACCCGGGCGATGGAGATGATATGGCTGCCGAGATCGCCCAGCGCGCCGGCCTTGCCGGCGATCGCTGAATCGCAGCGCCAGACGAAGGGCGCCGCGGGGTCGGCCATGTAGTCCTCGTTGTGGGCGCCGCGGAAATGCGTGACCTCGCCGATGGCGCCCTCCTGGATCAGCTTGCGGGCGAAGGCGATCAGCGGATTGCGCAGGTAGGAATAGCCGACCAGGCTCTTCACCCCCGCCTTCTCGGCCGCCGCCGCGATCTCGCCAGCCTCGGTGCCATTGAGCCCGACCGGCTTTTCGCAATAGACATGCTTGCCGGCGGCGATGGCGGCCAGCGCCATCTCCTTGTGCAGGTGGCTCGGCACGCAGATGTCGACGATGTCGACGGCCGGATCGGCAACCAGCTTGCGCCAATCCCCGGTCGACCGGCGGAAGCCCAACTTCTCGGCCGCCGACTGCGCCAGATCCTCGGTCATGTCGGCGACCAGCTCGAAGTCCGGCTGGGCAGCCGCCTCGGGAAACACCGAGAGCATGGTGCGATAGCCGTAGACGTGGCAGCGGGCGATGAAGCCGCTGCCGATCAGGCCGATGCGAAGCTTGCGCGCCATGCCCGCCTCACGCCGCCAGCTTCAGCTTGGCGCCGGCGCAGAGCTTGGCCATATGGGCGCAACCGAGCTCGGCATAAGTGGCGGGATGGGCGACGCGCGGGTCCTGCTCCGCCTCCTGGATGAACCAGCCGCTGTATTTCGCCTTGCCCAGCACGTCGAACACCGACTTGAAATCGACCATGCCGTCGCCGGGCGCGGTGAAGATGCCGCACAGCACCGCCTCGGAGAAGCTGACGTCGCGGCGGCGGCAGGCCGTGAGGGCATAGCGCCGGATGTCCTTGCAATGCACGTGCACGATGCGCTTGGCGTGCTTCTTCGCCACCGCCAGGGGATCGCCGCCGGAGAAGGTCATGTGCCCGGTGTCGAGCAGCAGGCCGACCGCGGCGCCGCTGTTCTCCAGCAGCCGGTCGACATCCGCCGCACTCTCGATCACCGTGCCCATGTGATGATGGACCGCCATGCGCACGCCATTCTCCAGCAGGTGCTCCGCCACCTGGGTGAAGCGCTGGCCCAGCTGCTTCCACTCGGCGGCACTGGCAAGCTTCGGCCGCCTGCTGATCGGCGCACCGACCTGGTTGATGATCTCGCCCGTCGTCTCGGCGAAGACCATGACGTCGGAGCCCAGTGCCTTCAGCAGCGTCAAATGGTCCTTCATCGCGGCGATCTCGGCCTTGGCGTCGCGCCGCACCAGCTCGGCGGAATACCACCCGGACACCAGGTTGAGCCCGTGCTTGTCGAGGATCGGCTTCAGCTTCTTGCCCTCGCGCGGGAACTTCCGCCCCAGCTCGACCCCGGAGAAGCCGGCCGCCTTGGCCTCCTTGAGACAGGTGTCGAGGGAAATGAAGTCGCCCAGCCAGGGCATGCAGTCGTTGGTCCAGCCGATCGGGTTGATGCCGAGTTTGACGCTCATGGGAACGCTACTTTCTTTCTTTCGATAGTCGTCGGGGGCTAGGCGCCAAGGTGCTCCGTCGGCGCCTGTTGGTTCATGGCCGCGAGTTCGGCCTCGAGGTCGACCAGCTCCTTGCCGCCGGCCATCATCTCCAGCACGCGGTCGCGCGAGATCTCGCCCTTGCGGTAGGAGCCGAGCGAGCGGCCGCGGTTGAGCAGCGTGATGGTATCGGCGACCGGGAAGGCATGGTGGACGTTGTGGGTGATGAAGATGACGCCGAGCCCGCGCGCCCGCGCCTTGGCGATCAGGCGCAGCACCACCGAAGCCTGATGCACGCCCAGCGCCGAGGTCGGTTCGTCGAGGATCAGCACCTTGGCGCCGAAATAGACCGCACGGGCGATGGCGAGCGACTGCCGCTCGCCGCCGGAGAGGGTGCCGACCGGCTGGCCGGGGTCGCGCACGTCGATGCCCATCCGCGCCATCTCTTCCTTGGTCGTCCGGTTGATGAACGGCCAGTCGAGGCGCTTCAGCGGCCAGAACCCTGCCACCGGCTCGCGCCCGGCGAAGAAATTGCGGGCGACGCTCATCAGCGGCACGGTGGCGAGGTCCTGGAACACCGTGGCGATGCCGGCATCGAGCGCGTCGCGTGGCGAGGTGAAGGCAACCGGCTTCCCCTGCACCAGGAACTCGCCCTTCGACAGCGTGTGCACGCCGGAGAGGATCTTGATCAGGGTCGACTTGCCGGCGCCGTTGTCGCCCAGCAGGCAATGCACCTCGCCGGCTTGCACGGCGAAGGACACGCCGTTGAGGGCGATGACGGTGCCGAAATACTTGCTGACGTCGCGCAGCTCGATCAGCGGGGTGTCGTTGGTCGCCATGGTCAGCGCGCCTCCGACGCTTTCTTGCGGATGAAATCGTTGAACAGCACCGCCACCAGCAGCATGATGCCCATGAAGGCCTTGAACCAGTCGGTGTCGATGCCGGTGTAGAAGATGCCCATCTGCACGATGCCGAAGATAAGGGCGCCGAACATGGCGCCGATCGCCGAGCCGTAGCCGCCGGTCAGCAGCGTGCCGCCGATGACCACCGCGATGATGGCCTCGAACTCCTTCTGCAGGCCGCGCGAGGTGTCGGCCGAGCCGACGCTCAAGACCTGGATCGCGGCGAACAGGGTTGCGGCGCAGGCCGGGAGGATGAACAGGCGGATCTTCACCTTGGCCACCGGCACGCCGACATTGCGCGCGGCATTGGCATCGCCGCCGACGGTGAAGATCCAGTTGCCGAAGCGGGTCTGCAGCAGGATCCAGGTGCCGACGATGGTGAGCACGATCCACCACAGGATCGAGACCGGGATGCCCTGCACCTCCGGCAAGCCGTCGGGCCGCTTGTTGATGATGCCATGCTCGGCGAGCCAGACCAGGAAACCGCCGCCGAACTGGCCGCTGAACAGCGGCGCCAGCGGGTCGCCCGCCGCCAGTTCCTTCATGCCCGGGATCTGGGTCCGGCCGGTGATCAGGCGGGTGGCGCCGAGCGTCACGCCGCGCAGAATGAACAGCGAGGCCAGGGTGACGATGAAGGACGGCAGGCCGGTCTTCACCACCAGCCAGCCGTTGAGATAGCCGACGGCGATGGCGGCGGCGAAGGCGACCAGGATGCAGGACCAGACCGGCCAGCCATACTGGGTCGACAGGATGGCGATGATGACGCCGGCGAAGGCGACCATCGAGCCCAGGGACAAGTCGAACTCACCGCCGATCATCAGCAGCGCCACGGCGACGGCCAGGATGCCGAGCTGGGCGGAGACCTCGAGGAAATTCACCACGCCACGAGCGCTGAACAACCCGCTGTCGCCGGCGAAGATCGCGAAGAAGATGAGCACCAGGATGCAGCCGGCGGCGGCGCCCAGCTCCGGCCGGCGCAGGGCCTGGCGCAGGAAGCTGATCTCGCGCAGTCGCTCGTCGCGGCCGGCTGGCTTCGGCAGCGGCGCCGAAGCTGGTTGTGACTCGTCGCGCAAGGTCATTGATCAAGAGTTCCTGAAATACGTGGGTTCATGCCAAGTCTCCCGCCGCGCCCGTCGCGGCGCAGGAGCTTGCGCAGGCATGTCACCCGGATATCCGCCCGAAAAGCGCGGGGCCGGCCGCGAGATGAAACGGCCGGCCCCGTCCTGTGCGAGGCTAGCGAACGCCCTGCTTGGCGAGCTCGATGACCGAGGCCGCTTCCGCCTTGCCCACGAAGCCCGGGCCGGTCGGATAGTCGGCGATCGGCGCCAGCTTGTAGCGCTTCAGCAGGTCGAAGGCGACGACCGGGATGTAGCCCATCAAATACTGCTGGGCGTCGATGCCCCACTCCATCTTGCCGTCAACCACCGCCTGGAGAATGGTCGGCGACAAATCGAAGGTGCCGGTCTTGACCTTGCCGGTCAGGCCCGCCTCGTCGACCGCGGCCAGGGCCGGGTCGGCGCCGGCCGACCCGACGGTCAGCACGAACTGGGTGTCGGGGTTCTTCTGCAGATGCGCGGCGATGCGGCCCTTCATTTCGGTCGGGTCCATCACGCCCTGCAGCACCGGCACTTCGGCGCCGAGGCCATCGCCGAAGCCGCGGCAACGGTCGTCGAGGCTGACATTGCCGACCTCGTGATTGACGCAGACGGCCTTGGTGAGGCCGAGCGCCTTCACCTTCTGGCCGGCGGCGACGCCGGCGTCATATTCCGACTGGCCCATGTAGAGCAGGGCGCCGAGCTTGCGGGAGAGTTCCGAGCCGCCGGAATCGATGACGATCACCGGAATGCCGGCTTTCACGGCGCTTTCCACCAGCGGGCCGAGGGCGCCTTCGTCGGGGATCGAAACGACGAGCCCGTCCGGCTTCGAGGCGATCGCCGCGTCGAGCAGCTTCTGCATCGCCGGCATGTCGAAGGTTTCCGGCGCGAGATACTCGGCATTGACGCCCATCGCCTTGGCGGCGTCGTCCATGCCGTGCTTCACCACCGACCAGTACTGGTCCGCCGCCTGACCGTGGGTCACGAACACGACGCGCGTCGCGTCAGCCTGTGCGATGGCCGGCGCCATGATGCAGGCCGCCGCCAGCATCGATAACTTGCGCAGAAACTTCATCCTTGCCTCCTGCTGTCGTTCATTTTGTTGCCCCAGATGCCCTCCGCCGCACGGCACGGAAATCTCCCTGCCCAGCGGCGCAGATCGTTCGCCAACCGATGCGATGGTGACGCAACGGCCGGCATGGTCCGTTTCGGGGGAAGGCCATCAAATCTTCCCGCTGGCGCCAATCGATGCCGCACGCGCGCGATGCGCGTGCCCCTCCCGCTCCGGCCACGCTCCCAGAAGTTTCATGGTAGCCCGAGGGTCCGGGGTCGGAAGCGCCGATTTTGATGGAATCCCCTCAAACCCCGTTTTCGCCGCACTGCACGCAAATGCGTGCGGCGCAACAAGATGCGCGGCGAGGAGGCTTTGCTAGACGGTGCGATGCTGCCGGCCATAGACCAGCAGCATGCCGATGATGACGGCGCCGTAGATCAACTGGCGGAACGCTTCCTCGATCTGGACCACCGACAGGATCGATTGCAGCAGGGTGATCAGGATGACTCCCGCGACGGTGCCAAGATACGTGCCGCGGCCACCGAGGATCGAGGTTCCGCCCAGCACCACCGCGGCGATCGAGGGCAGCAGATAGGGGTCGCCCATGCCCTGATAGGCCTTGGTCGAATAGCCGGCCAGCAGTGCCCCGGCGAAGGCGGCGAGCGCCCCGGAGATGGCGAAGGCGGCCAACACCACGCGCTGGGTGCGGATGCCGGAAAGATAGGCCGCGACCTCGCGGTTGCCGATGGCGTAGACGGCGCGGCCGAAGACCGTGCGCCGCAGCAGGAAGACCGTCGCGGCGCCGACCGCCATCCACACCCAGACCGGATTCGGAATGCCGAGGATCAGCCGCCCGGTGGCGATCTCGTGCATGCTTTCGGTCGCCATGTCCTGCGGGGCGAAGCCGCCGGTGCGCACGATCATGAACCCCTGGGCGACGGCATTGATGCCGAGGGTGAAGATCATCGACGGCACCCGCAGATACGCCACGCCGATGCCGTTGATCAGGCCGAAGATCAGGCCGCACAGGATCCCGACGGGGATGGCAAAGGTGGCGCCCCAATCCCCCCAGCCCGCCGCCGCGGTCGACATCATGCCGCCCACGGTGATGATCCACGGCACCGACAGGTCGATCTGGCCCAGGAGAATCACGATCATCATCCCGGTCGAGATCAGGGCCAGGAACGCGCCGACCTGGAGCTGCTGCAGCAGGTATTCCGGGGACAGGAAGTTCTCGTTGATGACGCTGCCGATCAGCAGCAGGACGACGATGCAGCCGAACGCCGTCAGCACGGCGGGGTCGAAGCGGCGCAACACGGGATTGCTGGCGAAGGGATTGGTCATGCGCTGCCTCACCCGAAGAGATCGAGCCGGTTGCGGAGGCGGATCAGGCGGAAGGAGCCCAGGCAAACCGAGACCAGCAGCACGATGCCGAGGAACAGCGGCTGCCAGAGCGGATCGAAGTCGAACACGAACAGCAGGTCGCCGATGGTGCGGAAGATCAGCGCGCCGAAGATCGCCCCGACCGCGCTGCCGCGGCCGCCGAACAGCGAGACGCCGCCCAGTACCACCGCGGCGATCGAGTTCAAAGTGTAGGTGTTGGCGTTGGCCGAGGACGCCTCGCCGGTATAAGTGACAAAGGTGATGAACAGGCCGCCGATGGCGGCGAGCAGCCCCGCCAGCGCATAGGCGGCGAACTTCGCGCGGCGGATATGCAGGCCCGACATGTAGGCCGCCGGCTCCGACGAGCCGACGGCATAGACGACGCGCCCCAGCATCGACTTGCGGAACGGAATCCAGATCACCAGCACGACGACCACCAGCGCCACGGCGCTGGTCGGGATGCCGCCGGGCAACTGGCCGGTGAGAAAATCGGCGAGGCCTTCATTGACATCGCCCCCGGGGAAAGGCCGGATCAGCAGGGCGACGCCGAAGAAGGCGGCGCCGGTCGCGATCGTGGTGACGATCGGCTGCAGCCGGCCATAGATCACGATCAGGCCGTTGAGCGCGCCGCAGGCAAGTCCGGTGGCCAGCACGGCGATGATGCCCAAGGCGGTCTCCAAGGCGGTGCCGATCACCAGATAGGACGCGACGCAGTTGCAGAGCACGAAGATCATGCCGATCGACAGGTCGATGCCGGCGGTCAGCACGACAAAGGTCTGCGCGATCGCCACCAGCGCCAGCAGCACGCCCTTGTTGGCGGCGGTGGTGACCACGTCGGCGCTGAAGCCGGCCTGGTGGTTCGACGTATAGATGACGAACATGACGACGAAAACGGCGAGCGCCAGCAGCGTGCCGCGCTGCTCGGCGAACCAGAAGCGCCAGTCGCCCGGGGATGCGGCGGTGATCGTGTGGTCCGTCATCGCCCGGCTCCCGCGCCCGCGATCGCCGGAGCACCCGCTTCGGCCTGGCCGCCGATATTGAGCGCGCTGCCGACCAGGGCGCGTTCGGTGATTTCGGCGCCGGAGAGCACCCGCCCGACCGCGCCGTCATAGAACACCAGCACGCGGTCGCAGCATCCGACCAGCTCGTCATAGTCGGTCGAATAGAACAGGATGGCGGCCCCGCCATCGGCGAGCTTGCGCAGCAGCTGGTAGATCTCGGCCTTGGTGCCGACGTCGATGCC
>WBZN01000457.1_pt2 | contig 12899 bp, 10 predicted proteins | sample 5204281 | NCBI WGS metagenome assembly WBZN01 (sample SAMN12344347, study PRJNA552823) | activated sludge metagenome | biome: Activated sludge suspended growth; feature: Nitrification reactor; material: Wastewater; isolation source: activated sludge from nitrification reactor of wastewater...
CACCGCAGCGGGGCACGGATTCGCGACGGGCGATGGCCCGGTGCGTGTCTCGAACTCCGGCGGCGCGCTACCGACGGGGCTGAGCGCCGGGACCGACTACTGGGTCATCAAGATCAGCAGCAGCACGTTCTACCTGGCGACGAGCGCAGCGAACGCGAACGCCGGTACGAACCTGACCATCTCTAACGATGGTACTGGCACGCACACGCTGACGACGAACATCATGACGCTCACGGACTCGAGCGCGAAGTTCTCCACGGAGGAACTTGGGAAGACGGTCACCTTCGTCAACTCGACGACGAGCGCGAACGACGGCAGCTACACGATCCTAACGTGCACCGCTACCGCGTTCACGTTCTACAACACCGCTGGTGTCGCGGAGGCGTTCAGCGGCACGTACAGGATTTTTCCTCGCAACTATCGTCGCGGCGGTTCGTGCATCATCAAGGACAACGAGATCTACGGCGTTGGCTCGGTCGGCATCTCGACGACGAGCTGCGTTGCGCCCGAGATCATTGGTAACACCTTCCAGGGACTTCTCGGCAACATCCACTGCAACGGCGGTGATCTCGCGCCGCGTGTCGTCGGCAATCGTGAGATCGGTGCAGCAACCACGGGCGCGCGCGTTCGGTTCAGCGCCGGCACCGCGTGGCCGTACTACGACAACAACCTGATCGCGAGCGGGGCGATGGGCCTGTCGAACACGCGCGACATGGGGGTGGCCGTCAGTGGGTCGACGGCGGTCGACTTTCCGCTCCTCGGCAAGACTGGACGCTGCCGCCCGAGCGACGGCAAAGAGGAAGTCGTCGTCGCGTACGGGGCGAATCCGGTCGACGGCGATACGATCTTCGTGACCTCGACGACGTACACGTACAAAGCGTCAGGGCCGACCGGTAACCAGTTCAACTCGTTCTCGGGGCTGGTGGGGCTGATCGACGCTCTGTCCGGTCACGACTGCGACGACTATGGGACCTCGTTCAGCGCGGGTGCGGTCACGACGCAACATCTGCGGATCCGTCGGAGCACTGCAACCGCAAGCTCGGACGGAACTCTGGACGTCATTTGCACGAGCCTCAATCCTACGTTCCTCGTCGGTCCTCGCAACGGCTCGACCACGAGCCACACCGCTGGTCGGGGCTCTGGCTCGGCGGGACCGGTCGCGGACAAGACGGTGGTGTGGAGCAACGCCTGCACGTGGACCGGTGCTGTGACGCTGGTCCCCGACAACGACTCGGCGCGCACGTTGCTTTCATTTGGCACCGCGGCGAGCGGGCTCATTACTTGCGCGACGAAGGCGAACCTCGTCGACACCGACTACATGACGATCGGCGATGGCATCAACGTCGCGAAGGTCTACGAGTTCGACACGGCCGGCAACGGCGTCACGACAGGACGCGTCCAGGTCAACGTCTCGACGGACACCACGGCAGCGCAGGTAGCGGCTCGCCTGCGAACGGCGATCCTGGCGAACCAGCCCGCGCTCTCGGTGACCGACAACGCCGATGGCACGCTGACGGTCACCCACAACTGGCCGGGCACGGGCGGCAACGTGACGATGACAGAGAACGTTACGCATGCGTCGTTCACCGTGGCCGGTCTCAGCGGTGGCACCGTCGGTGGGTACAAGCACCTCAAGGCCGAGCAGGACGCCGGCTCGTGTGACCTGCTCCAGCACGGCAAGAGCGTCGGCACGGAGGAATGGCGATGGGCATTGTGATGAGTTGAACACCAGGCCGACGTTCGCCCATGCGACAGGATCGTTTGTGGAGGGATCGATGTCGCGGTGGATCCTGGCCAGTAATGACGACCACCGAGCATGACATCCGACGGAAGTGTGAAACGCGCTCGCCGTTGATGGACGAGCGCTTGCGGCGCTGCTAGGCCGGCGTGATCGGTGAAGGTGGGATCGCCCTCGCCCGTGTCCGCGGCGGCCGTCGGGTCAGCTGACAGCAAGCCGGGTGCCACGTCGAGGTGGCCGAGCCTAGGACCGCTGCGTCGCGGGCAGCCTCGAGCGTTGCAAATTGCAATGCCGTCGAGGCGTTCTGCAAGATGCCGTCGGGCCTGGTCACACGGAGATGGTGCTACACAAACCGGGCACGTCAGCCGACCCTCATGATTCGCCGACCGATCCTCGTCGTTCTGATCGCGCTGACCGCAGCGCTCGCGGTCCTCGCGCTGGTTGGTCGACGTGTTCTGGAACGCGATCGCCAGGCGATGTACGACGGATATGCGCACGAGCGGCTGCTCGCGACCGGGGAGGCCGCGCACGGACTCGCAGGCGACATCGCCGACATCGGTGATGACCTCGACCTGGCGGCGACGCTCCTGCAGAACGCCGAGTCGACCCGCGTCGCCGAACGCGAGCTCCACGCGATCGCCACGATCAAGCGCGAATACATGGTCATGGACGCGCGCGCGGATGATCACGCCACGACGCGGGTGATCGCCCTCGATGCGCCGGCGGGGGTCGCGGATCGCGCAGATTCGACGCTCGCTCGCATGCTCGACGCGGCAGACTCCGATCCCGGGCGCCTTCATCGGTCGGGCAGCTTCGGCAACGAGCACGACCCCGCGGCCTGGTACCGGGTCTTCGCTCGCAGACCGCGGGGGCATGGCCCGTCCGTCGCCGTCGTGGTCGACATGACGATCGTCCTCGGTCGCCTGAAGTTTCAGCGCGACTCGGCGACGAAGGTGCTGGTGGTTGCGGCCGATGGTCTCGCGGCGCCGAACAGCGATCCAAAGCTCGCCGCGCTGATGCGAACGCGTCCCGAGTTGTTCGGCCCCGTGCTCCACGACGTGGCGCGTGATCGCGCGGCGGTCACCACGCTCGATGCCGAGACCGCCGCGTCGCTCGGCGTGTCGCGTGCGATCGCGGTGGCGGTCGCCGTCCCGTTCGAGGTCGAGAGCGGCGCGCCATGGACGCTGTTGGTCGTGGCCTCGACTGCCGCGCTCGCGGTCCAGGAACAGACGCTGGTGCGCCGCGTGCTCGTCGGTGGCGGGCTGGTGCTCGTGCTGCTGCTGTCCGCGGCTGGGTATGTCATCCACAACACGCGGCGCGCGGCGACGTCCCGGGAGCGCCTCCGCCACGTCGATCGGCTCGCCCACCTGACGGAGAAGGCCGAGAAGATCATCGACCACATCCCGAGCGGCGTGTTGACCCTCTCCGAAGACCTGCGGGTGACCAGCGTGAACCGCTGGTTCTCGCAGCGGCTCGCGCGTGACATCACCGGCAGCGCGCTCGACGCCGCCTTCGATCGCGCTCCGGCCGATGATCTCGCGACGCTGTTCGCGCTCGTCGAGCTCGCGGCCAAGACTCACCAGGCCCAATCGCTGCCTCGCACCCGGTTGCGCCTCCTCGGCGCGGAGTCGTTGCTCAGCATTCACGTGATCCCATTGGCGCGGAGTGATGCCGATGTCAGCTTGTTGGTGGTGTTCGATGACCTGACGCAGCTCCGGCGGATCGAAGAGCGGCTCTTGCGCTCCGAGAAGCTGGTGACGGCCGGTCAGCTCGCGGCAGGGATCGCACACGAGATCGGGACCCCCCTCAACGTCGCGCGGGGGCGTGTCGAGCTGTCGCTCTCGCACCTGGGCGCCGAACATGCGGAGGCACCGAATCATCGGGTCGTGCTGGAGCAGATCGATCGTGTCACGCGCCTGATCCAGCACCTCCTCGACTACGTCCGTCCCACGCCCACGGCGATCCAGCAGGTGGACCCGGCGCGAACCATGCATGTAGTCGAGGATCTGCTCTCCGCTCACGCGACCAAGCGCGCGGTGATGCTCGAGGTCGATGCCCCCGAGGCGCTGCCTCCGCTGTATGCCGATCCCGATCAACTACAACAGGTGCTCGTGAACCTCGTCCTCAACGCGATCGACGCGTGCGATCGCAACGGCCGCGTCACCCTGAGGGCATCGGTGCGCGGCGCGATCCTTCACCTGGAGGTCTGTGACAATGGCCACGGGATTCCCCACGAGATCCAGACCCAGATCTTCGATCCGTTCTTCACCACGAAGAAGCGCGGACAGGGGACCGGCCTCGGGCTGTGGGTCGTCGCGCAGCTGGTCCGGGCGCACTCGGCGGAGATCGAGCTCAAGAGCTCACCCGGGGCCGGCACGACCGTGCGCGTCGCCTGGCCGGTGTCCGCATGACGAGCCGCACGGTCCTGATCGTGGACGATCACATCGAGATGGCGCGGCTGCTCGGTGACAAGCTCGGGGAGGAAGGCTGGGCGGCGCGGGTGGTCGATAGCGGTCGGGCTGCGATCGAGGCGCTGTCGACGGCGATCCCCGATCTGGTGATCACCGATCTCAGGATGGCCGAGGTCGACGGCCTCGACGTGCTCGATGCGGCGCGCGCGGCTGATCCCGCGCTCCCGGTGATCATCATGACCGCGTTCGGGGCGATCGAGACCGCGATCGAGGCGATGCGGCGGGGTGCCTGGCATTACGTCATCAAGCCCGCGCGGCTCGACGAGCTAGTGCTCCACGCCGCGCGCGCGGTCGAGCACCGAAGCCTTCGACGCGAGAACGATCAGCTCCGGGTGCAGAGCCGCCAGCGGATGTCGGCGCTGGTCGGTCGAAGCACGACGATGCGCGAGCTCTACGCCCTCGTCGACCGGATCGCGCTGTCCTCCGCCGCGGTCCTGCTTCGCGGCGAGAGCGGCAGCGGCAAGGAGCTCGTCGCGCGCGCGATCCACGAGGCCGGGCCCCGGCGCGATCGGCCGTTCCTCGCGATCAATTGCACCGCGCTGCCGGAGTCATTGCTCGAGAGCGAGCTGTTCGGGCACACCCGCGGGGCGTTCACCGGGGCGACGTCCGCGCGTGCCGGCCTGTTCGTCGAGGCGACGGGCGGCACGTTGTTCCTCGACGAGATCGGCGATATGGCACCCGCGCTTCAGGCCAAGCTGCTCCGGGTCGTCCAGCAGGGCGAAGTCCGGGCCGTGGGCTCCGATGAGAGCCGTACGGTCGATGTCCGGCTCGTCGCCGCCACCCATCAGGACCTCGAACAGCGGGTCCGGGAGGGTGGGTTTCGCCACGATCTGTTCTATCGGCTGAACGTCGTCCCGATCGTGGTACCGCCGCTTCGCGAGCGGCTCGATGACGTTCCCGTCCTGGTCGAACACTTCCTCGCCGCGGCGAGAGCGCGCAACCCGCACTCCCCGGTGGTTCGCTTCGCACCCGAGATCGTGACCGCGCTCGCCAGATACGCCTGGCCCGGGAACGTTCGCGAGCTCGAGAACCTGATCGAGCGCCTGGTCGTGGTGGGCACGACGCCGGAGCTGACGCTGGTCGAGTTGACGGCGATGGCGCCTTCGCTGGTCGGGAATCAGGATCGGTTCAGCCTCCCCCGCGATCGCCTCGCGACCTTGCGCGAGGTCGAGGAGGAATACATCGGCTGGGTCGTCGAGAAGTGTGGGGGCAACAAGACGCGGGCGGCCGAGGTGCTGGCGATCGATCCCTCGACCCTTCATCGGCGTTCACGCCCTCGCAAGTGACCGTGGCAATTTGCAAGGCGGCCGTTGCACAGCGCGGCGAGCCAGTTGGCAAATGAAGGAGTTACGCGTGGCATGGCCCGTGCTGTGTAGGCGAGCCGTGAGTCGCTCAGGCCCCGAGCGCGGCAGCGATGCGATCGACTTGCTCGTCTACGTGCTCTGGGCAGGGGTCCTGCTCGCGCTGCTTCGCTACGTTTGATCGCGCTTTATGGTGGCGTCCTACCCAACGGGAGAGTCGTGACCGGCCTCCTTCATGGGTCTTCTCTCGGTCGCGGAGCTCGGGTAGGACGCTCACCGCCATTGTCGATGAAGCTCGAACCGATTCATGGAGTGACCACGGATTCGTGGGTGGTGTTCGAGCGCCTCGGCGTCGAGCGGTCGAACGAGATCTGGCTGGAGGAGATCGACGCGACCGTCCTCGGCGGGGGCAGCTACCTCGCGCGCTCGGGTTCGCGGCGCACCTACGTCGACCGTCACCTCGCGGCTCGGCTTCGCGCCGAAGGTGCGGCGTGGTGCGGCGACGTTGCCCGCGATCCCTGCGCGGTTGCGTGATCGCGTGACGTTCGTCGATCATTTCACCGCGAGCGCGCAAGGCGTCGGCGAGCCGATCGAGGCCGTCGGCGCGCTCGCACGCGCGGTCGGTTGTCACGCGATCGCACGCGAAGCCCGCCGGCTCGCCGAGCGCCTGTACGAGGCGCACCTGTTCGTCGCCGTGGCGGGTCCGGACGGGATGCCGCCGCTCTCCGTGCTCAACGCGCTGGCCGGCGAGGTCGTGGTTCCGGGCGATGCGCAGATCGTCCCTTCGATCCCCATCGTGGTGCGCTACGGACAGACCCGGCGCGCGCGGGTCCGGATCCGTGGCGAGATCGCTCGCGACGTTCCGCTGGCTCAGCTCGAGCGGTTCATCTCGGCGGCCGACAACGTCGGCAACCACCGCGACGTCTCGAGCATCGAGATCACGGTACCGGCCGCCTCCCTGCGGCGTGGCGTCTGCGTGATCAGCGGGCTGACGCCCGAGACCCGACGATCGACCAAGGTCGTGCCGCGCGTCGATGTGCTGGTCGCGGTGGCCTCACCCGGGGGGCAGGTGACCGACGGCGCGGCGCCATGGGCGAGCCTGTGGGGTGTCTCCGATGCGAACACGTTCTGCATCGGCGGCGGGGACCTGACCGTGAGCCAGCTCGAGCGAGCGCTCGACGTGCTCGCCAGCCAGACCGGTGCGGTCGCCGTCCAGACGTTGCACGATCAAGAGGTCCGCCGGCTGTGCCTTCGCGTGCAGCTCCACCTGCACGAGCAGCGTCGAGCGCTCGACCGGCCCGAGGTCGATGTCGAACGTCACGTCGACGCCGTCCACGCGTGCGTCATCCTCGCGGAGCACCTGCTCGAGGAGCGGGCGAACCGGACGGACCCCGATCGCGAGGAGCTGGAGCGAGCGCTGGCGGTCGAGCGCACCAAGTTTCTGATGAGCGTCAAGGCGGACGTTCTCTCGGCGCTGGGTGCGCGGTTGGCCGACGCGCACGCGATCCGGGACGAGCTCCGCGACGTCGCCAACACGATCGCCGAACAGCTCGGCTGCGATGCCGTCCTCGCGTGGCACCAACGGCTCCGCCCGCTCGTCGACAAGGCGGCGGCGGCGATGGGAGATCGGATGATGCGAGAAGCCCGCGCTTCGTTCGGTCCGCTCCTGGAGTGGGTCCCGGCGCTCGCGCTCATCGGCGTCGCGATCGGGCCCATCCGGGCAACCTACGCGATGCGCCGACGCCAGGCCGTCGGCCCGGGTGTGTTCACGCGCCTGGGCGATCGGGTTCGCCTGGCGGGTGGGCTCCGGCGGCGGGCGGAACAGGCCGCTGCGGACGTGTTGATGCAGCTACTCGAGACCGAGTCACGCGCCGTCGTCAAGCACGACCTGCGTCACTTCGATGCCGCCACCAGCGCGGTCGAATCCTGGCTCCGCGCGATGCTCGATCAGCTGGCCGAGACCGCGCGGGTGTCCGCCTCGCGCGCATGCGAGGCGCGGTCGCGCGGTCCGGAGGCGCTGGCCGAGGAGCGCCGCCACGTCGACTCGTGGCTCGACCAGCTCGCGGAGCTGACCGCCTCGCTCGATCGAATCGGGTGATCACGCCAAGGCCACGTCCTCGCTTGCGATGATGAACGGCACGGTCGCGGAGCTCGCCGCGCACCACCTCACGCAGACGCTATCGGCGGCCGCGTCCGCGACCGAGCGCGTGCTCGACAAGCGGCCGTAGCTCGTCGACGAGCTCGGGTGCGCAGACCAGCCGGATCGCCGCCATCGGTTGACCCAGCGGCATGTCCTCGAGCAACCGCGACAGCGTCACCGCGCCGTACTTCGGGTGATCGATCACGTGCAGCTCCTCGTCATCGCTCGCGAGGTAGCCGACCTGGCGAGCGGTATCGAGGTGCACATAGCTTGGGGCCGCCGTCCCGAACCGGTGCTCTGCGACCTCGAGCGCCTGTGGCCATAGCCGATCGGCGGCCGCGCGGTCATCGCCGAGATCGAACGTCTTGAACAGCCGGCGATCGACGAGCCGTCTGGCGAGATCCGCGAGCACGCGATCCTCCGCGGCGGCACCATCGCGACCGGCCCAGCGGTCGAGCGCGGTCGAGATCGAGATATCGTGGAGGCGGAGGTAGTCGTCGACCTCGACCTCGGCGCCGCGGGCCATCGCGCCCGCCACCGGCAGGCCGGGCGGCTCCCGGCTCTGGACCGTGAGCTGCGCGAACCGCTCGAGGGTCTTGATGAACATCCACTCCGCCGCGCGCACCGTCTTGTGATGATAGACCTGTGCATACATGTACGAACGAGCGAACAGATACTGCTCCACCGCGTACATCCCTCGTCGATAGTCGACCACCAGATCCGAGGGATCGTCGTGGCCCGTGTGGACATTGGCGACCTGCAACGCGTGGATGATCCAGTCGAGATCGTAGGTCGCGTAGCCGGCACCCGAGTAGTGGCCATCGCGGAGCAGGTAATCGAGCCGATCGACATCGAGCTGTGACGACACCAGCTTGCGCGCGAAGTTCGGCTTGTAACCCTTGCCCCAGAACGCGCGCAGCGTCGCGGGGAGCCCGGGCTCGAGCTCCTCGAGGATCGCGCGCAACTCGGCATCCTCGGAGACGATCCGCGCGCCCCACCGCTCGTGATTGTTGCCCGCGAACACGTGCTCCCACGCGTGCGAGAACGGCCCGTGCCCGACATCATGGAGCAAGGCCGCGATCTTGACGTGCCGCGCGAGCACCGGGTCGAGATCGAGGCGGCGCGTGACCCGCTGCGCGATGTGAAACGCGCCGAGCGCGTGACCGAACCGCGAATGCTCCGCTCCTGGATAGACCAGCCAGGCAAACCCCATCTGCTTGATCCGGCGCAGCCGCTGCATTGCGTGCGTGTCGAGCAGCTCCGCGAGCGGGCGATCGACGCCCTTGAACTCGATCAGGCCATGCACCGGATCGCGGAATACGCGGTCTTTCACGCGCGCATTCTAGGGACGCTTTCCACTAACTCAACTTCGATTCTTGTTGCGATCCGCAGATGGTTGGAATCGCGGCACTTCTCTAGGGACGCTCTCCACGAACTCAACTTCGCGCAGACGGAGCGCGACGAGACAACGACCGCGAACGTTGTCCGAAGTGGAGCTAGTGGAGAGCGTCCCCATCCAACGTTGCAGAAACGTTCAAGTCAGATGCGTCTTGCTGGTTGAGCTAGTGGAGAGCGTCCCCACTTTGGCGGGGCCAGCTAAGATGGCCCGTGGCACCGACGCACGAGGTGACGATCGAACGTCTCGATGGCGAGGCGCGCCGGGTGGTTCGCGATCGGATCGTGAGCGAGGCGCCGCTCCAGCTGCGGGCGCGCGGCGAGCCGGTCGCCACGATCATGCGAACCCCGGGTCACGACCTCGAGCTCGTGCGCGGGCTGCTCCATGCCGAGTCGGTTGCCGGGGCAGCGGGGATGGCCCAGGTCGCCGAGGACGCGGTCGAGATCGATGTCGATCGTTCGGCGTTCGCGCGCCGAGGGCTGCTCAGCTCCGCTGCCTGTGGGGTGTGCGGTCGGGTCGCGCTCGCCGATCTCGAGCTGCGCGCGCGCGAGGTCACCGCGGACACCACGGTGGCGCACGCGGTGCTCGCTGCGCTCCCCGCTACGCTCCGCGAGGCCCAGCGCGTGTTCGCTGATACGGGAGGGCTTCACGCGGCGGGCCTGTTCACCACCACGGGGACGATGGTCGCGGTTCGCGAGGATGTTGGCCGGCACAACGCGGTCGACAAGCTCGTCGGCTGGGCGCTCGAGGTGCGCCTCGATCCGGCGAGACATCTCCTGTTCCTATCGGGCCGCGTCGGCTACGAGCTGGTGCAGAAGGCGGTCATGTTCGGGGTCCCAGTGGTCGCGGCGGTCTCCGCGCCGAGCTCCCTGGCGGTCGAGCTGGCGGAGCGGTTCAACGTCGCCTTGGTCGGATTCGTCCGAGAATCCCGCGCCAACGTCTACGCCCACGGGTGGCGGATCTGTTGAGCTTGACGCGGCCTCGCCAGTTTGAAATACCGACGGGGGGCTGGGCGTTGGCCCGGCTTTTCTGGGGCGCGCGTTGTTGCCCTTGCTCCCCCCCAACCTTAGGGTTTCCGTCGATGACTCATCGCTCGCGCCTCGTCACTGCTGCATCGCTCGCGCTCGCTCTGGTGGCTTGCGGCAAGAGCACCAAGGATCAGCGCTCGACTACCGAACCCAAGATCGCCGAGGGTGGACCGTCGATCCCGGGGCCCGTCGGCAACGGGGGGCCTCCGGCCAAGGCCCCCGAGAAGCCTGCGCAGCCGCCCGCCAAGGCCGCCTCGCGAGGCGCCGAGCGAGCGGTCTACTCGCTCGTCGACAATCGGCTCTCCGCGCACCTGACGCGTGGCGGCGGTCTCGTGATCCCCGCGGGCTCCGCGGCGTTCGCGAAGTACACGAGGTTTGGCAGCGTGATGAAGGGCGGCAAGAAGGCGTGGGACCTGCGCCAGTCCGAAGGCGACGTCAAGGTCGCGCGGCTCACCGGCAAGACCGGCAGCGTGTTCGTGCCACTCTCCGCGGCGCAGGCCGCGAAGTCGATCGTGCGGATGCGCGTGTTCTCGAAGGGGGAGGGCGCGCTCAGCGTCAAGGTCAACGACAACAAGGACCTCAACACCAAGCTCTCCGATGGCTGGTCGACGATCGAGCTCGCCGTGCCCGCTGGCCAGCTCAAGGAAGGCGAGAACGCGTTATCGGTGTACTCGAAGCCCTCGGGTGCCGAGGTCGCATGGATGCAGATCGGCGGCACGACCCCGATCGCCGATACCGGCGAGACCGCGTTCTACGATCCCGGCCAGAAGGCGCTGCTGATCCCGAAGGACACCGCGCTGTCGTGGTACGCGATGGTGCCCGACAAGGGCGCGCTCACGGGCGATCTATCCGATGGCAGCTGCACGATCCGCGTGCTCGCCACCGCCGAGGATGGTGCGATCGCCGAGGGCAAGCTCAACGGTACGGGCTCCGCGGTCGATCTGTCTGCGCTCGCCGGCAAGGCCGCTCGCCTCGATCTCTCCGGCACTGGATGCGCACAGTCGGCGCTGTCGAATGCCGCGCTCGTCGTGCCCGGCACGGCGCCGGTGGTGAAGCGCGGTGAGCCGCCGAAGTACGTCGTCTACATCGTGATGGACTCGCTGCGCGCCGATCGCGTGCGTGCCTTCAACCCGAAGGCGCGACCCGAGGCGCCGAACTTCGAGAAGCTCGCCGAGTCCTCGACGCTGTTCATGGCGAACTACGTCCAGGGCAACGAGTCGCAGGTCTCGCATGCCTCGATGTGGAGCTCGAACTATCTCGCCAAGCACCAGGCGATCGACATGAAGGACGTCCTTGCCGAGAAGTGGATGACGATCGACGAGGTCGCCAAGAAGGGCGGCAAGTTCGTCGCCGGAGCCTCGGGCAATGGCTACATCCGCCCCAAGCGCGGCTTCGGCAACGCCTGGGACAAGTACGTCAACCACATCGAGAGCAGCATCGGCCTCAAGGGCGCCGACATCATGGAGAAGGGCCTCAGCTTCGTCACGCCGAAAAAGGACCAGCCATGGTTCCTCTATCTCGGCTTCATCGACACGCACGTCACCTGGCGCGCGAAGCAGCCGTGGATGGACAAGTACGACGGCGGATACAAGGGCCGGTTCACCACCGAGTACGGCGATGACGGCCCGAATGGCTCGAACGGAAAGGACCTCACCGATCGCGAGAAGGAGCACGTCCGTGCGCTCTACGACTCGAACGTCAGCTACCAGGACGACCTCCTCGGTCAGCTGATCGCGAAGCTCGAGGCCTGGGGCATCTACGACCAGACGATGCTGATCATCACCGCCGACCACGGCGACGAGCAGTGGGAAGACGGCAAGGTCGGCCACGGCGGCTCGGAGCACGAGACGCTGCTCCACGTGCCGCTCGTGATCCACTACCCGCCGATGTTCCCCGCTGCGAAGGTCACCGAGGGCAGCGAAGGCATCGACATCGTTCCCACGCTCGCAGACGCGCTTGGCGTCGCGACCGACCCCGAGTGGCAAGGCGCGTCGCTGCTCCCCGTCGCCAACGGCAACGGCGGCTACCCGCTGATGTCGTTCTCATCGAAGTACGAGAACGGTCACGCCGGCCGGATCGGCCACTGGAAGGTCATGCTGGCGGGCGCCAACGCGCCCAAGGTCTACGACCTCGCGAAGGACAAAGGCGAGAAGACCGACCTATGGGGCAAGCCCTCCGCGCAGGTCGGCACGCGCCTGCTCCTCGATCCGATGTGGATCCTCCGCACCTGGAACGTCGAATGGAAGAAGGCCCAGTGGGGAAATGCCGCGACCGTCTCGAGCCGCTTCGCCGCAGATCTCGGTGAGTAGAGACCTCCGTCCCACCGAAGGGGTGCGGTTCCTGCTCGAGCGCGAGCAGGAGTCTCACACGCGCGCGACGTACCGTGCGGCGATCTTCACGCCCACGTCGACGTTCTCGACCACCGCGACCCTCGGCGATGACGGCAGCGTCGAGCTGCTACCGGCGGGTGCGCCCGTCGAGCTCGAAGAGCGACTCGCCATCATCGTCAAGCTGCTCGCCCGTGACGCCGCGAAGCGTCGCGCGGATGGCCTCATCATTTGGCCCGCCCGCATCCTGCGCTGGCGGAAGTAGGGACGCTCGACTTCGCGCAGGCGGAGCGGGGACCGACCCGACCGCGAAGGTTGTCCGAAGTGGAGCTAGTGGAGAGCGTCCCTCCGTCAGTCCTGCGCTGGCGGAAGTAGGGACGCTCGACTTCGTGCAGGCGGAGCGGGAGACTGACCCGACCGCGAAGGTTGTCCGAAGTGGAGCTAGTGGAGAGCGTCCCTCCGTCAGTCCTGCGCTGGCGGAAGTAGGGACGCTCGACT
>WBZN01001708.1_pt1 | contig 12898 bp, 8 predicted proteins | sample 5204281 | NCBI WGS metagenome assembly WBZN01 (sample SAMN12344347, study PRJNA552823) | activated sludge metagenome | biome: Activated sludge suspended growth; feature: Nitrification reactor; material: Wastewater; isolation source: activated sludge from nitrification reactor of wastewater treatment...
CGTCCCATGCGCCATCCTTATGCACACTTCATCGACCGGGTCGCCAAGCCGATGCGGTATCTCGGCGGCGAGTACCAGAGCGTCGTCAAGGACGGTCCGGTCGCGGCCCGGGTATGCCTGGCGTTTCCCGACGTCTACGACATCGGGATGTCCCATCTCGGGACCAAGATCATCTACTCGCTGCTCAATCGTGATCCGCGGATCGCGTGCGAGCGGGCGTTCGCGCCATGGACCGACATGGAGGCCGAGCTGCGCGCGCGCGACTTGCCGCTCGTGTCGCTCGAGACCCAGCGGTCGCTGTGCGAGTTCGACGTGCTCGGCATCTCGCTGCAGTACGAGCTGACGTTCACCAACGTGCTCACGCTGCTCGACCTCGGCGGGATCCCGCTCCGCACCGCGGACCGTGCGCCGGATGCGACGCTCGTCGTGGTCGGCGGGCCGACCGCGTCGCATCCCGAGCCGATGGCGCCGTTCATCGACGCGGCGTTCATCGGGGAGGCCGAGGAGCTGTTGCCGGCGCTCGTGCTCGCGTGGGCCGCGATGCGCGCGCAGATCACCGCGGGCGAGCTCACGCGCCGCGATGCCCTCGCCGAGCTCGCGAGCCGGTTCCCGCTCTACGTGCCCGCGCTCTACGCGACGACGGTCGATGAGGCGACCGGGATGGTCGTGATCGGCGCGCCGCTCGACCCGCGCGTGCCGGCCGTGGTCGGGCGCGCGATGGTCGAGGATCTCGACAAGTTCCCGTTCCCGAGCGATACGCCGGTGCCGTACGCCGAGGCCGTGTTCGAGCGCGCGTCGGTCGAGATCGCGCGCGGCTGCACCGAGGGTTGCCGGTTCTGCCAGGCCGGCATGATCTACCGGCCGGTGCGCGAGCGCTCGCCCGGATCGATCGCCGATTCGCTGGTCGGCGGTGTCGACAAGGCTGGCTACGAGGAGACCGGGCTCACCTGCTTGTCGACCGCGGACTTCTCGAGCATCACGCCGCTGGTCAAGTCGCTCGCGGCCGAGCTGCGCAAGCGGGGCGTGTCGATGTCGGTCGCGTCGTTGCGCGCGTACGGTCTCAACGAGGACCTGCTCGACGAGCTCGCGCTGACGCGGATCAGCGGGCTGACGTTCGCGCCCGAGGCGGGCACGCAGCGGATGCGCGACGTCGTCAACAAGAACGTGACCGAGGCGCACATCGAGGAGAGCTCGAGGCGCGTGTTCTCGCGCGGCTGGCACCGCCTCAAGCTGTACTTCATGATCGGCCTGCCGACGGAGGACGACGAGGACGTCCGCGGCATCGTCGAGACCGGCCAGCGCATGCTGCGGATCGGCCGCGAGTTCGTCGGCAAGCGCGGCGAGGTCACGGTCAGCGTCAGCTCGCACGTGCCCAAGCCGCACACGCCGCTGCAGTGGTGCGCGCAGGACACGCTGCCGCAGATCCGCCGCAAGCAGGCGATCCTGCGCCAGGCCGTCCACGAGCCTGGCCTCCGGCTCAAGCATCACGACAGCGGCGTGTCGTTCATCGAGGGCGTCCTCGCGCGCGGTGATCGCCGCCTCGCGGACGTGCTCGAGACCGTGTGGCGGGCGGGTGCGCGGTTCGACGGCTGGGAGGAGGTCTTCGATCTCGACCGATGGACCAGCGCGCTCGCCGCGCACCACGTCGATGTCGACGCGTACCTCGGCACGCGTCCGGTCACGGCGCGGATGCCGTGGGATCACATCGATGTCGGGCTCGAGGACGGCTTCCTCCTGAGCGAGTACCGCAAGGCGATGAAGGGCAGGGCGAGCCCGCCGTGCGGCAAGGTCGCCGGCATGCTGATCCACCACACCAACCTCGCGGACGCCGAGCCCGATCAGCGCAAGCTCGTCTGCTACGACTGCGGCGTCGCGTGTGATCTCTCGAAGATGCGCGAGGATCGGCTGGTCGCGCTGCGCGCGCTCGGCGCGACCGTGCCGGTGTTGCGCGACGCCGCCGTCGTCACCGATGGCGCCGCGATGGTCGATGTCTCGGAGCGGGGCGGTGGCAGCCCGGCGGAGACCTCGCAGGAGCCGCCGCGGTCGCGGGTGAACGATCGCGAGACCGAGCGCAGCGAGCGGGTCCGGCTCGCCGGCCACATCGGCGCCGGTGCGCCGTGGTCGACCTATCGGATCCGGTTCGCCAAGGTCGGGCGCGCCGCGTTTCTCGGTCACCTCGATCTGGTGCGGCTGCTCTCGCGCAGCTTCCGTCGTGCGGACCTGCCGCTCGCGGTGACGCGCGGATTCTCGCCGAAACCGCGGATCACGTTCGGGCCCGCGCTCGGCCTCGGCATCCCGTCGCTCGGCGAGCTGATGGACGTCGACCTCGAGCACGTGGTGCCCGGGATGCGGCCGTGGGACATCCCGGCCGGTGTTCCGCGCGCCGAGCTGTCGGCTGACGAAGTCCGCGAGCGGCTCGCGGCGGTGTGTCCGCCCGGGATCGAGATCCAGGCGTGCGCGATCGTGCGCCTCGCGGGTCACAAGCTTGCGAGCCAGCCCGACGCCGGGCTCGGCAAGCTGATCAACGCGGTCGACATCGTGATCCGTCCTGCGGTCGATGGCATGACCTACGACACCGCGCGGCTCGCGCGGATCGCGGCCGCGTTCGTCGCGAAGCCCGAGGCGAAGGTCGAGCGCGGTGACAAGACGATCGACGTGCGCGCGCTCGTGCTCGACGTCGGCGTGATCGAGGACGAGGCCGCGCTCAAGCTGGCGGCGGCGCTCGACTGGCCTACGGGGCCGATGCTCCGCGGGCGCGTGCGCGCCACCGCCGAGGGCTCCGCGAAGCCGTCGGAGGTGGCACGTGCGCTCGGCGTGTGGGGAGCCGACGACCCTCGCGCCGATCATGCGCTGGTCGCCCGGCTGGGTGTCGTGGCAGGAGCTCCCCGATCCCTGCCCCTGGTCGCTGCGCTCCCCGGGTGACACTCCCCGCGGCCAACCGACGACGATCGGTCGCACGGGGAGGTGCTCGGTGGTATGACCCCCGCGTGGCGATCAGCCTGTCGGTGAATCTCAACAAGGTCGCGCTGCTGCGCAACTCGCGCGGCGCGAACAACCCGTCGCCGAAGGTGGCAGGCGCGACCTGCCTGGACAGCGGCGCGTACGGGCTGACGCTGCACTGGCGCGCCGACAACCGCCACACGCGCGCCGAGGACGTGCGCGCGCTACGTGCGCTGTGCGATCAGCGTGGCGCCGAGTTCAACCTCGAGGGCGATGATCGCGACGAGCTGATCGCGCTGGCGATCGAGCTGCGGGTCACCCAGTTCACGCTCGTGCCGGTCAAGCCCGGCGAGATCACCAGCGATCACGGCTGGGACCTACCGCGGCAGCACGCGGTGGTCGCGCCGATCATCGAGCGCCTCAAGGTCAAGGGCATCCGCACCGCGATGTTCATGGACTGCGTGCCCGACGCGATGGCCGCCGCCGCGGCGACCGGGGTCGATCGGGTGGAGCTCTACACCGAGCCGTACGCGGCCTCGTTCGGCAAGCCCGCGTTCAAGGACGAGCTCGAGCGCGTGAGGCGCAGCGCGCAGGCGGCGGTCTTGGCGGGCATGAAGGTCAACGCGGGTCACGATCTCAACCTCCGCAACACGCCGATGCTCGCGCGCGCGGTCCCCGAGATCAGCGAGGCGTCGATCGGGCACGCGCTGCTCGCCGACGCGCTGTACCTCGGGCTGGCCGAGGCGGTCCGCCGCTATGTCCGGGCGTGTCGCGGCGAGGCAGTCGATGCGCCGGTCACGCAGTAGCTGGACCGTCGTCGCCCTGCTCGCCGGGTGCGGTGCGCCCCGCGGCACGAGCTCGTCGCCGAGCTGTCCGAGCGACCGGAACCTGGTGCTGTCGTCGCAGGACGACGTCGCGCGCTCGGTGACGTGCTCGAGCGCGAGCGGGTTGACGATCCGCACCGGCGCATCGATCGACGTGTCCTCGCTGCGCGCGCTCGAGTCGATCACGGGCGACCTGACGATCGGCCCCACCGTGGGCGTCAGCGAGATCTCGCTGCTCGAGCTGCGCGAGATCGGCGGCTCGATCCGGGTCGCCAGCAACGGCTCGCTGCGCGGGTTGTTCTTGCCGCGCCTGGAGAAGGCGGGGCGGATCTCGATCGAGGCGAACGTCTCGCTCGGCACCGTCTCGATGCCTCGGCTCGACGAGGTCGCCGGCTCGATCTTGATCACCAACGACGCGGAGCTCGAGCTGCTCGACCTGTCCTCCCTGACGACCGTGGGCAAGGAGCTGGTGATCCTCGACAACCCGAAGCTGGTTCTGATCGAGGCGGGGCGGCTCACCCGCGCCGAGTCGATCCGCGTCGACGGAAATCCCGCGCTCCCCGTCGAGCAGCTCGAGGCGCTGCGCGCGAAGACATCACCGCCGTAGCAGGGTATCCTCGCGCGCATGACTCGCGATGTACTCGAGCTGGCCAACTCACTTGGATTTCTCGACGAGCTCTACGATCAGTTCCAAGCGAGCCCTGGCGCCGTCGACAACAGCTGGCACGAGCTGCTCGACCATGGCAACGGGCACGCACCTCACGGCAACGGCGGGACCCGCCAGGCCCACGGCAACGGGACGGCGATCACCGTTCGCGAGGTCCGGCGCGACACGCTGCCGCAGCTCATGGTCCCGAGCGCGGCCGCGGCGTCGCCGGGCACGGCGCAGGCGGGTGGCGCGGTGTGGCCGCTCGTCAACGCGTATCGCAGCCGCGGACACTTCGCGGCGAACCTCGATCCGCTCGGGTTGCTCGAGACCGCGAAGATCAGCGAGCTCGATCCGGCGACCTGGGGCTTCACCGATCGCGATCGCGATCGCGTGCTCGATCCGACCGGGGTGCACGGGATGCCGCGTGCGACCCTGGGCGAGCTGGTCTCGCACCTGCGGCGCGTGTACGCCGGCTCGGTCGGCCTCGAGTTCATGCACATCTCCTCGTCGGCGCGCCGATCGTGGCTCGCGGAGCGGATGGAGATCCAGCTGATGCGGCCGCTCCCCGCCGAGATCCGCACCCGGATGCTCGCGCTGCTGATCAACTCGGAGCAGTTCGAGCGGTTCTGTCACACCAAGTATCCCGGCACCAAGCGGTTCAGCCTCGAGGGCTCGGAGAGCTTGATCCCGATGCTCGATCTCGTGCTCACCCACGGGGCCCGCCTCGGCGCGATCGAGGCCGTGCTGGGCATGGCGCACCGCGGTCGGCTCACCACGATCGAGCAGATCCTCCAGCGCCCGGCCCGCGACATGTTCGCCCACTTCGAGGACGTCGAGCCCGAGAAGGCGATGGGCGGCGGCGACGTCAAGTATCACCTCGGGTTCTCGACCGACCGCACCGACGCCGACGGGCACGGGATGCACGTGTCGCTCGCGTTCAACCCGAGTCACCTCGAGGCGGTCGATCCGGTGGTCGTCGGCCGGGTACGCGCGAAGCAGACGCGGCATGGCGATGTCGAGCACCGGCGCGTGCTCGGCGTGCTCGTCCACGGCGACGCCGCGTTCGCGGGCCAGGGCCTGGTGCCCGAGACGCTGCAGCTCTCGGGGCTGCCGGGCTATCGCACCGGCGGCACGATGCACATCATCGTCAACAACCAGGTCGGGTTCACCGCCTCGCCGGCGGAGCAGCGCTCGACGCCGTACTGCACCGACGTCGCGAAGATGCTCGAGTGTCCGATCTGGCACGTCAACGGGGAGGATCTCGACGCGCTGATCCGGGTCGTCGAGATCGCGAGCGAGTACCGATCGCAGTTCAGCTCCGACGTCGTGATCGACATGTACTGCTACCGCAAGTACGGTCACAACGAGAACGACGAGCCGAGCTTCACCCAGCCGCTGATGTACGAGCGGATCAAGCGCAAGGCGTCGCCGGTCGAGGTCTACAGCAAGCGCCTGCTCGATGACGGGGTGCTGACGCCCGCGGAGATCCAGGCGATGACCGAGCAGCGCGTCGCGGAGCTCGAGGCCGAGCTCGAGGCGGCGAAGGCGGCCAAGCTCCGGCCGGACGGCCCGACGATGACCGCGATGTGGCGTGGCTACCGCGGCGGCGCGACCGACGAGCCGAACGACTCGGACACCAGGGTCCCGCGCGCGCTCCTCGAGAACATCGCGGCCTCGATGGCCGAGCTCCCTGCCGGGTTCACGCCCCACCCCAAGATCGAGCGGCTCCTCGAGCAACGCGGGCAGATGGGCCGCGGCGAGCGTCCGATCGACTGGGGCATGGGCGAGCTGCTCGCGTATGGCTCGCTCCTCTACCAGGGCACCAACGTGCGCATGAGCGGGCAAGATTGCTCGCGAGGCACGTTCAGCCATCGCCACGCGATCATCACCGATATCAAGACCGGTCGCGAGCACCTCGTGCTCGGTGGGTTGCAACCGGATCAGGGGCAGTGCCGGATCTACGACAGCCCGCTGTCCGAGGCCGCGGTGATGGGGTTCGAGTTTGGATATTCGCTCGATTCGCCCGACGCCCTCGTGCTGTGGGAGGCGCAGTTCGGCGACTTCGCGAACGGCGCGCAGGTGATCATCGATCAGTTCATCACCTCGTCCGAGGACAAGTGGAAGCGGCTGTCCGGACTCGTGCTGCTGCTGCCGCACGGCTACGAGGGTCAGGGGCCGGAACACTCGAGCGCGCGCCTCGAGCGGTTTCTCCAGCAGTGCGCCGAGCACAACATCCAGGTCGCCCAGCCCACCACCCCGGCCCAGATGTTCCACCTGCTGCGTGGCCAGCAGCTTCGCACCCTGCGCAAGCCGCTGATCGTGTTCACGCCGAAGAGCCTGCTGCGGCTACCGGCCGCGACCTCACAGCTCGACGAGCTCGCGAATGGCCGGTTCCACCGGGTGCTCCACGACGAGCTGGCGGCGCCCGAGACCGTCACCCGCGTGCTGATGTGCACGGGCAAGATCTACTACGAGCTCGCCGAGGAGCGCACCCGCCGCGCAGACCCGCACGTCGCGATCGTCCGGATCGAGAAGCTGTACCCGTGGTGGCCGCACCTGATGGCGGCAGCCACCATCGCCAAGTACCCCAAGCTCACCGAGCTATTCTGGGTCCAGGACGAGCCCTCCAACATGGGCGCGGGGCAGTTCGTGACCCCGCGGCTCGAGGAGATGATCAAGGGGAAGGCCATTCGCTACGAGTGCATCGGCCGGGCCGAGAGCGCCAGCCCCGCGACGGGCTCGCACAAGGCGCACGTGATCGAGCAGCAGCAGATCCTCAGGACCGCGTTCGACCCTCGCTGACCGGCCCAGATCCTCTGTGTCCCGGTGGGATCGTCCTTCGGGACTGCTGCATCTGTCCGCTGCCGTCGGCGGGCAGGGGTGATCCGCGGTAGCATGCGCGCATGGCGGATCTGGTCGTACCTCAGCTCGGAGAATCGATCTCGGAAGCGGTCGTCTCGCGCTGGCTCAAGAACATCGGCGACTCGGTCGTCGCGGACGAGCCGATCGCCGAGCTCGAGACCGACAAGATCACGGTGCAGTTGCCGTCGCCGGTCGCTGGCGCGCTCAGCGAGCAACGCGCCAAGGAAGGATCGACGGTCAAGGTCGGCGACGTGATCGGCGCCATCGAGGCTGGCAAGCAGGGCAAGGCGGCGTTGGCCGGCCCCATGGCCTCGCCGGCGTTGCCCCCTGCGCCCGCGCCCGCGGCGCGCCCGACCACCGTGCCCCCGACCCCCGCGGCTGGCAAGTCGATCGTCCGTCCGAACCATCCGACCGGTCCTCAGCCGCTGATGACCGCCCCGGGCGGCAACGGTCAGTCCACCGATCGCTCGCTCGACAAGGACGCGCTGCTCAAGCTGACGCCGTCGCAACGTGCGAATGCGCGCGAAGCAGGTGCGATCCCCACGGTGGCCAGGCAGCCGGCCGCGTCCAACGGGCCGAGCGAGGAGACCCGGCTCGCCGCCGTCGACCCACGCGACGAGATCGTGCCGATGTCACCGCTGCGCAAGCGCGTCGCGGAGCGGCTCGTGCAGGCGCAGCACGAGTCAGCGTCGCTGACGACGTTCAACGAGGTCGACATGACCGCGGTGATGGAGCTGCGCGCGAAGTACAAGGAGACCTTCGAGAAGGCCCACGGCGTGAAGCTCGGCTTCATGTCGTTCTTCGTCAAGGCCTGCGTCGCCGCGGCGAAGCAGTACCCCGGCGTCAACGCCGAGGTCGTCGGCGGGAGCATCGTCTACAAGAAGCACTACGACTTCGGCATCGCGGTCTCGACCCCGAAAGGGTTGGTCGTGCCGGTGCTGCGCGACTGCGACCAGCGCTCGTTCGCGGGGATCGAGCAGGGCATCCTCGCGCTCGCCGACAAGGCGCGGACCGGCAAGCTCCAGCTCCCCGACCTCAGCGGCGGCACGTTCAGCATCACCAACGGCGGCATCTATGGCTCGATGATGTCGACGCCGCTGCTCAACTACCCGCAGACCGGCATCCTCGGCATGCACAACATCGTCAAGCGGGCGATCGTGATCGGCGACGAGATCAAGGCGCGACCGATGATGTACCTCGCCCTGAGCTATGACCACCGCGTGGTCGATGGCAAGGAAGCCGTGTCGTTCCTGGTCGCGGTGAAGGACCGGCTCGAGGCGCCTGACCGGATGCTCGTCGAGGTCTAGCAGGGCTAGCGGACCGGGCGTACGACGATCGCGGCGCCACTCATCGGATCCTTGGGCGAGGGCAGGGCGTCGCCGTCGACCGTGATCTCCGCGGTGTGTGCGATCCCGGCGATGAAGCCGCCCGGGATCGCCGAGAGCGCGGTGATCTCCTCGCGGCCGGAGCCTCCGACCGGCCAGGCATCCACGACCGCGCCGGCATCGTCGAGCGCCGCGAGGAACGCGCCATCGCCGCCGGCCGCCGTGAGCGAGCGCCCGCCGAGCTCGAGCGTGCCCGAGTAGAACCCACCGATCACGATGCGATCACCGACGGCGGTGATCGCCCGTAGCCCATCGAACTCGGCGCCGCCGATCAGGATCGCGTGGCCGGCGCTGCCATCGGCGGCCCACCATCCGACCAAGCCATCGCCCGCCCCCCGCGCGACGAGATCGGCGCCACCGAGGTGAACCACGTCGCGCGCGGTCGCTGCCACCACGACGCGGCCGCCAGCGTCGATCGCCACGCCGGCGATCGCGTCATCGAGCTTGCCGCCGAACGTGGCGACCCACGTGCGCCGACCGGTCGCGGTGAGCTCGGCGACGAAGCCATCGCCGAGCACGGCCTTGTCGTCGAACGCCGGTAGCGGCGCGCCGAGGAGATCGGCGCCCGCCGCGAAGGTCCCGGCGATCGCGATTCGCGGACCGAGGGTCGCGACCCCTTGCACGGCATCCGCGTTGGCGCCGCCCATGCGGACGAGCCACGCGACCTGGCCGGCCGAGGTCAGCTTCGCGACGAACCCGTCGCTCTTGCCGGCGCTCGACACCGCCTGCTTGCCGATGCGGACGGAGCCGCTGAACGAACCCCCGATGATCACGCCGTCCGGGGCCGGGGCGATCGCGGCGATCACCGACCACTCGCTCGCATCGACGCCGACCCGCCAGCGCACCGCGCCAGTCGCCGCGTCGAGCGCGACGACCGCGGCACCGGGAGCGCCGTGCACCGATCCCCCTGCGATCACGCCGGCGCCGGCGAGCGTGGCGATCACCAGCGATCCGGTCACGGCGAGCGGGCCACCGGATCCATCGAGATCGGCACGCCACACGAGGGCGTCCTCGCGGCGCGCCTCGACGGCCGTGCGTGCCGCCGAGGTGATCGCGGCGAACAGGGTCGCGCCGTCGCCGGCCACGCCGCGCAGCGAGCCGCCGTCTCGCCCGATCTCGAGCGTACGTGGTTGGGCCCCGGAGCCGCGCGGGTGAGCCGCGGGCCTCGGGCAGCCTGAGACGAGCGCGAGCACCGCGAACGACGCGCTCGCCGCTCGCACGAGCAACCTGGCTAGAACTTCTCGCCGCGGGCGCGGAGCTCGCTCAGCACCGTGTTCAGACCGAGCTTGTCGATCCGACGCATGCCACGCGCAGAGACCCGCAGCGTGATCCAGCGCTTCTCGTCCTCGATCCAGAACCTCTTGTCCATGAGGTTCACCTCGAAGCGCCGCTTCGTGTGGCGGTTCGAGTGAGAGACGTTATTGCCGACGAGCGGCTTCTTCCCGGTGACCTGGCACTGGCGTGACATCGCGCGTCTCCTTAGATCTTCGACTCTTTGAACTCGACGTGCTTGCGAACGACCGGGTCGTACTTCTTGAGCACGAGCTTGTCGGGCGTCCGCTTGCGGTTCTTCGAGGTCGTATAGAAGAAGCCAGTGTCGGCGGTCGACACCAGACGAATGAGCTCTCGGCCCGATTTACCCTTTTTGGCCATGGTCTTACTCCGGGAGGCGGACTTATGGCATGGACATGGCCGGGCTGGCAAGCCCTAGCCGGTGTCCTCCTCGTCTGCGGCGTCCGTCGGGGTGTTTCCGCTCTCGGTCATCGAACCCTGTCCGTCGACCTCGCCGGGCGCAACCCCTGGCAATGTCGTGGTCTTTCGCTTGGCGCGGCGCTGGTCGATCGACATCGCGACAATCGTCATGTCGTCGCCCTGGGCTTGCTCTCCAGCGTGGCCATCGATGTCCGCGAGGATCGCCTTGATGATGTCCTCGGTGTTGCCGCGTGCGGTCCGGATGCGCCGGGACAGCCGGGACAGCCCGTACTCGTTGCCGCGGGCGTCCCGTGCCTCGAGGATGCCATCGGAGACCATGATCAACGTATCGCCGGAGTGCAGCTGGACTCGTGCCTCCCCCGCCTCGAGCTCGGGCGTGACGCCGAGTGGTGGGGTATGCGCGCGCTCTGCCTGTAGCGGGAACACGCGATCTCCGCGGCGCAGCAGCGGCACGCAGTGACCGGCGTTGGTGAACACCAGGCTGCGATGCTCGAGGTCGTAGATGCAGTAGACCAGCGTCGCGAACATGCCGTCATCGCCGAGGCTCGCGATCTCCTGGTTGACGCGCCGGAGCAGGCGCGCCGGCGTGCGCGCGATCGCGGCGCGCGAGCGGAGCTCGGAGGTCAGGCGCGCCATGTAGAGCGCCGCGCTGATCGCCTTGCCGGCGACGTCTCCGACGGCGAGCCCGAGGTGCGATGGGTCGTGCCAGATGAAGTCGTAGAAGTCGCCGCCGATCTGATACGCGGGCTCGTAGTGGACCGCGAAGTCGAGGCCGACGACCTGCGGCACGCTGGCGGGCAGCAGGCTGCGCTGGATCTGCCGGGCGACCCGGAGATCGCGCTCGAGCTGTTCGCGGCGGGCGAGCTGCGCGGCGACGCGCGTGGCGTGCATCGCGAGGCCGGCCTGCGTGGCGATCGCTTGCAGCAGATCGACGTCCTCCTGGCGGAACCCGGCGAGCTTGCTCTCGACGTAGACGACGCCGTAGTGGGCGCCGTGGTAGATCAGCGGCGCGCCCATGCGGGTGCCGACGCCTTCGTTGTTGTCGTCGGCGCCCTCGCCGAGGAGCACCCCCCGCCGATCGCTCACGACGTGCTGGATGATCGTCCCGGGCACCCGGAGATCACCACTGAACGTGCTCTTGCGATGCTTCTGGCACTGCACGCGCAGCTCGCCGGTGCGCTCGTCCTCGATGAGGACGCCGACGTCGTCTGCCTGCGGGAACAGCTCGAGCAGGGCCTCGACGACCTTCAGCAGCAGCGCCTCGGCGGAGTCCGACGAGGCCGTGGCGTGGAGGACCTGGGTGAGCGCGTCGAGCTTGCGCTCGATCAAGCGCACGGCGCGCTGATCGACGACGCTCATCATCCCCGAGCTCACGATCGGCAACCGGCCCGAGCTCGTGTCCTCGCGACTCCGGATCAGCGCGCCCGTCCCACCGACATCGACGATCGTCACCGCGTTGCCCTCGGGGAACTTCGTCTCCGGTGTGGTATCGCGACCCTCGACCCGGATCCGGTTGTTCGCGATCACGATCTCGTCTTCGTGCTTGAGCGAGGTCGCCTGCGCCAGCTTCACGCCATTGATGAAGGTGCCGTTGTTCGAGCCGAGATCCTCGAGCGTCCAGCCCTCGCCGTCCTTCCACAGCCGAGCGTGCTGCCGCGACACGCGCATGTCCGGCACGAAGATCTGGCAGTCCGAGCGCCGCCCGATGACGTACTCACCGTCGCTGAGCTTGTAACGCCTGCCCGCGATCGGTCCGGCCAAGAACACGAGCGAGGGCATCTCCGCCCGGTAAATAGCACGTTTCGTCGATCCCGTGCCGGTGCATAGGGCTTGGAAAAGACACGGATAAGCCAGGGTTCTCGGGCTTCGGTCGAGACGACTTGACCGTGCGATCCGCGGGGGGTGTACTTCGGCGGTGCAAGCCCTCGGTAACTTCATTGGCGGCGCGTTCGTGTCGCCTTCGGGAACCGCGCTGGTCTCGAACAACCCTGCCGCGGATGGCGCGGTGGTGTTCGAGACGGGATCCAGCGTGGGTGCGGTCGGAGACGCGGCCTCCGCCGCCGCGGCAGCTCAGCCGGCGTGGGCGGCGCTGACGCTCGTCGCGCGTGCCGCGCACCTCGAACGCTTCCGGCAGCAGATCGCGGCGCGCGCCGATGCGCTCGCCGATGCGATCGTGCTCGAGACCGGCAAGATCCGGAGCGAGGCGAAGGCCGAGATCCAGACGCTGCTCAACCGGTTCGAGCTCGCGCGCACCGCGATCGCCGCGGACCTCAAGTCCGGGCAGGTCGCGCAGGGCGAGCACCTGCGCTATCAGCCGCTCGGCGTCGTCGGGGTGATCGGCCCGTTCAACTTCCCGCTCCACCTGTGCCACGCGCACGTGATCCCCGCGCTGCTGCTCGGCAACACGGTCGTGATCAAGCCGAGTGACATCACGCCGCTGTGCGGCCAGCGCTACGCAGAGGCCGCGCACGCCGCGCAGCTCCCGGCCGGCGTGCTCCACGTCGTCGCCGGCGGCGGCGAGGCCG
>WBZN01001709.1_pt1 | contig 12889 bp, 12 predicted proteins | sample 5204281 | NCBI WGS metagenome assembly WBZN01 (sample SAMN12344347, study PRJNA552823) | activated sludge metagenome | biome: Activated sludge suspended growth; feature: Nitrification reactor; material: Wastewater; isolation source: activated sludge from nitrification reactor of wastewater...
GGTGAACTGCGTGGGGACGCATCCGAGCAGGAGAGAGAGCCCCAGGATCCAACATCCCTGGCGAAACCGGCCGGTAGAGATACGGTTCATCTGGGTGGCTGCCGATTGCATTGAGACAACGGGTTATTCGAGCGTGCGGCGGTCAGGAGTCTGTACCTGCGCGGTTTGTGATGGGATAGACCATTTTGCTCTCAGCCGCGTATTGTCCATTGTCCCGATCGGAAAGTAGCCAAAATCGAGGGCCACCTGTTGGCCCTGGCGACTCAACACGTACCTGACGAGTTCTGCGGATGATTGTAACGGTGTCGATTTCGGAGGCTTGGCAATGTAGAGGTAGAGATGGCGCCGCAACGGGTAGGAGCCGTCCATTGCCGTCTGTACCGTTGGTTCGACATATCGACCGCCTTTGACTGACGCGATTGGAACCGGTTTCACCGATGACGTTCGATAGCCGATCGCTCCAAATCCTATTCCATAGGGGTTGGTGCCAAGGTCCAGGACCATTGATGCGGTCCCTTGTTCGTCGACAAGCTTCGGCAGAAAGCTGCCATCCTTGCACACCTCCTCTCGAAACAACACACTGGTGCCGGATGGACCGCGTCGACCGTACAGCTCGACGGGGGCCTCAAACCACTCGTCCATCACGCCGACCAACCCCCAGGAGTCGATGTCATAGTGCAATCCTCGTTGGCGCTCACGGCAGAACATGGCATCTAACTCGTCCAGGGCCAGGCCGGTAATGGGATTATCTTGGTGTACGTAGATGGCCAGCGCGTCACTGGCGACGGGGACTTCCGACGGCTCATACCCATATTCTTTGACGAACTCGGCGATCTCGGCGGCGGTGAGGCGTCGGGCCATTGCCGCCACCTCCGTTCGATGCGCGAGGAGCGCGGTGAGACCGCTTCCCGGATCGTCGGTGACCAGCGTGATTTTCAAGTGAGGGTGGCGGAGGGTCATGCCGGAGATCCAGGCCCGCACCAAGGGCATGATCGGTTCAGCCGCAGAAATACTTAGCGTGCCGGAAGTCCCCTCATGCGGGAGATAGGCCGGGATCGTGGAGTCCAGCGCGATCCTCGTCTGTGCAAAAGCTGTGGATAGTGGGAACAGCACGCCACCGACGACCAGCAGGTACCACGCCAGCACGCCACGACAGACTTGCATAGACACACCTCCTCGCGTGAATCGCATGAACAGACCGGTTCTGGTGAACAGAGTGCCCGATTCTAACGAGCGCGCATTGCTTGATCATTAACGTCATGTTAACTCCGCGTTAACCTTCTCGGTCGACACGTGCACGGTCGTAGAGGCTTTGAATTTACGTATAATTTACAAAGACCTAATGACCATTTTTCTGACAGCAGCGTATCATCGCCATCCGAATGTTGACTTCATCATCCATCGCCGGTCGGCAAGGGGCCATTCTCCTCTTTGTACGGGCCGAACTTTTGGCGCGATCCCTCGAGAAGGCCTTTACCTCCAACGGTTTTCAAACCATGGTGGTGGCGACGGAGATGGCTCTGCTGACGACGATGAAGGAGACGACACCTTCCTTAATCATCGTGGAGCGACGTCAGGAGCAGTCCCCCTACATCCGGCAGCTGCGGATGTCCACCACGGTGCCGATTGTCTCGCTGGTCGTCGGAGAACAACCCTGTCCGGATGACGAATGTTTGAAGGACTATGAACAAGAGGTTGATCTCGTCGTCGCCAGCAACACTCCCCGCGAGCTGGTCGCTCGTGTGCGCGCAATCTTGCGGCGATGTGTACCGCCGGTCGAGCTGGCCCCCCGAAACTATCGAGCCGGGAATATCCAGATGGATCTCGACCGGCATGAAGTCACGGTGGCAGGGCACGCTATCGAGTTAACCCCCAAAGAATTCAAGATTCTCCAGCAATTTATTGAAGCTCCCGGGCGTGTCTTTTCCCGACAAGAGATGCTGAACCGCGTGTGGGGAGAGGGCTATGCGCTGGAAGAACATGCATTGGATGTCCATATTCACTCTCTCCGTCAAAAGATGGAAATCAATCCCGCCGAACCAGGTCTTATCGTCACGGTGCGAGGGGTCGGCTATAAACTTCGCGTGTAGCGTGGTCCGGCTGGGGCCATGTCTCCGGTCGTCGCGGCTTTCTGAACAGACTGCGTGGTATCCCGGTGCTGTCGGTCACCATGCGCATTGATCCATTTGGAAACCAGCACAGGGTCTGTCGACACCCTACGAGGGGAGTAGGAGGTGGCCTTGCCGCAGGGACCAGACTCACTCTCTACCAACGGTTGAGGGTCATCGGTCTTAGAAAATCACAGGCTGAGATGACCCCGATGAGCGAGCCCCCCTTTGTGACTCCGAGATAGAAGGTGCGGTGCCGCAGCATGAGGTCCGCTGCTTCAGAGAGCGGACGTTGTACATCGATCCCGAGGGTCTGGCGGCTCATGATGTCTTTGACGGACAAAAAATACGAAACCTCGTCCGCACCGACAAAGTTGCGCACGATATCGGTTTCCGTCACGATACCGATGATGCGCCCGCGACAGGCCACGAGGACGCTTTCAACATTGCAGGCCTTCATCAGTTGGGCAGCTTCTATCACCGAGATGCTGAGATCGACGATGATGGGATCTTTTTTTAGTAGCGCGTTCACAGTGACCATGATGAACTCAGTCAGTCTCAACTGTTCAGGCTTCGAACATAGCGAAGGGGGATTACGTCCATGTTACGTTGCGATTGATGATCAGAAAACTTGAGCGCATCATTTTGCCGACTGTTACTAAACAGTAACTATTCCCCCGTTGTCTGAGTCGCTGGCAAGGGAAATCGCTGACGAAGGTGGTGAGATTCGACAGCGGTGAACCAGGGATGTGGGTGGTCCGATCCATGATTTTCCGAACTCCGCTTTGATTTCTTGTCCTGCGCGGTCATGCTTCAGTCTCATTTTAGAGGTTTTGGGCCTTGGCTCGATCATGAAGCCGGATCGGTAGAGACCACGAACTGGGCCCATAGGCCTGTGTCATGGGCGGGAGCAACGGGTCATCCAAGACTGTTCGACATCTAGGCGGGAAACGAGGTCACGAGGGACGTATTTGAAAGATTGAGCGCTGTTGGCTTTTCCCCTAATGCAGGTTGAAGTATTCATTTTCGGTAACATGCTAACCGTCAGGGTGAGACCTAGGAGCGATTCGCTCATGAAAAAGTAATTATTTGTATTATTAATCATTATCTTATCAAATTAACTTAGGCAAGGTTTCCTCTGGACCATCTTAATCATTTTGTAATAGACTTTCCTCCTGTCAGGTCCTAGCCATATCAGGGAGGGAAGTATGAAACACGATCGTAAGCACAGTCGGAAAGAAGACCGAACGATTACCCTTGTGAATAGTGCGGGGATTCCCCTAGATGAGGCTATTGCTGCGGTGTCCAGCATCGGGGGATCGGTTTATGACGTCAAGTTGAAGAAGTTTGATACCAGAACCGTGTGGCGCATGAAGTTGTTGCGCGGTACGGAACGGGTGAAGGTGTATGTCGATGCCGAGTCAGGACAGGTCCTCGAAGCGAACGTCGCGATTGAGGCGATGGAGCCGGATCTTGTGTGAACGGTCCTGAGCGGTGGTCCGGGGCCTACCCCGATCTCTATTCCGTGAACGTATAGCCGGCCCTGCTTCAATCCGCTGCCTGAGCCGGATGATCTTCAGGCGGCACTGTTCAATGCCGGTCCATGCGCAACGCCCTGTCTCTATCCAGATACGACATCCCCGCTGCGGGAGCCTGGGGGCGATAGACATCCCCCGGCTCTCCCAGCCGATTTTCCGCCACGATCGAATCTCCTTCTTTTCGTCCAGGTGAGTGCCCGGATAGCTCCTACCCGCGACCGACCGAATACATCGTATACATGACGGCCAGAATAGCACTCAGTAGAAACACCTCGATGACCACCGTTCCCATGTCCGTACACCCCCTTTCATATTTCCCTTTTCAGGGTTTCCTATGACTTTTCATCGTGAACGTACCAGTGGTGTGTTTCAGTCAAGTTACAAATATACAAATTATCTGTGAATTCTTATGTGGTTACGACGTCAATATAAGGATTCAATAGTACTGATGTGGTCAGGGAATGGTTCGAGCAAGGTCGCCGGAGATGGTAGAAAAGTCCATCGCGGTCCACCTGGATCCGGATGCTGTGACTGGTGTCACCCTGTGGGCAATCACCCAGAATGATGCAGGCTCATGAGTGGGAGGGAATGCGATGGCTTTATACAGAGTAGGACTGCCTTGATGGAAAGTGATCGAAGTCCTCGTAGTCACAAGGGAATTGCCCTGCTCACCGATGCCCGGAGCGGCTATTCCACGAGGGGGAGGAACGTGTCCACCGTTGTCCCCACGCATTCGTTGCCGGTTCTGATGTGTGTGGGTGAGGTTCTGCCGGAAGAATGAACAAGGATTCCAGGGCTTTGCTTGACGGTCAAAAAATGCCTGCTACGCTCATACAAGTGAAACCGGCGCCGGCTGTTGGCCTGAAATCCAACGGTCGGCGCCGATCGATTTTGTTGCAGGTGAGAGTCTCGGCATGGCGGCTCGTTCTCGTCCTGTTCGAAGTGGCACGTGGTGCATCCTGGGCGGCAGCATGCTCGCGCTGACGCTCTCCGGCTGTACGATCGGTCAACTTGATCGTGGCGAAGAGTACGAACTATCCGCGCTTCGTGTCGTCTTTCTCGATGCCTCCCAGATACAAGCCACGTACGAGGAGATCGCGGGACAATCAGCCGTCATGACGACGCCCCGTCTTGGGCTGGAAGCCCAGCGCGGGGAGGAAGTCGTCCTTGGCTTCTATGATTTTCGTACGCAGACGATCTACTGTCCCAAAATGGATTTCGAAGTCTGTGGCCATGAACTCCACCACGCCGTGCTTGGCCATTTTCATCTCCATGAGTGACCGGCTGAGGGCCCAGTAACTCCTGTCAATTGAGTCTCACGATCCGTCCTTCGAGAGCGGCTGAGAACGGCTGCGGCAGACTCTGGATGTAGGCGATCAAGGCATCCAGATCCAGCGGCCCTCCCACTTGGTTTCTCCCTTGCAACAAGACGGTGAAATTGTCTCCGCCTGCCGCCATGAAACTATTGACGGTGACGGAATAGGTTGCGTGCCTGTCGATCGGCGTCCCTTGGCGTTGCACCTCGACAATCCGATCGCCGACCGGTCGGTTATTGTCCCACGTATAGGTCAGACCGGAGGTCTTGAGAATACGCGGAAACGGTTGATTGGCCCACTGTTGGTTCAGTACATCGTAGATCTGCTGGCCGGTGAGTTCCATCCGGACCAGGCTGTTGCCGAACGGTTGAATGGTAAAGAGCTCACCATAGGTGACCGGTCCGGCGGAGAGGTCGGCGCGGATGCCGCCCGGATTCATGAACGCGAAGTCGGTGCCGAGCGCTGCCCGTTGCGCGTCGGCGATCAGGTTGCCGAGTGAGGATTCGCCGGAAGGACTTTCCGTGCGGGACAGGTCTACGGCCGCTTCGCCGATCACCCGATTGACCAGCGGCGCAACCTTGGCTTGAGCCTGGGCCACGAGCTCGGCTACCTCGGTATTCGGGGTAAGACCGGGTCCGGCGTCGGCAAAGGTGGTGACAATGGAGGCACTCTTCGCGACCACATCCCGAGTGTGCTTATTGATCAGGAGGTCGATGTCCCCGTAGGCCGTACTGGAAGAAAAAGCCTGCGTGATCAGAATCTCGACACCGTTTTGGTTCTTGAGGAGGGTATTGGTAAAGGCATGAGCATGGCCTGAAACGACGACATCGACGTCGTTATCCAGTCGAGAGACGATGTCGACGATCTCCTGGCCGGTGATGAGGCCTCCTGGTTGGGTCGGACCTTCGTACGTGGTTTGGCGACCACCCTGATGAATCAGCACAACAAATGTCCGAATGCCTTCCGTTCTCCGCAACCAGCGGACGTAGCGATTGATGCTCTCGGCCTCATCCAGAAATTTCAATCCCGCGACGCCGCTCGGTGTGACGATGGTCGGTGTCTCTTTCAGGACTGCCCCGATAAACGCAATGCGAACGCCATTGACCTGTTTGATGACGAATGGGGGCAGCACCGGTTTTTCCGTTCTCTCATCAACGACATTGGAAGAGACGGTCGGATAGCGCGCACCACGATACGGGGTCTCCAGAAACGGGCCGGTGGCATGATTGCCGCCGTCCAGCAACCGAAAGAGTTCATCTTTGCCTTCATCGAATTCGTGATTGCCCGGGGTGCCGACGAGGTTGCACTTGGGATGTAGCCGGCGGTCTCGTCGGTCTTCTCTGGCATCCTCATCGTCCCAGCCTCTCCTGTGACGACGGTCCTCCCGGCGATCCTCATAGCGGCAATGTCGGTTGGCGAGGAGATTCAAGAACCCGATTGACGGTTCGTCCTGTAGAAGCGCCGATTCGGGAGGGGTGGCCCCGACATGGTCCCCTGCATGGACGATAAAGGTTCGTTCGGGTAAATCCGGATCGTTGGGGTCGTGTTGTGCGGCATGGAGATAGGCTGCCAGTACCGCAGCCCCTCCGACTGGACGATTGGCCACGCGCCGACCTTCCGAGAGCTGTCCGTGAAAGTCATTGATACCGAGGATTTGAACATGAAGGAGGGCGTCTTTCTCCTCCCGTTGAAAGTCGGGGCTGCGCCACTCCAGCTTGTGGCCTGCGTCCAGGCGGACTTCAATGGTATCGTCGGCCTCGTCGTCGCGGTCCCACTCGTGGGAACGATGCTCGACCGAAGCCTCGGCGAACGAGGGCGAGGGAATGTATCCGGTACCTACACATAGGAGGGCGATCACGAACAAACGAGTCAGGCATCTTGGGACCATACCATCGATAGTCATACGCAAACTCCTTTCGTCCAAGTCGTGCCATGTCAAGACTCGGCGGTTGGTTGGGTGACACCGTGGACAGACAGGCTTGCTGTCCATCCTCATGATCGTACGACCTAAGGATAGAGTGGGCGTGTTACGAACGAGTGGGGAAATCATCCACGATCGGTAAATTCGTGATCAGGCTTGCGGTGGTTCTTGGTATTTCGATCTTGGGATGCGGCTACCCTATCGTGGGATGATACTCGGGGCGCTGGGATGAGCGGAATAGAGACGATGCGTGTGAACCATAAGCTTCTGTCGATTGGGTACACCGACCTTATCAAAAATGCTCGTCATATGGTGACGGACTGTACTGTCGCTAATTGACAGCGTATAGGCGATGTCTTTATTCGACAGTCCCTGGCCCACCAACTGGACAATTTCCTGTTCCCTTTTCGTCAAGGTCTCTGGCCACTCCAGTGGTTGGGGTTCGATCTCGGCTGGGGTATGGCCAAAGCTCATCCCCATCGCATCCGCTCGTTCTCTCTGCGGCTGTTGATTCGTCGGGGCATACAACGCCTCAATGACAGCCAGCACGACGGGGGGCGGTTGAACGATGAGGATGATCCCATCGATGCCAAACATGAAGGCTTCCCTGGTGCGGTCATTATCCTCGAACCCACACAGCAGCACGACCTTACTTGCCGGGGCCGCCTCCCGAATCTGTTTGATCGTGCCGAGGGCGTTTCGTTCAGTCTCCAGATCAAGAATAAACACGTCGGCACGTGTTTCTGTCAGGGGCGTGCCCCGCGTCCTCCGGTGGTGTGGGTGCACGACCATCGGGAGAGTCAGGCTGCTCTCCAATATTTTCTGTAGGCCATACCATACGACACTCTGACTGGTCAGAATCTCAATAGTAAGGGGTGGCGCGTTGATGCTTGTGGCGGTCATGAAGGCTCCTCAATCATGGCGGACAGCGCGATCGATGGCTTGTCCGCCGATACGAGTTGTCACTGATGGGTTAGTCGTCTTCTCCCTCATCGCTCTCGTCCAGGTCATGGTGTTTCGTGCGCTCGATCTCGAAGATCGTGACCGTGTTGCTGACCTCGTGAGACACTACCAGGAGGGGTTTGCCGTTGGGACTGTCTTTCCTTCTGATGAAGAGGAGACCTTCGGGCGAAAGATCCGTAGGGGCGGTGGTGGCATACGTCGCAAACTGCGGGGACTGTGGGTCGGAGATATCATAGACCATAATCCCGCCGCTTCGCTCAAGGCCGATAAAGGCGTACGTTCGCCCGCCGATCTTTCCCAGCGCCAGTCCCTCTGGCTCCGGACCTTTGTTGTCGCTTCTGGTGTCGAAGGTGTCGGCGGCACCGTTGGAATTGAAGCTCGAGGGGACTAGCCCGGCCGTACGTTGCTCAAGCTCGTCACCGCTGTCGTAGACCAATTCACCATCTGCTTTCCGAATGCTGAATGAGCGGGCTCCGAAGACATAAAGCTTTTCGAATTCCGGGTCGCCGTCCGTGTTGCCGAGCGCCGTCGTTACGTTGAGGCGCCCGAGATGGTCGTTATTGCGCAGTCCGTCGTTCCCGGTGGTCACGTCGGGGAACCCCTGGGAGCCAAAACTGGCAGCGTCGAGTGTGAGCGAGCCCACTCTGGCTTCTTCCGAGAAGCCCGTATAATCCCGGGCGTCACCCTCGTTGGCGGTGACCAAGTAGGTCTTTCCTTTCACCCGATAGGCGGCGATGCTGTCCGGCTGGTACATGCCGAGCACCGGCCAGTTCCGAATATTGATGGTGCCGTTGTTGCTCGAACCGGGCACGTCGCGATCGCTTGCGTCCAGTTTGTTTGCGGGCTGCAGATGATCCTTAAAGCCGAGGCCGATGATCTTCGTAAACGCGGCGGAAGAAATGTCCAGTACGGCTACCGCATTGTTTTCTTGCAAGGTTACCCAGGCGGTTCCAGAGTCGCGCGATACGGCGATGTATTCCGGTTCCAGATCCTTTGCCAGGCTCGCATTGGGCCCGAATACGCGAATACTGGAGGCGTTTTCTTGGGGAATTGCGGCTGTGAACGTGGCGGTCCGAACGTCTTCCTGGGTCAAGCTGGTGGCGTCGCCGCGCATGTCAATGACGCTTACCGAGCCTTCAGGATCGACGGAATCAGGCTGGTTGTAACTATTCGGTTCGCCCTCGTTGGCGACGAGCAGCCATCGGCCGTTCGGCGAAAAAGTGAGCATATCAGGTAAGGCGCCCACCGTCAGTTGATTGAGCAACATCCCGTTTGTACTGAACAGCTTCACGAGGCCGGGATCGGTTTTTACGGTTCCTTCCAGCGCGACGGCCACCACTCCTCTGCTCACCGCAACACTGTTCGCTTTTCCTCCTAGTGGGACTGATTGGACAAGCACGGGTGTTTCCGGTGCACCAAGATCAAGCACGTCGAGCTGACGAAGATTCAGATTAATGCTGAACAATCGCTTCGAAGTAGGATCAAAGGCTGAAATCTCCGTCCGAGGTTCATCCGGATTGGTGCTTACACCGGCGCTATATCGGCCGATCTGTTTCAGTGTTATGCTGGTCGAGTCAGACGCTTCAACCGAGACAGCCCCCCCCAAGAGAGTCACCAACCCGACTCCTACGAACAGTCGCTCCATCCCCATGTGCTGGTCCTCCTAATCGGTCACGCGGTGGATATATGTCGCTGCCAAATGCACCTGCATCATGCCTGGGGCAGGTTAGGTGCTGGTTAGGCACGTGTTAAATGCGAGTAACATCGAAGGTGAGACCTACAGGAAGAGAGTGAGTGGTAAATAAATCAATGAGTTAACATCGGTGGTCTCCACCGTTCGGCTCTTACCAGTGCCGCTAGAGAGTCGCCTAAGATGGACCAGAGGTGATTAGCGGTTGCAAAATCAAATAAACGAAGTATAGATAGGGGATAGGGACGAAAGGATCTATGAAGGACCTGATTGGCCAGCCAATTCACCCTGGGGAAGTGTTGGGTGAGGTCTATATGAAATCCGCGCAACCTCCGCTCAGCGTCCATGACGTAGCAGAATCCATCGATATCTCACCAAGGGAACTTGTGAGTTTTCTGGAAGGACAACGGCCTGCCACCATGCCGCTCGCGGCGAGACTCGCCATGCGATTCAGGACGACCCCTGCATATTGGCTTGGATTACAAGCATTGTATGACACCCAATCCCACGCATCCAGGCTCGCGCCGGTTCGATCTCCGATCACAAAGCAGCCCCGCCGGTAAGCAATTCGATCCGGCACAACACCGCAACTTGTGAGAAGTCCTGGATGTGGGGTCGACTCCTGTTAGGAGTATGGGGCGATAAGCTCCAAAATGGTTCTCGGTCAGGCTCTCGATCATTCCCTCGTCGTTTCTTACGTCAGCAGTTGCAGTTTCCCGTCTCCATCCCTATCAGCGCTCGTGCACGGTAAGGTCCCACGTATATCTCCCGTCGAATCCTACTCGATGCCGAGTCAAGCTGGTCGGTGACCGGCACCATGCTTCTCGTATGGCTCGTTCTTTGGTCAAATTGCCAGCCGTATGGTTTCTTCAGCCGAGTTCGTTACGAATTCTTAAGGAGCATGAGACCGAGTTGTAACGGCGAACTGCGAAGGTAGGTGTGTGTGAAGATTATGCAAGCCGATTGAAAGAAGACTGCAGCTTCATTCAATGACGGCTCGTTCTTCACCAAGCAGGGTCGATGTACGGTTTCTTTCATCAATGTCATGGGGCCACAGGGTGGTAGCTCAGCGAAATGGGGCGAACAACTGTTCTCAAACCGCCGCGCCAGTGGGCCGGACGACGCCGTCGATCCTCCTGGTGTCATCCGGTGTGGTGCGGGCATGTATAAGGGAGACGCTCATGATCAAAATCAAAAGGAAGATTTCCAAATGGAGCTTGATGGCGGCCAAAGCAGGCCTTGCCGCTTCCATTCTGATGGGTTCAACCGGGTTAAGCCAAGCGGATGAATTCGAGGGGTTTGCTGGCCTGGATTTTGGATCAATCGTACAGGGTGGTCTGGAACGGTCCTCCCGGGTTTGGTTCGGCGTCGATCGGCCACTCAAGGAATCGGCCGCTCCAACGACCGGTCCGCATCGCACCTCGACTCAGCGCGCCTCGGACCAGGTGTTATTAGCCGACGGATTGAAGGCCGAGTATGTAACACGAAGTGCTGCCAACAGCGCCGACATGTTCGCCTTCTGGCCGAACGATCAGAACCCCACTCATCTGATCTTCTGCATTGAGGGAGGGCGCCAGGATCTTGGCACTTTCCTGCCGGGTGGACTGATCAAGAAGTTCAACCCAGGCGTCCAACGAATCAAGCTGTCTGACGGATCGGTCGACACCCTCCTCAGGGGAACAACCTCCTGCGACGGGATTCGCAGAACCGCTTGGCAGACAATCCTGGCGACCGAAGAAACCAGCGACGGTGGTGCATATGAAATCATCAGTCCGCTGAACGTCACGAATCACACCATCACGGATCGCACATTGGGGAGCATTATCGACGAGAATGGCATGCCGTCCACGTCCATCGTGAAACGGACGGCGTTGCCTAGGATTGCGTTTGAAGGGCTCGGCATTACTCCTGAAGGCGTCGTGTACTCGGGAGATGAACTTCGTCCCGGAACACCGGTCAACGCCGATGGGGGGGCGATGTTCAAATTCATTCCGGCCAATCCTCGAACCACCAGCGATCCAATCAGCAACCTTTCGGAGTCTCCCCTAGTTGCCGGCAACGTGTACGCGTTACAAGTGTCCTGCCAAAACGGTTCTCAGCAGTTTGGGCAAGGTTGTGAGATTGGGAAGGGAGCCTGGATCAATGTGAGTGCTGCAAATGCCAGGACGGATGCGAACACAGCTGGGGCGACGGGCTATTATCGGCCAGAGGACTTGGAGCTCGATCCAGCCTATGCCGGTCCAGGGGTTCGCTTTTGTTGGACAAATACTGGAAACGCGGATGCGGAGAATTTCGGCGAGGTTCTGTGCGGAGTCGATTCGTCTCCACTCGTTGCCGCTTCGAATCAGCAGACCGTAGTCGTGAATCGCTTCGTCGAAGGCGACGCCGATTTGAACCAGCCGGACAACTTTGCATTTCAGCCGAAAACCGGAAACCACTATGTGATCGAAGATAACCCGAACGGCGACATTTTTGCCTGTCTGCCGGATGGGAAGGACCGAGACATCAAGACGGACGGCTGTGTGAAGATCCTTTCAGTCAAGGATTCCTCGGCGGAGCCGACCGGCTTCAAGTTTTCGGCTGATGGCCGAACGGCTTATTTGTCTATTCAGCACAGCGATGACACGAACATGCCGAAGGTGGATGACTATGCCACCGATGACATCATCAAGATCACCGGGTTAAGATTCCGTTTCGCTTCCAGCAATAGTTGGGTCGCAGGGCTCCTTCCTCATTGAGGATATGGCGTGCGCCCATACCGGGCGCACGCTGACAACTCCCCCAGCCCGGTTCATCCATCGCCCTCGGTCTGCAGCGCGCTGTCTGATAGCTCACTGGACTCGTCAGAGCACGTCTAGTGAGCAGCGTCTTCTTGCCACTGGGAGAAGCCGGACAAAGGGAAAGAGCGGAAGAAGGGGTCTCTTCAAATATGACCCTTCCAGATGGCAAAGTTGGCGATCGCATGATGCTGCGATTGCGCCGAGAGGATGGGGTATATGCGACGCGGACTACGGCTAATCGATTGGTAACGGTCTCGAACCGGCTCTATCCCATTTGCTGCTTCCGTACACGGGTGTTCGAGCACGACCGTCATGCCCATAGTATCGTGGACGCCAGCGATTTCGTGTTATCACGTGGTCGGTGACATCGCCGCAGCAGACACAGCGCAGAGCCCAGGCTCTGATTCCTCCTTCAGTGATGAGTTCTGGCACCTGTATGCCGGTACAGCGGGTACATCGCATGGCGTTCTCCTTAGTATGATTCTGCCAAACTCCGATTGTGTACGTGGTTCTCAAGCGGTGGTAGGTCGAGAAAGTCGTAAAACTGTAAGACGGAAGAAGGATGTGCGGCGG
>WBZN01001710.1_pt1 | contig 12888 bp, 10 predicted proteins | sample 5204281 | NCBI WGS metagenome assembly WBZN01 (sample SAMN12344347, study PRJNA552823) | activated sludge metagenome | biome: Activated sludge suspended growth; feature: Nitrification reactor; material: Wastewater; isolation source: activated sludge from nitrification reactor of wastewater...
TGAGTCCAGGTATCCATCAGCATTTTGCGATAGCTGATTTTGATCTGGCATTTTGCGCCCAGCAGCAGAGCGGCAAGGTTTTTGATGGTGGCAAGGGCCTGCACAACCTCGGTGCTGCCTTCAGGCAGCATGATTTCGAATTCAACGTAGTGCCCGGAATGGCGCCCCAGTCCAGAAGCATGGTCGAACGAGACAGTCAGGTCGAACCCGCCATACTCGTATGTGTACTCAGTGCGCGTTTTCCGATAGCGCGGAATGGCAGCTCCCTGCCGCTCGACTGCCCTGTCCAGGAATTTCCTGGCTTCGCCGAGCTTAATCTCAGGATCGTTCTCAAAGCGAATGTGCTCACCGATCTCGCCCCTGATCGGATGACTCTTCGAACAGCGCAGAAGCTTCACGCCGGTGAAACCGTCTGACGATGCGACGGTTCGCTGCACGCGCAACCGCCTTGTCGAACGCCCGGTGCGCGGTACGACCAGATCGATGATTTTGAGCTTGCGACTGAACTTGAGATTGAGTCGGTCGGCGCCACGCTTAAGTTGGCGCCATTTGCGTGGACTGACGCAAAAGCCCATCTCAATTTTGTAGTGACGCCCCTGTGCACCTTCAACCATTAGACACCCCTGTTTTGGAGTTGAGCTGAGATGCAGCTTCAAAAGAACTCGAGCAGTTCCGCGAAGCTATGGGCCTCGTGCATGACCGGCACCGCATGCCGGAAGCGATGTTGTTCACGCTGAAGCGAGGCGCGACCATACATCGCATCGAAGTCATGCGGAATGAACAACAAGCCGTTGTTCATCAAGACGTAGGGCACGCCGACAGAGATTGCAGCCACGCCATCAAGCTCGATAGCATCGCCTGTGAAAATGCACTGGCCGGGTTCGACAGCCGCTCTTTCCATAATTGTGAGAAGACCGGCGCCGCTAGGCTTGGCAGCGACTTCTTCCAGCACGATCAGCTCGATCTCCGAGTTATTGCCGAGTATGCGGGCGCGCCTCTCATTGTAAATGGTCGTGTCGAAGCCGCCTGTGTTGCGCACCCGAACCGCAGCGACCGCTGCCAGATGACCGGTCAGACCAGCCGCCTTCAGTCGCTGAACAACGCAGAAATCACGTCCATTGCTGAGCGCATAAACAACCTTGCCACGCTCCTCAAGCGCACTGAAGGTTTGTTTGACGCCGGGATAGGCTTGCCCGCATGTCTCGGCGGCCTCGTCCCACGCCTGCCAGAACGGACGCACCACCTCGTCGATGAATCGTTGGTCAGATCCGGAAAACCGCTCTCGCATCCCGGCGAATTCGAGAAGCCACGGGTTGTCGTGCCCGTGGCGCTTCATGGCAGGAGCAAGAGCCCTGACCATGGTCTCGACGTCCACTTGAAAAATGCGGGCGATACGCCCAGCACCGGCTGTGACAGCAGGCGCCATGAAGCCTGTGAGGAACGGCAGTATCGTGTTGTCGACATCGACGATGAGCACGTCGGCTGGGGTAGACGGGCGAATCATATAAACCTCCACGCGGACCTTGAGCCGCTCCATTCGCATGAACGAAAGCAGGGGGCGTGAATGCTCCCCTGCCGATTCCAATCACTGCACAGTCCGCTAGCTCAATTGCGTTGGCTAGCCAGAACCCGAGCATATACAGCTGCAGTTCGCGCAGCAATCACCGGCCAGGTGAACCGGTCGAGCACAGTCTGGCGAGCGCCAGCCTTGAGCTTGTCGGCCAGTTCACTGTTGCCGAGCACTTCCAGAATGCCCGCAGCCAGCTTGGCGACATCGCCGGCTTTGACGACGAAGCCATTTTCGCGATGCTGAAAGATGTCTTTCAGCCCACCGGTGTCGGAAGTGACAACCGGCACGCGTGCAGCCATCGCCTCCAGCGCCACGATGCCGAACGGTTCGTAGGTGCTCGGCACCGCCGCAACGTCAGCAATGGCGTAGAGTTCGGAAAGCTTCGTGTCGTCAGCCAGACCGAGGAAGCGAACACGATCACTGACCCTCAGCTTGCCGGCGATGGTCTCCAGTTCTTTCTGGAAATAGCCTTCGCCAGCAATCAGAATGGTTGCGCTCGGATGCCTGGCCAGAATCTTCGGCGCCGCTCGCAGCAAATACTGAACGCCCTTCTCCTGAACCAGCCGTCCCACAAAGAGGATCACCGGTCCATCGTCGACACCGTACGACCGGCGCAGCTCCCTGCGGTCCTTCGAGCAGGCGAGACGATCAGGCAAGATTCCATTGGGAATGATGTTGATCTTGTCCGATTCGACGGGGAAGTAGGCAGTCACTTCGCCCAGCATGTGAGTGCTGTTGACGATCAGCTGTTCGGAGCCGACCGCCAGGTGAGCTTCCACCTCACCGACATACTTGCTGTCGGGGCGATCGAGCACACCTTGATTGCGCCCCGCTTCAGTGGCGTGAATCGTGGAGACGATCGGCAGACCGAGCGTCTTGAGCACCCACGCCGAGTCCCAGACCAGCCAGTCGTGAGCGTGCACGATATCGAAGGGTTGCAGCTGATGGAGCCGCAGCGCGTGCTGAAGCATGCCGATGTTGAGGCGGCCGATGAACGTGCGGAAATCCGGAGATTCCTGCGTCACCCACTCCGCACCGTGGACGGTGACCTGGTTTTTGACACGGTGAATGTGCACACCGTATTCGTCGACTTCGTGCTCGAGCGCGCCGGGGTGATCGGCCGTCACCACATGCACTTCCATGCCCTGCTGGGCAAGCTCACGCGAGAGAAAGTAGACAACGCGAGCCAGACCGCCGATGATGCGCGGCGGGTATTCCCAGGCGAATTGGAGCACGCGAATAGGAGCCTTGTTCATTTTGATCCTGCTTTCTGTTGCTGTTTCTGATTCTGTTTCTGTTGCGATCACTGCTCGGAGGAAGCAATCAGCTGCATGGTGCGGTGCAGTTCAGCAGCCGCTACCGTGTTTCTGACCACATCGGCCATGCGCAAGATGGTCAGACCTTCGTAGTGTCCCAGTCCGTCGCACAGCCCAAGGGCCGCGCGCAGTCTGGTCCAGGTTTCGGCGTCGTAGAGCAGGTGACTGAGAGCATTCTCTCCTTTCAGCGGCACCCTCAGCCGTTTGGCCGTTTCGCCGACCCAGCGCACCAGTTCGAGAGCCAGAGACTCTCGATTGCCGTCCTGCCCGTTCTCCATCTCGAGGCAGGTGAAGTGCAGCCAGACTTTCGTGCTCGGCTTCACTTTCTGCAAGTCGTGGAAGAATCGCACGATGTCTTCGTATCCATGACTGGGGTCGGTGGAGACGAGTCCTCGCGACGAGACCAACCCCGCGCTCAGCTCAGCCAGCCGATCGCCGTAGATGATCCGGTCATGCTTGAGGCGACCGATGCGCCAGTGAATGCCGGGCACTTTGGCACCAAGGTCGATACCATTGAAGGCAGCGCCCTTGCCGGAAAACACCTCCAGAGCCACGAGCATGATCTTGCGACCGTGCTCGAGCAACGACTGCGAATACCAGTCGAAGAGGTCTCGACCATATTCGCTGCTGACGTGCAAGCCCTTGTCGAAGAACATGCGCACATTGCGCGGCGGCGCCAGAATTTTGCGGCTGCCCCAGGCGCTGTGAACGGCCGTCACCGAACCATACTTGCGCAGCATGGCATCGACAAACGACTGTTGCGCCAGCTCGGAGTAGCACTGCAGAGCGCCCCTGGTCGGGAAGCCCGCGTTTTTGTCGTGCAGATTGTAGCTGGGATAGCGAAGTTCGCCGGCAGGTCCAAGGCTGATGTTTATTTCAGCGATGTGCTCCGCCTTGTGAGCGAAATGCGCCATGAATGCCGCGAAGAAGGCACGCATATCGCTGAGCACAAAATCTGTAGCCCAGCAACTGATGCTTTCGCGACAGATATTTCCCTGCTCGCTGACGAAACAAGCAGCGTCGACATTCTTCGTGCGCAGCTTGCCCGCCACCTTCTTCCAGATGTAGCTCGGAAGCAGCACGCTGACATCGTCGCCGACATTGCCGCCGCACTGGTGAGTGGACATGATCGGCACCCACTTCAGCCCGGCAGCGATGATACAGTCGGAGAGCTTGTCATAGTAGTCCCAGCGGTAACGCCTCTCCGAGGTCTCCACCAGCCCCCACCAGACATCGGTGCTGACGGCAGTGACACCTTCATTCTTCACCTTCGCCAGTTGCATGGCGAATTCGAGCCACGAGCGGCGCGTTTCGTCAGTGTCGCGCCCGCGCGGATCTCCGACGAGAAGAGGCGCCATGACATTGATTGTCCTCATGTCCTGTCCTTTTCATTGCCACCACTTTCGGTGCGCGTGGGGCTTGGCGCATTTGAAGCTAGCCCGGCTCCGCTTCGTCGAGCGGAGTCAGTTCAGCAAGAGCCGGATCAAGCAGCTCGTTGCGATGAGCAAGGAGGGCGTTGCCTCGGCGGGCGCCTTCGCGAATCTTCGCCGAAATCTCGCCCGTTGCTTCAGCCGTCTCTTCAACGATGATGAGCAAGTCGAGATCGCGCTTGGGCAGTTCCCGCCCGGCACCGTATTTGGTGTCAAAGGGACCAGCCAGCGCGAGAACAGCCCACATAGCCGTGCACCGCGCCACCTCCGAGCGAACTGCGCCGTAAAGCGCTGTCGACGGCAAAACCACCGTCAACAGACCGGGACGAAAGTCGCCGGCGATGAGCGTTTCAAAAAGCCTCTGCACCGCCACTTGATAGTCGCCGGCACTGATACTGTCGAACGAGACAGAGCTCTCGCCCAGACCGACGACGTAAACCCTCGCATCGACCGAGTTCTTCGGCTCGCTGACGAAGACGGCGCCCAGAGTGGCTCCGAATTCGAATGCTTCCGCCTCATCCAGTGCGTCGCTGAGACGCCTGTAGCTTGTGCCCATCGCACCTGCGCAGTTCAACTGCAGCTGCGAGTATGCGTCGCTCAACTTGACGAGATCACCGCACGTGAACACGGCGATTGCCTCGTGAGTGACACCGATATCGGTGGCAGCGAGTGCAAGGGAAATTCTGCGAATCTGCATTCATTGCTCCAGTTTGGCAGCAAGTTTTCTGGTCAGTGACCAGATCCGTCTCGCGGAATTGCGAGACGGCTAGTTCGCGAAAGTTACCCATCTCGCGAAATTGCGAGATGGGACATTTGTTGAATGACCGTGCATGCAGTCAGTGCTCAAGCTACTCAGCCTGAGTGGCAACCTTGCGCATCGCCTTGTTCGCCTGAGCGACCACAGTTTCCAGAGCCAGCCGATCGCCATTCGGCTCGGCAGGCTCCAGTTCGAACGGCGTCCTGTTGTTGCGCACACGAATCGGATTGACGCGCGCCAAAATTTCCTCACGTTCCAGCGTTTCCTCGTCGAGCATGCCTTCCGAGATGACGAACCATTCCTCGGTTTCGTCGCTCAAGATGGCGAGAGCCGTCTTGAACGCTTCATCGACGAGTGCCTTCACGGCTCCGCGCACCAGCCCCAGCTCCTCGGCAGAGAGCATGGAGTTATGGCGAGTTCCCATCTCGTAGCCGAGGAACGGATGCGAGCTGTTGCCGTCGCCATACTTGAGGAAGCTCAGACGCTTGTCGATATAGGGACCGAACCCCCACTGGGTGATAGCCAGCTCGGCCTGCTTCGTGACCATCTCGATGTCGCCCTGAGCGCCGCTTGTCACCTGGTCGCCATCACCGCCGGCAAGAAGATACTCGGCGGCGCGACCACCCATGCCCGTGGCCAGAAAAGCCTTCAGCTTGCCCAGGCTGGTGCTGAGCTCGTCTCGCTGCCCGAGGATGTTGACCATACCCAGGGTGCGCCGACGCGGAACGATTGTGCCGCGAGTGACGAGCTGCCCGAACTTTTCGAGGGTGTTCAGAGCAACCTTGGCATGACCGCCCTCGTGATACGCCGTCAGGCGTCTTTCGTGATCGGTCATGATCACGCCACGCTTGGCGCCGTACTGGATCTTCATGAACGCTTCGTCGAAGTCCTCGTCCGTGATGATCAGGCGCTTCTGACGAGCAGCCAAAAGTCGAGCCTCCTTGACCAGATTGACCAGATCGGCAGGCGAAGCGCCGAGCGTCTTGCGCGCCCATTTCTTCGAATCGACCTCCACCCCAACTGCGGGCTTCGGCTTCCTGCCTTTGTTGGCTTCCTCGCGCGTTTTCTCGAAGAGAAGAGCGAGCATCCGGTCACGCCCGTCCAGATCCTGATAGGGCACCTCCACCTGACGGTCGAAGCGGCCCGGGCGAAGCAGCGCCGGATCGAGAACATCGGGTCGGTTGGTGGCGGCAATCAAAATCACCGCCGGACGTTCTCCGTCTTTGCCGTCGAAGCCGTCCATCTCGACTAGCAGCTGATTGAGCGTCTGTTCACGCTCATCGTTGCCACCGCCCGTACCGGCACCGCGCTGGCGACCGACCGCATCGATTTCGTCGACGAAGATGACGCAGGGCGCCATTTTCTTCGCCTGCTCGAACATGTCGCGAACGCGGCTGGCGCCAACGCCCACGAACATTTCGACGAAATCAGAGCCCGAGATCGAGAAGAACGGCACTCCAGCTTCGCCCGCAATAGCGCGAGCAAAGAGAGTCTTGCCGCTGCCGGGAGGTCCCACCAGGAGCACGCCCTTCGGAATATCGGTGACCGAGAAGGCGTCAGGGTCGCGGAGATACTCGATGATATCGCGCATATCTTCCTTCGAGTCTTCCATGCCGAAGACATGCTCGAAGGTCACCTTTTTGGCTTCATCGGGCTTGAGCAGCTTCGCCTTGCTCTTCGCCATCTTGAAGGCTTTGCCCATCTTGCCGGGAAGCTTGCCCATCATCCCGAGCACCACGATGGAGGCGAAGATGCCGCCGGCGCTGAGGAAAAACCAGTTCGCCTTGACCCATTCGCCCCAGGTGAGAGGAGGCACTTCGCCGACCACAAAGCGCTCGCCGAGCAAATTGCGAGCCCTGACCATGTCGATGTTGTTCAGCACAACAGACGACTCTTCGCCGTTGCTGAACTTCACATGAACAGTGAAGTGCTGACCGAGAATCGTTTCGATCGTCTCCTCGATTTTGCCAGGTTCGACTTCCTTGTCGAGAACGCGATAGGCCTGCCGATTGTCGAGCTCGGCCGAAACGATGCGCTTTTCGGCAGAAGTAGAATCAGCCTGAACGAGCTTGAGGAAATCTGCCGGGGAAAGCTGGCAGATGCCGCTGTGCATCTCGCTTGCGCCGGAGGTAATCTGGCAGGCAGGCGGAGGCGGATCGGCGGGGCGATTATAGTAAGAGTAGCCGAAGCCCGATGCCACCAGGGCAATGGTTGCGGCCGAAGCGAGGAGCAATTTGCGGGTGTTGCGGATCTTCATGGGACTCATCCTTTCGGAGTTTGTTGAAGCAAGTGACATCAAAGCCGCATAGCGACTTCTGTTGGTGTGGTTGCATCAGTGACCGGGCCCGCAGATGGGTCCGATCAGTTTCTTCAAGCGGTATATATCTGCCGCCAACGGACTGAGTAGCCGGAGTGTTCGGTTACTTGAACATCTCCGGATTCTGGTCTGCGAGCGGCTTGCGATCTTCAGCTTCACGATCACGCATCGCACCATCGAGCAGCTCGCGATTTCGCAATGCCGCTGCTTTCAAGTCTTCCATGTGAGCAGCCAGAGCGAGGTTGTCTTTCTTGATTTCGGCAACGGCCAGCTCACGCTGCGCAGCCACCGTCTCAGCTTCGAGATCGGCGATCAGCCCCCTGCCATTCGACTTTTCACCACCCGGATAGAATTCCAGATAGGTGACGTGCAGGCTGTAACCGTACGGCAGCGGGATTGATGCCTGACCGGAGCCTTTGCCGAGAGTAGACGGGCGCCTCTTACGGTCGGGCAACGACTGACCGATCAGCACCGCTCGCTTGTGCGATTGGAGCATGCCGGCAGTCAGTTCAGCGGCGCTGGCGGTCCGCGGACCGACGAGCACCTTGAACGGCAGCTTTTTGGGCAGCAACAAGGGCACTCGCACCTTCGGCTCGATTTTCGCGCGCTCCAGTCCACGTCCTTCCGGGCGCTCCGAAGCAAGCGCGAAAGCGGGCGTCAGGCTGTCTTCATGAATGATGACACGGTCGCCGCCGAGTTCACGCTGATGAACGGAAACGACCAGACCTTCCGGCAAGATTTCACCGGCCAGTTCGAGGAAGACGCCCATCTCGCCGCCCGGATTATGCGTCAGATCGAGAATGAGACCTCCTCCCTGTCCGAGTTCATCATAGACGTCGCGCGCCTTCATGACGATGCGCATCGACGTGTCATCGAGTTCGGCGCCGTGAGCGAGCGCCTCGCCGAGGCTCTTAAACTGCGCCACCAGATTGGTCGACTCGATGTCAGTCTTGCCTTCGAGCGCCTTCTCCGCCAGAGGCAGAACCGTGCGCGCGATGGCAACGGCGAAATCGGTCGGCACATTGAGGCTCTCGAACTGGTCCAACTCGACCAGACCGATGCTATCGGGCAACGTAGTGAAGTGAACCGCGTGCTTCTCGATCACCTGACGAACGACAGTCACGTCGATTTGATTTACCGTTCCCGATGCATCCTTGCGGCGCACAGTCAGCACGACCGGTGTGTTCACCGCGCCGTGAATACGATCGACAGCCTGACCGAGCGTCAAACCTTCGACCGGAACTTTATCAACAGCGATGAAGATGTCGCCGTCCATGATTCTGCCGGCGGCAGGGCTGCCTTCCGACGGCACATGCGCGACCATCTGAGAGATCTCGGAGAACTTGATCTCATTCAGATGAGTCAGACCCATGTCGATGCCCAGCGAAGCTTCTGTGCACTGGGGAGTGTCAGGAGGGCAGCGGAACGCAGTTTCGACGTCGTAGGGCGCAGACTGCTGATCGTGCATCATCGTCAGCTTGATGCGCTCGCCGGGCTTGCCGACGAAGGCCTTCTTCGCCTCTTCGATGACCACGCCGTCAAGATTCACACCATTGACGGCAATGACCATGTCTCCAAGCTTCACCTTGCCGAAGAGCGGGCTGCCCGCCTGCGGTCGGCCGAAGAAGAGATGAAACTGACCACCGAGCTTATTTTTCTCGACGTTCGTCACTTCGACCGGCACACCGATGCCAGGGAACTGTCCCGCGCGCTCCGTCGTTTCCACGTTCGTCATTACGGGATTATTGACGTAATCGAAGGGCATGTGCAGAGTGTCTCGCATCTGCCGAATGGCTGCATACGTACCCTCCTCGGTTTCGAGCAGCTTGGGGTCGATCAAGCCGTCGATCATGGTGCTCCAGGCATCGCGCTGCTTGGAGTCAGAGAGATCGGGCGTGCCGGATTGTCCCAGGTTGTAGTGAAACCGCAAGTAAGACCGGCGCGCCCGCTCGAACAAACACCTGCCATCGAATTTCTCCGGACAGCCAACCAGAGAGCCGACTTTCGTCATCTCTTTGATGGCAGCCTGCGCACCTTCCTCGGTGGCAAGCTCGCCGGTCGAGTCGAAGCGATGTTGCCAGGCTCGCGCAAATTCTTTGGCCTGCCCCGGGTCGCCCAGCAACCGGAAGCTCGTGTCGAATCCCCGGAACGCTTTCTGATAGGCGATCTCTCCGGGTGACAATTGTTTGGCCACGCCGGCAGGTTGTCCCACGGGAGCATTGTCGTTAGGCTCATGGTACAGCCAGGCGCCGAAAGCCAGAAGATACACGAGAGCAGGAACAAAGTGTTCCGGCTTCAACTTGAATTTCTTGAACATGTTGCTTGTCTCCTGCGCTTTGATAAGATCGCACGTTCATGTATGCCACTATGGACGGTGACTGCGCTGCAGTGAGCCACGGCCACCCGTCAGACGGATTCTCGAACAATTTCCTGATCGACAGGAAACTGCGCCCGGCCAAGGTCTGAGCCAGGCAGGTCATCTGAATCCCGATGAACGCCCATATAAGTGAGCGCACCGACCGGCTCGAAGACGGTCGTTGAAACGCTGTGCCCTCCCGTGCGAACGTTCACCCAGGTTTCGGTGCGCCGAAACCGCCCGGCGAACATAGCGTCTCCAGCGATGACAGTGCCGTCATTGACGAAGGCATGGAAGTCGGTTCCGTCGCTACCGCGCACGGCGCGCATCACAATCGTCATCGATTACAGTCCTTGACCTTATGGTTCGATTTTGGTCGCAGCTTCACACTGCGATCAAGGGTGGTTGGCTCCCGAATTACTCCGGAAGCCAGTTTTCATGGCAGCGGGCAAGAGACGCTAGCGTCTCACTTGCCGTTGCTGCTCGGGGCGCGATTGGGCAGATTCTTCGCGACCCGGCGCGCCCAGAAGAAACCGCCGACGGTGCCGATGCCGATCCAGAAGCTGACGGCCAGACCGAGGCTGACAGAGACGGCGCCGATGAGCACGAAGTAGCCGAACATGACCAGGCCGGTGAGAACGGTCTTGTTGTTCATGATCAGATAATTGAGCATCAAGCCCAGGGCGACGCCGAAGAAGATGCTCAGAACCAGCAGTCCGTAGGCAAGCGAGCTTTCGCCCTGCGGAAAGAAGATCTGCTGATCTGTGGCGCCCGAAGCCGAATCGCCGAGATCGAAGGCGACGGTCTGGAGATTCGAAGCGGCGGCGGAAGCGGCATGAGCGATGGAGCTGGTAAACATGATAGACCTCGTGTTGGTTCGATTGTGGTGGCGGCCAATCCGCACGACCTGGTTGCAGACGCTTGCAGCGTCAGGCTGCAGTGCAGTAGATTTGGCTCCCGAATCGCTCCGGAAGCCAGTTCTCAGAGCATGAGGAAGGAGACGCTAGCGCCTCACTTGCCCTGGCTGCTCGGGACGCGATTGACCAGATTCTTCGCGACATGGCGCGCCCAGAAGAAACCGCCGATGGTGCCGATGCCGATCCAGAAACTGGCGGCAACGCCGAGGCTGACCGTGACAGCGCCGATGAGCACGAAATAGCCCAGCGTGACCAGAACGGTGAGGACAGTCTTCTTGTTCATGACCAGATAATTGAGCGTGAAGCCCATCCCGATGCCGAAGAAGATGCTCAGAACCAGCAGTCCGTAGGCAAGCGAGCTTTCGCCCTGCGGAAAGAAGATCTGCTGATCGGTGGCGCTCGAAGCCGAGTCGCCCAGATCGAAGGCGACGGTCTGGAGATTCGAAGCGGCGGCGGAAACGGCGGAAGCGGCATGAGCGATGGAGCTGGTAAGCATGATAGACCTCGTTGGTTCGATGGTGGTTGCAGCATCAGGCTGCAGTGAAGTGAAGTTAGCTCCCGAATTGCTCCGGAAGCCAGTTATCGAAACGATTCTGTCGTCTGACTCGGAAAGCACGCGGGAGACGGCACGCGGGACGCGTGCGCTCCATCGGGTTCGTCAGTCCTTCAGCTTCTCGGCGAAGAGCCAGCTACCGCCGCCGAGGAAGAACGCCGCGATCACCACATACTGAATCGCGAAGATCAGGCTGAGAATGTTCACCAGGAAGGCGTTCGCGTTGAAGGTGAGCAGAAGCAGCGTCATCGCCGTGATGATGCCCACCGACAGGAGAACATCCTTGCGCAGGGTGCGCGGCGCGCTCTGCAGACCGAGGAAGAACCCGACCAGCAGCCCCTCGACGAGGTAGCCGAAGGTGATGTTCTCGTGCTGAACGAGGAGAACGCCGACCGAAAGGGCCGTGCCGCCGACCACGCCGCCGAACGCCGAATAGCCGAGTTTTTTCAGAAAAGACGTCATGACTTGAGCTCCGTTTTTTGTTCAAACCCGCCAGGATAGCGAGTCTTCAGATGATTGCGAGGCGCGGACGATTCCGCGCATGTTCGGTGACGTGGAGATGCACGCGAGACGCGTGCGCTCCATGTCACATTCGGATGCACGCGAGACGCGTGCACTCCATCACATGTCCATGCAACGAATCGAGTCCACGACCACGCGATTCGCCTTCGCCGCCGCCACCTGAGCAGCAGTCGGAGGCTCGGCGCGATCGTCCCAGAAGGCGTTCCAGATTTCCGGGTTGGTCAACCACTCCGGAAGATCGATCGGGTTCTGCTCCTTCCACTCCTTCCAGTACCGCTCGATCTCGGCGCCCTTGATCATCTTCTTCTCGAAGAGGATAGGGAACATGTGCTTGATGAAGCCCTTATAGAGGCGCACCAGAGCACGCGCTTTGGCGTGACCATCGCGGGTGAGGATGCCTTTGGCAATGTCGATCTGATTGGCGGAATCCGCACCCAGACCGTATTGCGCCGGCTTCGTGCCGCGTCCACCGAGATACTGCGAGGCGCCCGGCTCGTCGATCGAGATGGGCGGGAGCATGCGGTCAGGCGACATGCGGAAACGAGTCACCATATAGTCGGCAACGCGCTCCGCCTGCTGCTCATCGCCCTTGTCACCGATAGACCAATCTCCGAAGTGCAGTTCCTCGGAGGCAGTACCGCCCTGAGTGACAATCAGCTTGCCACGCAGCTCGCGACGAGACTGAATGGCCAGGTCGCCGGAACCCTTGATCGTCACCATGCCGCCAGTGCCTTTCGGACCGCGAATGGTGATGCCCTTGACCGGCTGAGTCCACGTGTTGCCGAGACCGGTCGACATGTCGTTCAACGCGAGCACGCAGACCAGATGCCCCAGTTCATGGTTGTCGACGAGCTTTTCGAAGTCTTCCGGCACCTCTTCGGTCGGGTCGATATCGCCGAGCGTTTTCTTTTCATGGGCGAGCAGAATGTCGTCCATGGTGAGCATCGTTTCGGCGCCCGTCTTCTCGATGCGCATCAGCGCAAGGATAGGAGCGCGTTCCAGGATGACGCCCTGCACGTCAGCGCCGGTGTAGCCGCTGTCGAAGAACTCCGACGCGAGCACCTCCGGGTCGATGTCGGACGACTGCTTCAGCACCTTGCTCAGCTTGAGCTTGATGATGTCGAGCAGTCCCTTCCGGTTGGGCGGCAGC
>WBZN01001714.1_pt1 | contig 12873 bp, 6 predicted proteins | sample 5204281 | NCBI WGS metagenome assembly WBZN01 (sample SAMN12344347, study PRJNA552823) | activated sludge metagenome | biome: Activated sludge suspended growth; feature: Nitrification reactor; material: Wastewater; isolation source: activated sludge from nitrification reactor of wastewater treatment...
GCGGCATCGCGGACGAGCGGGAAGCGCACGAAGATGCTGGGCGAGGGCACGTCGGCGTACTCGATCTCGGCCATCGCCAGCGCCGTGCGGTCGGTGGGGCACCAGTGGATCGCGCGCTTGCCGCGCTGGATGAAGCCGCGGTCGTTCAGGCGCGCGAGCGTCTCGAGGATCTCGGCCTCGAACTCGGGCGCCATCGTGAGATAGGGCCGGTACCAGTCGCCCCAGCCGCCGAGCCGGATGAACTCGTCGCGCTGCACGGCGATCCACTTCTTCGCGTACTCGCGGCACGCCTTGCGCAGCTCGAGCCGCGTGGGCTTGATCTTCTTCTCGGCGAACTCCTTGTTGACCTGCGTCTCGATCGGCATGCCGTGGTTGTCCCAGCCCGGCACGTACGGGGCATCGAAGCCCTGCAGCGTGGCCTGGCGCACCGCGGCGTCCTTCCAGATCTTGTTCGCGGCGGTGCCCATGTGGATGTGGTTGTTCGAATACGGCGGGCCATCGTGCAGCAGCCACAGCGGCCGGCCGCGGCGCGCCGCGCGCAGCGCGACGTAGTGGTCGGCGGCCTGCCAGGCCGCGAGCCGGTCGGGTTCGCGCTTGGCGAGCTCGGCCTTCATCGGGAAGTCGGTCTCGGGCATGTTGAGGGTGTCGCGGTACCCGGGCTTCTTCGGCTGCTCCGCCATAGCTCCTCCGTGCGTGTGGGAAACGAGAACGCCCCGGTGGGAGTGGGCGCCGTAGCGCCGCACTTCCACCGGGGCGACGGGGAGTCGCGTTACCACCCGGATTCACGCGCGGCCTCGCGGCGGCGCGCCTCGGCGAGCACGTGGCTCGTCCCGGTTCTACGGCGCCGCAGCGGCTGCGGCGCTTCTTCCGGGGTGCGGGTCCCGGCCGCGCGGATGACCGCGTCGTTCGGGGCTCGGGGGTGATCTTCGCGGCATCCAGGAGGCCGCCGGGCTCTCACCGTCCCCGGCTCGCTGTGGCACTGGCTGCGCTACTCGTCCCCGCCGCCAGCGGGCCGACCGCTGCGCGACGCGCGCGACATTGCCACCCGCGCGGAGCGAGCGTCAAGCGCACGCGCCCGGTGCGGGTCAGTGCGCGCGGGCGGAGTCGGGCGGCACCGGCACGGTGAGCGTGCTGTCGGCGGTGCGCGGCCGGCGTCGGGTGGTGCGGGTGGGAGCGGTCGGCGGGTGCGCGCCGCTCGTGGCGGGCCGGCGTGCCACCTTGGGAGGCTTGGGCTGCGGGCCGCCGAGGTCGGCGAGCAGCAGCACGGCCTCGGTCACGGTGGGATGCCGGTCGCGCCCGGTGAAGGCGGCCAGGTGCGAGGCGGGGTTCGCGCTCCCGAGCACCTGTTCGCACAGCGCGCGGTGGGCCGCGCGCCGGAACGGGGCCGGGCCCGTGCGCACGCCGTGCGAGCGGGCGCGGCCCAGGTCGCGGGCGACCTCACGCCAGTGCGCGACCGCCCCGGGCGAGCCGGGCGAGCCGCCCGGCGGGATGAGCGCGGACTCGACCAGTGCACCGCGCAGCGCGCCGGCATCGAGCCCGGGATCGAGCACCGGCCCGCGCACCGCGGCCGCCAGCATGCGCCACCACTGCTCGCGCGTCAGCGCGTCATCGCCGCGCGCTCCGCCCGACAACAGCCCGGCGCACTCGCCCCACTCCAGGTAGGCGTCGACCCCCGTGGTGTCGCCGCGGTGTTCGGGGAGGCGCTCATGCACGAACGCCAGCGGGTCCTCGATGCGCGCCAGTTCCCAGCGCTGTTCGAGGTCGCCGGCGCGCCGCACCTCGAAGTGCAGGTGCGGTGTGGTCACGCGTCCGGTGGCGCCGACGCGCGCGATCACCTGGCCCGCGTTCACGCGCTGGCCCGCGCGCACGCGCAAGGACGCAAGCCGCAGGTGGGCATAGATCGAGTAGGCGAGTTCGCCGCGCGCGAGCCGGTGCGCGATCACGATGTGCGAGCCGTAGCCTCCGTACTCGCCGTGGTCCGCCGCGCGCACCACCAGGCCGGCTGCCGCCGCGCGCACCGGTGCGCCGGCCGAGCCGCAGCCGAGGTCGGCGCCATCGTGCGTGCGGCGTCCGCCCTCGTACTCGAGGCCGCGCAACACGAAGAACGGACCGGGCTCGATGGGGCGCTCGTTCGAGATCGCGTACGCGTCGCCCACGGGCAGCCGCCAGGCGCCGCTCGGCGGCCATTGCTCGCGCGCGCGATCCTCCAACGGCAGCAGGCCGCCGAGCAGGAGGGACGCCGCCAGGACGGCGGCCTGCGCGGCGACGATCAGCGGCGCACCATCAGCGCAGGACCACCACGCGGCCATGCGCGTCGCCGCCACGCACGTGCGCGAAGTAGATCCCCAGCGCGAGGGCGCGGGTGTCGGCGCTCGTGAGCCGCGCGCGGCCGTTCGGCCCGACCAGCGCCTGCGACACGAGGCGGCCGGCCGCGTCATGCAGCTCGATGGTGTCGCCGGCACGCAGTCGCGCGCCCGTGAACTCGAGCGGTTGGCCCGCGCGCACCGGATTCGGTCCGATCGCGAGCGCGGCGAGCGGGCGGGGCGCGGGCGGCGGCGCCGCGGTCACGGCATCGCCGTCCAGACGGCGCTCGCGTTCACGCAGGCTGCTCGTGGTGCCATCGAACCCGGTCCACAGCACGGTGACATTCCCCCCCGAGGTGGGCAGCAGCTCGACCGAGTCGGTGTTGAGATCGGTCGCATCGGAGACTTCGGTGCCGCGATGGTCCCAACCCAGGTCGGGACGCCAGTGCTTGTACAGCACCCGCTGCCCGACGTCGACCGAGCGCTCGTAGGCCAGGTGCAGTTCGCCCAGGGGATCGAGCGCCAGGCAGGGGTTCTGCTGCCCGAGCCCGAGCGCCTCGATCGTCGTGTCGCGCTGGCTCGGGCGGCCCACCGGCTGGCGCCGCTGGTAGTGCAGCTCGTCACCGCCGCCGGTGGCCACCTGCCAGACGCAGTGCAGCACGCCGCCGGAATCCACCACCGCGCTCACGCTGGGCTGCGGGTTCACCCCGCGCGGCGTGAGCTGGAAGCGGCGCGCGAGGCCGCTGTCCGGGTGGAACCGGCACGCCATGATCGCCTGCACGCCGCTGCCGCGGTCGGGCCACAGCACGTAGGCATGGCCATCGCCGGCCGCGGTCACCATGGGCGGCGAGGGCAGGTCGGCCGGGCCGGTCACCGGGACGCCCTGACCGAACGGCGCCGCATACACGAACGTCATGAAGCGCACGCTCGGCAGGCCGCTCACGAGTTCGAGCCACGTGAGGTACACGCGTCCGCGCGCGTCGGCGGCGATCGAGGGCGCATAGCAGCCCTCACGCGACTGCGTGAGCATCGTGACCGGCAGCCAGCGGCCGCGCACGCGTGCGCGGTAGGCGATCTGCGTCACCGGACCGGACTGGTCGACCCACGCGATCGCGAGATCGTCGTTGATCGTGCGCGTGGTGCCGTAGGGATCGCCGAGCCACGCCACCGTCGCATCCGACGTCGCGAGCGAGCCGCCGTCCACCGCGAGGGGCGGCGTCCATTCCTGCCGCCAGCCGCGCTCGCGCAGCAGCACCCCGACGCGACCGTCGTGCGGTTCGCAGCTCACGAGCCAGGCCCGGCCATCCGGCGACTGCGTGCTGCGCCGTCCGGCGTTGAACTCGGGCTGCGGCGCCGCCCCGGCGGCCACCACGGCGGGCGCGGCCCAGCCCTCGGCACGCACGCGCACGTGCAGGCTCGTGCCGGTGGCCTGGAGCGCGATGTTCTCGAGCGCGATGTTCGTGGGCGCGCCCTGGAACGTGCGCGTGGATGGCACCGTGAAGTCGTCGATGCGCGTGCGCCGGCGCTGGCCCGGGAACGGGTCGCTGACATCGCCGCGGTTCAGGCCGGTCACGAGGTCGAAACGGCCGTCGGCCTCGAGCACGCGCAGCCCCGGCGTGGGGCCCGTGTTGACGCGGTTGCCCGCGAGCCTGGCGCCGACGACGGCCTCGTCGACCTGCGTGATGACGAGCCCCTCGCTGAGCAGCTTGCGATCGAAGCCCTGCCGGGCGCGGTGCTCGATGAGGAAGTGCTCGGGCGAGCTCTCACCCTGGAACCACACCTCGAGCACCGGGCCGCCGCTCGAGATCGGCGCCAGCACGAGCGTGGTGTCCTGCGTCGGGCGGAAGCGCTCGGACCAACCCAGCCACACCGAGCACCAGGAGCCCATGTGCGAGGGCGACTCCGGCGACGCGCCGTCGCCACCGAAGGCGCCGGTCGACATGAGCGACCACACGCCGGGGCCGGCGTTCGCCGCACCGCCGAGCGCGCTGGTGTCGTAGAGGTCGGGCAGCCCGAGCGTGTGGCCGAACTCGTGGCAGTAGACCCCGATCTCCATGGGTTGGCCGGGGTGGAAGCTCGAGAGTTCCGGCAGGATCGTGAAGCGATCGAGGCGGACATGCTGGGTGAGCGATCCGGCGATGAAGTCGTTGGACTCGATCGGGGCGGAGTTGCTCCAGCCACCGGTCGCACGCGAGGTGATCGACCACAGGTCGCGCCGGTGGCCGGAGGATTCCCCGCCCGGGCCGGCGTGCACCACCCACAGCATGTCGACGTAGCCGTCGGAGTCGAGGTCGAAGCGCGAGAAGTCGACCACGGCGTCGCACGCCTGGACAGCGTCGCGGAACAGGCCGTAGGAGTTGTTCGGCGTGCTGAGCGCATCGACGCCCCAGGCATCGGCCGCATAGTAGTTGCGGTCGTGCGGCACGGTGATCGTGGCGACGACCTCACCCTGCACCTCGAGCCGGCCGCCCGACGTCCAGCGGTAGTACTCGCTCATGGAGCCGGTCGGGATGGCGCCGGTGGTGTCGAACAGCTGCCGCTCGAGTGTGATCCGCGGGAACACGATGGCGCTGTCGGTGTACGCCACTCGGATGATCGGGATGCGCCACACCCGGGGGGCGGCGCTGGTCGCGGTGGCGAGCGGTCGCGGTTCGACCTCGAACAGGCCGCGATCGAACGCGTTCGCCAGTTCGGGGGCGACGACGCCGGCGGCCGGTGGCATGGTGGCGCGTACGGCCGGGGCCAGGCTGAGCATGGTGAGCGCGAACAGGCAGGCGCGCGCACGGGCGACGGCAGGGTGTCTCACGTGGTCCAGACTACCTCTTCCCGGTGGTCTCTCGGCCCGATCGGGCACTATTACCTCTCAGGCCACAGGAGTTCGTCAAGTGCAGATCGTGCTTTTCGATGAGCGCCGCCGGTGTGCTAGCTTGGCATGCACGGTGTCCTTCCTCCTCCGACGTCTCGCGCTGCTGTGCGCCTGTGCCCTCGGCGCTCTCGTGATCCTCGCCGCGGGTGCGGATGCTGCCCCGTCCGGCGACCGTCAGGCGCTGCGATCGCTGCAGCCCCCTTACTTCTCGGCCGACGTCTCCGTGACCATGGATTCGACCTCCAAGGCCCGGGCACGGGTGATCGTGACCCTGCCGTACACCGAACTCAACTGGGAACGGACGGGCGAGGGGTATTCCGCGGGGGCCGCGTTCGTGGTCGAGCTCAAGCCCGACCGCGGCTCGCGCCGGCTTTACGGCGACTCGTGGGAGAAGCGCATCCTCGTCACCGAGTATCGCGCCACCGTGAGCCGCCGCAACCAGTTGGTGGAGACCCGCGAGTTCGACGTCCCGCCCGGCCGCTACGCCGTCCGGGTGTCGGTCCACGACGTGCGCGCCCAGGAGCCCTCGGACGTCCGCGACCGGCTCGAGGTGCGCGACCTGTCGCGCGTGCCCGTGAGCTTCGCGGACCTCGAGCTGGGGCTGGTCGACTCCGCCGGCGCGTTCACGGCGTTCCCCAACCGCCAGTTCGGGTTCAACTCCCGCGGCGTGGCCATGCGGGCCGTGCTCGTTGACCGCCGCCCGGGCGCCTGGCCGCGGCCGTACCACTATCACTGGCGCATCCTCGATGAGGCTGGCGCCAACGTCGTGCAGGGCGACACCAGCCTCACGCTCACGCGCTCCGCGGAGCCGGTCGTGCTGCGGCCCGCGCATGGCGAGCTGTTCATCGGCGGCTACTCCATGGAGCTCGAACTCGAGGAGGGCAAGACCTCGTGGCGCACGGCCCGCTCGTTCGAGGTCGAGGAGAGCGGTCCGCCGCGCGGGCGCGACTTCGACCAGCTGATCGAGGCGCTGTCCTACATCGCCGAGGACAGCGAGATCGCGCCCATGCGCAGCCAGCCGGCCGAGGCCCAGGCCGAGCTGTGGGAGCGCTTCTGGCGGCGCCGCGACCCCACGCCCGAGACCGCACGGAACGAGTACCAGATCGAGTTCTTCCGCCGGCTGCGCTACGCGGACCAGCACTTCCTGGGCTTCGGCCCCGGCTGGCGCTCCGACATGGGGCGCACGTACATACGCTACGGGCCGCCCGACCAGGTGGAGCAGCGCCAGCCCAGTGCCGCGCAGCCCGGGGTCGAGATCTGGTATTACAACCAGCCCTATCGTCGGCTGTTGTTCGCCGACCGCGAGGGCTTCGGCCGCTACACGCTCCTGAACCCACAGGCCGAATGAGTCGCACGCGCGCGCCCCGCCAGGCCGTGGTGACGCTGCCCGCGCTCGACCTGCGCTTCGAGCCGCGCCACGCGGCGGAACTGGGCTCACAGCTGCTGCTGGGCGAGACCGTGCGCATCCTGTCCGCGGCCGGGACCGGCGCGGCGCGCGGCTGGGTGCGCGTGCGCAACGACGCCGACGGTTACTCCGGCTGGGTGCGCGAGTGGGGGCTGGTGCCCGCCAGCGCCGCGCGGGTGGCGACGTGGCGCCGGAAGGCGCGCGGGTTCATCAGTGTGCCGCTGGCGCAGGTGCTGACCGGTCCCGGCCGCGGTGCGGCCGTCTCACCGGTGTTCTTCGGCAACCGTGTGATCGCGGGGCCCGCGCGCGCGGGCCAGCGCGCGGTCGAACTGCCCGATGGCCGTCGCGGCTTCCTGCCGGCGAGCGCATTCGCGAGCGCGCGCCGCGTCACGCTCGCCGAGCGCGTGCTGGCGTTGCTCGGGACTCCGTACCTGTGGGGCGGGCGCACGCCGGCCGGCTACGACTGCTCGGCGTTCGTGCAGCAGGTGCTGCTGGAGCAGGGGGTGGCGCTCCCGCGCGATGCCAAGGACCAGCACCGGCGTTGCCGGAAACTACCCGCGGGAGGGGGCGCGAGCCCCGGCGACCTGGTGTTCTTCCGGCGCCCGGGGGAGGCCCCCAGTCATGTGGGTATCGCGTTGGGGGACAACTACTTCGCTCACTGTCGCGGGCGGGTCCAGGTGGCCAGCGCCGACCCGGCCGACCCGGTGTGCGATCACGACCTGCTTCCGCAGTTCATGGGGTGGTTCCAGGTCGCCTCTGTTGGGAAGCGAGTCTCATGAGCGCGCCCGGGTTGCCTAGAATCGGCTTGACACCCCGGGATGAAGCTCCCTAACTTCCCGGCCGGGCGTGCGCCAGGGTCCTTCCGGTAGAAGGACTCGTCCTGGCATTCCGACGTGGCTCCTTCGCAAGGACGAGAGGGAGCTTTTCGCATGTCCGCTAGAACCGATCGCGAAAGGAGGTGGGCATCGGATTCCACGTGTAGGCCGGCGGGCCATGTCCCGGTCGCCGGTGCATCGAGGTAATCGTTGCTTCACCGACTATCGCAAGGAGGCTTCACCACCATGCATAAGAACATGAGCCGTATTTTTGCTGCACTTGCCTGTCTGGCCGTGATCCCGGCGGTCGCTTTCGCGTCGTCCTCGCGCCTCCAGGGCATGAACGTGCCCGGCGACTACGTGAAGGACTACACCGGCGTCTTCACGTACGTCTCGGGTGTCGGCTCGGTCGGCAACCTGGTGTACGTCGAGCCCGGCAATTTCACGAACGACAACGGCATGGGCGCCATCCTGGGCAACCTCTGGGAAGGCCGTCTGGGCACGTGGGGCGTCAACCTGCGCCGGTTCTCGCCGACGCTGGGCCAGGCCTTCAGCAGCGATCCGCTCACCACGTCGTTCGACTTCAACGGCTCCGGCCTGGGCAGCGACCCGAACAGCAACGGCGAGGCCTTCGACCTCCTGTGGGGCCACAAGATGGGCACCGGCAGCCTCGGTCTCCGTCTCAACCGCTCGTTCATCTCGCACGAGGTCACGGCCGGCACGGCCGAGGGTAACGGCAACGGCGGTCGTAACGTGTGGGGTCTCGGCGCCGGCTTCGGCTTCGCGATGAACTCCAACACGGACGTCGAGGTCTCGGCCCTGTTCCAGAACCGCAGCTTCAAGGGCACGGACATCAACACGCCGAGCACGGCTGCCGATGATGGCGGCTCGACCTACATGATCTCGGCGCGCGCGATGAAGAAGGCCGCCGGCAACCTGACGCTGACGCCGGTCGTCAAGTACTACAAGTTCGACCTGTCCTCGACGACCGCGGCGAACGTGGCCACCGACGACCAGCTCTCGGGCTGGCAGGTCGGCCTCGCGGGCAACTGGGCGCTGGCTTCGGACGACCTGTTCGTCCTCGGTGCGCAGTTCGTGGGCAACAAGCGCGAGACGACGGTGGGCACGGGCCCGACGACCACGGACTCGGAGACGTACTATCCGAACGTGTTCATGGCGCTCGAGACGCACACCAACTCGTGGCTGACGCTCCGCTTCGGCGCGCAGAACGCCATGATGTACTCGGCGAAGAACGGGTCGGGCGCTCCGGCCGTCACGGTGACGGACAAGGCGCACACGTTCTCGTACAGCATCGGCGCCACGGTGAAGGCCGGCTCGATGGCCTTCGACGCGGTCATGAACCCGCTGTTCTACAACAACCCGGTCGGTGCGACGTTCAACAACGGCCTGGGCATCCCGTTCACGCGCGTCTCGGCGACGTACTCGTTCTGATCGCGTAGACGTCCAAGCAGTCGCAGTACCGGAACCGGGGGCGCTGATCGTGGCGCCCTCGGTTCTTTTTTCATCCCGCGTTTGTTCTCCGTTTAGAGCACGAGCTCCCGCGTTCGGCCACTCGTTCAGTGTCCCTGTGCTTTCAGCCATCAGGCGTTGACATTTGTCGAGTTCTGGACCTACGTTCCCGGCATCGGCATCTCCCAGTGACCTCGCCGCGCCAAGGATGGAGCGTTCCCCCCAAGCTGTGCCACTCACCGGGGAACCGGAGGTTCGTCATGCATCGCGCAGTCTTCCCACCGTTGCCGAATACCCCCCGATACCGATCCCGTCTCACTCCGTCCGGTCTCGTCCCGAGTCCGGCGCGGGCCTCGTCATGCGTGAAAGGAGACCCCATCATGTCCCGCTCAGTCCTGTGGGCCCGAAGGCTGGCCGCGTTCGCGGTCGCTCTCGTGCTCGCCGTTCCCGCGCTCGCGGGTACGACCGGCAAGCTCACCGGCCGCGTGACCGACGAGAAGAAGCAGCCGCTCGCCGGTGTGAATGTGCGCATCGAGGGGCAGCGTCTGGGCGGGATCACGGATGACCAGGGGGAGTACTTCATCATCGGTGTGCCCGGCGGCCGCTACTCCGTGCGCATGAACCTGATCGGCTACGGGCCCTACCTGGTGGAGAACGTCGAGATCACGCCCGACTTCTCGACCACGGTGAACGCGGTCTTGAAGACCGAGGCCGTGCAGATGGGCGAGGTCGTCGTGAACGCCGAGCGTCCGTTGCTGCAGAAGGACGCCACCAGCACGACGCGCTTCATCTCGGGCAGCGATATCCAGAAGCTGCCGACGCGCGGCTATCGTGACGCCGTCGCGCAGCAGGCCGGCGTCGTGAACTTCTCGCGCCAGATCGACCGCGAGGCCACGAACTCGAACACGCTCATCCTGCGCGGCGGGCGTCCCAACGAGACGGCCTACTTCGTCGACGGCTTCTCGCAGCAGGATCCGCTCACCGGCAACTCGACGACCTCGATCAACAACAACGCCATCGAAGAGGTCGTGCTCATGAGCGGCGGCTTCAACGCCGAGTACGGCCGCATCATGTCGGGCGTCGTGAACGTGGTCACCAAGGAGGGCGGCGAGCGCTACTCCGGTTCGCTCGAGGCGGTGACCGACAACCTGAACGGGCTCGGCAAAGAGATCTTCAACTCGCGCATCTACGACTACAACCTGTACGACGGCGCGTTCGGCGGGCCGCTCGTGCCGGGCAAGGACATCGGATCGTTCTACGCCAGCGGGCAGCGGCGCTGGCAGTTCGACCGCAGCCCGACGTCCAACTACACGACGCCGCGGCCCAGCAACTCGCTCGGCGGCTGGACCGGCCAGGGCAAGCTCGTGCTCAAGATGAACCAGGCCATGAGCGTCAAGTTCGGGGTGCTCAACTCCATCGACGACTGGAGCGAGTACCGCAACAGCTTCCGGTTCAACCTCGCGCACACGCCGCGCTACGAGGACCGCAACGAGTCCTACTCCGCGCAGTTCGATCACAAGCTCGACGCGCGCACGTTCTACAACGTCGCCGCCACGTTCTTCAAGACCGAGCGCAAGCGCGGCGATGGCTACTACTTCGATAACGTCGCCGGGTACTCGAGCCTGCCGAACCCGTCGCTGCGCGATGACATCCCGTGGTTCTACCCCGGTCTGGGCGGCACGCCCGGCGACCCGCTCTCGGACTCGCTCGCGGCCAAGGTGCTCGCGATCCCCGGCAGCACGGGCGCGCTCTGGGACGACTACCTCCGTCGCCAGTCGCAGTATGTCGCCCTGCGCGCCGACGTCACGTCGCAGGTGAACTCGTTCCATCAGTTGAAGGCCGGCGTGCAGATGGACCGGCACGAGCTGCGCTTCTACCAGAACTACTTCCCGTCCCAGTACGTGGCCGGCCAGTTCGACATCGATGGCTATGGCTTCAACGAACTGGGCCAGAAGGGCGAGCTGAGCCCGCTCGACGGCGCCCGCAAGCCGACCACGGCTTCGGCTTACGTCCAGGATCGCTATGAGCGGGGCGGCCTCGTGGCGAACATCGGCGTGCGGTACGACTACCTCAACGTGAACGCGCACGCGCTCAAGGACGAGAACAACCCGCTGGGTACGGACAACGTGCTCACCGCGGACGACCTCACGGACGCCAAGACGTACGGCCGCGTGAGCCCGCGCATCGGCATCGGCTTCCCGTTCACCGACAGGACGGTGCTGCACGTGAACTGGGGCCAGTTCTACCAGCAGCCCAACCTGCAGGATCTCTACGTGTCGTATCGCTTCCTGGACTTCAAGGTGCGCAAGGGTGGCTACTACGTGCCGTTCGGCAACCCGAACCTGAAGCCCGAGATGACGACGGCGTACGAGGTCGGCATCGCGCACCAGCTCAACGACTACGCGAAGCTCGACGTCTCGGTGTACTACAAGGACGTGCGCGACCTGGTGCAGGTCGCTACGATCTCGTCGCGGCCCAACAGCTTCAGCTCGTTCCGCAACAAGGACTTCGCGACGCTCAAGGGCGTCGATGTCGGCGTCACCATGCGCCCGGCGCACCACATCAGCGGCGGCATCGCCTACTCGCTGTCGTTCGCGCAGGGCACGGGTTCGGTGTCGAACACGCAGCGCAACATCGCGTGGACCGCGAGCCAGGTGCCGCACCAGACCAGCCCGCTCGACTTCGACCAGCGCCACAAGCTGGCGGTGAACATGGGCCTGTCGTGGGCCAAGGACCAGGGTCCCAAGTGGGGCCGCTACGCGCTGCTCGGGGACGTCGACGTGAACCTGCTCTACAACGTCGCCACCGGCACGCCGTTCACCCCCACGAACATCACCGACGAGGTCACGCTGCTCAACGTGTCACAGCAGCCGACCGGTGCGCAGAACTCGCTCACCTCGCCGGCCACCCAGTCGCTCGACTTCAAGATCACGAAGGGCCTGCGCCTCAGCTCCACGCGCCTGAGCGCCTACGTGTGGGTGCTGAACGCGTTCAACACGAACAACTCGATCAATGTCTACTCGGGCACGGGTTCGGCCTACACGACCGGCTTCCTGAACACGGAGTCCGGCCGCTCGGTCGCCGAGCGCCTGGCGGGCGAGGGCATCGACGCGCAGGCGGCTTACGCGCTCGCGACCCAGAACCAGAGCCTGTTCAGCATCCCGCGCACGATCCGGTTCGGCATCCGGACGGACTTCTGACATGACGCCTGACCCCACGAGACACGGAGGAGTCCGCATGAGGTTCTCGCGTATCACCCGGATCGCGCTCTGCCTGCTGCTCATGGCGAGCGTGGCGGTCGCAGCCACCCCGACGGGCCCGAAGCGCAAGGCCCGGCCGGCGCGCACCAATCCCGAGGACTCGGGACAGAAGATCGACATCAACAACATCTCGATGGTCGTGAAGAACACCGGCTCGTTCGCGTTCGACACCGAGAACGGCGCTTCGGGTCTGGAGTTCCCGAAGGGCACCGGCAAGTTCGCGGTGTTCGCGGCCGGCTTCTGGATGGGCGCGCTCGTGAACGGCGACGTGCGGGTGTCGGTCGCCGAGTACAGCGACGACTACAGGCCGGGCTCGGCCGCGGGCGGCACGCCAGATGACCCGGCGAAGCCGGAGTACAAGGTCTACAAGCTGAACCGCGTCTACCTGGATGCCACGGGCGCGATCGATGCGGCAACGCGTGACGCCGTGCTGGCGGACTACGTCGCCGGCGCGGTCCCGCACGGCGCGCCGCCGGTCAGCGTGCTGCCGGACGGCTCGCTCAGCATCATCGGCGACCAGATGATGTGGAGCGTCTACAACGACCTCGGCAAGGACGCCAGCCACAACGGCGCCTCGAGCCAGATGCCGCTCAACATCGAGGTCCAGCAGACGACGTTCGCGTTCAGCCGTCAGGGACCGCTCGGCAACACCGTGTTCATGAAGTACAAGATCATCAACCGCGGCACGCAGACGCTCACGGACGCCTATGTGTCGCAGTGGTCCGATCCGGACCTCGGCGGCGCCACGGACGAC